>Ga0137368_10004047_pt1 | contig 15677 bp, 16 predicted proteins | sample SagtaG_13_FD_104917 | JGI IMG/M metagenome (GOLD analysis project Ga0137368, IMG submission 104917) | Vadose zone soil microbial communities from Sagehorn Ranch, Mendocino, California, USA - Sage1_L_100_16 metaG | ecosystem: Environmental > Terrestrial > Soil > Vadose zone | place: USA...
GCACGAGCCCGCCGATCGGGGTGAAGGAGTCGTGCATCGAGTTCACGGACCCGTTCGACGCCGCCGTGGTCGCCGTGGCCCAGAGGGCCGAGTTGGCGATGCCGAAGCGCACTTCCTTGCCCTCCATGTTGCCGCCCGACTGGAGCGCGCTCGCCGTGTGATCCACGCCCTGCTTCACGAAGACCCATCCTTTCTGCTCCGCGATCACGGCGGTGGCCAGCATCCCCACGAAGATCACGGTCATGGCGGCGAGGAGGACCCAGCCCTGCCGCGTGTCGCGGACCATGACGCCGAAGGTGTAGCAGAGCGCGGCCGGTATCAGCAGGATCGCGAGCAGCTCGAGAAAGTTCGAGAGCGGCGTCGGGTTCTCGAAGGGATGGCTGGAGTTGACGTTGAAAAAGCCGCCGCCGTTGGTGCCCAGCTGCTTGATGGCGATCTGCGAGGCGGCAGGTCCCACCGCGATCACCTGCTCCGCCAGCGTCGACTTCTTGGTCTTCGGCTGGCCCTTCCCGTCGAGGACGGGCTTGCCGTCCTTGTCCGTGACGGGCTCATCGTACTGGGTCGGCTGGACCACGTCGGCCTTGGCGTAGGGGCCGAAGGTCTGGACCACGCCCTGCGAGACGAGCACGATCGCCAAGATCAGCGAGAGGGGCAGCAGGATGTAGAGCGTCGTCCGCGTCAGGTCGACCCAGAAGTTGCCGATGGTCTGGGCGGTGCGCCGGGCGAACCCGCGAATGAGGGCCACCACAGTCGCCATGCCCGCCGCGGCGGAGACGTAGTTCTGGACGGTGAGCCCCAGCATCTGGGTCAGGTAGCTCATCGTGCTCTCGCCGCCGTAGCCCTGCCAATTGGTATTGGTGGCGAAGCTTGCCGCGGTGTTGAACGACGAGTCCGGCGACACCGCCCCAAAACCCTGAGGATTGAGCGGCAGTCCGCCCTGCACTCGCTGGAGCGTGTAGACGAGGAGCATGCCGGCGGCGTTGAAAAGCAGCATGGCGACGGCGTAGGTCTTCCACCCCATCTCGTCGCCGGGGCGCACGCCCGCCAGCCGGTAGATCAGGCGCTCGAGCCAGCCGAGCACGCTGTCGAGACCGCACGGACGGCCTTCGTACACCCGCGCCATGAAAGCGCCGAGCGGCTTGGCGAGCGCCACGAGCACGATCAGATAGAAGAGAAGCTGAGCCGCGCCGTTGGCCGTCACGAGAACATCTCCGGCTTCAGCAGAGCCAGCGTGAGATAGACGAGGAGCCCGAGCGCCACGATTCCCCCGACCGCGTAGAGCAGCGGCATGGTGTCCTCCTACAGCCGTTCACACAGGCGGATCAGCGCCCAGGTGAGCGCGAAGAATCCCACGGTCATTCCCAGGTAGACGATATCGGCCATCACACCGCCTCCCCTTGGCGTTCCAGTCCTGCCGTCTCGGACGTCGCTCCACCCAGCCGGCGGAGCACCTCCTCCAGTACCGCCCATTTTGCCTTGAGCTCTTCCCGGAACTCGTACCGATCCGTATGGGAAATCTCCATCCTCAGATCGGTCACATAAATTCTCAGCGCAAGACGGAGCTCATTGCGCTCTTGCTCCGTCAACGCGAGATCGATTGTGTTTTTCTCGCTGCCCTGCGTCGCCACGCTCATCGTTGTTCCTCCTCTTCACTAGGCTAGACCGGTCGCTGCTCAAGAAAGCCTCAAGAACGGCCCCAGGATCTTCAAGATCTCCTCATGATGCGTGATCAGGACGGTCCCTCAGCTCCCGGTGGAGCAAGGTGTATATTCGATCGATTACCCAACATTTCTGCGGGCTTGCGATTTCGCATCCTCTACTGCATGGCGCGCGCTCGCCCCGCATATCCCAGTCGGGCCCCGGCGAAGCAACGTGGGATCGTGAGCGCATCAGATAGCTCAGTGGTCGCTCTTCTTGACGAAGGTGTGCCCATTGGCACACACACGCCACTGCCGGCGAACCCGCCGCGACCCGGCGCCGCAGCAGCCGCACGGGACGGTCGTCTCGAATCCCAGACCGGACCTCATCAACGCCGCATTCTGTCCATCTCGCTCTGCTGGCTTCCTGCCCATCTCGCTCCTCCGCTTCTCGCCGCTCGTGACGCGGGATTCAGTGTTATCACTGCCGACTCAACTCCATTCATCACGAGTTGTAGCACCTCGCACCTTAGGAAATGATCAAGTCGGGAGTTCAGGCACTCAAGGAATCGTCAAGGCGGGGGCGGTCATTGCCGTCGACAAGAGCTCCCGCCCTGAGTGGCCGCCGTCGCTCATGCTATGGTGAGCCAACGTCGAGGGCGGTCACCATGGGAGGTGGTATCTATGGCCACGCATTCCAAGACCAGGCGCGCCGTGCAACGACTCCGGCGTCTCGCGCGACGGCGGCGGGAAGCGGAGCTGAGGAAGACCCGGCAGAGCGGGACGGCGAATCGCACGGCTCCACCCGGGGGCTAGCTGGACGCCATGTTCCGCGACGTGACGGCGATCCACCGCGAGACCCCCATTCATCAAGTCGCGAGCGTCATTCTCGAGTGGGGCTCCCGGGAGTGCCGGTCAGGAGCTGATCGGGAGTACGTCGGCCAACCGCTCCGACCTCCGCAGCATTCCCCGGAGGATTACCGGCAAGACGACCAGAAACGCCACGAGCCCGCAGGCCATACCGATGGTGAGGAGCACACCCAGGCTGAAGATTCAACGGTGGCTCGCGATCATCAGGCTGCCGAAACCGACCATGGTCTGGATTCCGCTGAGTGTCACCGCCATGACCGTGCTCCGGGCCACCAGCCGGCCGCCGTGGGAGCGTCCCTCCAGATACCGGAACATCACGTTAAGCCCGAACTCGGCGGACGTGCCGATGATCAGTGGCAGGCCCCAGATGTTGGCGAGATTGAACTGGATGCCGAAGACCTTCATGAGCCCGATGGTCCACAGCATTCCGAGCACCAGCGGCAGCAGCGCAAGCAGCGTCTCGCGCCAGCGCTGGCCTCGGCGGCCACCACGTCGAAGCGCCGCTTGATCTCGCCGAGTGCCTTCCTTAGGCGGTCCAGATCCGTCCATGAAGACCAAGAGGGCGGGGAAGAACGTCATCATGCCCAGCCACGCGAGCAGGATCGAGATCCCGGCGATGAAGCCGAGCTCCTGGATGCCGCGAAAGGCCGTGAGCGTGAGGACGAAGAAGGTCGCGGCGGCTGTCAGCGCGCCGATGAGCATACCGGGGCCCGCGCGCGCCGCCGTCCGCTCCAGGGCCTCCTGTAGGCTGCGGCCCAGGAAGATCTCTCCCTCGTATCGGAAAAGGTAGTAGATGCCGTAGTCGGTGCCGATTCCATTCTGGGGCCTCATGTCTCGCACCGACCCGCCAGAGGCTAGGCTTCTTCACCCACGAGGCGATACCCGACGCCCGGCTCGGTGAAGAGGTACCGCGGTCGGGTCGGATCGTTCTCGACCTTTCGGCGAAGCTGGGCCATGTGGACGTGGAGGTAGTGCGCCTGATCGGCGTAGGGCCGACCCCACACTTCCGTGAGCAGCTGATTGCGGGTCAGCACCTTGCCGGCATGTTTGGCGAGGGTGGTGAGCAGACGGTACTCGATCGGAGTCAGGTGCACGTCCTTTCCCTTGACCCGGACCCGCCGCTGCGCGAGGTCTATCTGGATCTCGCCGGTCGTGAACACCGGAGTCGGCTCGCCCTGGCTCGACCGGGCCGCATGACGGAGCGACACGCGCATGCGCGCAAGCAGCTCGCTCACCCCGAAGGGCTTGGCGATGTAGTCGTCGGCGCCCGCATCGAGAGCGGCCACCTTGGTCGTCTCCTGCCCCTTGGCTGAAAGGACGATGATGGGGACGACGGTCCATTCGCGCAGTCGGCGGATCACCTCGAGGCCGTCCATGTCGGGAAGACCGAGATCGAGAATGACGAGGTCGGGCTGGCGAGTCTCGGCGGCCTGGAGTCCCTCCCCGCCGGAGGTCGCCTCGACCAGCCGGTAGCCGTTGCTGAGCAGTGACGCCCGAAGGAAGCGCCGGATATCCGGCTCGTCCTCGATCACGATGATGACGGGTCCCTGGGTCGGGGCAGCAGCGCCGCCGGAAGGCGAAGGCTGGGGGATGGGCGTGTTATCAATCATCAGCGGATACGTTATCGCACGGTCAGTCTCCAATTGGCAGGGTCAAGCGGAACAGTGCCCTAGCCCGGACGCGATCAGCTTTTGCGTAGCGCCGAGCACTTGAATGATGACGCTATCGATCTCGCCGACGGGACGCCTCAAGCGCCAGGATCGACGCCGCGACTGCCAGCGTCCGGCTTTCGTCGAGGCTCAATCCCTGCACGTCAGCTTCCCACAGCTCCAGCGAGACGACGCCGCGATTGGTCTGCAGCCTCAGGCGCCCGCCTCCCTCCGGAAGGCGGAGTCCTCTGGCTCCGAACCGCAGCCTTGCCTCATGGGAAGGGAAGAGTGTGTCAGGGTCCAGCTCGGCCTCCGCGAACAAGGTCGACCCCGAGCCTATCGGAGCGGCGCCCAGGAGACGGTCTTCAGCACCTCGGAGGACAATCGCTCCGAGCCCGAAGCTTCCCTTCAGCCCGCCCAGCACCTCGTCGAGGGGTATGCCATCCCTCAATTGCTCGACGAGTCTGCTCAAGATGGCCAGCTCCTTACCTGCCCGGTCTGCGACCTCCGACAAGCGCTCCCGCCGCTTTCCGAACGCCGCAGCAATGAGCCCGCAGACGGCAAGGGCCACGAAGGCAATGACGTCGTCCGGCTTGGTGATGGTCAACGTCAGGTAGGGCTCGGTGAGGAAGAAATTCAGACTCATCGCCGACACGATCGCCGTGACCAGCGCTGCCGGACGCCCACCAAGCTCCGCCACGACGATCGTGAAGGCCAGAAATACAAAGGCGAGGTTCGACGCCGCCGTCAGCGTGCGGAAGGGGATCAGCACGATGCTGAGCACCAGCGACCCGGCGGCCCCCGCCACCACCCACACTCGGATTTCATCCTGTTCTTTCATGACCGACCCTCCCCGCGGTGTCGGAGTGCCCGAGCGCGACGCTGTCTCTCTCTCATCGTTTCAGCAAATAGGGCACGTCGCTCACGACAATGTTTCTGTGAAACAGCAGGGCTCCCTTCACCAAGAGGGCGGTCTGATTGTGCAAGACGTGCTGCCACCATTTCCGAGGCAGGAACTCCGGGAGCACAATCGTGACCATCTGATCGTCGCCGCGCGACTGGATCTTATCAATGTACTCCAGCAGCGGGCGCAGCAGCGATCGATACGGGGAGGCGAGGACGACCAGCGGGACGCCGAAGCCGCACTTCGCCCACTTCTCCTCCATCCGGTACGTACGCCCCGGGTCGATCTCGACATACACGGCACGGACGGCCACGGCTGGGCCGGCCAGCGTCTTCGCGTACTGCACCGCCCGCACGACACCCTGATGGACGTCACCGATGAGGACGAGCACCGTGTGCTGGAAGTCTGGCAGTCCACCGAGCCCCTCGAGCGACAGCTCCACGGCCACCTCTTCGTAGTGACGGTGCATCACGACGAAGATCGCGACGAGAACAGGAATGATCACGACGACGATCCACGCCCCCTCTGCAAACTTGGTGATGGCGAGCGTCAGGAGCACGATCGCGGTCACGACCGCTCCCACCCCATTAACCCACATCCGCCACCGCCACCCGGTCTCCTTCAGTCGCAGCCAGCGGCAGACCATCCCACTCTGTGAGAGCGTGAACGAGATGAAGACGCCGATGGCGTAGAGCGGCAGAAGGGCATGGGTATCGCCCCCAAAGGCCACGATCAAGAGGATCGCGAATCCACTCAGGATCACGATGCCATTGGAGAAGACGAGCCGGTCGCCCTGTTTCCCGAACTGGCGGGGCATGTAGCGGTCCCGCGCAAGGATCGAGGAGAGCCGTGGGAAGTCCGCGTACGAGGTGTTGGCCGCGAGGAGCAGAATGAGCATGGTCCCCGTCTGGACCGCGTAATACATGACGTTGGTGCCGAACACCCGCCGGGCAATCTTGGACACGACCGTCTCGTCGCCACCGGGAATGATGCCGAAGTCGAACGCGAGGTACGTGATCCCGAGGAACATGGTGATGGAGATCACGCCGAGCCACGTCATGACCGCCTGGGCATTGCGTCCCTCGGGCGGTCTCAGGGCAGGCACACCATTGGAGACCGCCTCGACACCCGTCAAGGCCGTGCAGCCGGCGGCGTAGGCTCTCAGGATGAGAAACAGCCCGATCCCTTCCAGCCCCGGCGGATGGGGCTCGTAGGGCGCTTCCGGCAGCCATCCGAGCCTCGAGGCGATCAATCCGTAGCCGACCATGGCGAGAATGCTGACCGTGAAGAAGTACGTCGGCGCGGCGAACAGCCTGCCTGATTCCCGAACCCCGCGAAGGTTTCCCAGTGCCACGGCGACAACGGCAAGGACGCTCAAGAGGACTCGATGAGGGATAAGCCCCGGGAACGCTGAGGTCACGGCGGCGATGCCGGCCACCACCGACACCGACACCGTGAGCACATAGTCGGTGAGGAGCGCCGCAGCGGCGGCGAGCGCCGGGAACATGCCAAGGTTCTCACGCGCGACGATGTAGGCTCCGCCCCCCTGGGGATAGGCCTGCACCGTCTGACGGTAGGACACGACGACCACCGCGAGCAGGCCGGCAATGCCGAGCGCCACGGGAAGCGAGTAGCTGAGCGCCGCATGGCCGGCGAGAACGAGGACGAGCAGAATCTCCTCGGTCGCATACGCCACGGACGACAGCGGGTCGGAGGCGAATACCGCGAGGGCCACGGCCTTCCCAAGGCGTTCATGCCGTGCCTGCGCGAGGGGCATCGGGGCCCCGACCAGTAGCCGCTTGATCCCTTCGATCCGCATGGCGCCGACAACTATAATCGCATTTTCGCCCCCCCACCTCCGTAACGGCCTGGAGCCTCACGCTCTGCCGGTCCGAGCAGAACGAAGCCTTCCGGCGGCGGGTCGGTCGCCTCTGCGGAATCCCTCCCGCCCGCGAGCATCCTCAGCCTCCAGCCAGGCACCGCGCTACACATCGCGTCCTCCCCTTGACCTCGAGCCTCCCGCTCACCCAAGCGTGGCCGATGGCATTTGCCCTCGACATGAGAAGGCGGAGTCGACTCGTGAGAACGGTGTGAGAGTCACCGGGGCTACCGGCTCCCAAAGTGCCCGTCGTGACGGGGATTTGCGTCGCGGTGGTGGGAGCGGCCCTGTACAATCGCTTCTGGAGATCCTCACGTGGACGCCAACGATCGCCTGCTCCGCTCAGCGGAAGAGCTGCTCCAGAACCGCGATGATCCGCGCGCGAAACAGGCGATCGCGGAAGCGCACGCGGCGGATATCGGACACGTGCTCCAGCATCTGCCCGCGGCTGATCGCGCCACGATCTTCCGCTCCCTTCCCCCCGAGCAGGCGGGAGACGTCCTCTCCGAGCTCGACGACGCCACCCTCCTCGGGCTCGTGCGCTCCCTGGACGATGTCGAGGTCTCGCAAATCCTCGATCGCATGCCGGCGGAGCACGCGGCCGACGTCGTCGACGAGCTCTCCACGGAGCACGCGGAAAAAATCCTCGACCTCATGGAAGAGGAGCGCTCGGAAGAGATTCAGGAAATCTTCGAGTACCCCGAAGACTCGGCGGGACGTCTCATGTCGCCCGACGTGGTGGCCGTGCGCGAAACGTCCACCGTCGAAGAAGCCGTGCAACACATCAGGAAGACCGTCACCGAGGAACGCCCGTTCGGCGTGTATGCCGTCGACGACCACCAGCATCTCATCGGACGCGTCCCCCTGAGGCGCCTCCTCCTCGCGGATCCGCGCAGCCTGATCCTGGGCATTCTCGAGGACGAGGAGGTCGTGAGCGTCAACGCCAAGATGGACCGGGAGGAGATGGCGCGCGTGGTGGCCAAGTACGACCTCGTCACCGTGCCGGTGGTGGACGATCAGAACCGGCTCGTGGGCACCATCACCGTGGACGACGTCATCGACGTGGTCCAGGAGGAAGCGTCGGAGGACATCTTCCGCATGGCCGGCTCGGACGCGGCCGAGCTGGAGCGGCGCTCACCAGGCCAGGTCGCGATGCTGCGCCTGCCGTGGGTGCTGCTGACTCTCCTGATCGAGATGCTCGCGGGCGTGGTGATTCACTACTTCGACCGCACCCTCGGCAAGGTCATTCTTCTCGCTTCGTTCATGCCGGTGATCCAGGCCATATCCGGCAATACGGGGCTCCAGTCCGTGACCATGGTCGTGCGCGGCCTCGCCACGGGGCAGGTTCAGCTGAGCCGCTGGTGGGAGCCTCTGTGGCGGCAGGTCCAGACCTCGGCGATCCTCGGGGCGGTCTGCGCCGTGGTGGTCGGCCTGATCGGCTACCTCTGGCACTCGGTTACCTTCGGGCTCGTGGTCGCCACTTCCATGTTCGTCTCGGTCAATCTGTCAGGCTGCGCGGGGACAGCCATCCCCATGCTGTCCAAGCGCATGGGCTTCGACCCCGCCTTGACTGCCGGGCCCTTCGAGACGGCCTTCCAGGACGTCTTGGGCGTCACCATTTTCCTGTCTCTGGCCACCGCCCTGCTACATTGGTTGATCTAGATTTTCCGAGCGTTTGTGCCTCGATGGTTTTCTCCTTGCAACGCCTTGCGTCATAGTGTATCAATGTACCAATACACTATAACGCTACGGTGAGACGGGCGGAGCGGCCCGCAAGGAGGAAGCAGATGATCAACTACTACATGGCGGAGCAGTTCGCGAAGGACAGGCTGGAGGAGGCACGGGCGGTGGCTGCCCAGGCAAGGCTGGTAGCGACGGCCCGGCCGGTCCCGGAGTCCCTTCGGGTGGCCCTTGGGCTGGCATTGATCCGGATTGGTCGCTCCCTGGCAGGACATTCCGCCAAGGGCGCCCGCTCCCCGCGACGCGCGACCGCCTAAGGCTTTTCCATGGCGCGTGAGTCGTGCCGAATAGCTCCCCCCTCGGGACTTCGGGTGAACCGGAAGAGCGCCGTGCCCGTGCACGTGCAGCTCATGTCGCAGCTCCGGCACCTGATCTCGACGGGGGCGCTCAAACCCGGCATGCAGCTGCCCACCGTGCGGCAGCTCGCGGGCTTCCTTCGGATCAATCCGAATACGGTGGCGCGCGCCCTCGCCGAGCTCGAGCGCGACGGCTATGTCCAGGGACAGCAGGGGCGGGGCACCTTTGTCTCGGACCGACCGACGCGGGAAGGGCGCGCAGCCCACAGCCTGGAGCGGCTGGTGGGCGAGAGTCTCACGCGCGCGCGCCGGCTCGGCTTTACCCAGGACGAGTTACTGGCCGCGCTCGCCTCGAGCGCTCCCACGGGACGAGTGGGCAAGACACCCCGGCAGCGAGCGGTATTGGTCGAGTGCAATGACGCGGAGCTGGGGCGCTATCGCGACGAGCTCGAAGCGGAGCTGCCATTGCAGGTCGACCGGATGCTCGTGGACGAGTTCGAGGCGAAGATGGCCCGCGATCCCGGCTTCCTCAAGACCTATCGTGTCGTCATCACGACCTTCTTCCACGTTCACGAAGTAAAGCGCCGCGTGCCCGCGGACGCTCCTCCGGTGGTGGCCCTCCTCGCCGAGGCCAGCATCAAGACGCTGCTTCGCCTCACTGAATTGCCCGAGGGCTCGACGATAGGCCTGGTGTGCACGACGGCCACGGGCGGCCAGAACCTCCTCCGCTCCGTTCAGTCCGCCGGGCTCATGCACGTCACGCCCGTTCTCGCCTCCACGGACGATGCCTGGTCGCTCGACCGCATGCTCGAGCGCACGCGGACTGTCGTGTGCTCCGAGCAGGCCGCCGCGCTCATCCGCCCGAGCCTTCCCCACGACGTCGAGCTGATCGTGGCCGATCGCACCCTCGACCGCGGCGGTATCGAGCTGCTCCGGGACCTCTTGCAGGAATCCGAGGCCGAGCCGGCTCATCGCGGCTGAGACGTGACGACACCCCCGGCTCCTGTCGGCGCGTGTCGTGACGCCCGCTCCGCCCGTCTGCGTCTTCGACCTCGACCACACCCTCGTCAACTCGCCCCTGGACCTCCAAGCGGTGGGCCGCGAGATGGAGGCTTTCGTGCGCGAGCGCGGCCTCGCCCTGCCGCAGCGCGAGCTCCGCTGGTCGGGAGCCGAGATCTTCGGTCACGTGCGGGCGCATGCTCCTCACCTCGAGGCGGACATCCTCGCCATTCCCCAGGCCCACGAGCGGCAGGCCATGGAGCAGGCGGCGCTCGAGCCCTTCGCCGCGGAAGCGCTCGACGCCCTCCGGCAGCTCGGCTTCGCCACCGCGATCTGGACGAACAACGATCGCGTCGTGGCCAACTTCGTCCTCGACCGCTTCGACCTGCTCCGCTATCTGGATCTGGTGGTGACGCGGGACGACGTCACCGCGCTCAAACCCCATCCCGACGGACTGCGCGTCGTGCGCGAGTGCTGGCCGGGGGCGCCGCACATCGTGATGATCGGAGATGCCTGGGTCGACGGCGTGGCGGCCCAGACCGGCGGCATCCCGTTCATCGCCTATCGCGCGGACGCGGCCGAGCTCGAGCGGCGCGGCGTCGCCGTCACCGCCCGCATCACCTCGCTCCTCGATCTCCCCGCCGCCCTCGCCTAGGACATCTCCCTCTCCCTCAGGGGAGAGGGCAGGGTGAGGGGCGCTTCCCCCGGCGTATACTTTGCTCGTGGATCTGTTCGACACCCCCGTGTCTCCCGGCACATCCCCGCCCGCGCCACTCGCCGACCGGATGCGACCGCGGAACCTCGACGAGGTGGTGGGCCAGCAGCACCTGATCGGTCCCGGCAGGGTGCTGCGGCGCGCGCTCGAGGACGGGCGCCTTCACTCCATGATCCTCTGGGGCCCGCCGGGGACGGGCAAGACCACGGTGGCCTTCCTCATGGCCCAGGTCGCCGGCGCGCGCTTCGTTCCCTTCTCGGCGGTGCTGGCCGGGGTCAAGGAGATCCGCCAAGTGGTCGCGGAAGCCGAGGCCGACCGCGCGCGCGGCGGCAAGCGCACCATCCTCTTCGTGGACGAGATCCATCGCTTCAACAAGGGGCAGCAGGACGCCTTCCTGCCGCACGTGGAAAAGGGCACGCTCATCCTGATCGGCGCCACCACCGAGAACCCGTCCTTCGAGGTGAATGCCGCCCTCCTCTCCCGCTGCCGCGTGTACTCCCTCCAGCCGCTCTCCGAAGACGACGTCGTGAGCATTCTCGAGCGGGCGCTCGCTGACTCCGAGCGCGGGCTGGGGGGCACCGGGGCCACCGCGGAGCCTGACGCGCTCCGGCTCATCGCGCGGCTCTCCGACGGCGACGCCCGCGGCGCCCTCAATATCCTCGACCTGACGGTGACGCTCCACGCGGGCGCGGTCACGGAAGCGGCCATCCGGGAGGCGGTGCAGAGAAAGGCGCTCCTCTACGACAAGTCGGGCGAGGAGCACTACAATCTGATCTCGGCCCTCCACAAGTCGCTTCGCGACTCGGATCCCGACGGCGCTCTGTACTGGCTGGGCCGCATGCTCGAGGCGGGAGAGGACGCGCTCTATATCGCGCGGCGTCTCGTGCGCTTCGCCTCGGAAGACATCGGCAACGCCGACCCGCAGGCCCTCCGTCTCGCTCTCGACGCCAAGGAGTCCTATCATTTCCTCGGCTCGCCCGAGGGTGATCTCGCCCTCGCTCAGGCCGCCTGCTACCTGGCCCTCGCGCCCAAGTCCAATGCCGTCTACGCCGCGTGGAATCAGGTGCGCCGGGACATACAGGACAAGCCGGCCGAGCCGGTGCCCCTGCATCTCCGCAACGCGCCGACGGGTCTCATGGCCAATCAGGGCTACGGCAAAGGCTATCAGTACGCGCACGACGCGCCCGACGCGCACGTCTCGCAAGAGCACCTGCCCGTCGCCCTCCGCGGCCGCGTCTACTACCGGCCGGTGGACCGTGGGCTCGAGAAGGATCTCGCGGCGCGCCTCGCCGCCTGGCGGAAGTGGCGGGAGCAGCAGGGCAAGCCGTGAGCGACCCGCGCGCGGCCCGTGGATCTGCGCGACAAGGAGTTCACGCTGGGGGCCCGGCCGGTTTAGAGTAGGGCGATGGCGACGAAGAAGAAGAAGCTCCGGGTCGGTGTGGTCTTCGGCGGCGAGTCGGGCGAGCACGAAGTCTCGCTGGCCGGGGCGGCCTCCGTGCTCGCGGCCATCGACCGCGAGCGCTTCGAGCCCGTGCCCATCGGCATCACGCGGCAGGGGCGCTGGCTCGTGGGCGGCGACCCTCTCCGGGCCCTTGCCGACACGGCGGCGCTAAGTGCGCTCGGCGAGGGCGGCGCCGAGGCGTCCGTCAAGCAGGCGCTCGCCGTCCGCGCGGGCGACACGGCGGGCGCGAGCGCGCTCCAGCGTATGGAAAGCTCCGAGAGCCTGCCGCCGGGCCTCCGGGAGCGGCTCGACGTGGTCTGGATCATGCTGCACGGCCCCCGCGGCGAAGACGGCACCATCCAGGGGCTTCTCGAGCTGGCGGGCGTGCCCTACGTGGGGGCGGGCGTCCTCGCCTCCGCCATTGGCATGGACAAGGGCGCGATGAAAGACATGTTCCGCGCCCACGGCCTCCCCGTCGTGGACTACGTCGTCGTGAAGCGCCACGAGTGGCGGTGTGAGCCGGCGGCCGTGGAGCGGGCGGTGGCCGAAGCGCTCGGCTTCCCCTGTTTCGTCAAGCCCGCGAACCTCGGCTCGAGCGTGGGCATCAGCAAGGTCAAGGGGCCCGAGGAGCTGCCCGCCGCCCTCGCCCTGGCCGCCACCCACGATCGCCGTCTCCTCGTCGAGCGGGCCGTGCAGGGGCGCGAGGTCGAGGTCGCCGTGCTCGGCAACGATCACCCGCAGGCCTCGGTCCCCGGCGAGGTCTGCTATGCCGGCGAGTGGTACGACTACGAGACGAAGTACGGGGCCGGCCACACGACCTTCAAGGTGCCCGCACCGCTGGCCGCCGATGTCACCCGGCGGGTGCGCGAGCTCGCCATCGAGGCCTTCCGCGCCGTCGACTGCGCGGGATTGGCCCGCGTGGACTTCTTCATCGAAGGCGAGACGAACGTGCTCGTCAACGAGATCAACACCCTGCCCGGCTTCACCGCGACCAGCGCCTACCCCAAGCTCTGGGAAGCCTCGGGCATCTCCTACACCGAGCTGATCTCGCGGCTGATCGACCTCGCCCTCGAGTCGCGCTGAGCCCGTGCGGGTCGTCATCGCCGGCGGCGGCACCGGCGGCCATACGAGCGCGGGGCTGGCGGTGGCGGCCGCCCTCAAGCGGGCCGGGGACGATGTCCACTGGATCGGCAGCCGCGAGGGTATCGAGGCGCGGCGCGCCCCCGAAGCGGGCCTCCCCTTCCATCCCATCTCCACGGGCAAGCTGCGCCGCTACTGGGACCGGCAGAACGTCACCGACCTGCTCGTGAACGTCCCCGCCGGCTTCATCCAGTCCTGGTCACTTTTGCGCCAGCTCAGGCCCGCCGTGCTCTTCGCCACGGGCGGCTTTGCCAGCGTGCCGCCCGCCCTCGCCGCGCGGGCCCTCGGCCTCCCGTTCGTCATCCACGAGCAGACGGCGGTGCTCGGCCTCGCCAACCGGATCACCGGGCGCTTCGCGGCGAAGATCGCCCTGTCCTTTCCCGATACCTGGGGCGGCCTTCGCTCCGATCGCGTCGTGGTGACGGGCAATCCGGTCAGGCCCGAGCTGCTCGGCGGCCGCCGGGAAGCAGCGCTGGCCGGCTTCGGCTTCGATGCCGCCTTGCCGCTCGTCTATGTGACGGGCGGCGCGCAGGGCTCTCACCGGATCAACCGGGTCGTGGGCGAGGCACTGCCGCGGCTCCTCGGTACGTGCCAGATCCTCCATCAGTGCGGGGACAATGCCGAGACCGGCGACCATCTCTGGCTCCAGGAGCGCGCGCGCAGCCTGCCGCCGCGGGTCGCCGCGCGCTACGTGGTGAAGCCGTACATCGGCGCCGAGCTTCGCGACGTCTACGCCGCCGCGTCGCTCCTCGTGGGGCGAAGCGGGGCCGGCACGGTCAACGAGTGCTGCAATCTCGGCCTGCCCGCGCTCTTCGTCCCGCTGCCTGGAGCCGCCGGTGACGAGCAGACGGCCAATGCCAGGCTCGTCGAGTCGGCGGGTGGCGCCCTGCTCCTGCCCCAGGCCGATCTCGGCGCAGAGCGGCTCGTAGAGGCTCTCACACGCCTCCTGGCAGACCCGGCGGCCCTCGAGGTCATGCGAGCACGGGCACGGGCCCTCGCCACGCCAGACGCGGCGGAGCGGCTGGCCCGGCTCATTCGCGAGGTCGCCACCCTCTGAGACCCACGCGGGGCGGGCGGAGCGGGCTGGTCATGGCCCGCGCGGCGCCGGCCCAGGAGGTATGCTGGGCGAGCGCGGTGCCCACGGCGACTTCGAAGGCCGTTCGCGCCGGTCCGTGCCTCGAGACAGCAGCGGGGAGCGGGGTCGAGGCCCCGCAGCCGACACTTCATGGTCGCCTCACCCAGGAACCGGAGGCCGTGTGACAGGATTGGGCGTTGGCTGGCTGGCCGCGATCACCATCGCCGTGGCGGGACCGGCGACCTCAACCGAGTACCTGCCGCTCCAGGTCGCCCAGGCCGCAGGCTACTTCGTCCAGGAGAAGCTGGAGGTGATCCTCCACGTCGAGCGAAACGAAGGCGAGGCCGCCCGCGCGCTCGCGAGAGGACGCGTCGATATCGCCGCCACGTCGCTCGACGCCGCCTACCGCGAGGGCCACGTCGCGGGCGCTCCGCCGCCTCTCTTCTTCGGCCTCACCGCCGCGGCGCCCGTGGCCATCCTCGTCTCACCGAGCCATAAGGACACGCTTCACACGCCCGCGGAGCTGCGCGGCCAGCCCGTGGGTCTCCCCGGCGGAGGGACGCCGGAGCAGGCCATGCTCAACAGCGTCCTGATCCACGCCGGCGTGAAGATTCATCAGGTTCCGCTCCGGAGCTTCAGCAGCCGCGCCCTCGAGGGAGCCCTCGCGCGGGGCGAGGTGGCGGCAGGGGTCATGGCCGATCCGCTGATCACCCGCATGATCGAAGACCAGACCGGATCGATGCTGGTGGATCTTCGCACGCGCGCCGACGCCACACGCTGGCTCGGCGCCGAGACGGTTCATGGCGCCCTCTTCATTCGCGCGGGCGGTAGCCTCGACGAGAGCGATCTCACGGCGCTGGCCCGTGCCCTGCTCCGGGCCGTGGCGCGGGTCGCCGAGGCGACTCCCGAGTCGCTCCTGTCCGTGCTGCCCGCGTCGGTGACCGGCCCCCCCGAAGATTTCCGGGCGCGGCTCGAGGGTGCCCGTCAGAGCTATCTGCCCCGCGGCCTCGTCACCAACGACGTGCTCAAGGCCAGCATCAACCAGGCGCGCGAGCGGGTGCCCTTCCCGGCCGCGGTCAGGCTGCCCTGGTTCGGCTGGTCCTCCCTGCTCCTGAGCGCGCCGCTTCAGCGGGCCATCGAGGCTTCGCCGGCGCCGGCCCGCTAGCCTGCATTATTCACGAACGTACGGAGCGCGAGGCGGCCGGGTCCGGTCGTCGGGGGCGGCGCTGGCGCAGCCGGCTTCGCCACCCTACGCGTCGTGAATCGCAGCCCTGCGGGCTGCGCACACTCGCGAAGGGCCCACTCCGCCGGCTGCGCCAGCGCCGCCCCCGA
>Ga0137368_10004061_pt1 | contig 15654 bp, 15 predicted proteins | sample SagtaG_13_FD_104917 | JGI IMG/M metagenome (GOLD analysis project Ga0137368, IMG submission 104917) | Vadose zone soil microbial communities from Sagehorn Ranch, Mendocino, California, USA - Sage1_L_100_16 metaG | ecosystem: Environmental > Terrestrial > Soil > Vadose zone | place: USA...
AGAGGAGGAGTGCGGGCAGCTCGGAGGCGGGATCGGCGTGGACGATGTTCCCCACCACGGTTCCGCGGTTCCGGATCGGCGCATGGGCCACGGAGGCCAGCACCTCGCGGAAGAGCGGAGAGCGCGAGACCGACCAGCGCTCGAGATCGCGCTGCCGGGCGAGGGCGCCTACCCTCAGCGTGCCGCCGGACTCCGCCAGCCCCTCGAGATCGTGGCAGCGGTTGATGTCCACCAGCGCCGAGGGGCGCGCGAGACGGAGGGCCATCATGGGAATGAGGCTCTGGCCACCCGCCAGCACCTTGGCCTCGTCTCCGAAGCGGCCGAGCGCCTCCACGGCTTCGCGCGCGTTCTGCGCGGAGAGGTATTCGAACGGCGCAGGCTTCACGGCGTCTTCGCCGCTTCGAGAAGCCCCAGGACGACGGAGGGGCCCAGCGGCGTGCGCGTGACGCGCACATTGAAGGGAGCGAGCGCGTCCTCGACGGCGTTGGCGATGGCGGCGGGCGGCGAGATCGCGCCACCTTCACCGATGCCCTTGACGCCCAGCGGATTGCGGGGCGAGGGGTACTCGAGATGCACGGTCTCGATGGGCGGAAGCTCCCTGGCCGTGGGCACGAGATAGTCCATGAAGGTGCCCGTCAGGAGCTGCCCCTGCTCGTCGTAGACCAGCTCCTCGAGGAGGGCCCCGCCCACACCCTGGGCGACGCCGCCGTGGATCTGCCCTTCCACGATCACCGGATTGATGAGCCTGCCGCAATCGTGGGCGACCAGATAGCGCCGCAGCGTGACCCCACCCGTGCCCGCATCCACCTCGACGTACGCCACGTGGACGGCGCTCGTATACGTGACGGTCGGCTGGTGATGGTATACCGTGGCCTCGAAATCAGGCGAGGCGACGCCGGGCTTGGCGAAAGTGGGAATCGCGGCCTGGATGAGGCGGCCGAGCGGAATCGAGGTGGCGGGCGCTCCGCGCACCGAGACGGTACCCTCGGCGATCTCGATGTCGGCGGGGGCGGCCTCGAGCAGCGCGCCGGCCGCCGCCGCGAGCTTGTCGCGCACCCGGCCCGCGGCCACGTGAATGGAGCTGCCCGCGTTCACCGCGCTCCGCGAGGCGAAGGTGCCCACCCCGAACGGAATGGCCGCGGTGTCCCCGCCCACCACGGTGACCCAGTCGAGCGGAATGCCCAGGGCATCGGCGGCGATCTGGGCGAACGACGTCTCGTGCCCCTGCCCCTGGCTGCAGGCGCCGGTGGCCACCACCGCCCGTCCCGCCGCGTCGAGCCTCACCGTCGCCCCCTCGTAGGGTCCGATGGCCGTGCCTTCCACATAGCCCGAGAGACCGATGCCGCGATACACACCCTTGGCGCGAAGCTCTGTCTGCTCTGCGCGGAGCGCTTGGTAGCCGACGGCGGCCAGCGCCGCCTCGAGGCCCGCCTTGAAGTCTCCGCTGTCGTAGACGAGCCGGTTGCCGTCGCGATACGGCAGGTCGATCTCGTACGGCATGTCGCCCTCGGAGAGGTAGTTCCGCCGCCGGAGCTCCGCGGGGTCCATCGAGAGCTCGCGGGCGAGGCAGTCCACGATGCGATCCATGGCGAACACCGTCTCCGGTCGGCCCGCGCCGCGATAGGGCGCGTTCGGCGTCTTGTTGGTCACCACGCCGCGGCACTCGATCCGGAGATTCGGCACGCGATGGGGGCCCAAGAGATGCGCCACGGTGTTGTAGGGGAGCACGATGCCCCAGGAGTTGTAGGCGCCGAGATCCAGCCAGATCCGGTCGCGCACGGCGAGCATGGTGCCGTCGCGCCGCGCCGCGATCTCGATATCGTGCACCTGGTGCCGCGCGTGGGCGGCGGCCATCATGTGCTCGCGCCGGTCCTCCGTCCACTTGACCGGGCGTCGCCCCGCGATCGCGGCCGCGGGAATCAGAAGATCCTCCGGGTAGCCGTTGGCCTTGGTGCCGAAGCCGCCGCCCACATCCGGGGCGATGACGCGGATCTTGTGCGGGGGCAGCCCGAGGGCCGCCACCAGGCCCTGCTGGACGAAGTGGACGACCTGCGTGCCGTTCCAGGTGGTGAGCGAGCCGTCGCGCGCGTCCCACTGCGCGACCACGCCGCGCGTCTCGATGGGCATGCCGACATAGCGCTGGATGTCGAAGCGCTGGCGCACCGTCACGTCGGCGGTAGCAAACGCGGCGTCGGCGTCGCCGAAGCCGGTCTGGAAGAAGACGGCGACATTGTCGCCCCACTCGGGGTGAAGCACGTGGGCCCCAGGCCCGGCCCCCGCGACCATGTCGGTCACCACCGGCAACGGCTCGTACTCGACCTCGACCAGCTCGCCGCCGTCCTCGGCGAGGGCGCGGCTCTCGGCCAGCACCATCGCCACGATCTCGCCCACGAAGAGCACACGGTCACGCCCCATGGCGAGCTGCGGCACCTGCTTCATCGTCACGGCCACCCGCGCGGCCAGTCCAGGCGGCACGGCGCCGAAGAGCGGCAGCGGCTTCATCCAGCGCTCGAGATCGGCGAAGGCGAAGACGTGGGCCACCCCGGGGAGCCGGCGGGCGGCGTCCGTCTTCACCGAGCGGATCTTGGCGTGGGCGTGGGGGCTCCGCACGAACGCCGCGTGGAGCATGCCCGGCAGCCTGATGTCGTCGACGTAGCGACCGTCACCGCGGAGAAAGCGGGGGTCTTCCTTGCGACGAACCGATGCTCCGAAGAGTTTCGCGCCCATGGAACCGCCCGACCATACCAACAGGCCGTGCGGCTGTCCAGAGATCGCTCAGCGTGTGTGGGCGGGCGGCAGCTCTCCCCTGGCCATGGCGAGGTGATGCGCCCCGTGATGCCCGCCCTGGACGAGCAGCCCCGCGAATCCGAGACCCCGGATCTTCGCGACGGTCGACGAGTCGGACGGATCGCGCGCGATCACGATCAGCCGCACGCCGTCGCCGAGCGGCTCGCTCTTGGCGGACCATGCGGGCATGCGATCGAGCTCCACGGCATGGGGGACGATCATGGCGCGGATCGATTGCGCGGCTCGCCCCGAGCCCGTGACGTCCATGCTGAGGCCACCCGGCACCGGCGTCGCTGCGACGGCGGCGCGCAGCACCACCTCGTTCATGTCGATCAGGTGCTGGCGCAGACGCTCGAGGTCCACCTTGGACCAATCCGTGCCCGGATCGAGCTCGAGGACGCGGACCACCTCGGCCACCGCGGCGAAAGCATCCTGTCCCGATTCCATCAGCCCGCCCGCGCCCGGATGATGCTGTCCGTGCATGGCCCCGTGGGCTCCTTGCCCATGCGGCATCTGGCCCGGCGGCGTGGACGGCGGAGCCTGGGCTCCCACTCCTCCGACGATGAGCGCGGCACCGAGCGCCGCCGATCCGATCGCGATCGCGAACGATCTCTTCATGACTTCCTCCTGTCGGTAGGTTCGATCCAGGAGCGAGTGTGCCACTCGTGGCTCGTGGAGTCGGTGACCTGGGTCACGTAGCTCCGGCTCGGGCGATCTCGGCCAAGCGCTCGGGATCCCGGATCGTCACGCGCGAGCGGCTCCGTTTCACCGCGCCGCAGCGCTCGAGCTGCCGGAAGGCCCGCGAAACGAGCTCGCGCACCGTGCCGAGCCTGGCCGCGAGCTGCTCGTGGGTCAGCCCGAGATACACCACAGCTCCCGGGGCCAGGGACTGGCCGGCGACGGCGGCGCCGACTTCGATGTGACGCGCCAGCCGCTCGATCACCTGGCGAAAGGCCAGGTCCTCGGCGAGGGCGGCGAAGCGTCGCACACGCCGGGCCATGGCCTCCAGCATGGCCAGAGAGACATCCGGCCGGCGGCGGCAGAGATCGAGGACGGTATCGCGCGGCAGGAGCAGGAGCCGCGTCGGCGCCACCGCCACCGCCGAGGCGATATAGCCTTGCCCGTCGAAGAGCGGCGCTTCGCCGAGCGTGGCGCCCACGCCCTCCGCGTGGAGCACCTGCTCCCGCCCGCGCGGGGAGATCTGGCGCATCTCGACGGCACCCTCGGCGATGACGAGCAGGCCCGGGCACGCATCCCCCGCTTCGAAGGCGTGCTCGCCTCGTTTGAGCGAGCGTGGACGGCAGCGGCGCGCGAGCCCCTCGAGCTCCGCGGCAGGCAGGCTCCGGAAGTACGCCGCGCGCTTCAGGGCGGCAATCACGTCGCGCGGCCCTCGGGAAGCTTGCGGTACTTGGCGTACGGGGCGCGAGGCGGGCGGGGCCTGGGGTCGGGGGCGGCGGCTGCGCATCCGGCTTCGCCACCCTACCCTTCGTGAATCGCAGCCCTGCGGGCCGCGCGCACTCGTGAAGGGCCCACTCCGCCGGCCGCGCAGCCGCCGCCCCCGACCCCACCCGCCCGGTCCTGCAAGCGGCGTCCGCGGATAGTCGGGATCAGAGCGCTCGGGGAAGGTGTCATGGCGGGGCCGAGCGGGAGCGAGGGTCGAGCATCTCGTTGAGGGCCTCGCCGGACAGATTGAGCATGCCGTCCCATGAGAGCACGTGCGGATCGGCGAGGCCCAGGAATCGCAGCGACGCCTCCCGTGGGACTGCGCACGAGAGAGATCCTGGGCACCTATGGGCCCAAGGACTGGGAGGGCGAGGTCGAGGCGGTCCGCGGCCGAGCGGGCGGGAGCCCTCGGCTGCTTCGGCGCGCGCACGGAGGCCCTCGTCAAGGGCACGACGGGCCGCCCGCGCCGCGCCGTGCTGAGCGGCATCGTGGTCATGCACTCCGCCATGCACATGGGCGAAGGCGCCACCGTGCGGGCGGCGGGAGGCTTCGGGACCGGCGTCTGACCTAGTGCGCCTCCAACGAGTATTCCCCACACCTCGCGTGACCCCGCAGAGTGCCGGGCCAAATTGCGAGCCAGACGAGGCCCGAGGGAGGCCGCAGCCCGAAGTGTACGTTGCCATTCGAGCCGAGGGGCCCTGCCACGAGGCGAGGGCCGAGTGAGTCGTACGCTGAGGGCTGCGGCCGACCGAGAACGTGGCCGTTCGAGTTGAGCGGCCCGCTCGCGAGACGAGGGCTGGGTAGATCTGGCGAAGTCAAGTTGGTCCGGCACTAGGCGGCGGGCAGCCCGTCGAGAAACTCGCGCAGCACCCGGTTGAACGCTCCCGGCTGATCGAGGTTCGAGGAGTGCCCGGCGCCGGCGATCACTTCGAGCCGCGCGCCGGGAATTTTCTTCGCCATGTATTCGCAAGGGGCGATGAACGGCTGATCCTGATCGCCCACGATGATCAGGGTGGGAACCTGCACGCCCGCCAGCCCGTCGATCACGTGCGAGCCCTCCTGGGCCAGCATGCCGCGCGCGGCGTGGGCCAAGCCCTGGGCCGAGCGGTGCTCGCCCATGGCCTCGCGCATCTCTTGGCTCCGGCCGCTGAGGGCATCCAGCCCACGGCTCTCCAGCTCGGCCGCGCGCTCGTGGGCCCGCTGATTCCAAGCGGCGCGCGCCTCCGCGTTGCGGTAGCCGGGGCCCGAATCGCAGATGACGAGGGCGCGCACCATCTCAGGATGGGCGAGATTGAACACCAGCGAGGCGTAGCCGCCGAGCGAAAGGCCGCCGATCACCGCTCGTCCCGCCCCCACGTGGCGGAGCAGTGCCGCCATGTCGGCCACGGTGAGGTCGGCCGAGTATTTCGAAGGATCGCCGGGGCTTTCCGTCTGCCCATGCCCGCGCATGCTCCAGCTGATGACCGTGTAGGCATCGCCGAGAGCCTGGTGCTGCCCATCCCACATGCGCCGCGTGGCCGAATAGCCGTGACTCAGCAGTACGGGAGGCCCATCACCGCTTACCTCGTAGTCGATCTCGATGCCGTTCAGCCGCGCTCGGCTCATCACTGGGCTCCTTCGCCGGTCTCAGTCGACGAGGGACGCATAGGTCAGGACGCGCAGCTCGCGACGCAGGGGATACGACGACGATGGCATCAGCTGGGTCATGAAGATGACGATGAGATCCTCGGCCGGATCTATCCAGAAGGCTGTGCTGGCCGCCCCGCCCCAGGCGAACTCGCCCGGCGAGCCGGGGATCTGCGCCCGCGCCGGCGACTGCGCCACCGAGAAGCCCAGCCCGAACCCCACGCCCGCGTAGGCGGTCTCCGTGAACATGCCGGCCTGGGCCAGATCGGTCAGGTCCTGGCCGCCGGGGAGATGATTCATGGTCATCAACTCCACCGTCTTCCGGCCGAGGAGGCGAATGCCGTCCAGCTCTCCCATGTTCTGCAGCATGGAGGTGAAGCGGAAATAGTCCGGCGCCGTGGAGAGGAGGCCCCCTCCACCCGAGAAGAAGCTGCGCTTGCGGTAGTTGCTCTGCTCCGGGTTGTCGATCATCTTGAGGCTGCCGTCGCCCTGCCGCTCGTAGTTGGCGGCGAAGCGCGCGACCTGCGCGTCTTCGAGGACGAAGCCGGTGTCGCGCATGCCCAGCGGGTCGAGGATGCGCTCACGGAGGTAGGCGTCGAGCCGCTGCCCGGAGATGACCTCGATCAGATGACCGATCACGTCCGTGGCCACGGAATAGTTCCAGCGCGTGCCGGGTGAGAACTCCAGGGGAAGCTCGGCGAGCGTCTCCACCATATCTTGTAGCCTGTAGCCGCTCCGGGTCTGGTCGGCCACGCCCAGCTTGCGATAGGCGGCGTCCACATTGGTCCGCTCCATGAACCCGTACGTGAGCCCCGACGTATGGCTCAGGAGGTCGCGGATGGTCATGGGGCGCTCCACCGGCGCCGTCTTGAAGGTGGGGTAGTTGCCGCCCACGAAGACGCGCAGGTTCTGCCACGACGGGATGAAGCGGTGCACCGGATCGTCGAGCTGGAAGCGCCCTTCTTCGTAGAGCATCATCAGCCCCACGCTGGTGATGGGCTTGGTCATGGAGTAGATGCGCCACACGGCGTCGGCGGTCACGGGGCGGCGCCGCTCGATCTCGAGATGCCCCAGCGGCTCCAGGTACGCCACCTCCCCCCGCCGGGCCACGAGGGTCACGGTGCCGGCAATCTTCCCCGCGTCGATGTAGCGCTTCATGTGGTCGCCGATCCGGGCCAGCCGCGACGACGAGAGACCGACTTCTTCAGGCTTCACGAGCATAGAGCCTCCTTGGGGTCGTCAACCCTGCCGAGGAAAGGCATCACGCCGGACGGCCAATGCCCTCCGGCAATGCCCTCCGGCCCGTCAGCTTATCAAATCTCGCGCGATCGAGGATGCGAACGGCTCCGGGGGTCGCCGCCCGCGCATAGAAATGCTAAACTGCCGACTCTATGACGACTCCCGAATGGACCCGCTACACGCGGGCTCTTCCTTCCATCGCCGCCGCCGTAGGGCGCACACCGCTGGTCAGGCTCAATCGCGTGACGGCGAACGTCAAGCCCGCCCTCTACGTCAAGGTCGAGTGGTACGGAGCCACGGGCAGTCTCAAGGACCGCATCTACCTCTACATGTTCGAGCGCGCCGAAGCCCGCGGCGATCTCACGCCGGGCATGAGCGTGCTCGAATGCTCGACGGGGAATGCGGGGATCGCCTGCTCCTGGGTGGCCGCCGTGAAAAGCTATCCGTGCACCATCGTGATGCCCGAGGGCATGAGCGACGAGCGGAAGAAGATCATGCGCGCCTACGGCGCCGAGCTCGTCTTCACCAAGGGTGGCGAGAGCGACGTGGATCTCTCGCTCCAGAAGCTCCACGAGATCCGCGCCGGCCACCCAACGCGCTACTGGGTCCCCGGCCAGTTCGACAACACGGACAACGTGGAGGCCCATGTCCTGACCACGGGACCGGAGATCCATGAGCAGATGGGCGGCCGCATCGGCGCTTTCGTGGACTCCCAGGGCTCGGGTGGGCTGCTCACCGGGGTGGGCCGTTACCTCCGCGGGCACGACCCGGACGTCAAGCTCTACGCCGTCGAGCCGGCCGAGTGCGCGCTCCTGTCGAAGCGCGCGTGGGGCCACCACGGCATCGAGGGCATCGGCGACGGCTTCGTCCCGGGCAATCTCGACGTCTCCCAGCTGACCGGCGTCATCACCACGACCACCGAGGAGAGTGTCACCACGGCCCGGGGCCTCGCCAAGGAAGAGGGCATCTTCTGCGGTATCTCGAGCGGCTGCAACGTGGCGGCCGCCCTCAAGCTCGCTCGACGCCATCCGGAATTGCCCTCGATCGTCACCATCATCAACGACACGGGCCAGCGCTACTTCACCACCCCGCTCTGCGGGGAGGCCAAGCACGTGGACATTCCCGAGCGCGATCACCCCCTCGATCCCCACACCGTGGAACAGCTCGATCGCTATCAGAAGACCTGGGAGATCATCGGGTGACCATCTCCCGCCGCGAGTACGACTTCCAGGCGGCGCGGCACCGCCTCGAAGCGAAGGCCAAGTCCGCGGGCGAGAAGCTGACCACGATCGACCACGCCGTGGCCCGCGTCAAGAACGGCGACCACGTGGCCTTCGGCGGCTGCCTCTTCTCGCGCACGCCGCTGGCCCTCGTGCGGGCCCTTCTGCGGCGCCGGCCCACCCGCCTCAGCATCTCGCGCAACCTGATGTGCTACGAGGGCGAGTGGTGCATGGTCGCGGGTGCGGTGGACAAGATCGTCACGTCGTGGATGGGCATCGGCCTGCCGTGGGGGTTGTCGAAGATCCACCGCGAGTACGTCGAGTCGGGGCGCGTCCCCATGGAAGAGTGGAGCCACCTGGCGCTCGGGCTCCGGTTCCGCGCGGCGGCCATGGGCGTGCCCTTTCTGCCCTCCTTGACCATGATGGGCTCGAGCCTGGTGGACGTGGGCGGCTCGAAGATCATCGACTGCCCCTACACGGGGGAAAAGCTCCTGGCCGTGCCCGCGCTCTTTCCCGACGTGGCGCTCCTCCATGTGCATCGCGCCGATCGCTTCGGGAACTGCCAGATCGACGGCTATCCGCACATGGATCCCGACATCACGCGGGCCGCGTCGACCGTGCTCGTCACCGCGGAAGAGATCGTCTCCGAGAAGGAGATCCGCCTCCATCCCGATCGCACCGTCATCCCCGGCTTCGCGGTGGACGCGCTCGTGCACGTGCCGTATGGCTCCTATCCCCACGAGTGCTACGGCCTCTACGACGCCGAGCCCGACCACTTCTCCACCTATGTCGACGGCATCAATCGTCACGGCGCGGCCGGAGTCCTGGCCTACCTCGACCGCTACGTCTACGGCCCCGCCACGCATGTGGAATACCTCTCGCTCTTCGGCGAGTCCGCCCTGGCCGACGCGGGGCGGCGCGGCCGGGAGCTCGTGTCGTGAGGGGAAGCCCCCACGGCGTCACCTCCAACGAGCTGCTCGCCGTGATGGGCGCGCGCGAGCTCGAGGACAACACCACCGTCTTTGCCGGGGTGGGCGCGCCCATGCTCGCCTCGGGTCTCGCCCAGCGCATGCACGCGCCGCGCCTGACCATGGTCATCGAGGGCGGCATCGTCGGCCCCAAGTGGAAGCCGGGCTCGCTCCCCATCTCGACCAATGAGATGCGCGCGGCCTATCGCGCCCAGATGCTCCCCGGCATCACCGATGCCTTCCTCCTCGCCCAGCGCGGCTTTCTCGACGTGGGCTTCATCGGGGGCGCCCAGATCGATCGCTACGGCAATCTCAACACGAGCGCCATCGGCGGCAGCTATGACAAGCCGAAGGTGCGCCTGCCGGGCACCGGCGGGGCCAACGACATCATCTCGCTGTGTCGGGAGGTCATCATCCTGACCGTGCACGAGAAGCGCCGCTTCTCGGACACCGTGGACTTCATCACCAGCCCGGGCTGGCTCTCCGGCCGGGACGCGAGGCGGAAGAGCGGGCTCCTCTTCGGGGGCGTCGCGCGCGTGGTCACCACCCTGGGCGTCTTTGGCTTCGACCCGGAGAGCCGGCGGATGCGTCTCGAGGCCCTGCACACGGGGGTGAGCGTCGAGGAAGTCAAGGCGAATACCGGCTTCGAGGTGCTGGTGTCGGACACACTGACCACCACGAAGCCACCAACCGACGAGGAGCTGGGAATCCTGCGCATGCTCGATCCGGCTCGCCAGTTTCTTTAGGCCAACAGGAAGAGAGGAGCGATGTGACGCAATTCGGACTCGCGATCAGGAACTTCGTCGGCCCGGGCGAGGTGCCCGACGTCGAGGGCCTCTACGCGTATGCGGAGCGCGCGGAGGCGCTCGGCTTCGAGTCACTGTGGGCGTGGGATCACATCCTGCTCGGCGTGGAGCCCTCCTTTCCCATCATCGACTCCGTCACTACCCTCGCGGCCGTCGCCGCACGCACGAGCCGGATCAAGCTCGGCACCGGCGTGCTCGTCCTGCCCCTACGGAATCCCGTGGTGGCCGCCAAAGCGCTGGGCAGCCTCGATGTCATCTCGGGCGGCCGGCTCGTCCTCGGCGTGGCCGCGGGCTGGTACGCGCGCGAGTTCGACGCGGTGGGCGTGCCCTTCAAGCAGCGCGGCCGGATCTTCGAGCGCAACCTCGACATCCTCATGCGCCTCTGGACGGAAGAGCGCGCCACCGTCAAGGTCGACGAGTTCAACCTGCGGGAGGCGGTCATGGTCCCCCGCCCCGCCCAGCGTCCGCGGCCTCCCGTCCTCATCGGCGGCTACGTCGACGCGGTGCTCAAGCGCGTGGGTACGGTGGGCGACGGCTGGCTCACCTACTTCTACACGCCGGAGAGCTTCAGCAAGGGCTGGCAGAAGGTGCAGGCATTCGCCAAGGAAGCCGGCCGCGATCCTGCCACGCTCACGTCCACGAACCAGCTCGCCATCTACGTCGGGACGAACCGCGCGGAGACCGAGAAGGACATGCGCCACTGGCTGTCCACCGAGTGGGACACCGCGGCGTGGAGCGAATCGACGACCGAGCACGCCATCCACGGCTCCGCCGCGGAATGCGTCGAGCAGCTGCGCGCCCACGTGAAGACCGGGGTGGACCGCATCATCCTCATCCCCTATCGCTACGAGCCCGCGCAGGTGGAGCGGGTCGCCAAGGAGGTCTTGCCAAAGCTATGACTACGCACATCGACATCAACTGCGACATGGGCGAGAGCTACGGCCGCTGGACCCTCGGCAACGACGAGGGTGTCATGCCTCATATCACCTCCGCCAATATCGCCTGCGGCTTTCACGGCGGCGACCCGCACGTGATGCGGAAGACGGTGGAGCTGGCCCTCAAGCACGGCGTGGCCATCGGGGCCCACCCGGGCCTGCCCGATCTCATGGGCTTCGGCCGCCGGCGCATGGAGGTCTCGCCGCAGGAGATCAAGGACTACCACCGCTATCAGGTGGGCGCCCTCGGCGCTTTCGTCAAGGCCTCCGGGGCCGCCCTCCAGCACGTCAAGGCGCACGGCATCCAGTACCACATGTTCGAGGAGAACCTCGACCTCGGGCGCGCCTCGGCCGAGCAGGTGCTGGAGCTCGATCCGAGCCTCATCCTCATGGTCATGGCCATGACCAAGTACGACGCGGAGGCGCGCAAGACCAAGGCGCGCGTGGCCGCCGAGGGCTTCGCGGACCGGGTCTACGCCGACGACGGCCAGCTCGTCTCGCGCAAGCTTGGCAAGGACGCGCTCATCACCGATCCGCCCAAGGCCGCGGAGCAGGCCGTGCGCATGGCCATGGAGCAGAAGGTGAAGACGATCACGGGCAAGACCATCACGGCCAAGGTCGACACCATCTGCATCCACGGCGACAGCCCCGGCTCGGACAAGATCGTGGCCGCGGTGCGGGAGGGTCTCGTCAAGGCAGGGGCCACCGTGAAGCCGCTGCGCGACTGGTTCAAGGGCTAGGCGGGCGTGAGTCGCCCGGCCGCGGCGGCATTCGCGCTGCTCGTCCTCGCATCGGGTTGCGCGTCAAAGTACGCGAAGGTCGAGGAGAGCTTCGAGCAGCCCATCAATTGCCCGACGGCCCAGATGGACATCCAGGCCCTCGAAGAAGACAAGGTCAGCAAATCCACCGAGGCCGCCGTCGGCCTGAGTTACGCCTTGCCGACCACGATCATCATGGGCGCCATCACGGGAACCGGAGGGGCGAAGTACGACGTGGGGACGGGCGACTACAACAGAAAGATCGACGAGAGGATCGACAGGATCCGCTCGACCTGCAAGATGAACTAGGCCCATGCGTCGCATCGCTTTCGCGCTTGCCGGCGCGGCGCTGATGGTGGCCTGCGCGTCGGCCCCGCCGCCGCCGTCGTCGGCCGCGCGCGCCGACCTCGCGCCCACGGGGAAGCTGCGCGCCGGCATCAACTACGGCAACGTGGTGCTCGCGCGGAAGGATCCGGCCACGGGCGAGTCACGGGGGCCGGCCATTGATCTGGCCCGCGAGCTGGGCAGGCGCCCCGGCGTGCCCGTCGAGATCGTCGCGTACACAAGCGTCGGCACCATGTTCGACGGGGCCAAGACGGGCGCCTGGGACATCGCATTCCTCGGAGCCGATCCCGCCCGCGCCGGCGAGATCGACTTCACCGCGGCCTATCTGGAGCTCGAGACGACCTATCTCGTGCCCCCGGGCTCGCGTCTGCTCACCATGGCCGACGTCGATCAGGACGGCGTGCGCGTCGCCGCGCCCGCGCGGGCCGCCTACGAGCTCTACCTCAGCCGGAGTCTCCAGCGGGCCTACCTGGTGCGCGCGCAGGACGCGGACGTGGCCTTCGACCTGCTCGTGGCGGGCAAGGTAGAAGCACTGGCGGGGCTCCGGCAGGCTCTCGTGCCGCTCGCGGAAAAGCTCCCCGGGTCGCGAGTCCTCGACGGGAGATTCATGGCCGTGCAGCAGGCGGTGGGTACTCCGAAAGGCCGCGACGCGGGACTCGCCTACCTTCGCGCCTACGTGGAAGAGGCCAAGGCGTCCGGAATGGTCGCGCGCTCCATCGAGAAGACCGGCTTTCGCGGCGTGGCCGTCGCCCCCCGCGCTCAGTAAGACGCGAGGATTTCCTCGAGCCGCGCGGTGGCGCGCTCCCAGTCGAAGCTCTGCGTGACGAACGCCCGGCCTCGGCCGGCGATGCGCTCTCGAAGTGCGCCGTCGGCCACCATGCGCTCGAGGCAGCGCGCGAGCGCGGCGACATCCCGGGGCGGGGCGACGAGGGCCGTTGCGCCGTCGCTCGCGTAGTCACGGCTGCCCCCGTTGTCGAAGGTGACGAGGGCCGCGCCGCAGGCCATGGCCTCCATGGAGGGCATGCCGAGTCCTTCATCCCATGAGGGACAGAGATAGATGGGGCACCGGCTGTACAGCCAGGCCAGGCGCTCCTGGGGCAGGTTCGGGTAGAACTCGTCATAGGGCAGGGCTTCGCGCGGCGGCTTGACCCCGAAGCCCACGAGCTGGACCTCGGGACGCCGCACCTTCACCGCGGCCACCGCCTCCAGTCCCTCGCGCACGCCTTTCCACGCGTAGTCGTGGTGCAGCATGAGCACGCGGAGCGCATCGGGGGAGCGCGCGCCCTCCACCGGATGGAAGAGATCGCGATCCACCGGGGTGACGAGCATCTCCGCGGGAGCGCCGAAGCGCTCCTTCATGACGTCCCTGAGCCACGACGAGATCACGATCTTCTGGAGCGGCAGCGCATAGGTCGCGTCCACGCGCGGTGGGTCGCCGTGGTAGAGGCTCTCGAAATGCTGGACGAGGTAGAACTTGGCGCCGGCGGGAGCGGGCGCCTGGGCGACGGCGTCGGCGGACTGCCACGCCGTGGCGATGAGCGCGTCGGCCGCGGGCAGGCGCGCGGGATCCCACCTCGTGACCCAGCGAACGCGCGGGCGGAAGCCGGGGATCCAGTCGGGCCCCTCCTCCCGGAAGTTCCGGGACCACGCCGTCCACGGACGCTTGGCCGGCACCATCACCGTGACGTCGTGCCCGCGCCCCGCGAGCCGATCCGCATAGGTCAGGATGGCGCGCACGCCCCCCGCGATGCGTAGATGAGGCGCGAGAAAAGTAATCTTCACGCGAGGCACCGCCTGCCAGCCCCCACCCTCACCCTACCCTCTCCCTCCCAGGAGGGAGAGGGGTTCGGAGGGGTCATCAGATGGCCATGGAGACTTGGCCGGTGCGGCGGTAGGCGCCGGGGTCGAGCACCACGTTGACGCAGGTCACCTCCGTCGAGCCCATGGCGCGCTCCAGCGCGGGACGGAGCTGCTTCGGCTCCGTCACGTGAATCCCCTTGCCACCGAGCGCCTCCACCATCTGGTCGAAGCGCGTGAAGGGCAGCGAGGTCGCCACCTGCCGCTCGGCCCCGAAGAAGGACAGCTGCGGGTTACGGATCTGTCCCCAGCCACCGTCATTGCCGATCACCACTGTCATGGGCAGCTTGAAGCGCACCGCCGTCTCCATCTCCATCCCGTTGAGTCCGAAGGCGCCGTCGCCCGCGATGAGGAGCACCCGATCGGCCGGGCGCAGGAGCTTGGCCGCGATGGCAAACGACGGCCCTACCCCGAGACAACCGAAGGGCCCCGGGTCGAGCCACTGTCCCGGCCGCTGCAGGGCGACGATCTTGGATGCGCAGCCGACTACGTCGCCGCCGTCGGCCACCACGGTGGTGTGCTCGTCCACCATGGCCGCCAGCTCGTGGCCGAGGCGATAGTGGCTGATGGGCACGCTGTCGGAGAGCCGCTCGGCCATGAGCCGGTCCTGGCTCTCCGTCTCTTTCTTCGCCATGGCCTGGCGCCACGACTCGAACCGCGCGGCCACGTTGCGCGGCAGCGCGTCCGTGGCCGCGCGGAGGGTGAGCCCGATATGCGACGCGAGCCCGAGGGCGAGAGGCCGGTTGCGTCCCAGCTCGACCGGATCGCAGTCGACCATGACCACCTGCGCATGGTCGGCAAAGGACGTCGGCCGGCCGTATCCGAGCCGGAAGTCCAGGGGCGTTCCCAGAACGAGGATGACGTCGGCCTGGCCCAGGGCGAAGTCTCGCGCCTGGGAGAAGGCGAGCGGATGACCGCTGGGCAGGCAGCCGCGCCCGGCGCCGTTCATGAAAACGGGCACGCCCGCGGCCTTGGCGAACGCCTCGAGATCGGCGGCCGCGTCGTCCCAGTACACGCCACTGCCCGCCATGACCATGGGCCGCTCCGCGCTCGCGAAGAGATCGGCGAGCCTCCGGATGGATTCCGGATCGGGCGCGAGGGGTCGGCGGTGCACATAGGCCGTCGGGATGGGAGCAAATCGGTCCTCGATCATGGTCATGAGCAAATCCACCGGGATCTCGACGAAGACCGGGCCGGGGCGGCCGGTCAAGGCGGTACGAATGGCCGTGGTCAGCACTTCGGGAATCTGCCGGGTCTCGGACACCGTCCACGAGCCCTTGGTGATGGGCCGGAGAAGATCCACCTGCTCGACTTCCTGCAGCGAGCCGAGGCCGCGCAGGCCCAGCGGAGCCGCCCCGCCGATGAGGAGGAGCGGGCTGCGCGCGGAATAGGCGTTGGCGACCCCCGTCACCGCATCCGTCACCCCCGGTCCGGCCGTCACCGCGGCCACCCCGATATTGCGCGTGAGGCGCGCGTAGGCGTCGCCCGCGTGAGCGGCGGCCTGCTCGTGGCGCATGTCCACCACCTCGATGCCTTCAGTAATGCAGCCATCGTAGATGGGCAGGATGTGACCGCCGCACAGCGTGAAGATGTGGCCGACGCCCGCCTGCTTGAGCGTCCGCGCCACCAGATGCCCGCCATTCAGATCCGGCATGGTCAGCTTCTCCTCA
>Ga0137368_10004070_pt1 | contig 15635 bp, 14 predicted proteins | sample SagtaG_13_FD_104917 | JGI IMG/M metagenome (GOLD analysis project Ga0137368, IMG submission 104917) | Vadose zone soil microbial communities from Sagehorn Ranch, Mendocino, California, USA - Sage1_L_100_16 metaG | ecosystem: Environmental > Terrestrial > Soil > Vadose zone | place: USA...
GGCGCCGCGCGACGACGCCGTGCTGCCGCCGCGCCAGAGCCCACAATGGGGAGCTCGATAGCCAGATACGCCCCCTACCCAGCCCCGCTTACGCCGGCGTCGCGGGTGCTAGTCAGCTGCCGGGCAGGCCAAGCCCGCCGGCGCCGGGTCCGCCGGGGCCCAGGCCGCCCGGCCCGCCCAGGCCGCCGAGTCCGCCCGCGATGCCGCCCATGCGCTCGCCGGCGAGCTCCTGGGCGGCGCGGATCGCCTCGTTGACGGCGGCCATGACCATGTCGGCGAGCACCTCGGAGTCCTCGGGGTCGATCGCCTCGGGGTCGATCCAGACCTCCTTGAGAACCAGGTCGCCGCTCATCTTCACCTTGACGGTGCCGCCGCCGGCGCTGGCCTCGACGATCTCGTCCTTGAGCTGCTCCTGGCCTTCATCATCTCGGCCTGCATCTGCTGGACCTGCTTGAGCATGGCGCCCATGTCCATGCCTCCGGGGCCACCGCGGGTCATTCGGATTCGTCCTTCGCGGCCTCGGGCTCGGCCTCCGCCTCGACGAACTCGGCGTCGAACTCCGACCTTATGCGCTCGATCAGCTCGTCCTCGGAGAGCGCGGCGCCACCGTTGGCCTCCTCCTCCTCGGGCTCGCCGTCAAGCAGGACGTAGACGGGGCGCAGGCTCTCGCCGACGATCGTGCGCACCGCCTCGGCGAAGCGCTCGCGGTTGGCCTGCGCCTCGGCCTTGCGCTTGTTGAAGGCGGCGCTGGGCGGAAACCCGATCTTCAGTACGGCCTGCTCGGCGTCTACGGCGAGCGGGCGGGCCGCCTCGTAGACCGTGGACAGCAGCTCCGAGCCCGACTGGCGGACCTGATCCACGACCGCCGGCCACAGACCGGTGATCCGCTCGATGTCGATCGCCTCCACGGCCGCCGTGACGGTGGCGCCGCCCGCTGCCGCGGCCCCGCCGCGATCATCCCCCGCGGCGTCCTCACCACCGGCGGGCTCGCTCGGGGAATCAGACACCGCCCGGGCGCGGACCTCCTCGGGGTCGGGAGGCTCGACCGGCGCTGAGCCCGACCCCGCGGGCGCCGCGGGGCCGCCCGCGGCGAGCCGGCGCTCGAGACGCTCGACCCGCTGGGCGAGCGCTTCGCGCGACGGATCGAGATCGGGGCGCGCGGCCCGCAGGACGGCGAGCTCGAGCGCCATGTGCGCGTCGTCGCCCTCGCGAATCGCGCTCAGCGCCGCCGACAGCTCGTCGATCGCGCGTACCAGGGTCTGGTCGCCGAGGCGCTCGGCCTGCTCGCGCAGGCGCTCCTCCTGCGCCGCGGTGACGCTGAACGCGTCGGGCACCGTGCCGGCGGTCCTGACGACGAGCAGCTGGCGCAGGTGTGCGACCAGGTCGCGGCAGAACTGCGAGGGATCGCGCCCCGATTGCGCGAGCCGCCCGGTCGCCTCGAGCGCCGCCCTGCCGTCCTCGCTCGCGATCGCGTCCGCGGCGGCGAAGATCAGGTCGGCATCGGCGACCCCGAGCACCGAGAGCACGTCCTCGGTCGCGACCCTCGCGCCGCCGTAGGCGACGAGCTGGTCAAGCGTTCCGAGCGCGTCGCGAAAGCTCCCGTTCGCGGCTCGGGCGATCGCGCCGATCGCGCCGTCGTCGATCTCGATCTCCTCGGCGGCCGTGACACGGGTCAGGACCTCGGTGATCTGAGGCAGTGAGGGGCGTTGGAAGTCGAAGCGCTGGCAGCGATCGACGATCGTCGGCATCACCTTGTGGGCCTCGGTCGTGGCAAGCACGAAGACCGTGTTGGGGGGCGGCTCCTCGAGCGTCTTGAGGAAGGCGTTCCACGCTTCGCGGGTAAGCATGTGCGCCTCGTCGATGATGTAGACCTTCCATCGACCCGCCGCGGGCAGGTAGCCGACGCGCTCGCGCAGGTCGCGGATGTCGTCGACGGAGCGGTTCGAGGCGGCGTCCATCTCGATCACGTCGAGCGACGTCCCGGCGGCGATCGTGACGCACGACTCGCACTCCCCACACGGCGAGGTGGTCGGCCCGCGCCGGCAATTGAGGCAGCCGGCGAGGATCTTGGCCATCGAGGTCTTTCCGGTCCCGCGCGAGCCGACGAACAGGTAGGCGTGGTGGACGCGGTCGCGGTCGACGGCGTTGCGAAGCGTCCGCACGACGTGCTCCTGGCCGACCACCTCGTCGAACGATCTGGGGCGGTGGCGGCGGTACAGCGAGGTCTCGGGGGTCACCGTGGCCGCTCCATGTGCGAGCGGAGACTGTGACGCTGACCGGCCATCGAGCGGCCCAGTGTAGCCGGAGGCTCGGAGTGGGCCGATACGCTGCGCGGCCGATGATCCGGCCCGCGACGAGGCCCGCCGCGATGCGCCCGATGCTCGCGCCGATCGCCTGGATCGGGGGCGGGGCGCTCGCGCTGTGGATCGCCTTCGGCCACGGCTTCGTCCAGTACGACACCTTCTACGCGCTGCTGTGGGGAAGCGAGATCGCCGACGGGCAGTCGCCTGACTACGACGCCTCGCTCTCCCCCACCCCGCATCCTCTGGCCACCCTGGTCGGGGTCGTGCTCTCGCCGCTCGGCGACGGGGCCGAGACCGCGACCCTCGTGATCGCCTTCGTGGCGCTCGCCGCGGTCGCCTACCTCGTCTACCGGCTGGGCGCGGAGTGGTTCAACCCGGCGGTCGGCCTGCTTGCGGCGGCGATCGTGATCACCCGCCAGCCGCTGCTCGACTTCGGGGTCCGGGCCTACGTGGACATCCCCTACCTGGCGCTGGTGCTCGCGGCGCTGCTGCTCGAGACGCGCAGGCCCCGCCGCGAGGGCCCGGTCGTGGCGCTGCTCGCGATCGCCGGGCTGCTGCGCCCCGAAGCGTGGTTGTTCTCCGCCGCGTATCTCCTATATCTGGCCTACCGCGACCCCGACAGGCCGCGCGGCTCCGCCCTCGCCCCGATCGCCTCCTTCCTCGCGGACCGTAGAGGGCTCGGGCTCGGGCTCCTGGCCGCGGTCGCGCCGCTCGCCTGGATCCTCTTCGACCTCGCCTACGCCGGCGATCCGCTCTACTCGCTGACCGGGACCCGGGACACGGTTGAGGCCCTGGGACGCGACACCGGGCTGCGCGGCCTCGTCGTCGACGGGCCGCAGCGGCTCGGGGAGGTCCTCCGCGAGCCCGTGCTCATCGGGGCGGCTCTCGGTCTGGCGCTCTCGCTCACGCTGCTGCGCAGGCGCGCGATGATCGGCGCACTGGCGTGCGCGGTTGCGTTGGCCGCCTTCTCGCTGCTGGCGATCGCCGGGCTCGCGGTGCTGACCCGCTACCTGCTGCCCGCGGCGACGATCCTGGCGATCTTCTGCGCCGCGGGCGTGTTCGGGTGGCTCGAGCTGGAGCCCGGCGAGCGGTGGCGCAGGAGGTGGGCGCTGATCGGCGGGCTGATCGCCGTGCTGCTGATCGCCTTCGTGCCGGCCCAGGCGGACCGCCTCTCCGATCTTCGCGACTCGATCGCGGTGCAGGAGCGGCTCGGCGACGACCTCCAAGATCTCGCCGACTCGGACGCGTTCGAACAGGGCTGTGGCACCGTCACCGTCCCCGACGAGCGCGCGATCCCGTTCCTGGCGCTGTGGCTCGATCGCCCGCCGTCCGAGATCGTCCCGGCCTCGCAGGAAAGCCCGCAGCTCGGCGGCGAACCGGTCGGTTACTTCCTTGCACCCGCGTCCGCGCAGGCTAAAGAGATCTACAGACTCGACCGATCCGAAGGGCCAGGGGAACTGAAGCCGGTGCCGGACGGATTCCGCCCGGTGGCTTCAAACGAGTCGTGGATTCTGCATGCGAGTTGTTCGACATCCGCTGATCGCTAGGTGCATCCGCCGCAACGCCGTCGCGGTGGCCGCGGCGAGCGTGGTTCTCGCCGCATCATCGTTCGCGGCCGTCGCCGTCGCGCAGACGGGTGGCGCCCCCGACCCGATGCACAGCGTCCAGGTCCAGGAGGGGCTGTGCGAAACGACGGGCGGCGGCGAGTTCGTGCCGATTCCAGGATTCCCGGGCGAGTCGATCGACAAGCGGCTGCTCGAAGACATCGCCTGGATGGTCCACAGGTACAAGATCTTCATCACGGACGGCTACTCGACCTCCGACGTGCACGCCGCCAACGGCGAGCATCCGATCGGACTCGCCATCGACGTCATCCCCAACACGGCGGTCGGCGGCACGTGGCGCAAGGTGACGAAGCTGGCGCGCTGGGCGGAACCGGCGCAGAACCAGCCCCGGGCGCCGTTCCGCTGGGTCGGCTACAACGGGGACGAGGGACACGGGCGGGGCAACCACCTGCACCTCTCGTGGATGCACTCGGAGACGAAGCCGAAGCATCCCGCCGAGACCGTCTATACACGGTTCTGCCCGGCTGGCAGCACCCCCGATCCGGCACCCCCCACCCCGCAGCTCAACCAGATCCTCCGCGGCCTGCCGTACTCGGGCCCGCAACACGACTGACGCCGGCGTGTGCCCGCGTCCCCGCCGGCTCTAGTCCTGCTGCCCCGCCGCTTTGGTCCACTCGCGGCGCTTGTCCACGTAGGCGGACGGAAGCGAGAAATCGAGCTCCTCGGCGAGATCGAGCCAGCGCAGAGCCGACAGGTAGTCGCCCCAGATCGCGTCCGCGTCGGCCATGCCGAGCGCGAGCTCGACCGCGTCGGCGTGGTCGGCCTCCGCCCGGGCGAGCTCCTCCGCCTCGGGCGCCTCGACGTCCGTGAGCGGTGGGCCGGCCTGGCTGCCGGCCAGCGCGGCCAGCCTCGGGGCGAGGAAGCGGGCGGCGATCTTGCTCGGCGGCCACCACAGGGGGGCGCCACCCGCAGCGGACACCCCATCCCTGTCGCCGATCTCGGTGCGCAGGTAGCGCGGCGTCTCGCCTGTGATCAGCGCGCCGCGCAGGACTGGGCGGAACTTCGTCCGCTCGACATCCGCCCCGGCGAGGCCGGCGATGTAGGTCGCCGCGACGTCGGCCTGCTGCGCCGCGAGCCCGCCCTGCTTGATCGGAAACCACGTCGCGTCCCCCACCGCGAATACGCGCGGTAGCCCCTCGACCTTCATGTGCACGTCGGTGCCGATGAACCCGTGTGGTCCCTGCGGGATCCCCGGGATCGGATCGACCTCGAGCCTCGGGCTGGCGATCACGCGGTCGGTGGCGAGCGTCTCCCCGCTCACCAGGCGCAGCTCGGTTCCCTCGACGGCCGCGGGCGCCGCCGATGTGTGCACCGCGACCCCGGCCCCACCAAGGAGGTCGCGGACGTTGCGCGCGGCCCTGTGGCCGAACATCGCGAGCGGCTCGGGCTCGGCGGTGACGAGCGTCAGCTCGACGCCCTCGATTCCCGACTCCCGGGCGTGGCGCGCGGTCAGCAGGGCCAGCTCGTAGAGCGGCAGGCCCCACCGAACCGTCGCCGGGATGGCGAACGCGATCCGGTGCAGCTCGCCCGCCTCGAGGCCTGCCAGGACATCGCGATAGGCCGAGTTGTCCGCCGGTCCGCGGTAGGTGAGCGCCCCTTTGATCGCCACCTCAGGCCGAACGCCGATCGCGAGCACTAGCGCGTCGTACGGGACCCGACGTCCGCCCGCCGTGACAGCCTCGTGCGATTCGGGGTCGACCTCGGCGATCGAATCGCGCCGCCGGGCCGCCACCCCCTCGCCGAGGATCCGGTCGAGCGCAAAGCGCGTGACGTCCGCGAGTCCGAACGGCTCCGCGACGGCGAGCGGTCGGTGCACGAACTCCTCCTCGGGCGTGATCAGCTCGGTCGCGAGCCGGCCCGGGGCGAGCTCGTGAAGGGCGAGCGCCGCCTCGAGCCCGCCGACCCCTCCGCCCGCGATCACGACGCGAAACGGCTCCCGCGCTCCACCCTCGACTATTCGAACTCCCAACTCGACCTCCAGCGTCGGCCTACGGCCGGCGATTCGAAGCTGCGCCGGCGGCAAGTATGGACCGTGCGGCCCGCCGTCGAGAGCGGTCTTCGGGCGCTTGCGTCGTGGCTTGCTCGGGCCGGGCTTTACCGCGGCACATGCGGGCTCCCGCTTAAGGCTGCTTCCTTCCGGACCTGACCTGATTCACGGACCCACATTGCGCGGGACCCGGCCGTCAACGCTGCCCGCGACGTACTGACCCCGAAGGCCGCGACCCTCGGACGGGCATTCGGCCCCGCTAGAGCGGATTGCGGGTACAGGGCACCGCTAATTCCCCGCCTAGCACGGTCCACGGCAATCCTAGCGCTGCGGGGCATTGACTTGGAGAGCTGCCGGCGCATAGGGTCCGTCTACGCGCGGACGGGCGCGAGACGACCGTCCTTGCGTCGGCATCCCGGGGTGAAGCGGATCGGTCCGAGATCGAGGCCGAAACGCCGCATCCGTCAGGACAAGATTCGATGCTCCACGAAGGGTTTGGCTTGGCTTCGCATCCCCGCCGTCAGCGCCGCGGCCACGACGTCGGCCTCGATCGCGTCGCCGCGATGAGACTTTCCTCCCAAGAACCATTCCCTTCCCCCTAGAGCGCACCCGAGAGGGCTGGTTCGGTCGAACGGCCCTTCGGGGCCGTTCGGCCTTTGATGGTCGGTCTTTCGGCCGCGCTGCGCGACCTATCATTCGCGCTTCAGGGCGCGTAGCTCAGTGGGAGAGCGCTCGCTTCACACGCGAGAGGTCGCTGGTTCGAAACCAGCCGCGCCCATGGACCTGGCTTGACCAAGCGGTTCCGAACGCGGACGCGAGCGGTCCGTCGCGCTTCCGAACCTTTTTCCGAACATCGAGTCCTCGGAACGGTGGCCCTGGCGCCCCTCGGAATCCGAGCCGCTACCCTCCCATCACTTTGCGGGACCCGTCAGGGGAGACAAGCTCGTGATCAGGGGGCTGCGGCCGAGCTACAGGCACTTCGGCGCGGCGCTGGCGAGTTTCGCCGTATTTCTGTTCGTACCCAGCTCTGCGGCCGCGGTCACCGAGACCTTCAGCTTCACCGGCACCGCGCAGACCTTCACCGTCCCCGCGGGTGTGACGCAGGTCACTGTCGACGCCCTCGGCGCCGAGGGCGGTCAGGCACAAGACGGCACCGGCGGCGGGCTGGGCGGCGAGGCCACCGCGACGATCGCGGTGACCCCCTTGGAGGTGCTCCAGGTCAACGTCGGTGGGCAACCCGCCACCGGGAACCCGGCGCCCGGCGGCTTCAACGGCGGCGGTCCCGGCGGCACGGCCAGCGGCCCCGGACCCTTCAATGGGGGCGGGGGCGGCGGCGGCGCCTCGGACGTCCGCCAGGGCGGGACGGGCCTCGCGAATCGGGTCGTGATCGCCGGCGGGGGCGGCGGCGGCGGCGGCAGCGCCGGCCCGTGCACGGGCGGCAGCGGTGGCGGCACGACGGGCGGGGACGGGAGCCCATGCTCAGGCCTGCAGGGCCTTGGCGGCACCCAGAGCGCGGGGGGCGCTGCCGGCGGTGGCGGCGGAGGCGCTGGTACGAGCGGCACGGGCGGCGCCGGCGCGGATCAGAGCGGTCTCCCGGCCGCCCACAGCGGCGGCGGCGGCGGCGGCGGGCTGTTCGGCGGCGGCGGCGGATCGGGAGCCCCAGCGGAAACAGCCGGTGGAGCGGGCGGTGGCGGCTCCGGGTTCACTCCTACCGGCACCGGCATGACGAACGGCGTGCGCGCCGGCAACGGCCAGGTGGTCATCACCTACGACCTCGCCCCGGCGCCTCCCGCTCCCGAGCCCGGGGCCGGCGACCAGAACCCGCCCGAGACGACCATCACCGGCGTGCCGAAGAAGCGCCGCAACCGCCACTCCTACCTTTCCTTCAGCTCATCGGAGCCGGGCTCGAGCTTCCGCTGCTCGCTCGACGGCGCGGCGTTCGCGCCCTGCAGCTCGCCGCAGGACTACCGCAACCTAAAGCGCGGCCGCCACAGCTTCGCGGTCTTCGCGATCGACCCGGCGGGCAACGCCGACCCAACGCCGGCCGAGGCGGAGTGGAAGGTGAAGCCGCGGAAGCGGAAGTAGGGCCCGCGACCCAGGGGGCGGCGAGGGGCGAATTCCCCATGCGCGTTGCCCTCGACCGCGACGACGTCGAGATCAAGCATTTCGTTCCGGCACCCCCGGCATGGGCGCGCCGGGCGGTCGGCGGCATCGGGCACTGGTGCCCGAATCGCCGTTGATCGCTCGCAAATAGCGGTGATCTGTGGCTCCCGCCTGACCATGAGTCCAAGCGTTGCAAACCGCATTGCTATGCGGATTTCCGCCCCTCTTCCGCTTCCTCGGCTTGCGCTCCACACGCGAGAGGTCGCTGGTTCGAAACCAGCCGCGCCCATGGCCCCCGAGAGCGAAACGGGCGCCGGGGCGCCCGCCCCGCCCATCACAGGGGCGGCTCCGAGTCGACGGAGCCCGTCTACGAGCTTCTTGCCGCCGTGTCCGCTTCGGTCGCCAGGTCCTTGTTCTCCGGCACGAACTTGCTCGCCGTGAACGTCGCGCCCTGGGGGTCGGCGATCACGGTCATCCTGACCCAGGGGGCGTCGAACGGCGGAACGATCACCTGGCCGCCGAGCTCCGCCGCCTTCTCCGCGATTGCGTCAGCGTCGTCGACGGAGAACCTCACGTCCCAGTGAGGCGGCACGTCCGGCTGCCCCTCGGCGATCGGGTTGATCGACGCGACGACGTCCTCGAACCCTTCCGGCCCACCGCTCTCCGCCACCATCTCGCGGAGCCGTGGGTTGTCGCGCTCCAGGTAGTCGCCATATCCGGGCAGCGTCCACATCTCGAAGCCGCCGGGCAGGACGAGGGTCTCCCAACCGAACACCGAGGCGTAAAACGCCTTCGCGGCCTCCGGATCGCGGGTGTTCAGGCCGTTGAAGTTCAGCGAGCCGTGCTCGTTGACGATCCGCGCGCCCTTGTGTTGCTTCGCCTGCCAGACGCAGAACGCTGCGCCCGGCGGGTCCCCGAGCAGCGCCATCCGGCCGGAATCCATGATGTCGAACGGATCCATCAGCACCTTGCCACCCGCGTCCAGGACCTTCGACGCGGTCTCATCCGCGCTGTCGACCCAGATGTAGGTGTTCCAGAGTGCCTCCGGGCCCAACCCTTCCGGTTGCGACCCGACCGCGGCGACGTCGCCGCCGCGGATGCGTGCGATGAAGTACTTGCCGGGCGAGCCCGGCGGCATGACGTCCTCGAACTCCCATCCGAACAGGCCGCTGTAGAAGTCGACTGCGGCTTCCGGGTCCGGCTGGCTCGTGTCGACCCAGCACGGGACCCCCGGGATGTATCCGTCTCGTTCAGGCATATGCGATCGGTGCTCCTTTCTCGATTGCTGACAACGCAGCGCACCCTAGATCCCATTTAGGTCAGGATCTGTCCTCAATATTGAGGACGATGAATTCGCATGAGTGAGACCTCGAGTCGCCTGCTGGAGCTGCTGTCGCTTCTGCAGGGACGCCGGGACTGGCCGGGCGCCGAGCTCGCGGAGCGGCTCGAGGTCTCCGGACGGACGATCCGGCGCGACATCGAGCGCCTTCGCGCCCTGGGCTATCCGGTCGAGTCGCTGAGCGGGCCGGCCGGCGGCTACCGGCTTCGTGCCGGCACCGCGATGCCACCGCTGCTACTCGACGACGACGAGGCGATCGCGATCGCTGTCGGGCTGCGCACAGCCGCCCGGGCGTCGGTTACCGGCATCGAGGAGACCTCGGTTCGCGCCCTGGTCAAGCTCGAGCAGGTCCTGCCCGCTCACCTGCGACGCAGGGTCAGCGCGCTGGGGTCAGCGACGATCGCGCCCGCGGCCGCCGGGCCAACCGTCGATCCGCAGCACCTGACCGTAATCGCCGCCGCCTGCCGCGACTCCGAGGGCCTTCGCTTCGCCTACCGAAGCCGCGAGGGCGTCGACACGCGCCGCGAGGTCGAGCCCCACTCGCTCGTCAACCTGGGCCGCCGCTGGTACCTGGTCGCCTGGGACCGCCGTCGCGAGAACTGGCGCAGCTTCCGCGTCGACCGCCTGAGCAGGCCGGCTTCGACCGGCGTCGGCTTCAAAGCACGAACGCTGCCCGCGAAGGACGCGGCCGCCTACGTCGCGCAGAGCATCTCGGGCGCGCCCACCCGCTACGACGCGAAGGTCATGGTCCATGCCTCGCTGGAAGAGATCACGAGCCGCATCCCGTCCCACTGGGGGACGTTCGAACCGATCGACGAGCGGACGTGCGAGTACCGGACGGGCGACGACGACCTCGGATGGCTAGCGATGCGGATCGCGATGCTCGGCGTCGATTTCGAGGTCCGTGAGCCGCCGGAGCTCGTCGAGCACCTGAAGACGATCGCCGGGCGCTTGAAGCGCGGTGTGGGTTGAAGCCTCTACCGTCGGTCCAGGTAGTGCCCACGGCATCCCTACTTGTTCACATCGGGGTCGCTGAGCCCGGGGTGAACGCCGCTGCCGATGCCCTGGTTGTCGACCAGCTTGCGCAGCAACGCGATCAGCTGCTTGCGATCCGCAGCGCTCATCCCGCGGGTCAGCTCCCCCTCGTGCTCCATCGCGATCTCCCGCCCCTTGGCAAGCAGCTTGCGGCCCTCGGCGGTCAGGTAGAGGGCGTGGACGCGGCGGTCGCTCGGGTACGGGCGGCGCTCAATCAAGCCGCGCTGCTCGAGCTCATCGACGATCGCGACCATGCGACTTGCGGGCGCCTCGATCGCCTCGCCGATTGCCTGTTGTGACTGCCCCTCCGCCGCGTCGACCACATTCAGGACCCGGAACAACGGTGGGTGGATGTCGAGCGCGCCGATCCGCTGCGCGAATCGACGCGAGGCGTAGATGCCGACCTGCGAGAGCAGGAAGCCGAGGCTCGACGGCGCCTTGTCGCCGCTGATCTCCTTGCCGCCCATCAGCGTCCGATCAGGGTCTTTCCGGATCGACGGGACCGATCTCACGCGTCATCGTCGAGGAAGACTATACGCGCTGCTTTCTGATAGAAATCATTCTCTTCGTAAACCTTTGAACTTGTAAACAAGTAGTTAAGCCGAGAAAGGAATCCGGATGACCCGCCGTCTCGCCAGCCTCGCCGACATCGCCTACCGCCGCCGCGGCCGCGTGGTCGTTGCGTGGATCGCGGCGACGATCCTGATCATCGGGGTGGGCTCGTCGCTCGCCGGCGAGTACAACGCGGACTACAACACGCCCGGATCGGAGTCGAAGGCCGCGAGCGACCTCACCGAGCAACGCTTCAGCGGCTACTCCGGCCAGGAGATCTACGTCGTCTGGAAGGACCCGGCCGGCGCCACCAGCTCCGGCGCCAAGCAGCGCATGGACGCCTTCTTCGGCGAGGCCGAGCAGGTCGATCACGTAGCCGAGCACACCCCGGTCCGGGTCTCGGAGGACGGCACGATCGGATCGACGACGCTCCCCTTGACGGTTCCGGGCTGGGACGTCCCCAAGGAGGACGGCGAGAAGCTGGTCGACGCCGCCGAGCAGAACAGCGGCGAGGGCCTCGATATCGAGCTCGGCGGGGACCCGATCTACGCCGCCCAGAATCAATCCAGCCCCGAGGGGCTCGGCTTCCTCGGCGCCGCGATCGTGCTGCTGATCGCCTTCGGCTCGCTGATCGCCGCCGGGCTGCCGCTCGTGATCGCCCTCGTCGGCCTCGGCATCTCGTCGGCGGGCCTGATCGCCCTGCTGGCCAACCTCGTCGACGTCCCCGACTGGACGACGGCGGTCTCGGGGCTGATCGGAATCGGGGTCGGCATCGACTACTCGCTGCTGGTCCTGACCCGGTTCCGTTCGGCGATGAGGGATGGAAAGGAGCGCCACGACGCCGTCGTCGAGGCCGTGACCACCGCCGGACGCAGCGTGATCATCGCCGGCTTTACCGTGGTGATCGCCGTCCTCGGCCTCTGCCTGACCGGCCTTTCCTACATGTACGGGGTAGCCATCTCGGCGTCGTTCGCGGTCCTGGTCGTGATGTTCGCCGCCGTCACCCTGCTGCCGGCGATCCTCTCCTTCCTGGGGCCCAGGGTCGACCGCCTCCGGATCCCGCTCCTCGGCCGGCACCTGAAGGCCGACCGGGAAGGTGAGTCCCCCGCGGCGCGCTGGAGCCACGTCGTCCAGCGCCATCCCTGGATCGCCGTGACGGCCGCGGCCGCGGTCCTGCTCGCACTGGCGGCGCCGGCTCTCGGCATGCGGCTCGGCTTCCCCGACGCCGGGAACGACCCGCCGGACACGATGACCCGCCGGTCCTACGATCTCAACACCGAGGGATTCGGCCCCGGCACGAACGGGCCGCTGGTGGTCGCCGCCGAGCTGTCCGGCCCTGCCGCGAAGGCCGGCGTCCAGTCCTTCGCGAGGCGGCTTCGCAGCGAGCCCGGGGTCGCCTTCGTCGCCGGACCGCAGATCAATCCGGAGGGCGACGCGGCGATCATCACGGTGATCCCGACCGGCTCCCCCCAGGACCAGCAGACCGAGGACCTGGTCAACCACCTGCGCCAGGACGTCGTGCCCGACGAGCTGCGCGGGTCCGGCGTCAACGTCAAGATCGGAGGCGTGACCGCGGCGCTCGAGGACCAGAGCGAGTACATGAAGGACCGCATGCCGCTGTTCATCGCCGCGGTCGTCGGCCTCTCCTTCCTGCTCCTGCTCGTCGCCTTCCACTCACCGTTGATCTCGCTCAAGGCCGCGGTCATGAACCTGCTGTCGGTCTGCGCCGCCTACGGCGTGATGACGCTCGTGTCGAAGGGCGGCGTCGTGGGCGAGCTGATCGGGATCGACCACGAGGTGCCGGTGGCGCCGTTCATGCCCGTGATGATGTTCGCCATCCTCTTCGGGCTCTCGATGGACTACGAGGTCTTCCTGATCTCGCGGATCCGCGAGGAGTACCTGAAGGACGGAGACACCCGCCGCGCGGTCGCCGACGGCCTGGCGAAGACCGCGCGGGTGATAACCGCGGCGGCGGCGATCATGGTCGTCGTCTTCCTCGCCTTCCTGGCGGCGCCGGACGTCTTCCTGAAGCTGTTCGGGATCGGGCTCGCGTCCGCGATCTTCCTCGACGCCACCGTCGTGCGGATGGTGCTCGTCCCGGGGGTTATGCAGCTGCTCGGCAGCCGCAACTGGTGGATCCCGGACTGGCTCGAGCGGATCCTGCCGCGGCTCGACGTCGAGCGCGTCGCGGTCGGTGCCGCGCAGGGAAGGCCCTAGGAAGACTTCTTCTTTTTCTTCTTGACCTTCCAGTCGTCGGAGGCGGGTGAGCCCTCGACGTTGTTGCCGGCGTCCGTGGCGCGGACCGCGAAGGTGTGCTTTCCCTTCCTGACCTTGACCGCGTGGGGAGACGTGCAGGGCGCGAAGGCCCGTCCGTCGAGTGAGCACTCGAAGCTCGCGCCCGGCTCGTTGGCGGTGAACTCGAATGTCGCGTGCTTCTTCTTCGTCCTGTCCTTGGGGCCCTTGGTGATCGTCGTCTCGGGCGCTGGCGGACACGGAGCGAGGTTCGGGTCCTGGGTCTCGTCCCCGAAGCCGTCGGAGTCGCAGTCGGACTCGAGGATCGCCGAGACGTCGAACTGAAAGCCCTCGATCTCAAAGAAGGTGGGCGTTGTCCCCGGTGGCGCGTCCCCGCTGGTGTAGGCATACGAGTAGCCACCGATCGCGCGGGCGCAGGGCTCGTTGGCAGCTAGAAAAACGCCGATTGCGTCACCCGCCAGCACTGGGATCCGGACGTCGGTGTAGGTGTTGAAGCTGCCGGCGTCCGCGGTCTTCACGGGGCTTTCGCCGACAATGAGGAACTGTTGGCTGGTGCCCACGCGCCGGCCTACCTTGAGCTTGAGCGTCGTCGCGGCCGAGGGGTCGGCCTGGAAGCTCCAGGATGTGATCACCCCCGCCGAGGGTGCCGCGTATTGCCTGGACGCCGGCGGCGCGCCGGTTTGAAAGTAGGTGAACCCACCGTCACAAGGCGTAGGAGGGACTGTCTCCCCGATCTGCGTCGCGGCACTCGCCGGTGCCGGTGCCGCCGCGCCGATAAGTCCCAACGCGACGAACAGCGACAGCGCCATCGCCCGCCGGCTCGAAGCCCCTCGCTGCATGGGTCCCCTCTCTATCGGGTGGCCCAGGCAGGAGTTGCGTGGCGCCGACAGAGAGTCTCGCACACGGGTGTCGCGGGCAGAGACCTGCGACCAGGGGACGCTTCCGCGCCGCGCGGGGCTACGGACGCCCCCGGAGGTACGACAGCCCCCGGTGCAGATCCGTGTGGATGACTATTGCGTCTGGTCGACCTGCGGGTCACCGCAGAGATGCGAGTTGTTGTAACCGGTGGCCGCGCCGTTGGCCCCAGGCTTTCCGTTCGAGTCGCCGGGATAGACGTGACCGAAGTCATGCACGACATCGCCCTTGTCGCCGAACGCGCCGAACGCACCGGCCCCTGAGCAACGCGTCTGCGACTGCGCGACCTCGTAGCCGGGCTGGCTCCCGTACACCGCGAGCGCCGTAGACGGGACCGCTAGCGCACCCGCAGCGACTAGTACCACCAATGCCTTCTTCATTCGCGCGCCTCCTTGCACCGAGTTGTGTCCTCCTTGCAGCTGCTGCCGTCGGAACACTTATCGACGCAAAGGGCCGCCAGCGCTCGCCGCACCGCCCTTCTTGGCCAAGTATCGCGGGCCAGTCGTGCGCGCCGCGATCTGCGACCGCTCACGCGCGAGAGGTCGCTGGTTCGAAGTCAGCCGCGCCGATCGTCGGCTTTCATCGCCGACGGCGCTCGCGCAGGGTCTCCAGCACGCCCCGTACGAAACCCACGACGTGGCGGCGATCGCGCTCGCGAAGCGAGTCGGCGGCGGCCGCGCCGGTCTCCGCGATAAGCGACAGCGCGAACGCCGCCCGGCTGCCGATCGAATCATCGAGGTGCCGCAGCCGGAAGTAGGTCTCGCGGCGGCCGCGCTGGTACCAGCGGACCGGCGACAGACGCTCGCGCGGGTTCCACTCGTGCAGGTAGCGCACGGATGGAACCTGGAGGATCGGCGCGTCGGCCGCGAGGCGGCTGGACATCTCGAGGTCCTCCCCGGGTGCGTACCCGGGGAACTTCTCGTCGAACGGGTGGCGGCGCAGCAGATCGGTGCGGAAGAGCCCGTAACCCGCGCCGCACGCCGGCACGGTGACCTCGCGGCTCGGGATCGGTACGTAGCGGACCTTGCGCGAGCGGCGTAAGGTGGTGGCCTCGCCTCGCGCCGCGTGGTAGTGAAGCATGAAGACCCTCCGCAGGGCGCGGGCCAGCGGTCCATGCGGCGGCACGTACTCGGGCGTTCCCACCATCGCGCCGAACGCCTCCAGGCCGGCCCCCTCCCAACGCTCGAGGAGAACCTCGACGTAGTCCGGCTGCAGCGACACGTCGTCGTCGAGCAGCAGCGTCACCGGAGTCTCGACGCGCTCGACGCCGCGGTTTCGCTGCCCCGCCGTCGAGGGAGGCGCGTGAACCAGGACGAGCTCGACGCCCGCCTCGCGGGTCGCGTCGCGCAATTGGTCTGCCAGCTCGAGCGCCGGCTCGCTCGCGTCGACGACCACGATCCGCTCCGGGAGCCGCGTCTGGGCGAGCATCTCCTCGACCGCGGTCCGCACCCGATCGGCACGGTCCTTCGTCGGGATCACTGTCGTGTAGGTCAGAGTCACTCCGGGTCCCCAGCACCTTAGGA
>Ga0137368_10004074_pt1 | contig 15624 bp, 18 predicted proteins | sample SagtaG_13_FD_104917 | JGI IMG/M metagenome (GOLD analysis project Ga0137368, IMG submission 104917) | Vadose zone soil microbial communities from Sagehorn Ranch, Mendocino, California, USA - Sage1_L_100_16 metaG | ecosystem: Environmental > Terrestrial > Soil > Vadose zone | place: USA...
CCCTCGGCGACGTCGAGGGCGGCGAGGATCCGGTCCCGGGTGATCGAGTTCAGGATCCCGACTTCCAGCGCGGGGGTGCGAAGCTCGCCGCCCGACACCCAGAACACCGCCGATGTCGGAGCCTCGAGCACAACCCCGTCCGGACGCACGAGGATTGCCTCGTCGGCCCCCTTGCTCGCGGCGATCCGGGTCGCCTGCATGTTCGCGGCGTAGGAGGTGGACTTGACTCCGGTGAGGATCTCGGTCGGCGTGTAGGTGACCGTCGCGACGCGGGCCGATTCTGCCCACTCGGGCAGCGGCTCGGTCATGGCAATCCGCCGCCCGCCGCGCGTCACCACGATGCGCAGCGCGGCGTCGTCGTCTCCGAACGCATCGAGCAGGGCGGCGACCTCGCGCTCGACGGCGCCGCGGTCCACCGGCAGCTCGATCGCAGCAGCCGACCGCTCGAGTCGATCGAGGTGCTCGCGAAGCGCGAACGGCCGCCCTGCGTAGAGGCGGATCATCTCGAAGACCCCGTCGCCGCGCAGCAACCCGTCGTCGGCGACGGGCACGCTCGCCCCCGCGGTGGGCGAGATCTTCCCGTCGATGCTGGCTAGCTCCGCGACCGCCATCGGACGCCGCGAGGCTACCTCAAGCGATCCTGGAGTCCCGCGGCGTTCAGCGCCTCGGCCTGGTCGACGTAGAAGCGCAGCGCGGCGGCCTTGCCACCGCGCACGGTCCATACCATCGCCACGTCCCTGTCGATCTCGATCCCGCTTCCGCTCCCGCGACCGTGGGAGCGCAGGAGCGCCACCACCTGCTCGCCGGTGTCGTACAGCGCTTCGGGGTCCCACGCGAACTCCTCCCAGACCTCGCGCACCTCGCCGTAGAAGCGCCTGATCCCGTCGTGGCCCTCGTAGGTGGCCGGGTTGAGCACGCGCTCCGACATATCGAGGTGAAAGTCGGGGTCGCACAGTTCCACGAGGGCCTCGATGTCACCCGCGTTCAGGGCCTCGTAGGCCGAGCGAACGAGCTCGATGTCTTGCTCCGACACGGGTGAACCTCCGATTATCCGTATCGCCTACGCGCGGTCGCCGGCTGCCGGGTTCTCTACCACGGTGGCGACCCCCTGGCCGACGCCGACGCACAGCGTCGCGATCCCGTAGCGGGCCCCGCGGCGGCGCATCTCCCACAGAAGCGTCGTGAGGATGCGCGCGCCCGAGCAGCCGAGCGGGTGGCCGAGCGCGATCGCGCCACCGTTGACGTTGAGGCGCTCGGTGTCGATCCCGAGCTCGCGCGCGCAGGCGATCGACTGGGCGGCGAACGCCTCGTTGAGCTCGACCAGCTCGATGTCGTCGATCGTCAGCCCGGCGGCCTCGAGCGCGCGCGGTACCGCGCGGACCGGGCCGATTCCCATGTACGCCGGGTCCACCCCCGCGACCCCGATCGAGACGACGCGGCCGAGCGGCGTCGCGCCGAGCTCCTCGGCTCGACGCTCCGAGGCGAGCACGAGGCAGGCCGCGCCGTCGTTGAGCGTCGAGGCGTTGCCGGCCGTGACCGTGCCGCCCTCGCGGAACGCGGGCCGCAGCTTGGCGAGCTTCTCGAGGCTGCTGTCGGGGCGGGGTCCCTCGTCGACCTCGACGAGCGTTGGGTCGGCGCCGTCCTGAGGCACCTCGACCGGGACGATCTCGTCGGCGAAACGTCGCTGCTGGGTGGCGTCGACGGCGCGCTGATGGCTGCGCAAGGCGAACTCGTCCTGCTCGGCGCGCGAGATCGAGTAGCGCTCGGCGACGTTCTCGGCGGTCTCGCCCATCGCCTCGGTCGAGTGCTGCTCGGCCATCCGGGGATTGATCAGCCGCCAGCCGAGCGCCGTGTCGTGCATCGTCTGCTCGCCCCGGGGCAGCCCGGTCTCGGGCTTGGGCACCACCCACGGCGCGCGGCTCATCGACTCGACCCCGCCGGCGAGGTAGAGCTCGCCCTCGCCGAGGCGCAGCGCCCGGGATGCCTGGTTGACGGCCTCGAGCCCGGAGGCACAGAGTCGGTTGACGGTCACCCCGGGCGTCTCGACGGGGAGGCCGGCGAGCAGCGCCGCCATCCGCGCGACGTCGCGGTTGTCCTCGCCGGCCTGGTTGGCCGCTCCCATGTAGACGTCCTCGACCGACGCGGGGTCGAGGCCGCTGCGCTGCACCGCGGCCGCTACGACGTGCGCGGCGAGGTCGTCGGGGCGCACCCCCGACAGGGCGCCGCGATAGCGGCCCATCGGCGTGCGCAGGGCGTCGATGATCAGCGCGTCCGGCATGCAGCCTCTATCCTCGCAAGACCCCGTGGAGTTCATGCTCGTCACCATGGTGATGATCGGTCTGATCATCCTTGTGCTCGTCCTGCTGGCTCGCGCGTACCCGGGAAGCGGCGCGGACCTGCTCGACTGGAAGCCGACTCGCTCCTACGAGGACGAGGCGCGCCTCGAGACGGAGGACGTGCAGCAGATGATCGAGGCCCAGAACGAGTACCGCCGCAGGCGGGGCGCCGAGGATCTCACCGAGGCCGACGTGAACAAGTGGGCCGAGGAGGACGAGGCGGTTCGGCATCGGGCGCGCAGCTCAAACGAGAAGCGGCTCGATGAGCTCGAGGACGAGTTCGGCGTCTGAGCGACCGCTTGCGACGTGGCGCGGGCGCTCCTGGTCGGATGCGGTTGCCGGGGCCGCGAGCTAGGCGCCCGGCTGCTGGGCTCGGGCTGGCAGGTTCGCGGCACGACGCGGGACCCCGCCAACGTCGCGGCGATCGATCGCGCCGGGATCGAGGCCGCGCTGGCCGATCCCGACCGGATCGGGACCGTGCTCGACCAGATCGAGGGAGTCGCTGTGCTCGCCTGGCTGCTCGGATCGGCGCGCGGTGAGCGGGACCAGGTGGAGGCAATCCACGGCCCACGGCTGGAGCGCCTCTGCGAGGAGCTCGTCGACACCCCCGTGCGGGGGCTGGTCTACGAGACCGCCGGCACGGTGCCCCCCGAATGGCTGCGCGAGGGCGGGCGGGTGCTCGACCACGCCTCGAAGCGCTGGCGGATCCCGGTCGAGCACGTGAACCACGACCCCTCGGACTGGAGCGGCTGGACGCAGGCCGCGGCCGCGGCGTTTCGGCGCCTGATCGGTACCTGAGCTCGGCTACTGGAGCGGCTGCGCAGGCTTCTGCGGGGCGTCCGGGGCCGACCACGGCGCCTGGGCCGGGTTCGAGTCGGGCGGCTGGTCGAGCTGGTCGACCAGGAACAGCAACCCAATGAAGACCACGCCGACGATGGCGAAGAAGACGACGAAGCTCATGATCACCCGCTGGCGTGTCGGCCCGTATGTCTGACCCGTCACGCCGCGGCGCTTCTCCTGGCCCATCGCGTCGACCGTCGAGAACTCGCGCCCGGCGAGCCGCTCCTGGGGAGGCACGTGGTCGATCTTGGTGTGGGCGCCGATCGAGGGAGCGGTGGGCTCGGTCGTCTCCTCGCTGGACTCGGGCGCGCTCTCCTTGTCGTCGGGTGGGGTGCGCTCCTCCGGCATCGCGGGCCAACCTTACCGCGGTGATCCTCCCGCGCGCCACCCCCAACCGGCGCCGGTTCGCGCCCCACGGCTAAATGGCTAAGATCGGATAGAGATTCGACTAAATGACTGAATGCGAGGTGCTGCCATGGCCGACTATGAAAACGACGTGCTGGTCGAGACCGATTGGGTCGCGGAGCACCTGAACGACGACGACATCAGGATCGTCGAGGTCGATGAGAATCCGGCGCTCTACGCGGAGGCCCACATCCCTGGCGCGATCGGCTTCGACTGGAAGGCCGAGCTCCAGGACCCCGTGAAGCGTGACTTCCTCAGCGCGGAGCAGTTCGGCGAGCTGATGGGCTCCAGGGGGATCTCCAACGATCACACGGTCCTGTTGTACGGCGATCGCAACAACTGGTTCGCGGCCTACACCTACTGGTACTTCAAGTACTACGGCCACGATGACGTCAAGCTGATCAACGGCCCGCGGGAGAAGTGGATCTCGGAGGGTCGCGAGACGACGACCGAGGTCCCCGCGCACGAGCCCGCCGAATTCAAGGCCAGCGGCCCCGACGACGACATCCGCGCCATGCGCGACGAGGTGCTCGACGCGCTCGACGAGGACACCAAGCTCGTCGACGTCCGCAGCCCCCAGGAGTTCTCGGGCGAGCTGATCGCGATGGCGGGATACGAGCAGGAGGGCGCGCAGCGCTCCGGACATATCCCCGGCGCGGCATCGGTGCCGTGGGCCCAGGCCGTCAACGAGGACGGGACCTTCAAGCCGGCGGACGAGCTTCGTGAGCTCTACGAGTCGAAGGGCGTGCTCGACGGCGGCGACGTCATCGCCTACTGCCGGATCGGCGAGCGCTCGGCGCACACCTGGTTCGTGCTCCACGAATTGCTGGGCCACGACGACGTCAAGAACTACGACGGCTCGTGGACCGAGTGGGGCAACATGGTCAACGTCCCGATCGAGAAGGACGTCTAGGGTCCACTCGCCCAGGCGCGGCCCGCACGCACCGCGGGCCGTGCACTGCTGCACGCCTGGCCGGGTGTGGCGAGCGCCCGGCCGGCGCGCTGTAGCCTCCGTTCGATGGGCAGGGGACGTAAATTCCTCGCCGCGATTGCGGCGTCGGCGACCGCGAGCCTGGCCGCCGCCGGAATGGCGCCGGCACAGGATGCAGGGCGTGGCTACGCCCCCGGGGAACTGGTGGTGCGCTTCGCCGCTGGGACCGACCGCGCCGAGCAGGCGGCCGTCCGCGATGAGCTCGGCGTCGAGCTGGCCGACGACCTGTTGCTGCCCCGCGCCGAGGTCGTCGAGCTCCCGAATGGCGAGTCAGTGCGCGAGGCGGCGCACGCCTTCGATCAGCGTCCCGAGGTGCGCTACGCCGAGCCCAACTCCTATTACTACCTCGACGGCGTGCCCAACGACCCGCTGTTCTTCGAGCAGGCGGGCCTCCACGACACCGGGCAGTCGTTCGGCGACCTCGACCAGGTCCCGCCGAGCTTCCTGGGCACCTATGACGCCGACATCGACGCGCCCGAGGGATGGAGCATCGCCACGGGCAGCACCCAGGTCACGATCGCGATCGTCGACAGCGGGGTCGACTACTCGCATCCCGACCTGGCCCCCAACATCGTTCCCGGACACGACTTCGGAGCCGATGACGACGATCCCTTCCCGGAGGGCAGCGACCACGGCACCCACGTAACGGGGATCGCGGGAGCGGTCGGAAACAACGGGCTCGGCGTCGCCGGCGTGAGCTGGTACTCGAAGCTGATGCCGCTCAAGGTCTCGAAACCGGACGGCACGATCGTCGCCTCGGATGTCGCCGATGCGTTCACCTACGCCGCAAACCAGGGCGTGGAGGTCGTCAACGGGAGCCTCGGCGGACACAATCCCTCGATGTCCATCCGTGATGCGATCGACTCCGCTCCCAACACCTTGTTCGTGGTCTCGGCGGGCAACGACCAGCTCAACGTGGACGATCCCCTCGACCTCGACCCGCAGCATCTGCAGTTTCCGTGCGAGCACACGGCGCTGAACCTGATCTGCGTGACGTCGACCAACCACAACGACGAGTTCGCGTCCAATTACGCGAACTACGGCCCGAGCTCGGTCGACCTCGCGGCGCCTGGCTCGAGCATCCTCAGCACCACGTTCGGGACCTCCTTCGCGTACACGGGCCCCTACGTCTTCAAGAGCGGGACCTCGATGTCGGCGCCGATGGTGGCCGGTACCGCGGCGCTGCTGTTCGGCCTCAACCCCGGCGTCTCGGTCGCCGAGGTCAGGGCCGCGATCCTCCAGAACGTCGACCCGGTGCCCAGCCTGGCCGGGATCACCGTGACAGGGGGCCGGCTCAACGTCAACAAGGCGCTCGGCGGCAGCGGCGAGCTCGACGTCGACACCGTGATCGCCACGGGGCCGCGGCACAAGACCCACAAGAAGCGCGCCCGGTTCAGCTTCGTCTCGCCGACGCATGTCCCGGCGAGCTTCATGTGCCAGATGGACGACAAGGGCTGGGAGCCCTGCATCGGATTCGCCAAGTACAAGGTCAAGCCGGGCAAGCACGTCTTCGCGGTCAAGGCGATCGATCAGATCGGCCGCGAGGATCCCACGCCCGCCACGCTGAAGTTCAAGGTCAAGCCGCGGCGGAAGTAGCCGCGCCTCTCAGCCCGAGGCCTCACCGCCGATCCGCTCGAGCAACGAGCCGAGGATGCGGGCCGTCGCCCCCCAGATGAGGTGGTCGCCGACGAGGTAGGTCGGGGTTCGGATCGGCACGCCGCGGCGGATCAGGCGCCGCATCGCGAACCCCGCGCGCAGCTCGTCGAGAGTGAACATCAGCATCGCGGCAACCTCGGTGGGGTTGGGCTTGAAGTCGAGCCCCTCCGGGATCAGCCCGACGAACGGGTGGACCTTGTAGCCAGTGACGATCGTCGACACGGGCGGCAGTGCGCCCAGCACGTCGACCGCCTCAGGGTCGAGTCCGATCTCCTCCTCGGACTCGCGCAGCGCCGTCTGGAGCATGCCCTCGTCGGGGCTGTCGGGACGGCCGCCCGGAAAGGAGATCTCGCCCGCGTGGCGGCGCAGGTCGGAGCGGCGCTCCGTGAACACCAGGCGCAGGCGCTCGGACTCGCCGAACAGCGGCACGAGGACGGCGGCGTCGGCGCCGCCGTGGGCATCCATCGCGGCGGCATCATCAGGAGCCAGAAGGGCGGCGCGCAGGTCATCGAAAGAGTCATTCACGGGTCTATGCTTGATTCAACCAGCCCATCTCGGAAGGGACGGCGAGCGTGGCCGAAGCGCTTCTGATCATCGACTTCCAGAACGACTTCACCGCCGGCGGTGCCCTGGCGGTCCCCGAGGGGGACGACATCGCGGGGCCCGTGAAGCGCCTCGCCGGGCGCTACGAGCACGTCGTCGCGACGCGGGACTGGCACCCGCCCGATCACGCCTCGTTCGAGACCGAGGGCGGCCCGTGGCCGGTCCACTGCGTGCAGGGAACCCCCGGGGCCGAGTTTCATCCCGCGATGGAGGCGATCGACGTCGACGCGGTCGTCGACGTCGGGCGCGAGCGCGACGACGAGGGCTACTCCGGCTTCGAGAAGTCCGACCTCGCCGAGATCCTGCGAGCGCGGGGTGTGGATCGGGTGGCGGTCTGCGGGCTGGCGACCGACTACTGCGTGCGGGCGTCGGCGATCGATGCGTGCCGCGAGGGCTTCGACGTCACGGTCGTCGAGGACGCGATCCGCGGCGTCGACGTCCAGCCGGGCGATTCGGAGCGGGCGCTAACCGACATGAAGGCGGCCGGCGCTCGCATCGCCACCTCCGACGAGCTGCTGGGTGCCGGGGCGCCAGGGGCGTGATCTGATCGAGGAAGCAACGACCGCCCCCCTCTCGCATCTCACGGGGCATTCTGATGGGGACAAGTTGGGTGCCGTCCTGGATAGGGCTCCCATAGCGAGCCCGGGGCAGGACAGCTCCCCCCGAGCTCGGGAGCGAACGACACTCGCGAGCTGGCGCCAGAACGCCCCACAAGAAGCATTGGGGGGCGCTAGATGATGACCTGGACGGTGCCGCCGTCGACGCTCCAGGCGGCGCCCGCCACGTAGGAGGCGCGCTCAGAGCAAAGGAAGACGATTGCCGCCGCGATCTCCTCGACCTCGGCGAGGCGGCCGATCGGGCGCTTCGCGCCGGCGGCATCGAGCGCGTCGCCGCGGCTGTCATGCCCCGCCAGCGCCTGGGACTGGTCGAGCAGACCCCCCTCGTCCATCCACAGCTCGGACTTGGTCGGCCCGGGGCAGATGGCGTTGACGAGCACGCCGTCGCGCGCGTGGCGGTCGGCGAACAGCCGCGACAGCGACAGCTCGGCGGCCTTGGCGACCGAGTATTCGGCCATGTTCGCCGACGGCCGCTTGCCGGCCGTGCTGGAGACGTTGACGACGCGCCCCCAGCCGCGCTCGGTCATGGCCGGGATCGCGGCGCGCATCGCGCGCAGCGGCGCCATCACGTTGACGTCCCACGCCGCCTGCCAGTCCTCGTCGGGGACCTCGTACATGTCCCGCCAGCGGGCCGTCCCGGCGTTGTTGACCAACACGTCGAGGGCACCGTAGCGGCGCTCGGCCTCGGCGACGATGCGCTCTCCGGCGTCGGGAGCGGTGACGTCGAGCTGTAGCGTCGCCGCCTCGCCACCTGCCCGTGCGCACTCTTCCGCGGCGCGCTCGAGCTCGTCGGCCGAGCGGGCGATCAGGAGCACGGGAGCGCCCTCGGCGCAGAGCTGGCGCGCCACCTCCCGCCCGATCCCGCGGCTCGCGCCCGTCACGGCGCACGCCTTGCCTGCCAGGCCGAGGTCCAACTAGCCGCTCACTGGGCGAGCTCGACGCGGTCGGTGATCTCGACCTCGCCGATCAGCGTGCGGTGGACGGGGCACTTGCCCGCGATCACCTTGAGGCGCTCGACCTGATCCTCGCCGAGCGAGGCGGGCAGCTTGACGGTGACCTCGAAGCGGGCGGGCTCACCGCGGGGCGGCTGCTCGAACTGCGCGCTGACCTCGATCCCGCCGACGTCCCAGCCCTTGCGATCCGCGTACATCACGATCGTGATCGCGGTGCAGGCGGCGAGGCTGGATGTCAGAAGCCGGGTGGGGGAGGGGCCGGTGTTCGTCCCGCCGACATCGGTCGGCTCGTCGACGGTGAGCTCGTGGCCGTCGACCTCGACGCGATGGGCGAACCCCTCGATGCGACGTGCCGTGGCCCTCACTCCGTCCCCTTGTCGCGGCCCTCGAACAGCTCGGGGTCATCGACGTCCGCGAACCTCGCCATCGCGTAGATGAGGTCGGAGGCGCGATTCAGGTAGCGCAGCACCGCCTCGGAGGCGAGCCCCTGCTCGTCGCGCAGCGCCACGGCGCGCCGCTCGGCCCGGCGCAGCACGGCGCGGGCGAGGTCGAGTTGCGCCGAAAGCTGCGTCCCCCCCGGGATGACGAACTTGGGCGCTAGCGAGACCTGGTCCATGTAGCGGTCGATCTCGGAGTCGAGAGCGTCCACCATCGCGTCGGTTATGCGGCTCACCTCGTCCTCGAGCCGGTCGCCGGCCTCGGGTGCTGTGGCCAGCTCGGCGCCCGCCACGAACAGCTCGCGCTGGACGCGCAGGATGTCGCGCGCCACGTCGGCGTCGCCGGGCCCGCACAGAGAGCGGGCGATTCCGAGCGCCGACCCTGCCTCGTCGAGCGCCCCGTAGGCCTCGGTGCGCGCGTTCGACTTCGGCACCCGGCCGCCGTACCAGAGCGAGGTCGTGCCGTCGTCGCCCTTCTTGGTGTAGATCCGCGTCATGACTCGTCAGCGGTGCGGGCGCGGCGCGCGATCGGAAGACCCGCCCACAGCGCGCCGAAGACCACGCTGGCGACGATTCCCGAGACCACCGTCATCGTGGTGCTGAAGACCACGTCGGCGATCAGCATCACGGCGCCGATCATCGCCAGCGCGAGGAACCCGAGCCCCGCGATCGCGAGCCGGTTCGACGTCAGTATCAGATGCTCCTTGTCCTTCTGGCGAAAGTGAAGCCGGTGCCAGGCCGAGGGGGCGATCAGCAGCGCGGCCGAGAGGGCGGTGCAGGAGAGGACGGCGAAGAAGAGGTCGCGTTGGAACGAGGTGGTCGAGGTAAAGCCCTGGGCGAAGGGCACGGTGAGCAGGAACGCGAACAGGACCTGGACGCCGGGCAGCGCGACGCGAAGCTCGTTGAGCAGCTCGATCAGCTCGCGGTTGATGCGCTCGCTCTTGGACTCCTCCTTGATGTCCCCGCCTCCGGCGTCGCTCATCGCCGTGATCTTCTCAGAAGGCCGGCGGGGGCCAGTGGTCAGCTCAGCGGGTTGAAGACGAGCCCCGTGAGGACCTTGGGGAAGAAGTAGGTCGACTTCGGCGGCATCGTCTCGCCGGCCGCCGCGACCTCGCGGACCTGCTCGACGGGCGTGGGGCGCAGCAGGAACGCGCAGTCGGCGCGCCCCGAATCGACCGTCGCCCACGCATCGCCGGCGCTGCTCGCGTAGGCGATGCCGCGCTTCGCCGCGATGTCCTCCTCGCTCAGCCCCAGCATGCCCTCGAGGACGAGAGCCTCGAGGATCGCCGCGTCGAGCCTGCGGTAGGCCTCCGACCTCGAGGCGAGCGCGGCGTCGAGTTCGCCCGTGTCGCGAAGCCGCAGCCGAAAGCCGCGCTTGAAGTGCGAGTCGACGTAGCCGAAGACGCCGACTCCCCGCTCGCCGCCGGGGTCGAGCCGCTCGATCGGGACCTCCTCGATCTCGAACAGGCTCCGCAGTCCCGTGGCCAGGGCCTCCTGGCGCCCGGCGTCGAGCCCGCTCAGCAGCCGGTGGGTGGGGAATACGGTGAGCCCGGGGTCGTCCAGGGAGACCAGGTACATCAGCGTGTAGCGGTGGGGTCCGTCGCCCTCGATGCCGCCGGCGTAGGTGCGCGCCGTCTCGTAGCGATGGTGACCGTCGGCGATCAGCAGCTCCGCACCGGCGAGCGCCGCCGCCACCGCTTCATGGACCTCGGGGTCGCCGACCCGCCACACCCGGTGGAGCGTCCCGTCGGGGTCGGTGACCTCGCCCCAGGGGTCCCCGAGCGCCGGCGCGACGTGGCTCCAGGCATCGCCGGGGTGCAGCGAGAAGATCGGCGAGAGGTTGTGGCGCGTGGCGCGCGTGAGGCGCAGGCGGTCCTCCTTGGGGCCGGGCTGGGTGCGCTCGTGGGGCCGAACCCGGCCGGCGCCGTAGTCCTCGATCCGGACTCGGGCGAGGATCCCGTGGCGGGTACGCGTCCCCCCGCCGGGGGCGCTGTACTCCTGGCTCAGCGGCCAGATCGCGGGCGCGCGGTCGGCGGTGAGGACCCCCTCGAGCGTCCAGGCTTCGAGCGTCTCGTCGGCATGCTCGTAACGGTCACCGCCGCCCGGTGCCTCGGGCAGGTCGATCTCGACGACGTTGAAGGGCGAGCGGGCGAGCAGCTCGCCCCGCAGCTCGGGGTCGATCACGTCATACGGCGGGGCCGTGACGGCGCCCAGCGAGGGCACCGCGCCCAGGTTGTAGTGCAGCGCCCGCAGGGGGCGAACCTCCGCCACGGCGCGGAAGGCTATCGGTGCGGGGGCGCGGTCGGCTCAGCGCGTGAGCGCAGCGCAGACGGCGCGCCGCTCCGCCTTCTGGAGTGCCTGAAAGACCGTCGGGTCGCCGGCGTTGGGGCTGAGCTGCTCGTTGACCGAGACGGTGACCGAACGGTGGCCGTCGCGAGTGGCCGCGGCGAACTGGGTGTAGCCGGGGATGTTGCCGGTGTGGCCGAAGACGGTGCCGCAGCCCGTGCGATAGCGAAACAGCGCCAGCCCGGCGGCGTTGTTGCCGGGGCCGGGCGGCTCGGAGCTGCCGCCGTCGAGGAACTGGAACTGGGCGCCCCGCTCCTCCTTGTCGAACAGCCTGCCTCCGACGTAGCCGCGCACGAATCGGTTGAGATCGGCGGGGGTGGACTGGATGCCCCCCGAGGCCCAAACCACCGACATGCCAAAGACGTGGCTGACGTCTACCGGGGGCTCGTCGGTGAGGACGTCATAGCCGTGGATGAAGGGCTCAGGCAGTGCGGAATCCGAGGGCAGGGTCGTGTCGTTCATGCCCAGCGGGGCGAAGACATGGGTCGCAAGCAGGGTCTCGTACGACATCCCGGTCGCCGCCTCCGCCATCAGCCCGATGACGATGTTGTCGGAGTTCGAGTACTCGTAGGCGGTGCCCGGCGTGAAGTGAAGCGGCTCGTCGGTGACGTAGTCGAGCAGCTCGCGCGGCGCCACGTAGGCCTGCGGGTTGGCGCTGATGAACGCGAGGAACTCCGGATCGTTGGTGTAGCTCGGGATGCCGCTGGTGTGGTTGAGCAGGTCGCGCAGGGTCACAGCGCTCCAGGCGCTTGGCAGGTCGGGCAGCCGATCGGTGACCGTCGTGTCGAGGGTGAGGCGCCCCTCAGAGACGAGCGACAGCGCGACGGCGCCGCTGAACGCCTTCGCGACGCTCGCGATGCGCATGTGGTCGGATGGATGAGGCCGCTCGGTCGGCATCAGGTTGCCGAATCCGGCCTTGATCACGCTGCGCTTCGATCCACGCTGGATGATGGCGATCGCGCCGGGGGGGCCGAGTTGCTGTTTTACGACGCGCTTCAGCGCAAGCTCGACCGCGGCGTCGCCCAACTTGTTGATCTTCACGGCCTGGGCCGGAGTACAGGCCACCGCCAGCACGAGGCCCGCCAGCGCTGCGACTGCGAGGCGCCGGCTCATCGGGTTAGAAGTGAGTGGGGTGGCACTCGGCGTCGACCTTAGCTTGGGCGTCGGCGAGCTGCGCCTCGGCGTCCTTGAGCTTCTGCTTCAGCTTCTTGACCTTCTTGCGGTTGTGCTTCTTCTTCGCCTTCTTGATCTTCGCCTGGAGGTCGGCGACGGTCTGTGCGAGCGGGTCGGCGGCCGCCTCGGCGGCCACGCAGGCGTCGGTCACGAGCATGTCGAGCCCGATATAGGTCCCGCCGGTGGCGGTCGTCCCGAAGTCCTGCGTCGCCGTCGCGCCGCCGGTGCCTGAGCCCTGGGGAAGGCCCGGCGCGAGCCCGATGCCCACGGCCTTGTAATCGGGATCGAGCATGTTCGCGTTGTGGCCCGGGCTGTTGCGCCACAGGTCGAAAAAGCTCGCGGGGCTCCCGAGGCTGTCGTAGGCGATGTTCTCGCCGACCCCGCCGGGGTAGCCCGCGGCCTGTCCGCGATCCGTCGGCGTGGAGCAATTACCGGGGATGAAGACCGTGTCGCAGCCGGGCCCGCCGAAGTGGTTGAAGTAGTTGCGGTTGGCCATGTCCTCGCTGTAGGCGCGCGCCGCGGAGTGCAGGGACGCATCCTCGGGGAGCGGAGCCAGGCCGTTGTCGACCCTGTAGTTGTTGAGCAGGCAGAGCGAGCTGCGCTCGGACTGGTCGATGTTCGCGGCCGTGATCGAGTCGCCCTGTCCGACGCACATGTCGGCATGGGCGCCGCCGGGCGCCATCAACGCCGCCGCCGCGAGCCCCCCCAGGAGCACAAGTACGAGCCGCCTACCCAAGGCCGGATACGTTAGAGGACGTAGGCGGGGCGCGAGTCAGCGACGTAGGATCGCTCACCGACCGATGAAGCCCGCGAGTCATGTCTGAGGAGAACCTCGCGATCGCGCGCGCCATCTTCGAGGGCGGCGCCGGGACGAGCAAGGAGGCGATCCTCGCCGCGCTCCCCGAGGCGATCCCGGCGTTGATTCACCCCGACGCGGAGTGGGTCGAGGCTCCCGAGCGCGTCGACTCGACGACCTACCGGGGGCACGACGGGATCCGCGAGTCGTTCGAGCGCTGGCTCGAGCAGTGGGGCGAGTATCGCGTCGAGCCGCAGCGCTTCGAGGACCACGGCGAGAAAGTCCTCGTCGTTGTCCACGAGTACGGCGAGGGGCACGGCAGCGGTGCCTCGACCGAGGCCACGATCTACGTCGTCCTCACGTTCCGCGACGGCAAGATCAGCCGCTATCGCGAGTTCTACGACGAGGAGGCCGCGCGATCGTCGCTCGGATAGCGCCGGGCCGCGCCGAGGCCGGATAATCCGGAGCGTGGCGCAGGCCGCTGACGGCAACCAGGGTGAGTCCGGCGCGGCGCTCGCGGAGCGCACCGACAGGCGTTTGAGCCGGGTCGGCGGGCCGGCGAACGGCAGCGGGGCCTTGATCCTGGCCCTGTTCCTGATCTTCATCATTCCCACGACCCTCGACGCCGACGATCTGCGATCGCTGGCGCTCCGCAACGCCGTGGTGTTCGCGGTGACCGTGCCGCCGACACTCCTCGCCGGCTGGCGGTATGTCCAAAGACGTCCGTTCGCGCCGATCGCCCGCTGGCTGCTCGCCGAAAGGCCCGCGACCGAGGAGGAGCGGGTGCTGGTTCTGCGTTACCCCTTGACCTGGGCGCGGCGGGCGGCGGTTCCGTGGGCCGGTGCGGCGACGCTGTTCGCACTGCTCAACGTGGACTTCGGACTGGCCGTCGCGTTGACCACCGGGGCGGTCATCGTGCTCGGCGGCGTCACCGCGTGCGCGCTCCAATACCTGCTGGTGGAGCGGATCATGCGGCCGGTCACCGCGCGAGCGCTGGCGGGCGGGGGGCCGCCTCGCGTGACGATCCCGGGCGTCGCGGCCCGGATCACGATGGCCTGGACCCTGGCGACCGGCGTGCCGCTGCTCGGCATCGTGGCGATCGCGGTCGCGGACCTGGCCGGTGCGGACTTCGACGCCGGGCAGGTCGTCGACTCGGCGCTGTTCCTGGCATCGCTGGCCCTCGTCGTGGGGCTGCTGGTCATGCTGATCGCCGCCCGCTCGGTTTCCGACCCAGTTGAAACCGTGCGCGACGCCCTGGCGGGCATCGAGCGCGGCGAGTTTGAGATCCGCGTGCCGGTGGACGACGGCAGCGAGGTAGGACTGCTTCAAGCCGGCTTCAATCGCATGGCGGACGGGCTGGAGGAGCGTGAGCGCCTGCGCGAGGCCTTCGGCGCCTTCGTCGACCCCGAGCTGACCGAGCGAGTGCTCGAGCACGGCACCGATCTCGCCGGCGAGGAGATCGACCTCTCGATCCTGTTCATGGACGTGCGCGGCTTTACGAGCTTCGCGGAGCGGGCCGATGCGCACGACGTGGTCGCCCGGCTCAATGACCTCTACGACCTGGTCGTCCCGGTGATCCTCGAGCACGGCGGGCACGCGAGCAAGTTCATCGGCGACGGTCTGCTCGCCGTGTTCGGCGCCCCGGAGCGGCTCGAGGACCACGCCGACCGGGCCGTCGGGGCGGCGCTGGACATCGCCCGGGCCGTTCGCGAGCGCTATGGCGACGAGCTGCGGGTCGGTGTGGGCGTGAACTCGGGCCGGGTCGTCGCCGGGACGGTCGGTGGCGGCGGGAGGCTCGACTTCACGGTGATCGGCGACCCGGTGAACACCGCCGCCCGGGTGGAGGCAGCCACCCGCGAGACCGGCGACGATGTCCTGATCACGGCGGTGACGCACGGGTCGTTGGGTCGCGACTTCGGCGGCTGGGACGAGCGCCCGCCGGTGGCGCTGAAGGGCAAGCGGCAGGCGGTCTCGCTGTACGCGCCCCAGCTCGGTTACCAGCGATGAGTTTCGGGGTCTCGGTCGGTCTTAGACCCGCCATCTAGACGAGGTCACCGCCCAGAGGGGTGGAGGCCGAATCAGAAGCTCCCAGACGTGACCGTCGAGGTCCTGAAAGCTTCCGCCGGAAACTCGGTCGCTGACGCTCAGGTCTTGGCCCGGCTGGCGACCGGGGGCGCATGGAGCAGCGCGCGCACGGCGTCGACCGCCTGGTCGACGTCGGGCTCGCCGCCCGTGATCACGTCGTTGTAGAGGAACGACTCGCAGATGCGCACGATCACGTAGGCGAGCGCGTCGAGCTCGAGCGGCGGGTCGAGCGCTCCGCTGCTTGTCTGCTCCCCAAGCAGATCGCGGATCGCCGCGATCGAGCGCCGTTGCATCTGGCTGTGCTTCGAGGCCAGGACCCTGAGCGCGAACTCGGGATCCAGCTCGATGAACCGTCGCACCGGCTCGAATGCCATCGCCGCCCGCAG
>Ga0137368_10004075_pt1 | contig 15621 bp, 9 predicted proteins | sample SagtaG_13_FD_104917 | JGI IMG/M metagenome (GOLD analysis project Ga0137368, IMG submission 104917) | Vadose zone soil microbial communities from Sagehorn Ranch, Mendocino, California, USA - Sage1_L_100_16 metaG | ecosystem: Environmental > Terrestrial > Soil > Vadose zone | place: USA...
CACTACGTGGGAAAGTCACCGGCAGTTTGCCCCCGGGATTGACATCGCCGAAGAGGACGTCTGCGATAGCGTTCCCAGCCTGTGTACCTGCAAACCAGGCCTCCAGGACGGCGGGCACACTTTCGGCAATCCAACCAATGGTCAAGGGACGACCGTTCATCAACACGACAACCACCGGCTTGCCCGTTTGCATTATGGCTTTGGAGAGGTCCAATTGCCGGCCGGGAATATCAAGTGAGCTGCGAACCGCAGCTTCACCACTCATCGATGCCGATTCGCCTATCGCCAGAATAACTATGTCGGCTTCGCGCGCATTACGTACCGCTTCTGCAAAGCCCGCTGTTGATTCGTCGGTGATCTCACAGCCTTGGGCATATGAGACTCTTGTCTGCCCCGAGACCTTGGTTTTGATTCCCTGCAGCAAAGTAACAGCGTCATCCGGTTTCCCATCACCCGACCAGGACCCGAGCACGTCAAGTTTACTGTCTGCCAGAGGACCGATTACGGCGATGGATTTCAAATTTCGACTCAGTGGCAGCAACTGCTTCTCATTTTTCAAGAGGACCATAGAACGAGCTGCGACCGCGCGAGCAGCCGCGAGATGATCAGGAGTGAAGATGGAACCGGCTTCATGAGACTCATCAGAGTATGGTTTGTCGAATAAGCCCAGGCGAAATTTTATGCGCAGAATCCGTCGCACGGCTTCATCGATGGTGGCCTCTGAAATCCCATGCTGTTCCAGAAGCTTTGAGCCGTTTTGGTTATAAAGGCGACTCACCATCTCCATGTCGACGCCCGCGTTAATTGCGAGGCGCGCAGCCTCGGAGCCGTTTGCTGCCAGACCATGGTTAATTAACTCCGCAACTGCCGTGTAGTCACTCACGACGAACCCATCAAACTTCCACTCATTCCGCAATACTTGCGTCAGCGTGAACGGGTTTGCCGAAGAAGGAATGCCATTGAGAGAATTGAATGCACTCATGAGGGTACCCACGCCGGCATCCACCGCAGCCTTGAAAGGTGGAAAATAGATGTCGCGCAAGGTGTGTTCAGAAACCTCGGTCGTGTTGTAGTCTCGTCCGCCTTCAGCAGCTCCATAAGCGACCCAATGCTTGGCGCAGGCGACTATTTTGTCAGAAGCGTTGTAGCTGCTGCCCTGGAAACCACGCACCCTCGCCTTGGCCATAGCCGAACCGAGATAGGGGTCTTCACCTGAGCCCTCGGCGATTCGTCCCCAGCGAGCATCGCGAGCAATATCGACCATCGGTGCGAAAGTCCAATGCACGCCCGAGGCCCTTGTTTCGACCGCCGCGACAGCAGCTGACCGTTCTACCGACGCCGGATCCCAGGTTGCAGCTTCTGCCAGCGGGATCGGGAAAATCGTGCGGTAGCCATGAATAACGTCAAAACCAAAAATCAGAGGGATCTTCAACCGGGATTCTTCCACCGCGACATGTTGTAGCTGATTTGTCCGCTGGGTTCCGCGAACGTTCAGAACAGACCCAAGCAGGCCTTTACGAGCGAGATCCAGATGCTCTGGACGGAACGTCCCATTTCCTTCGCCATCAAGTTGTTGCAGCTGGCCCAGCTTTTCTGCCAGGGTCATTTTGGCGAGCAGGACGGCTATGCGCGGCTCTATATCGGACTGACTCGGCCGCACCGCCGAAGGCCGCGATGACGAGACAAGTAAAACAACAACTGACAGTAAGAGACAGAATGCTTTTATTGGTTTCATTTAATACCATCCGTTCGGTCTTCGCGCACAAGCGCTCTGGCAGTAAAGAGGCACGGTCCAGCGTGAACATAATCTTCACAGTGCGCCTCGATTACTTCGGTCAGGGGTCCTGTCATTGAAGGCGGTTCGGGACGATCGAGGGAAGGTCCGGTCGCGGTCAGATGCAGGCCCGCCAACTGCATCGCCCGTTGGATCTCTTTGTTGCGCATGAACCAACGCCAGATATTTTCGGTCATCAGATTTTCAGCGCTCAAGAGTATAATACCTACGTCGATTCCAATTACGTCAGGATTGGTCCAGCCAGTGTTGGGATTAAACGCATCGGTAAATCCGTACCTGCCATAGATGCGCGTACCAAATTTCTGATACATGGCACGCAAGGCCTGCGAGGCGATATCGGGAGTGAACATAAGCGAACCGCCGGCAGCGCACGGCACGACAGAGCCATCAATATCCGGAGAAGGTGGCGGACCACCCCATCCGCGGTACCCATTTGCACTGTCCGAAGCACTAATTCCCCAGACGTTCTCGGAATATCCGGGAAACCTCGGCGCCAGGTCCAGGCAGAATTGGCGGTGGGCCCGAGTGGCGACAACCGAATTTTCAAAATAGTCGATGCGGGACGCCTTGGTTTCGCGGCGGCCGCGGTAATCGATCCAGGCGTGGGAATACTGATGGGTGAAGAGTGGTGCCGTACCGAGAAACGTGTAGTCTTTATAGTGATTCCAGTTTCTTTCCCACGCGTACCAAGATTCGGGTTTGATTGGATGTGTCGGCGAACCGATAGCAAGCAGATAAAGCATCGTATGCTCGCTGTAATTGTCCCAGCGGGCCTTAATGAAGCCGCTCTCCGGACGCCAGCCCATGGCCAGCAGCGCCGGATCGCCGTTGAGCATCCACGGATAATCTATTCGTTCGTAAATTCTCGTCGCGTATCTGTATATCTCAGGGTCGCTGCGATAGTACTGTCGAGCGGTTAGGACGCCGCCGAGCAGCAGTGTGGTATCAATTGACGAGAGTTCACTATTCCAGACGCGCTCTCCCGACCGCATATCTACAAAGTGATAAAACCAACCGTTGTGGTGAGTTGTTTTTTCCGAAAAAAATCGAAGTGTTAGTCGTACACGCTCTCGAGCGGAGTTCGTTGGGATCCAGCTATGTGCAGCAGCGATGCAAAGTGCGGTCAGACCGAAACCAGTGGCAGCGATGCTGGCGACATATCGATGTGCGGCATCATGCGGTGATCCATTCGTACGAGCGCGGTCGCGTACTAAGCCCGTTTCGGAATCGGCATTTTCCAGGAAGAAGCGAAAGGAGCGATGCTCGAGATCTGCAAGAAATCTACGATCTCCTGCCGACAATAGAGCGGTTGTACGATATGCGTTTGTTCGTTGTTGCGAGGCGACAGTAAATTGCGTTTGCGTGGCGAGCAACAGCAGTAGGCAAAGCGAGACCAGTCGCTCCTGAAAACTTCTTGTATGGCAATCTATCTTCTGCAAGCCTCGAACCGACATCTTCGGGTTTTCCCGCTTAAAACGTGATAAGAATATAACTTTGTTGTCAACAGTCCGGTGCAGCAAAGCGCGAGCGCCCAAAAAGCATCTTTATGCGGGCATTAAAGGCGTGAACTTGATGTTAGAGATGAAGTTCAGCGGTTGGCACAGTGCGTCGCTTGCTTTTAGCGCGACGCGAAATGACCGGGCAGGATCTTTCTGAACCAGCTCTCCGGAAAGCCAGGGTGGTTCTTCGCCAGAATGCGCAAATCTGTGCATTCAGTCCTTCTCAAATCCGATGGCCCCAAGCGCTGGGTCGATTTCCGGATTCGACATGAACAACCTCCAAATTAGTCCTGACCGATGGTTCTCGATCATGATCACAATGGGGCCCTGGTTCAGACCCATATTGACGTCTTCAAACCAATTCTCGGTGAGATTGAAGCCATCGCGAAAGCCATAGATGCCCCACAGTTTACTGCCGAGCTCACGATAGAAATGTTTGAGAGCCTTCATCGATTCCTCGGGCGTATATGGAAAGGAAGCCAGTGCCGCTGTGCATGTTATCGTCCCGTTGTCGCCAGCCGGCGTGGGTCCGCCGCCCGCATTGATGCCCGCCGACAGTCCCCAAGAGTCGTCGCCATAACCTACACGCTTTCGCGGATTAGCGATGGAATACGCATGGTTGACCAAGGCAAGGCTGCGGTTGTTCTTGAAGTAGTTCGTGTATCGATCTCTCTTATTGCGGGGGTCAAATCCCAGGAATGAGTAGTGAGTGAAGAATAGATTGCCCCCACTCCCTTCGCCTACATCTAGTTTGATCCCATAGTAGGAGTTGCCGTTGACGTATTGGTCTCCTTGAGTTGTTTTGCTCCACCCGCGGCGGTATTGGACCGCCAGATCCGACTGACCAGCCCAGCCCGTATGATACATGCTCGCCGGAACAGGATGAGTCGGCGAGGCGATGGCGAGCAGATACACAATCATCGTCTCGTTCCAGCCCACCAGCGGATGGCCGATATAGAAGCTGTAATCGGGTGACCAGTGCCAATAGAGAAAATCGCTCGTGGGCTCTTTGCGATACCAGTCCCACTCAACCGATTTCCACAATTCGGTTATGATCTTCCGGACCTCACTCTCAGCCTTGGTACTGCGATCGAAATACTGCCGCGCGACGAGGAGTCCCTGAATGAGAAATGCGGTTTCGACCAGATCACCACCATCATCATATTTTCCAAAGTAAGGAATGACTCTTCCCGTTCTGCCATCAAGGAAATGAGGCCACACACCGTGGAATCGATCTGCCTGGCCAAGAAAGCGGACGATCTTCAGCATGCGCTCCGCACCCTGCTCCCGCGTAATGAATCTACGCTCCACTCCAACGACGAGCGCCATGATTCCGAAGCCCGACGATCCCACAGCGATAAGATTTTCATCACCGGGAAGGATCTCAATCGCCATCCCAGCCACCGGATGCCCGGCCTGCCAGTAGTATCTGAAAGACGCTTCCTGAACCATCGTCAGAAGTTCTTCGTCCATCATGGTGCGGGTGGCAGCTTTCACTTCACGCGAGAGCGGCGACTCGTTGTAGTTCACATCCACTGCGCTGATTTTGTAGAACGCAGTCTTCCCGCTCTCGCCGAGAAAATCCGCATAGCGAGTGAGGTATCCTTTCTGAATGCTGATCGGCGTGTACGCCTTTCCGTCATAGGACCGATAGATTTTGTAGTACTGCAGATCAGCCTCTTTGTTGGGCTGCCAGGTCAAGTCAACGTGTTTATCGTAGCCTTCTGTTCTCAGGCCCAAAGGCGGCGCAGGGGCATTGACATCGTTACTGCGATCATCGCTTATCCTCACATCATCAATGTAGACCGTATGCGGTTTTCCGTCGTCGAGTCCTTGAACAATGCTTATCCTTACAGTGCGCCGGGGATCAAAGTGTGTTACGCCTGTCGACTTAAAGAGTCCAACGAATGAATCGAACGGTAGTCGGACCCTTACCCATCTTTGAGCGGGAAGCTTGCCCAGGAAACCAATGAGACGGGCCGCAGGCGTACCTTCGCCGTTCACATCATTCAGATTTACGAGCGGTGACTCGTCCGCAGAAAGGTCTGTCTCAGAGTAGCACCAGAAGGACAACTCGCTGCCCGAAAAATCAACATTTCGGTAATGCTTTCTGAGGTTGAGAGTGATCTGCCAGTCGCCACCACTCCGGGATTGCCATTTTAGGCGGAGACAATTCGGCGGGCTTACGCAGCGTGCCTCTTCAACCGGAAGCTTGCCATCCACGAGTTCCACATCGCTCGGAGACACAGAGGATCCTTGGCTGTAATAGTAGGACTTGTCCGTTAAACTGTTATCGAAAGCGACGTGGCGGTCATATTCCGATTGTGCCAAGCTCGTGCCCGGCGCGAGAATCGTGAGCGCTAACAGGACAGCGTGTGCTTTTATAGTAGGGTTACATTTCATCTGTCACGGCGGGGTCGGCTTCTCAGTGCGGAAGGGGTTCTCCTGAGTCGCTTTGGAATGTTGATCTCCCTTACCGCTATTATCTGCCTCCTCTATCTCTTTATTGAGGCGCTTGAAGATAGTGCGCTCGCGGTCAGCATCTTCCTTGCGACCAGCACGAGCGTAGGCGCGCGCTAGTGCGTAGTAGACCTTTGGCTCGTTCTGAAGAAAGCGTTGAGCCGTTTCCAATTCAGTTATGGACCGCATTGTCTGACCAGCATCAAGAAGTAATAACCCCAAAATGAGATGCCCGAGCGGAACCTTCGGATCAAGCTTCACCGCCTCTTCAGCGTACGGCAGACCGTCGGTTGCGTCTTTGAGCCTGAGTTTGGTATCGCCGATCCAGAGCCGGGCCAGTAGGTGGTTCGGGCTATTCTCTATCTCGTGCTTGAATGCAGCGATTGCTTTCTCATCCTGATTGTTTACGAGCAAAAAACGGCCGTAAGCATACTGAACGCCTGGGGCCTTTGGAGACTCGATGGCTAACCGATCGTACTCACTTTGCGCCTCGCGGAACTTCTTCTGTGCGGCCAAGTGTTCTGCCCAGCCGGCACGGCGAACTAGTTCACGCAGCGCCGAATCCCCCGCAAGCAGGTCTGAAGGGCGAAGGTGAAGAACGGAAAGTCCAAGCGCAGTGGTTAGATCCTCATTCTCGACTCCTTCAACGCTTAGGAGGCGGAGCGTCTCCTGGGCCCTCTCGAAATCTCCCTTGCCGAGTAGCAGAAGACCTTCGTGGTAAAGCATCACCTGCCTGAACTGCGGATCGGCGTTGGTACCCAGATGGCGCCCTTGCTGGATGTGCTTGAGCGCATCATTGTAGCGGCCGAGTTTGAATTCGCATAACCCGAGCATCACCCATGGGGTTCCGACCTTCGGACTGAGGGACGCCGCCTGGTTGAGGGCGACAGCCGCGTCGGCGAAATCGTCTCGGTCGTACAAAAGCGTCCCCAGGTACCACCATCCTTCCGCCCATCGAGGCCGCAGCGACAAAGCTTTCCGATAGAGCTCAATAGCCTCCTCGATTCGATTCGTGCTGCGGGCCTGTTCGGCTTGGGCTGCCATCTGATCAAAATCCTCAACGCTGGCGGACCGCTGTTGCGCCCACGACAGCGAACCCGAAAAAGTCAGGAGGGCCGCCATCACGAGCTTGAGGGTTGTTCCTTTACGCATGTTGGCTAATCGGAATCAGTGCGACTCAATCCAGGATTGGTGCAATCGTGCTTTTTCAGGTTGGTTTAAACGGCGATAAGCGCGGGCAAGCAGTATGTGCGCGGAGCGGAGCAATTCCTCGTCCTCTCCCGCATTCCGCAAAACGAACTCTCCTTCTCCGACTACGTTGTCCCACTTCCCGAGGTCAACGAGCAGATTGGCCCGTTCAAGGTGCGCCTGGGGAGACGACGGGTTCCAACTTAGGGTTTCATTCAGCAAAGCTTCCGCCTCCGCAATTCGAGATCTCAACCGCAGGAAGCGGACATATTCCAGCATGGCCTCAGGGTTACGTCTCGGGAGCTTCCGATTAATCTCCAGGGCCACTCGGAAGGCATCTTCAGCTGCCTCGAAATCCAAAAGCTCGTGCTTCGCCACGCCAATCTTAATCAAGATCTGCAGTCGCAGCTCACCGCCAGAATGGAGGGCCAACGCCTTTCCCCATTCCCTAAGCGCACCCTCCATGTTGCTCTGGCTAAGCACCCGGCCGTAGTTGTAATGAGCCGAGGCGCTGTCAGGCGCGAGCTCGATGGCGTGAGCCAGCAGCCGTTGCGCAATTTCGTTGGCCCTCGTCTTGTGGGCAGCGTCGGCGTCTATCAGCACTCGCCCAACGGCAACTAGTTCAGCCACATCCGGAAGGTTCTGTAGATGCTCTATTCGTGCGCCGATCCTCTCCGCCAAAAACGGTGCCGGCAGTGAGAGGTATACTGCCTCAATCTCCGAGTCAGGATAAATTCTCATCCCCCGCTCACAGATCTCAGCAGTCCTAGCTATGTCTCCCGTCTTGAGGTGAGCCCAAGCCGTCATGGCATAAATCTGAGACGTGCTGCGGGGATTGGCTTGGAGTTCGCGCTCGAGCATGGCGCTGGCAGCCTGCGCCTGTCCCGACTTGATAAGCGCGTCGCCCAACAGAAGTCTCGTCCCGTCATTGGCTCCGGACGCCACTAGCGGCCGCAGCAACGACACCGCTTCGTGGGCCTTTCCTTCGATTAGATAGACCCTGGCCAGTGCTTCTACGGCATCCACCTGCTTGGGGTTGAGCCGAACTGCGGTCTCGAGCTCCGCTTTCGCCTCCGCGGTTTTTGCGCCATCGAGCAACGCGATGCCGAGCACAGCGTGTCCAGCAGCCGACCGAGGAACCAGTTTCAGATAGTGGCTTAGCGTCGCTACGGCTTTTTCCTGTCGTTCCAACTGCACGTAACACACGCCGAGCGCCAATAGGACTTCTTTGGAATCGGGATGAGCTTTGAGCCAGGCTTCGTACTCCTGGGCGGCATCAGCATAGCGCCCGGTTTGCATTGCGGCGTCGGCAGAAGCGAGCGACGGGACGGCCGACTGCGTAGCGGCCGTAAGGCACACTATTCTAGTTAGGAAGACTGAAAGGAGAAAACACCTGGCTACACATTTCCAAGCAACGGCGGAAACCATAAGAAAGTCGGGAGGGTGAGTCGGACTCACCTCCCGCTTAAACCCATCAGAAGCTGAAGCGAACCTGAATTTCAGAAGTTCTTCCAGCCAGCGCGTGCAACGCACGTCCAAAGTCCACGTTCTGGATCTGCGTGTTGTCGTCGTTAGCATTGAAGGACTGGAGGTTGAGTCTGTTGAACAGGTTGTAGATGTTGTAACGAATTTCGATACCAGCAGCTTCTCCGAGGACCCGCATGGAAGGAAGGCTGAAGCGCTTGAGCACAGTCATATCTGTACCAAAGTAGCTTGGACCGCGGAAGCTGTTGCGACCAACGCCTGGCGGCGGCGGAAGCGTGAACGATCCCGACGGAGGGGGGGTGAAGTAGAGCAGCCCACCGCCCGGGAACTGGCCGGCTCCAAGAAAGGTGCCGTTGCTGGTGTCATTTGTTGCGGCGGGCTTTGTTTGGGCGATGGGTCGCAGCGGGCAGACGCCACCCGCGGCGACCTGAACATTGCAGCTCGCACCACCGACTACGGGCGTCCACGGGAACCCAGAACTAGCTGTGAGAATTCCGCTCAATTCCCAGCCGCCCGCCAGTTTTGCAATCCAGTCCTTTCGGTTACGCAAAACGGGCAAGCTCCAAACGCCGAAAGCCCGGAAGGAGTGGGTCACGTCGAAGTCCGATGGGCCATATTCCGTGCTCTGGTCGAACGGGTAGGTCTGGCTGCAGGCGTCATGTGAGCAAGTGTCCTTACTCCTGCTCCACCGGTAGTCAGCGTTGAACTGGAAGCCTTTGGAGAAGCGATGCTGCGCGCCGGCAAGCAGCGCATTAAAGTTACTGTGGCCGTCGGTAAGCATCAAGTTTACATTACCGATCCTGGGATTAGGGGTAACGAACAGGTGATAGGGGACTAGGCGCGAAAGCTTGCGCGCGGAGCTACCCTGGTAACCTAGGGAAGCCACCCAGCCGGCTCCGAGTTCGTACTCCGCCCCCACGGAGTAGCGAAACGCATACGAATTGGGCACGTCTTGGAGGGTTGCGGCCATGTTGACCGGCGGTCCGGTTACGGGTATGCCTGTGCCAGGGTCGAAGGTTAGACTGGCTGCGGGGTTCGCTGGGTAATTAAACGAATTGAGGTCGCTGGCCAGAGCGTAAAGAATGTTTCCGCTCGCTTGGTTAAAGGAAAAACTGGCGAAGAACGGCGGATTGAAGCGTGATTCGAGCAATCTAGATCCGGCAAGGCGGTTGTATGACAGGCCGAAGCCTCCGCGCAACACCGCTTTGTTTTCGATGTTGCGCCCAAGGACTGTTTTCGGACTCCAGGCGAGACCAATCTGCGGCCCGAAGTTGTTCCGGTCCGGGTTAAACAGGTTGCCCCCGGCCTTGATGCTCGCACCCAGGAGAGACCCGTTTGGGCCTAGAATGAGGTTAGCAATTCTGTCTCTCTTACTCCGAAGCGGCGCGAAATATTCCCACCGCAGGCCAAGGTTCAACGTCAGGTTCGGCCGGATTTTCCAGTCGTCTTGCGCGAACAGGGCATAGTAATTACTCCGGGCATATGCCGCTAAGTCAGTGAAAGCGCCGGTTTTGGGATCGAAGAAAGCGGATTCATTAATCGGCGCGTCGTTGGCGAAATTCCAGAGATTGCCAAAATCAAATGTTGGGCGGCCAGCCCACGGCGCTGTATCATTGTTCTGCTCCCTAATCACATCTACACCGAATTTCAAGCTGTGAGCGTTCAAGACCTTGCTCACTGTGTCACGGAAGTTATACGTGGTTTGGAAAAAGACCCCCGGGCCGACGTGGGCTCCGAAAGTGATGCACTGTTCGAAACAAACATTGTCCTGGGGAATCCCCCATCCGATTTTGGGATTCGTCTTTGCCTCATTGAAATACCACCGCGTGACGTTGAAACGTGCTTCGTTGATCAAGGTCGGAGAAAGCGTTCGCGTCCATAGCAGCGTCCCCACAGTATTTCGACGCGTAGAGTTGAAGTCAAGGACGTCACGCCCTCGATTTGCCCAACTGTCGTTAAAGTCCCTCTTGCTCGGGACCAGATAGGTGCTGAACGCCACCAGGTCGTTAGCAGTTACCTGGTAGTCTACACGCGCATTGAATTGTTGATTCTTAGACCGGTCTGGGATTGACAGGTTGGCGAACCGCACGTCTGGGATGCCGTCCAGGCCACCGCCATTAGAACCACCCGTCTGCCCAATCGCACCAGTGGGCGAGCCGATGTCCAGGCCACCAGACACCACCTGGCACTTAGTTGAGTCGCTGATACCCAGGAAAGCACAATCTCTATTCTGAACGCCAGCCACCCGGGGCGTGCCCTCGAAGCTGAGGATCTCGGCGGCTTTGCTGTTCGCGCGGGCGGCTTGGATACGACTCACAAACTCAGGGGTCTCGATCCACTGCGATTCTACTCTGCTGCTGTTCTGCCTAACGGTCTCATACGAGAAGAAAAAGAAAACCTTCTTCCTGATAATAGGACCACCCACACTGCCGCCATACTGGCTTAAGAATCGGTTGACCCGTTGCGGATCTTCACGAAGAGCGGTGCCGGAGCGTACAAAGTTTTGCACCGAGTTCATGCCTGGAGTATTGCGCTTGAAGAAGAGACTCCCATGAAAGTTATCTGTGCCGTTCTGAGACACAACCAACACCTGGGCGCCGGTGTTGCGGCCGAACTCTGCCGAGTAATTGTTCGCCAGTACCTGAATCTCCTTGACGGATTCCTGGTTCGGCGTTACAACCGCGGCCCCGCCCCAGGCCTGGCTCATCGCGGTTACTCCGTCAATTTGAAAGTTGTTGGCCTCCACCCGCTGGCCACCGGCGCTGATGGGAACCTGGTTCTCGGTCTGAAAAATCTGCGTATTTGACCCACCAGGACCCTGGTTATTCGGCAGTCCCACCGAGTCTCCCGTGCCCGAGCGAGCGCCAAGGCCAAAAATGCCTGGAGTGAGCCGGACCAACTCATATGGGTCGCGCCCGGCCTGAGGTAGACGCTGAATCTCCAGTGAGGAGATCGCTCCACCAATATTCGCATTTTCGGTGTGTAAGGGTGTAGTGCCCTCTCCCGAGACGGTAACGGTCGCTGTGACCTCGCCAACTTCGAGGGTAATATCAAGGCCCTGAGTTGTCTCAGCGCTCACCGACACGCTCTCGAGAATCTTCCTCTTGTAACCCGCCTTTTCGACAAAGACTGAATAGATTCCGGGGGGCAAACCCGAGACGCGATAGAAGCCCTCGTCGCTGGTCGTGACTTGCTGCGCCTTGCCTGTTTCCTTGTTGGTTACTGTGATGGTTGCGCCGGTAATTGCCCCCTGAGGGTCCGTCACTGTGCCTTGAACGCCCGCCCGGAACTGAGCGTTAGCGCTTGTTACACCACCTAAAATGAAGAGAACGCATACGAATACGTGGATGAAAATATCAGTGCTTCGGTTCATTTCACATCGCTCCAATCGTCCGGTTGTTTATCGCAACAGGCGGATGCCTACAAAGGCAATGCAAGGGGAACTCGCCTTAAAGAGCGCGGAAATCGTCTGACTGAGCCGGCAAAAGTTAACAGACAGCCCAAACGCCAGCGTGGCCGGGGGTGGGGCCATTAAGGACTTTTATATGATCATTAAGAGGGATTCTGTGCTGGTTAATACCACTAAAAGCTGGAAACTTCAAGAAGTATTTCCGTGTATTTCCGTGTACGACTCTGGTAAGCTGGGCTGCCTAGCCTGGACATGATGACTTTTCTACTGCCGTCTGCGATCGACTGTTGTAACTCTCGTCACTGGGCCTTACTGCTGCCGGGCTGGTAATGGTCCAAAGGTTCAATTGCGACCAAAACATTTTAAGCTGAAGGGAAGCACTCAAAATGCAACGCGGAGCCTTGATATTTTGCCTGGTGCTTTTGGCGACAATCTGCGGTGCCTGCGTTTCCGGTTCAAAACCGACTAACACGAGCAGCACAAGGGCCAACAAAGGTCCAAACGAGACGATCCACATCGGTTTCTCTATGGACACTTTGAAAGAGGAACGCTGGGTACGTGACAAAGAGCTGGTGGAGAAGCATTCCCGGGATGTCGGCGCACAGTTGAACGTCCAGGTCGCTAACGGCAATGATAGCGAGCAGATCAAACAAGCCGAGAACATGCTGACACAAGGTGTGGATGTACTGATCGTGGCGCCGCATAATGGTGACGTCGCCGCGTCCATCGTGGAAGCGGCCCATCGGCAAGGCGTTCCCGTAATCAGTTACGACCGGTTAATAAAGAACAGCGATGTAAATTTATACGTGTCACATCAAGTAGTTAAGATTGGCGAAATGCAAGCCAGATATTTGCTGGATCACGTGAATAAGAAGCCAGCAAACTTTATTATTGTCGGCGGCTCACCTACCGATAATAATGCGCTCCTCTTGCACGAGGGACAGATGAATATTCTCAAGCCGGCGATCGATCGTGGCGATGTGAAGATCCTTACGGACCAATATGCGAAGGAGTGGCAGGCGAGTGAGGCTCTGAACATTGTGGAAAACGCCTTGACTCAGGCAAACAACCAGGTCGATGCAGTGGTGTGCTCTAACGATGGTACGGCGCGTGGCGCAGTGCAGGCTTTAGAGGGCCAGAACCTCGCAGGCAAGGTGTTGGTTTCAGGTCAGGACGCCGACCTCGCTTCGCTCAAATTAATCGTCGAAGGCAAACAGACGATGACTATCTATAAACCGATTCAGCCACTCGCTTACGCGGCTGTTGATGCGGCCCTAAAACTTGCCCGTGGTGAAAGAGTGGATACGACAGATGCCATCGATAATGGCTTCAAGAAGGTGCCGGCAATCCTTCTCGAGCCAATCGCTGTGGACCGAAACAACCTGCTAAGTACCGTTGTGAAAGATGGCTATCACAAGCTCGAAGAAATCTGTGCGAATCTGCCAGCGGAAAAATGCCCCAAGCAGTAGGCCAATGTCCAAAGTCCAATGGTCCAAGGTCTATATGATTATGTGTGTTTGGATCAAGAATATTGCTCGCTTGACCAGTTCGAAACGCTGTCAGGGTGGGCCACCGAGGTGGGCCAGTTGATTTCGGGACTTATGCGGTATCTGAAAGAATCCCACCTTCGGGGCAGCAAATACCGTTAAGGTTGATTCTATAACATTGGACATTGGACTTTGGACTTTGGATCAAACACTTTTTGACTGTCATACTCCTTTTCTGGAGATGAACAACATCACGAAGACCTTTCCCGGTGTCCGTGCTCTCGACGGCGTAACATTCGATCTGCATAAAGGCGAAATTCATGCATTGGTGGGTGAGAACGGTGCGGGCAAATCAACGTTGATGAAAGTGCTTGGCGGAGTATATCCCTACGGCCAATATGGCGGGGAGATTGCGCTCGAAGGTCAGATTCAAAGATTCAGTGGTGTGCGCGATGCATAGAAGGCAGGTATCGCGGTTATATATCAGGAACTCTCACTCGTAAAGGAGTTGAGTGTCGGCGAGAACATTTTTCTCGGGCGCGAACCACGTAAATTCGGGGTGATCCGTTGGAACGAGCTGTACAGACGGGCCGAGGAAGTGCTGAATCATCTACATTTGTCCATTGATCCGCATACACCGATTCGCAGTCTTGGGGTGGGCCAACAACAGCTCGTAGAGATCGCAAAGGCTCTCTCGCACGATGCCCGGATTCTCGTGTTGGATGAACCCACGGCCGCACTGACAGATACCGAGGTTGAAACGCTGTTCGGCATTCTTAAGAAACTGCAGCAGCAAGGTGTTGGCATGATCTATATCTCGCACAAATTGCGGGAAGTCTTTCGGATTAGCGACCGAATAACGGTTTTGCGAGATGGGAAGACAGTGGGAACCAATGCTACTAAAGAGCTTACTGAAGCCCAGGTGATTGCCAAGATGGTCGGACGCGAAGTCGGTGATATTTTCCCTACGATCGATCACGTCCAGGGAGAAGTTGTCTTCGAGGCTGTAAATATTTCGGTAACCGATCCGGCTACTGCCGGTAAGAGGGTAGTTAGCAACGTGAGTTTTTCAGTAAAGCGCGGTGAGGTACTGGGTATCGCGGGATTGATGGGAGCCGGCCGCAGTGATCTTTTGATGGCCATCTTTGGAGCACATCCTGGTAAGGTGTCGGGTGAAGTAAGAATTGAAGGGCATAAGGTACGCATTACCAGCCCGGCTGATGCGATTAATCACGGGATCGGGTTCGTGACCGAGGATCGAAAGCGTTTTGGTCTGGTCCTGGACCAGACTATCTTGAAGAACATGACTCTGGCAGGCCTGCGGCGCATCTCTGGTCGCTTCGTTACCAGCCTGGATGCTGAGGCCGCTGCGGGCGCGCGGGCCATGAAAGACCTACGCGTAAAGGCGAATTCTGTGTTTACAATTGCCGGCACGCTCTCGGGCGGCAATCAGCAGAAGGTCGTTCTGGCTAAATGGCTACTGACAAATCCACGCGTGCTTTTTTTGGATGAACCGACCCGCGGTATCGATGTAGGAGCGAAACAGGAGATTTACTCCGAAATTAATCGGCTTGCGAAAACTGGACTCGCCATAGTACTGGTATCCTCGGAATTACCTGAAGTACTCGGTCTTTCAGATCGGGTGTTGGTCTTGCACCATGGTCAAATGGCTGGTGAGTTCGCTCGGGCGAGCGTCACACCTGAGGCTGTTATGGCTTGTGCCACCGGTCAAACACGTAGTGTCGCCTAAGAATGTAGAAGGTTTGCTCGTCGCGTCTGGCCCCAAACGGACTAGAATCAACGAACCCAGTAGCTAACTAAAGCAGGGTGTTAATGAGACTCAAGATGATGGGTAGTCTGACGGATTACGTTGGAACTATTTGACGCACTCCACTGTTTCTCCGCAGCTTGGTTGGAAACTGAGATGAGCAGTCAAACAAACAGCACTGTGGTTGACCGGCCGACTGCCACTTCCGATCTCGCCTTGCGTCCCCAGGACGCCGATGTGACGCAGCAGATGAGAATCGGAAGATTTAAAATTTCTACCGAGCTTCTGCGTGCCTATACGATGGTCTTTGCGCTTATCGCCATCTGGATATACTTCCATTATTCCACGGACCACATATTCCTCGAGCCGCGCAATTTCTCAAACATGATGAGGAAAACGGCGGTAACGGGTGTCCTCGCCGTGGGGATGTTGATAGTGATAGTCACCGGCCAGATCGATCTCTAAATCGGCTACCTCGTGGGATTGGCCGGCGGCATTGACGCAATCGCTCAGGGGTGGCTTGGTTGGGA
>Ga0137368_10004084_pt1 | contig 15604 bp, 10 predicted proteins | sample SagtaG_13_FD_104917 | JGI IMG/M metagenome (GOLD analysis project Ga0137368, IMG submission 104917) | Vadose zone soil microbial communities from Sagehorn Ranch, Mendocino, California, USA - Sage1_L_100_16 metaG | ecosystem: Environmental > Terrestrial > Soil > Vadose zone | place: USA...
ACACGGCGGGCACATCAACCGCGGTTTCCGGCTCACCATGAGCGCGCCGGGGGGAACGATCTACTTTACCCGCGACGGCAGCGATCCGCGCCGGCCGGGCGGCGCCGTTTCGCCCACCGCACAGAGCTACAGCGGCGCGTTGACCCTCAACGAAAGCGTTCACCTCAAATCTCGCGTGTTCAGTGGCGGCGTTTGGAGCGCGCTCAACGAAGCGAGTTTCTACGTCATTCAGACGTTCACCGGATTGCTGATTACCGAAATCATGTATCACCCGCCAGGCGCGACCAATTTCGACGGCGACGAATTCGAGTTCATCGAATTGAAGAACGTTGCCTCCACCAACCTCGAGCTCAGTGGAATTCGATTCACCAACGGCATCACCTACACATTTCCCATCGGAACGATTCTCGGCCCCGGCCGCTTCGTCGTGCTCGTGAGCAATCCGGTCGCGTTCACCAACCGGTATCCGGCTGTTTCCTATGATGGCGTTTACGCCGGCAAGCTCTCCAATGGCGGCGAAAGAATCGACCTGGTGCACGCGATCGGAACGCCGATCGTGTCGATCGGCTTCAGCGATCGACCCCCATGGCCCGTCACCGCCGACGGTGGCGGATTCTCAATCGTGCCGCTCAACCCCAACCTGAATCCGAATCCGGACGACCCGCTCAACTGGCGGGCCAGCTCCGTCATCGGCGGCTCCCCGGGCGCGGACGATGCTCCGTCATCGGTCGGACGGGTTTGGATCAACGAAGTTCTCACGCACACAGATCCTCCCCAGCTCGACACCATTGAACTCTACAATCCAAACTCGACCAACGTTAACATCGGCTCCTGGTATCTGACCGATCAGCGCGCCACCCCAAAGAAGTTTCGTATTCCACCGGACACCACGATCCTGCCGGGCGGCTACGTTGTCTTCTCGGAAACGAACTTCAACGCCAACCCCGGTTCAACCAACAGCTTTCTCCTCGATTCGCACGGTGAGGAAGTCTATCTCTACTCGGCCGACGCGGCCGGCAACCTTACCGGTTACAGCGACGGCTTCGCGTTCGGCGCCGCGCAGAATGGGGTTTCCTTCGGCCGCCATACCATCAGCACGGGTGAAGCACAGTATCCTGCGCAGACCGCAAACACGTTCGGCGCCGACAACGCCGGTCCGCGCATCGGCCCGGTCGTAATCAACGAGGTTCAGTATCACCCGACCGCGGGCGACGAGGAGTTCGTCGAGTTGAAGAACATTACCGACGCCTCGGTGAAGCTGTACGACCCAGGTTATCCGACCAACACCTGGAAACTGGATGGCGTCGGATTCACCTTCCCGGCCAACGTGGAGATTCCCGCCAAGGGACTGTTGCTCCTCGTCGGCGCCGATCCGGCGTCGTTCCGCGCCAGGCATAGTGTGCCGGCGGCGGTGCCGATCTTCGGACCGTACACGGGCACGCTGCAAGACAGCGGTGAGCTGTTGCAGCTCCAGCGCCCCGATGCGCCCGATCTCGACACAAACACCGGAAGCTACTTCATTCCTTATATCACCGTTGACGCGGTCCGTTATAACGACAAAGCGCCGTGGCCAACCAACGCCGATGGCGCCGGCCCCTCGCTGGAGCGTCTCACCGCCGCCGCCTACGGCAATGATCCGATCGATTGGCGCGCCAGTCCCGGACCCGCTTCCCCGGGCCTCGAAAACACGGGTAACCGACTTCCCCTCGTCGATGCCGGGCCGGATCAAAACCTGGAAGCCGGCGGCTTTCCGCTGGTCGCCGCCGTCGCTGGGACAGTGACGGACGATGGCCTCCCCAACCCGCCGGGCGTGACCACCAAAAGCTGGCGCCAGGTCAGCGGTCCCGGGGCGGTGGCATTCGGCGACACCAACCAATTGAGCACGTCGGTGAGCTTTCCGGGCATCGGCACCTACGTACTCCGTCTGTCCGCCACGGACGGCGAGTTTATTGCCAGCGACGATGTGATCGTGGCCGTTCAGCGCTCTCCGGAAAATGTCACTCTCGTCGCCCGGGGCTCGACCTGGAAATACCTCGACGATGGTTCGGACCAGGGCACGAACTGGATTGCGCGAACTTTCCCGGATGCTGCCTGGGCATCCGGTCCCGCCGAATTGGGCTACGGCGACGACGCGGACGGGAGGCCGGAAGCGACGACGGTCGGCTTCGGTCCAAACGACGCGGACAAATACATCACGACCTACTTCCGGCACTCATTCCAGATCACCGATGCGCGGTCGGTGGCCGGCCTGACCGCCAATTTGCTCCGCGACGACGGCGCCGTGGTTTATCTTAACGGATACGAAGTCTTTCGCGCGAACATGCCCGAAGGCGCGATTGACTATCTGACGGTCGCCTCCACAGTCGTTGGAGGCGCCGATGAGAGCGCTTGGTATCCGCGCACCATTGATCCGTCGCTGCTGGTCAACGGCGCCAACGTTCTCGCCGTGGAGATTCACCAGAGCGGCCCAATGAGCAGCGACATCAGTTTCGACTTGGAACTGGTCGGCACAGCCTATCCTCCCAACCAACCGCCCACGGTGGACGCGGGCCTTGACCAATCCGTCACGCTGCCGGGCACGGCCAGTTTGAGCGGCACGGCTGCCGATGATGGCTTGCCCATCCCACCCGGACAATTGACGGTCACATGGAGCAAAGTGAGTGGGCCGGGCACGGTCGCTTTCGCCAGCCCGAACGCCGTCAACACCACCGCCGCGTTCTCATCCGCGGGAGTCTATGTACTCCGAGTGACCGCGACCGACGGCGCGGTTCCGGTTAGCGACACCGTCAGTGTAATCGTCAACGGCGGCACCCTTCCTGAATTGCGAGTGTACTCAATCGAACTTTCGCCGGACGGGTCGTCGCTCGTTCGCATCCGCTTCACTGCCGTCGCCGGCCAGAGCTACACCGTGCAGTTCCGCGATTCACTGTCGAGTGGAGGGTGGAGCAAACTGTCCGATGTGCCGGCTCCAGTATCAACCGGGACGTTTGAAGTTACTGACGGCGGCATGTCCGCTTCAGCGTCGCGTTATTACCGTATCGTGAGCCCGCAGCAGCCGTGATAAAAGCGTTGCCATGCCTGCCTACAACAACATTCACCGGCAACAGCTCTTCCACTGGATTGGCAGCCACATTGACGACAAGGCAACCGGCAACACAGGACGCCTCACCGACGACCTCCGCGAGGAATACGTCAGCGCTCTGCGCGGCGCGCTCCAGAACGGCCTTTGGGTAAAGACCCCGCGTGATCCGGATTTCCTGGGCCGCGGAGATCTCATCAAGGTGACCCGCCCGATCACCTGCTTCACGGAGTGGACCTTGGGCCAGAGCCTGCCCCACACAACGCGCTACGGCCGTTTGGGGTTGGGCTTCCCGAAGCGATTTGTCCTGGCGCGGGGCGGGCAGCCGATCACCTACGTCCGCGACAGCTCGAGGCGCGATCCCTACACCTCCGCACTCCTCGCCCTCGCGCGCGCCTTCAAGCAGGACCCAAAACTCCCCGCGGCTCTGGGAAAGAAACTAAACGTCTTGCGCGACCACTTTGATTACCTCTCCCACTTCAACAAGAAGATCAAAAGGCCGGCTCCTCACAAAGTCATTCCCTTATCGAAGAAAGCCGCGCTTCCTTCGCGACGTGTCGCGAAACCGGCGTCCGGCACCAAAGAGCCGGACCCGTTTGTCCGCAGCTTCGGCGGCACCCTGCATTTCCTGGAAGAGCGCGAGTGGCGGATTGTTTTCGACAATTCGCTGGGGGAGTTCTTTGCCCGCGGGCCGGGTGGCGCCGGTCAACCCGAATATTTCCTGCCCTTCGAATCGGGGCGCGAGCTCTTCACGGTTGCTCTGCCGGACAACCGCACCCTCAACCTGGCGATGCAGCAAAAGGACATCCGTTGGCGCCTCTTCCCCAGGGAGGCCCCTCACGTGACCGTCCTCTCGCTTCAGGACATCGGCACTTTTTGAGCCGGGTGAAAACAGGTAGCGCGGGCGACTCGCCCGCTCCGGCCGGCGCCTGGGCGAGTATGTGGTTACCGTAGCAGGATTTCAATCTGTCAGTATCTGTCCAAATCGTCGCGAGCCGCGCAATTTTGCGGACCGCTGCCTTGCAGGCCGCAGCGCGTTCCGAGAGCGAATGTGCTGGTGACGAACTCACGGACAACCGGGTCCGGCGCGGCTGCGGGCAGAATGCCCGCGATCCGTTTCGGTTGCGGCTCCACCGCGCTACGACGTATCGCCGATTTGTGATTGGCAAGGCACCGATTACTCCCCCGCCTTCGCCTTCGGCTTCGGCGCGGTCGCGTCGAAGCCAAGCGGAGACGGACAAGGTCCACGATTTGGCGACGAGCCGCAGGTTGGAAACGTTGGGAACCTGGCCTTGTCAAACTTGGGGTACCACGAACGGGGTACAGATTTTCACCAACTGGTCGGATAACAATGGCCTATCATCGGGGCCTGCGTCATTCGGGACTGCACGATCAACTGCGAATACGTGACCAAGCCGGTGGCCATCTCCAGCATCACGTATTCAGGGACAACTGCCACGGCTGACACGTCGCCATTTCAACACGGCCTCTCAGGGACTCCATGGGTGGTCGTGAGCGGCGCGTTGGAGAACAGCGTCGTCTCGACCAAATACAACGGCTCGTTTCAGGTCACCAACGTCGTCTCTGCCACACAATTTCAATACACGATGCCCGGCACGCCAACGGCTCTGCCAACCGGGGACATGTTCATCAGCAGGCCATGATTCGCGGGAACGTCGTCCGTCACGTCGGGAACGCTTCGGATACGTCTCTGATCCCCCTCGCCATCTACGTCGATAGCTGCCCGGGCGCCATCGTCGCGGACAATGACATCAATTTGAATACTTCAAGTCCTATCCGCCATTACACGGTGGGAAACGCGAAGTACTTCCACAACCAGAGCCCCGACGGAAAACTGATTCAGGGGTACTACTACGCGGAGACCCGGTACTGGAATGAACTTACCACAGTACTATCGCCTACTGCATTTACCTATGACATGGGCTCGCCGACTTCCCCGGCCAATACTCCCGCGGACGGCGGCAGCCCTCCTTCGTTCACATACGCGGGGCTTTGGCAGGTCTGGCGCTTGATCGTCGAGAACAACATTATTGAGATGAGGTTGGACCCTGTTTTAGATGCCATCCCCGATCCCCGAGGAAACACGACCGCCATTGACCTCTTCGCTGGCGGGGCTGTAGCGCTTGGTTACCCTTATGTTTTCCAGGAGGCGACAATTAGAAGAAACGTCGTTCGGCACGTGGATAATGCCCTCAGCAACGCGCCGGCATGGTATCACTTCGGGATTTACTTATAACGACAGTACGTTCGAGGTCGAGCGGCGACCCGCCGCTCGGCACTGCCTGCAGTTCAAACCGCGAAATACGCGAATTACGCGAAAGGAAGAGGAGTTGAGTGGACAAGGACGTTCACCCGCCAGGAGAATCTATCCGCTCCTCTAATCCGTTCTGCATTCGCGTGGTTGGCGCATTTCGCGGTTCTATCTGCCTGTTCCAGGTTCAACGTTGTCTGAGCACCCTTTTATCGCCCTCGCGCCGTGTCACGCCTTCCTTATCGAGCCGTTCCAAGAGCGGGATCACAATTCGCCGGCTGGTGCCCAGCGCCTGGCGCAATTCGCTGGCCGTCGCCGCGCCGTGCTCGCGCAGATAGGTCTTCACCGTATCGACCGCGCGAGCGTGGCTCTCCGCCAGTAGCACGACCTCTTCCCCCAGCTCCACCGCTTCGCCGCTTTGCACGAGAAAGCGCAGCGCCTGTTGGCTTGGAGCGTCCGGGGCGATCTCTTTGCGCGACGGCGGGTCCATCGGTCGGCTGGAGAAAGCCGACCGCACTTTAACCCCCGCCCCCTGCAAGTGCGGCGGCAGCATCGGCCGGTGGGTCGCCCGGCGAATCGCCACACCCGCCTGCGAGAAGCCATTCTGGCAAAGGTCAGCGACCAATGCCTCAAAGACTTCCGGCGCCGGCAACTGCTTCTGCAGGACCGCACGCAGTTCGCTCAGGTTCAGACCGGGCCGTTCCGGATGCGCGCGGTGCGCGGCGTCGATCGCATCCATGGCGCCTTGACGCAACTGCTGCCACCACGCGGCGTCCGCAAGCCATTCGCCTTTCGACACCGCCCGCGTTTCGGCGACGAGCTTCGACACCGCATCTTCCACCTGCGCCGGGCTGAATCGGGATTTGTCGAGCAGCTGCGCGCGTCGGACCGCCCGCTCGCGTGCCAGTTGGGAGCCTGCAAAGGCCGATGCGTCCGTTGTTGAATCTGCCCGCGTCTGGAGAAAGCTCCGGCGCGATTCGCTTCGAAATTTCTCCCGGGCGGCGTCTGGATCGAGGATCACGCCGCCCGCCAGGGTTGTCTGTTCCGACCAGTCGCGAATGATGAAGCGGTCTCCCGCAAACGCAAAAACCGGCAACTCGAAGCGCAGTTGGGCCAGTCTTTGTTCGCCCGGCAAAAGCGCGTCGGCCTCGAGGAGGCAGACACGCGCCGGCACATTGGCGCTGCCAAGGTGCACGCGCACCAGCGTGCCGTCTTTCAGAGGCCGGGACGCACCCGGCCATCCGGAGTGGCGCGTGTCCTGGCGAATTCGGGCGGGGCGCGAGTCCGGTTCGGCAAGCAGACGCGCGGACTTCTCCAGCAGGGCGTCCATCCGGTGAGCTGGTCCGCCCAACTCCGGCAACGTGATCACGTCGCCGCGCCGAACTCCCGGCGTTGCTCCGGCGCCCTGGACGTCCGGCAGGTTAATCGCGGTGCGCGTACCGGGACCGCTGACTTCGACGTCGCAGTTGTGATTTTGCAGGCTGCGAATCCGCGCCGGCGTCCCGGACGGCTGGATCACCGCAGCCTGTCCACGGCGAAACTCGCCGCCGGTCAGTGTTCCGGTGACGACGGTGCCGATGCCGCGCAAGGTGAAGACGCGGTCCACCGGCAGGCGGGGTTTGCCGAGGTTGCGCGGAGGCGGAGTCTCCGACAACACTTGTGCCAGGGTCTGTTTCAGCTCTTCGATCCCGCGTCCGACGACAACGGAGGTTGGAACGATCGGGGCATTGGCAAATGGCGAGCCGGAAAGTTTATCGCGGAGGTGGGCGACGCGCGCGCCTTCATCTTGCGCCAGGTCAATCTTGGTCAAGGCAACTACCGCCCGGCTCACTCCCAGGTAGGTGAGAATCTGCAGGTGTTCTTCGGTCTGCGGCATCCAGCCGTCGTCCGCGGCCACGACGAAGAGAGCGAGGTCAATCGACCCGACGCCGGCGACCATGTTCTTTACAAAGTCTTCATGGCCGGGAACATCCACAATGCCGATGTGTAGAGTTGAGAATTGTGAGTTGACGGACAATTGAAGTTCCAGGTGGCCGAAGCCGAGGTCGATCGTGATGCCACGGGCTTTTTCTTCCGGCAGGCGGTCCGGGTCCGTGCCGGTGAGCGCCTTGACCAGCGCGCTTTTGCCGTGGTCCACATGCCCGGCCGTGGCAACGATGAAGTGCTTTGTGGTCATCGACAAAACCCGATTCAACGGTGCAGGAAACGCGCCCGCTCGGGGATTTTGGGCGCGCTTCCGGTCGGGGGAATCACTTTTTATGACCGCGCGAAAGCCGCGCCGATCGCCCGGAATAACGCCTCATCCTGGCGCGGAAAAATGGTGCGCAAGTCCAGCTTGAAGCGGCCGCCCGCGCTGTAACCCACGATGGGCGGCGTGCCCGCCCGCAGGCGAACGGCGAAATCGGCGAGGGCCATGTTCAGCGGCAACAGGTCCAGCGTCACTGAAGGAATGACGGACCGGGGCAGTGTGCCGCCGCCAATCTGCGCCTTACCCTCGCCAATGGACGTCTTCATGGGCAACGCTTCGAGGGCCAGTGCAATCTTTTTCGCCCGCGACTGCAACTCGCTGTTCGTTACGCGGAGCATTCTCAGCGCGGGAATCATTTCCTGTTCCCGCCCCGTCAGGTAGAGGTCAACGGTCGTTTCCAGCGCCGCGAGAATCAACTTGTCGCACCGCAGCGCGCGGAAGAACGGCTCGCGCTTCAGAGAGGCGACCAGCCGCTTTCTCCCTGCGATGATGCCGGCCTGCGGTCCGCCGAACAACTTGTCGCCGCTGAAACACACCAAGTCCACTCCGCGCTTCAATAGCTCGGCGGGGGTCGGCTCATGTTCGATGAGGCCCAGCTTTTCGGTGTGCACGACCGCGCCGCTGCCGAGGTCTTCGACAAAGGGTCGCTTCTTCCTCTTCGCCAACGCAGCAATCTCTTCTGTCGAGGGCGACTCCACGAAGCCGCCCATGAAGAAATTGCTGCGATGGACTTTCAGTATCAGCGCCGTCTGTTTGCCGCTCGCCCGCGAGTAGTCGGACAACGACGTTTTGTTCGTCGTGCCGATCTCGCACAGCTTCGCGCCGCTGGCTTCGAGAATCTCGGGGATGCGGAACCCGCCACCGATCTGGATCAATTCACCCCGCGAAATGACAACTTCCTTCCGCTCGCCGGACGTAAAGTGTCGAAGAACGAGCACCAGTGCGGCCGCGCAGTTGTTCACGACGGTGGCCGATTCGGCGCCGCAAAGCAAAGCGAGGTTATGTTCGAGGTAGGCCGCTCGGCCACCGCGGTCGCCCTCCGTGAGGTCGTACTCCAGGTTGTTATAGTTGGCCGCGACGGCCTGGAGCGCTTCCACGACGGACGGGCCGAACGGAGAGCGGCCAAGATTCGTGTGGACAATGATTCCGGTGCCGTTGATGACCGGTTGAATCCGGGAGCTCCGCAGTGCGTCGAACGCCGTCCGTACACGAGCCATCACGCCGTCAAAATCAGGAATGGATTTCTCCTTGCGCAACGCAGCCAATTGCCGGCGAACGACCGCGACGACCGCCGGGCGCGGCGTGACAGCCTCGCCGAGCGCTTGCAGCACTTTTTCGACGGAAGGGATCGCCCGTAGCAGAGCGGGCTTGCTGGTTTTTCTTTTATCTTTCACCTGCCGCCGCCCGAGCAGTCACTAGCCCAGCGGAATCCACCCGGTCTCGAATGTGATCGTTTCACGTGCCCGGCCAATATCCCAAATACCTTCCCGTTGCGCGAGAGCTTTGTTTGCAGTGATCGAGCGCGCGGTCTCACGTGTTCGGAAATGGGTAGCGCGGGCGACCCGCCCGCCCCGGTCGGCGACTCGCCGACCAGAACTCCGGTGAGTCGCGTTGCCAATTGGCCGATTTCGTTACCTCGAACCGGGGAATGTGTCTATAAGTTCCTGACGTAAACGCGCGCTTTGGCGGAACGAATAATCTTTCCGATCACCGCGGCACAGAGCGTTCGGTGGCTCTCCAAAATCCCGAGCACCTCGCCGTACCATCGCGGACGGACACAGAGCAGCAATCCGCCGCTGGTTTGGGCGTCCGTCAGCAAATACCTCTGCGCCTCCGTCGCTCCGTTCCAGTCCGTGAAGGCGGTCGCCGTCTTCAGATTCTCGCGGCTGCCGCCCGGGATGCAATCCGTTGCGATGAGATCAAGGACCTCGTCGCCAATGACCGGCAGTTTGCTTGCGTCAATCTCGGCGCCAACGCCGCTGGCGCGGCACATCGACCTAAGATGGCCCAGCAGACCGTACCCGGTTACGTCGGTGCCGCCGCGAACCAGTCCGCGTTCGGCGAGTTCAGCGCCGGCCGTGTTGAGACGACGCATCGAAGCGACCGCCTTGCGGGCGAGCGCCGGCGAAGTGATCCCGCGTTTAATGCCGGTGGTGACGATGCCGGTGCCAAGCGGCTTCGTCAGCACGACCAGGTCGCCCGGACGGGCATCGGCATTGGTGATCATGCGTCGCGGCGAAACCAGTCCGGTCACCGCCAGGCCGTAAATTGGTTCCGGGTTTCGAATCGAGTGGCCCCCGACGAGGGCGCACCCGGCTTCCGCGACCTTAGCCGCGCCGCCGCGGAGGATCGCGATGATCAACTGGGGTGTAACGAGGTCGGTCGGCATGCCGACGAGGTTCATCGCGGTGAGGGGTCGCCCTCCCATGGCATAGACATCGGACAAGGCATTCGCCGCGGCGATCTCCCCGTACAAAAAGGGATCGTCCACGATGGGGGTGAAGAAATCCACCGTCTGCACGAGGGCGCGATCACGGTCGATGCGGTACACGCCGGCGTCATCCGCCGTGGCGGCGCCGACCAGGAGATTGCGGTCCCTCAGTTGCGGTAACCGACGCAGGACCTGCGCCAGGGCCTGTTGGCTCAGTTTGGAGGCTCAACCGGCGCAGGAGGACAGCGTCGTCAGTTTCAGGAACTTTTTGCGCGCCACGCGGACCACCTCCTTTCTGTATTATTGAGTACTAATTTCGGGACATGCTGGAGGTTGCCTCCCGACGCACCCCTCACCCCATCCCGCTCCCCTCCGAGGGGAGCGGGTGCCCGTAGGGCGGGTGAGGGGTACCTTCCATGCCCCAAAATTTTTGCGCGGCTATATAAGCTGAGTGCGGAAGGCGGAAGGGGGAAGGCGGAGTGACCTGGCTCGGCACAGATTTGAATTTCGCATTCCAAATTCCGCACTCCGCACTCGAGCTGGCGGAGAGGGTACGAATCGAACCGGCGCCGCTGGCTGCGAGAATTTGCGTTCATCGTGATTTCATCCGCATGAATAGGGGCGATGCTGCACGTCGGCCGGTTTTGCGTCAAATCACTATTCACGCACGAAATGGACGGATTCGACAATTTTTTGTCAGAAATTGTCATAGAGAAAAAGGGGGGGGAGGAGGCGAGTTGCACGTGGCCCAGGCGACGCGTCGCTGGATTCGCGCCCGGAAAATCTTGCGCAAAAGCGATTCCGGAGTGTTGGCCGGTCACGGGATCACGATACACCTCGCGGCTCATGGCCGAACGGTCGCGCTTCAATTCATCCATGGCCGCAGTGATAGCCTCTGGCTGCAGCGCGGGATTCAACCGCTCCAACGTCGCGCGCAATGGCGACGCAAGCACAACTTCACTCGGCGTCTGGCGACCAAGCGTGCCGTTCGCATCAAAGATTTCCTCCAACGCCGAAACCGGTTGCCAACCAAGCTCCGCGAACAACCCGATGGCGGGCTGCTCGACAAGCTGGTCTTCGCTGTAGGGGCATGACCTGCTTTATGCGGTGGGCTTTGGCAGCAGCGTGGCGCGAAGATATCGAATCAAGTCGCACCCTGCCGTAAGGAGAGCCGCGAAGACTTTCTGCTGGCCTTCGTCCGCCATCTGAAGGTCGGCGATGAGCTTGTCGTAACTACTGCCCTTCCGGTGCGCCGCCGATTTCGAGCGCAAATCTTGCAAGACGCGGAGGAACTGAACATGCGGCTCGTAGCCGGTAGCACCGCGTTCATTGAAGAACTTCTCCAACTTCGTGATGCCTTTGTCGTCTTTCGCCAGCGTGGTCACGCCCTTTGTGATTTCCTTCTCGTTCAAGGAGTCCACCAACACCTTCGTCAAAGAGATTAGCTGCGAATCGAATTCGGACTGATTGTCCTTCGAGAGAAGCCGCAGCCCAGTCAGGAAGTGCTCGTCGTCGTCGTGGAGAGGAAGGAAGAAGTCCCAGCCAGTCGCTGCCCTGAACTGCTCGCAGAACCGATCATATTCGTGCTTGAAAACCAGGTCTGGCTTCTTCGGGTCAGTCGGCACTGCGAGAAAGGCTCGCTTGAAGTTAGTTTCACTAATCCCCCGTCCCTCCGGCGCGACGTTGAAACTCAGCCAATAATTTCGCTCGGTTTCCGAGAGGTCGCGCCCGAGGTCGCCAAGCCAAGCTACAACGTAATCAGGGTGGTCGTTGTCCATCCGTATCCCCCACAATCCGCCGCACCGCAGGTATCCGTCTTCGACAGAAAACTTTTGCGGGTCAGAGTAGTATTTCGCGAGAACCTCCACGCGAAAGAATACGGGCGTGAGGTAATGCGGCGCGCTGGGATTCTTTCCGAAGTAATTGGCCAGCTTGTCCGGGTCGCTTGTGTGTTTAATTGGTTGCCCGTCAGCGTCGCTGCCAATAATGAACTCCTGATACACCTCGGGATTCTCCTCGCGGTCGTCCGTCGGCATCGGGCCGGGCAAAATGTATTTGTTCTCCATCGAACTCCCAACGGTCTTGAACTTCCTGTCGAGCGAAAACGAGTCGGGAACAAATGCGACGTGGTAGATGAAATTGCTGCCCGATACTGGCGACCTCGTCTCGGCCAAGCCGAGCTCTTGAAGAGGATGTGGGCTGTTCCGAAAACTATCGACGAAGATTCCCAAGGCCATTTGCTTGACGCCACAAAAGCGCAGCAACAAATCGGTGCGGATTTCAAAAACCTCATCAGTGTATCGAGCCGCTTCGGATTCGTCGCCGTCACGATTGAAATGCAGGAATCGCTTCCGGGCTGGGTCTGGGTGAAGGTTGTGATAGAGTCGGAATTCTTGGGAAAGCTCAACGAAGTCTTCCCGGATGCCGTGAAAATCCCGCCAAATGACCAAAGGCTCGATGCCGCTCTCATTGCCGAAGGGGCAGTAAACTGTGTTGCTCACCTTCCCTCCGTTGTAGTGCGTCCAGACCGACGGCTTGCCATCGGTGAGGCAGAAATCCCACCCGTCATCTTGTAAGCAATCCGACACGTGCCCAACCGGAATAAGAGCAGAAAACCATGTTGTCGTGTATTCATTGGACCGACCAGAGCGGTATGCCGCGAACCAAGGATGGGGAACATCCGGCGACGCTAGGAACGCCTGGATATCCTTGTGCTGAATCCAATCTACGCGTTGCTTGAGTTCTTCGGGAGTCATCTGGGTGGCTTAGTTGTTGGTGCTGCTGTCGCGAAAGTTCCCATCTACTTTTGGTAAGAGTAAGTGTCGAACACGAAGTCTGCCAAGGTCTTCGCGCTCTTCACCGCGCGCTTGGCGTTGTGCTCGATGCCTTGTATCTGGCCGCGCTGGACAAGCTGGTCTTCGGTGTAGGGGTGGCGCATGGCGTTCAGCCTCCTAGAAGAAACTTGCCAACAGTGGCAACATCTTGCCGGACTCGGTTGCGGTCGTCGGTATTGCCAGGATGAAACTCCGCAGCGCGGATTGGGCCGTCCTGGTCAGGGCCTGAGAAGTCCCTTCGCAGAGTTTTCACAGCGAACGTATAGCCCGTGTTGCCAGCCTGCTGTTCGGCGCGTTACGCGGCGACTGCCGCCTCCGGTCCGTTCACAAATCCCGTGACTGCGAGCAACACGTCGTAAGCATCTTTGGGAAGTCGTCGTCCCGTTGGTCCGCCAAAGGCATTCAGCTTGAGGACGAGCAGCGGGCCGATGTCAGCCACGGCCACCCTGCATTCCTGTTCCGCTCCATATAGGTCGAGACCTTTCACGTTTACCAGTCGACGACCTGCCAGTGCGCGATTCACTCCGGGAATCACGCTCGCGACCACGTCATCCACCATGCGAGACCCGGTCACCGAAGGCGGGTCTTCCGTCAGGAAGTCGAGGTAGAGATTCAGCTCGCCATATTTGCGGACCAGACGATTGCCCTCGGATTTGAAATCCATCCCCGCCAAGTCGGTTTTGATCGTCCCATACTGTTCGCCCGATGCGGCCAGCGAGATTCCGAAATCCACGTCCATCGTCACCGCTCCCGGCAGGCCGGCCACGTTGCGTTTGGTTAGGTAATGCACGGCCAGTCCGCCGACCAGCACCAGGTCGTCGTGGTATCGCTCCAGCGAGCGCCACGCAGTCAGCAACGCCTTTTCCGCTGATGCCAGACTTTCCTTCGGATAATCTCCAAATGTCCCGAACTTACTCACGCCCACCCTCCCGCAAAGTCCGGCCATCGCCTCAACTCATCCGCCTGTTCTTCCCCACGCAAGCCGACCCGCAGCAAATCCAGATAAATCTGCACGTCCGACACCAATTGAAACCCGCGCACTGTCTGCGACGGATGCAACACTCCCTCGTCTTTCGGCAACACGAGCCGCAATCCCCCGCCGCCAGCGGACACGCGCCGTCCCAGCAGTTTCTCCTTGATTAGCGTCTCTTCGGGAAACGTCTTCACGTAGGCCGTCACGACCACGGGTGTCGTGTAGGGATGCCGCAACCAGCCGGCGATCCATTGCGTGAACACCGGCGGCTCGTCGCGCAACACGTCCTTCAGCTTCTCCGCGAGTTCCAGCGGATCGGCGATCAGGACGGAGTACTCGTGCGTGCGCGTCCGCTTTTCCCAATCATCCGCCTTCACCCAGGCATCCAGAACCGCGCCCGGCTTCCTTATGCGCAGGCCACCCGGTTCCTCCCCCGCCCACTCGCGCGCCAGCAATTGTTGCCGCACCGCGCTTACCCAGCCGAGACTCACCCGCGCCGAGTCCGCCAGTTCCGTTACCTTCCACGGACGCAGCGGCCCTTGCAGCAACACCCGCAACACACGCGTTGCCCGTGGCGCGAAGAGCGACCGCGTTTCCCGCTTCTCCCGAAATGGGTTATCCGCTCCGCGTGTCTCGATGAACACTTGGTCAAAGGCCAGCCGCGCGTTGCCCGCCAAGTCCGCGTAGCCGATGCCCGCCTCGGTGCAAATCTTGGCCGACTCCTCCGAAATGAACGGCGCAAGCAGCAACCCGTAATGCGGCGCGCCTTCCGGCAGATGCTTGAGGTAACGCTCCAGTTGCAGCACCGCGGTCCGCACGTCGCGCGGCTGGCCAAGGCGCCTTTCCTCCACGACCAGCGTCCACTTCCGGTCGCCCGCCACCACTTGCGCCAGCCGGTCGGTTCGGTCCGTGGAAGCAGGGGAAACCCGCGCGTCCTTCTTGAGCGAAGCCAGTTTCAGAGACGGCACACGCCTCAGCAAACCGCGCAATAACGCCTCGAATTGCGGCTCAAGGTCACGCTCTTTCAGTGTTTCAACCGTTTTCATCGTGCGGTGAAAATGGCATATTTAGTGAAATGAGGCAATCGCCAATTTTCAGTAAACACCGGCTTTTCACTTTGGGGTGAAAATGCCACAAATGGTGAAAATCGAGGCCTGACGCACCGTCGCAAGTTGCCCAAGGCGCTCACGATGCTGGAAAATCCCGACAATACCCTTCATCTCGCGCAGCAAGGTGGCAGTTGCGCCGAAAGTTTCTTCTACTAACGCCGACACCGTTGGCCAGCCGAGCTCCGCGAATAACCCGATGGCGGGCTGTTGGACGATCTGGGCTTCGGTGTAGGCGTGGGGCATTGCGCATTGCTTACTACAATCCGAGTTTCTGCTTCGCTTCCGCAACGAACTCGGCAGCACTATGGTTCATTTGGACCTCATAATTGCGTCGCAGGCGCTTGAAGATGCCATCGAACACCAACGGGCTCCGTTTCCGGTTCTCCAAAATCTCGTCCTGGAGCCCGCGTGCTCTCGCCGTCACTTCAGCTTCAGTTTTACCGCCAAGCGCATCATTCCAAAGGCGCTCGGCGTGCTCCTTCAGTTTGTCCAGCCGTGTTGCCGCTTCCATCTGCTCAGTGAACTGCCGGAATCCAAGAAGCAACGCGGGCGACAGAGGTGCTGCTACCTTTATTACGAAGTCTTCAATCGAGAACTGATTCCCCATGGCGAGGAACAGCACGGCCGTGAAAATTGCCAGAACCCCGACGATGACTGA
>Ga0137368_10004086_pt1 | contig 15599 bp, 20 predicted proteins | sample SagtaG_13_FD_104917 | JGI IMG/M metagenome (GOLD analysis project Ga0137368, IMG submission 104917) | Vadose zone soil microbial communities from Sagehorn Ranch, Mendocino, California, USA - Sage1_L_100_16 metaG | ecosystem: Environmental > Terrestrial > Soil > Vadose zone | place: USA...
GGTGATCTTGGTGAGGCGTCGACGGCAGGGGACGCCGCTGAGGTGGGTGAAGGCTTGGAATCCTGTTCTGACGGGCGGTGGCCACCATGTCAGCGGCGGTTGGCCTACTCGGGTGACACTGGGCGGGAGCTGTAGAGCACAGGCCCGAGGTTGGTGGACTCAAGCGGGCAGGGTCAAACGATCACGATGCCGGCGAGGATCACCGCTCGGCGCGTCAGCGTACGAGATCGTCAAACTCGCCGTTGTGCGCGCCGTCGAGGAACGCCTCGAACTCGCGCAAGGTGAAGGCCAGGATCGGCCCGCTCGGGTCCTTCGAGTCCCGCACCCCGATGATCTCACCCATCCGGGCAACCTCGACGCACTGGCCGTTGGCCTGCGTCTTGGCGCTCTTGCGCCAGGTTGCCCCACTGAAGTTCGTCGCCTCACCCAGCGTGCTCATGTCAACTCCTTTGCCGCCTGCCGGATCAACTTGGCTGAGCCATCTGGCTCGAGCGCCATGGCCCGCAAGCGGTCAAACGCCAGAATAGCGCCGGAGATGTCTTTCTGGCTCTCGGGATAGAGGTCGCCAGCCATGGTCTCGATGTACACCACTGGCAGGTCAGTCGGTTCGCTAAAGCGCAAAACCACGAAGGACCCCGGTGTCCCAGGGTGCGCGCCCACCGCGAACGGCATGACCTGGACATCAACGTGCGGCAAGGCCGCGGCCTCGGCGATATGCGCAAGCTGGGCGGCTAAGACCTTGGGTCCGCCCACCTGCCGCCGGATGACGGACTCGTCCAACACGAACCACAGCTGGGGTGGATGGGCCTGGGTGAGCAGCTCCTGGCGTTGCATGCGGATCTCCACCCGGCCAGCGATCTCGTCTTCCGACAGCCGGTTGGTGCCGCCCATGAGCAGCGCCCGCGTGTAGTCGGCCGTCTGGAGCAAGCCCGGCACCGCCGCGGCCTCGAAGTTCCAGATCTGCTCAGCCTCGGCTTCGAAGCCGATGTAGGTGGCGTACTGCTCCGGGATCGAGCCGACGTACTTTTGCCACCAGCCCCGGGTAGTGGCTTCCTTGGCCACGTCGATCAAGTGGGTCACGGTGCTGGCATCGGCCTCATAGGTACTGAGCAACAGCTTGACCACCGGCAGGCGTACCCCGACCTGAGCGCGCTCGACCCGCGACAGGTGCGAGGCGGAGATGCCCACCACCGCCGCAGCCGCCTCGATGGTCAAACCGGCTTCATCCCTCAGCCGGAGCAGCTCGCGCGCCAACCGGCGGCGTCGGAGCGTAGGACTGGCCACGCCGCGCAGCATGCCACACGCGAACGTCCGCGCACAAAGCTATCTGAAAAATCCGGGCCAGACAACTTGTCTAGCGGCAGCAACCGGGCGCAGACTAGCTGGGCAACCGCCTGCTCAAACCAACCGAGATCGATCCATCGCCATCCAGGACTGCCGAACAACCAGGGCAGCCGGTGAGGGCGATGCGTACCGAGCGGAGGCAGGCCCATGCATCAGCCGATGGACATCAAACCCGGCAGCCATCTCCACCGCACCTGCGTTGAGCTGTACCGCCGTCACCAGGACCCGGGCCGCGGCAATGGCTGGTGCCTGGCCTGCGGCCAGCAAACGCCCTGCTCGTCCCGGAGGCGCGCTGCCCTCGTCATCCGGGCCGCCGGCGAAGATCCGCGGTGGTACGACGATCACGTCCCGGCCGGGCAAGCTTCGAACCCCGCTCAACCGAGGACTGGTGAACCGTGGCCGTTCCAGCCGCGGTATCCGGCGTCAGCACCTCGGCCGCGAGCCCCGGTCGAGCTTGACGCCGCGTCGGAGGTGAAGGGCTACGCCATCAACAGCCGCGATGTCTACGTGGTGGGCAGTCTGTCGCCCGACGATGAGCGGTGAACCATGCCCATCTCGATCCTCGCCACCCTCGGCTGCTCCCTGGTCAGCTTCGCCGTCGGCTACTTCGGCTTCAAGATCCGCACCAAATGGTGCCCGAAGCACGGTCTCCCACTGCGCTGTCTGGAATGCGCCGCGCTGGCCGCACCCCGAGAACACCCATGCCGACCGCAACAGACGCCCCGGTAGCACGTGATGTCAGGTCCGTGCCGCCGGGTGACGAGGCGGACGCGCTCCCAGCGGCTCAAGCGAGCAGGCTCCCGTTCGCTTGAGCCGTGGTGCGCGGCCAGTCAGCCGACGCCGCCAGAGCCAAGTACCCGCAAGCACCCGACGAGCCTGAAGGAGGCTTAGCATGTCCCTGCGATTCCTCGGCAAAGATCCCAACAGCCCAGTCAACGACTCGCCCACGGTGTACTACGACGAGGCCGACGACAGTTACGTGCTTCAAGGGTACAAGATCACGGACCTGGCAGTGCTTGCACAGATGATCATCCCTGAGCACGAGACTGTCATCCGTTTTCCTCGGCGCATGATGCAGTTCTTCCCGGAGGTGAAGGGTGGCGGAGCCAACGTTTGACGAGCTGCTACGTGCCTCCGACCGTGAGGCCCTGCACTTGGAGATGCGCGACGGATACTCCCAGAAGGATCCGGCGTTCATCGCCTGGCAGGCTGGCGGACAGATCGACCCGGTTTCCTACTGGCCGCAGTGGTATGAGCTGCTGCGGCCAGTAGCGGCCCGCGGCGTCCACGTTCGTCGCGCCCGGATCGTCAGCGAGCCGGTGAGCGAGTACATCCGCTACGAGTACGACGTGACCGATGGCCTGAACATTGCTGCCGGTGAGCAAGTCCGCTGGCTGCCACGGCGACGAGCTTCGGACATTGCCTTGCCCGGCAACGACTTCTGGCTGTTCGACGAGCGGATCGCCATGCTCAACCACTTCAGCGGCGATGGCGAGTCGGTTGGGCATGAGGTAACAGATGATGCCACCTTGATCGGGTTGTGCGCCTCGGCGTTCCGCGCGGTCTGGAGCCGGGCAACGCCGCACCACGACTACCGGATCGCTTGACGCAGCCGGCTGTTCGACTCCTGTGTCCTCGCCATCGTCCAGCGTCCAAGCCGCCAGGCGCGCCCTCGGCGACCGTCTGCGTGAGATTCGCATGGATGCGGGTCTCACCGGGCGGGGCCTGGCGCAACTGGCGGGTTGGGACCGCACCAAGGTCAGCAAGATCGAGCACGGCCGGACGATGCCAACGCCAGCCGATATCCGGGTCTGGTGCAAGCAGACCAACGCGGTCGACCAGGCTGCCGACCTCATCGCCTCGCTGCGTGCTGTGGAGGGCATGTTTGTCGAGTGGCGACGGATCGAACGTAGTGGCCTGAAGCGAGCTCAGGAAGTGGTCGCCCCGCTGTTCGAGCGCACCAGGCGCTTTCGGGCCTACGACTCCTGGTTGGTGCCGGGTCTGCTCCAAACAACCGCCTACACCAAAGCCATTCTGGCGGCTACGGCAACGCGGCGCGGCTTGCCCGACGATGTCGACGGGGCCGTGGAAGTCCGCATGAATCGGCAACACGTGCTCGTCGAGGGCGACCACACCTTCGCCATCCTCATCGAGGCCGCAGTGTTGTACAACGGCATCGGTGGCGCGCGGACTATGGCCGAACAGCTCCGGCATCTCCTGACCGTCAGCAAATGGCCCTCGGTGTCGCTCGGCGTCATCCCGTTCCAGCCCGACCGGGCCCTGCGGCCGGTCGAGGGCTTCTGGATCTTCGACGACGACCGGGTAAATGTCGAGCTGATCTCCGGATGGTTGACGCTCACCCAACCCAAAGAGATCGCTATGTACACCCAAGTCTTTGAGAGCTTGTCGGCGATGGCCGTCTATGGCGCGGAAGCGAGAGCTTTGGTGACATCAGCCATCCAGGATCTGACCACGCGCGAGAACTAGTTCGAGCACACCGAAGCACACTCATTGAGCGTGTTGACCATCGCTCACTAGCGTCACCGTCACGTGTTGGCGGCCGAGCGGGTTCGTCCGGTTGGAGGGTTGCCGGGGTTTCTTCCTGGCGGTTGTACTTCGGCGGCTCGCGCCGGACGTTCCTGCTCCTGGCTGCCAGCACTTCCACCTCCAAGCCGCGAAGACACGAGTTCAATACCTGCGCCCATAGCGGGTGTGATCTTGTGCTGTCCAAGACACCGAGGACCACTACGCCATGACCTGCTCCTTTAGCCCCACGCCGATCCCTGAGCCAGCCAACCCGCCGCCACCGATGCCGCAACCGTTGCCGGAGCCGTCGCCGAACCTTCTGGTGACCACGCCCGATCTGGCCCGGCTCGGCGCTTTCTCCTTCACCGTGGACCTGTTGCGTGTTGCGCAGCACGCCCTTGGCGTGCTGGCCTCGCACGGCATCAGCCCGAGCGGCCCGTTTCCGTTCGTCTGCGTGGTCTGTGGGCAGCCGTGGCGCTGCTCAGACATCGTCTGGGCCACGGACTGGGTACTGGCTGCCCAGCGGGACGGCCTGCTCGACGAGGCTGGCGTGTACGTGAGCCCGGACATGGTGGCCATCCTGGAGCACTGGAGCGCCCAGACGGCCAGCGCCACCACGACGCTCGTAGCGCCGGCGCTCGCCGCCTGACCAAACCGGCCGTGCCACCACAGCAGCAACCCTTGGCCGTCTTCGTCCCCGGAGCCGTTCGTTTGCCATGCCTCCGACGTTGCAGATCCCGCGGCTGTTCGCGGATGCCTTCTATCTGTTGGCCCATGACGACGTGACCGGCCGGCCGCGTCAAGCCCTGCGGTTGACCCACCTGTCGATGGGTGCCTCGGTGCTGGCTGAGCTGATCTTCACCGAGCAGGTCTACATCGATGCCGTGGGCGTGGTCGTGTTCCCGAGCGCTGGGCCGATGAACGTAGTGCAGATGACGGTGGTGGAGGAGATCGCGGCCGAGCGGAAGCGTCGCCGGGCCGGGGAGTGGATACGCCATCTCGGCCCGATCGTTACGCCCCTGATCGCCGCCCGGTTGGAACGGGCGGGCTACCACCGGGCCGTGCCTGTGCCGCGCATCCGTCTGGTCGGCCGGTACTTCATCACGACCGCGCCGCGCTGGCAGCCGGACACCTCCGCCTACACCAGCGCCACCATGGCGCATCTCAACAACGGCCTGGACAAAGGCTATGACCTGCATCCCCAGGAGCTCGCACTGGTGGCCCTGGTCTACGCCACCGGCCTGAACCGGCAGGTTTTCCCCTACGTCCGCGACGCCGCGGTCAGCCGAGTGCTCGCCCAGGCCCGCTACCTCGGCGGCGGCCTGCCGCAATTGTTCGACGACACCAGCAAAGCCGCGGCGTCGGCCGTGGCCGCGGCCACCCACTAGACCCCTCGACGCCTGTACTTCGCCCGCTCGTCTTCATGGCTTACGAGCACCAGCACCATCATCGGGAGGCTCCTTCATGACTCACACGCAAGCTCATCAGGCCCATTCCCGGGTCAGCGATTCACTCGCACAAGACAGCCTGGGCGTGCGCGCAGTGCTCGGATTCGTACTGTCCGGTGTAGCGCCGCTGTTGGTGGCCGCCGGGCTGATCACCAGCGCATTCGCCGTCACCGCGATGACGGCGATCCCGTTCATGCTGCTGGTCACCGCGGTGATGTTGACGCTCTTCTTCGCCGGGTACCTGTCGATGGCCCGCCATGTCAACAACGCCGGCGCGTTCTACTCCTACATCGCCCTGGGCCTGGGCCGGCCGGCGGGCATCGCCGGGGCGATCGTGGCCTGGTTCGGCTACAACATGCTCCAGGTGGCGCTGTACGGGGTGTTCGGGGCGACGATCGCCCCGCTGCTGGCCGACGGCCTCCCGCACTGGCACCAGCCGTGGTGGGTGTGGTCGCTGGCCATCGCCGCAGTCACCGGGCTACTGGGCACCCGGCAGGTGCGCTGGACCGGCCGAATCCTGGGCAGCCTGATCGCGGTCGAGGTGCTGGTCATCCTGGTGCTGAGCCTGACCGGCCTGGCTCATCCCGCCCCGGGGGTGCGGCTGTTCGCCGCGTTGAGTCCGCGCGGTTTGACAACGTCGACGATCGCGGTGTGCGGGGCCGTGGCGGTGCTGTGCTTCATCGGCGCGGAGACCGCTCCGGTGTATAAGGAGGAGGCCAAGTCGGCCACCCGCACCATCACCCGGGCCACCCTGATCGCGGTCGGCCTGATGACCCTGGTCTACGTCCTCGCCCCCTGGGCGATGATCGTCCACTATGGGCCCGGCCAGGTGGTCGACACCGCCCGGCAGCTGGGGCCGGGCATGCTGTTCGCCCTCGGCGACGGCTGGCTTGCCACCACCGCGCAGTGGCTGTTCCTCACCTCCACCTTCGCAGCGATGATGGCCTTCCACAACGCCGCCACCCGCTACACCTACACCCTCGGCCGGGAGCGAGTGATGTTCGGCATGTTCGACAAGACCAACAAAGCGCTCGCCCCGTACGTGGCGTCGCTGCTACAAACCGGCATCGCTGTGGCCGTCATCGCCCTCTACGCGATCCGGGAGTGGGACCCGATGGTGCGGCTGTTCTTCTGGATGGGCCAGACCGGCGGCTTCCTGATCCTCATCCTGCTGGCCGTCACCTCCATCGCGGTGCTGTCGTTCTTCCACAAGCCCCGCCGCACTGTCACCGGTTCCGCTGGGTTGGTGGTGCGGGATGTGCCGATATGGCGGCGGGTGTACGCCCCGGTTCTGAGCGCCCTCGGCATGGGCTGGCTGGCCTTCGAGGTCTGGCGCAACTACTCGGCGCTGCTGGGCGAGCAGCTACCCAGCCGGGCCTCCCGGCTACTACCGGCCTTCGTGCTGCTGGCCGCGGTGATCGGGCTGCTCCGCTCGGCCTGGCTGTACCTGTTCCGTCGCGAGGTCTACGACGCGGTAGCGCGGGACAACGTCAACGCCAGCGCAGCCGGCCGGCCGGCACCCCAGCCCGCGGCCGACATGTACTCGGCAACTGAGGCGGGGTACTGATGGGCGCGCACAACTTCGTTGACGCAATGCTGCCCGGTGACGACCGCTCCAGCGCGGCACAGGAGAATCGCCAGGAGCTTGGTTCCCTGGTACCGACGAAGGTCACCGACCGGCCAGCCGGTCCGTTTACCCGCGGCGTCGACGTCACCGTTGCCGAACCGGACGACGTCGACCAGCTGTCCCGGGTCATCGCCGTCGCCTTTCACGACCTGAATGCCTCCCACTTCCTCATCCCCGACGACGAAGACCGCCGTCGGATCTACCCCGAGTTCTTCAAGCTGGCCTACCTGCGCCCTGCGGTGACCAACGGCGTGGTGCACCGCAGCAGCGACAGCCTGGCGTGCGCGGTGTGGCTACCCACGGGCGACGTGCCGGCCGATCCCGATCCAGAAACCGACGCCGCCCTGGAAGCCCTGACCGGCACGTACTTCCCCAACTTCGCGGAATTCGACCGGCTGCTTGCCCAAGCCCACCAGCCCTACATGCACATCCCGCATTACTTCCTCGGCGTGGTCGGGGCGCATCCGGTGGTGCAGCGGCAAGGCAACCTGCGCAGCCTCATGGCCGCCTGGCTGCCGGAGCTGGACCGGCTAGGCCGCGGGTCCTACCTGGAAGCTGCCGAACCGTACCTGGTGCCGGTGTACCAGCGGTACGGCTACCAGCGGACCGACCAGATCATTCAATTGCCCAACTGCCAGATGTTCCCGATGTGGCGGCCACCAGCTGGCAAGCACTGACACGCCGCTGACGGCGTGAGGGGCTTGAGCCGCACCGACACTCTCCCGTTCCGCGATGCCACGAGGAGAAGAGTTGACGTGCTTGTGCCGTCCGACAAGCCAGCCAACGCCGACGTACCGGCCGACCCTCGCCAGGAGTTCCTGCAAGCCCTACGCCAGTTGCCGGCCCATCGCCGGGCCACTGCCCTACGGGCCGCGCGTGAGGCCGGTTGGCCGCTCGGCGAGCTGGCCGCCGCGCTTGACGTCTGCCGGCAGCGCATACAGCAGCTGATCCTGCCCGCCCGTTACACGCCCTCCGCGACGCCCATTCCCATCCCGGACCCACCAGTGCGCCGCCGACCAGCCCGCATCCCTCAACCATGAAGGAGCCCCTCGCAGCATGGCCGAGTACCTGCGCCTGATCCGCCGCACCCACTTGCAAACTGCGATCCACCGCTACGCCCACCCCGGCACCGGCCGGCGGATCACGGTGATCGGGACGCACCACGTTGGCCAGCCGGCGTACTTCGCCGGGCTGCGCGCGGTCATCGACGAGCTGGAAGCGGCCGGCGCCCTCGTGCACTGCGAGGGCTCCCGGCTGCTGCCCTGCGACGATCCCGACGTCACCGCCGACGAGCAACGCCTACTGGCCGAGCTTCGGCGCTGTGACGAACTGGAGAAACGGCGGCTGGCCGAACTGGGCTGGGTCGGACAGATGGATGGCCTGGGCTACCCGCCGCACTGGCAGGTCATCGACCTGAGCTACCTGGAGATCTTCCGGCGGCTGGGGGCGACGGCAGCCCAGCAACTGGTACAGGGCAAGACCAGGGCGTTCGACTGGCCCGACGACGACCGCAAGGGCATCGACCGGCTTCGCCTGCGCATTGCCGCGACCCTGCGCGCCACCGCCAACGATCGTCATGTCACCCAACTGGAAGGCCGGGCACCGACCAAGACTGTGCTGCTTGCCGACCGCACGATGCTGGCGCTGAACGGTGTCGCGGGCACCGACCGCGACACGGTGCTGGTTTGGGGCGTCGCGCACATGCCCGGCCTCGGCGCTGGCTTGCGGGAGCAGGGCTTCGTCCGCAGCGACGAACCCCAGTGGCACACGGTTGCCGAGCTGCCCTCGCTACGCACCGCCTTGTGGCGGGTGGTCAATCCGGCGTCGTGGGGAGGCGCCGCGGCGCGCGGCAAGCGCACGCCGTGACTGGCGAGCTGCTGGCCCGCCGTGAGGAGTGGACGAACCGCGACCTTGCCGCGCTCATCGGCAGGTCGCACGAGCGGGTGGCGCAATTACGTCGAGGTCCAGGGCGTCTGTCCCTACCCTAATCACGAGCGTCGATGCCTACCGCAACCACCCGTGCCGCCCGGGAGGGTCTCTTGCCATGTCGGAACTGGAAGCGATCAGCCACAGCCTCCGGGCCATCGGCGCCGGCGTAGACCGGGCTCAGCAGGCCGCTGCCATGGCCGACCAGCGGGCCGAGGACATCATGGGCCAGGCGATGGCCGTTGGCATGACCGGCACGGCCTTGGGTATGCAGCAGATCCGGCACGGCATCCAGGAGATCCGCCAGCACCTGCTTTCGGTTGGGCGCGGGGTCTCTGAGGCCATCGGGTTGGTGGCAGCAGCCCCGCCCAAGCCGTCGCCGCAGGAAACCGTTCACGTGCTCAGCGCGGCCGATGAACGGACCGGCTCTGCCCGCGACGGCCTTACCGGAGTGTTGAGCCAGGTTAGCCAGCTCCAGCAGCAGGCCGGCGCCGTGTTGCAGGGTGGCGAACCAGGGCCGATGATCAGCGCACTCGACCAGGTCAAGCAACTGGCCGGCGAACTGATCCAGCAGAGCGACGCGGCACGGCAGGCGGTCGCAGCCGCGATCGCCAGGGCACGGCAGACCGGCAGCGCGGGAAACTGATCGGGGGCACTGGCGCTGCCGCGCCGTCGCCAGAGCCCCCGACTCCTCCGGTTGGCGCGGCAGCACCAGGTCGGCGGGACTCGCGTGGCCGGGCGGTGCCGCAAGGCGTGCAGCGGCTGCCGAGTGGGCGGTATCCGCAGAACTTCGCCTACGCCGGCAAGGTGTACGACGGACCGGGCTGGACGCCGAGGCTGGCCGAAAAGTACCCGAATGGCGTCCGGTTCACCGCCGATGGTTTTCCGGACTTCGCGCCGTACGCCCAGGCCACCGTGACGTTCCGGCCGAACTTCCTCGGCAACCGCACCACTGACTTCACCGAGGCCAACGGGAAGGCCGGGCTCGCCACCATGCCGGACGGCTACACCTGGCATCATCACCAGGACACCAGAACCATGCTGTTGGTACCCATCGACCTGCACGACGCCGTACGCCACGCCGGCGGCGTGAGCATCATGAAAGGCCGGGAGTAGTCATGGCTGTCGGGTACGTCCGCCGCGAACCGCCAGCCAGCCCCGAGCTGGTGGCACAGCTGGAAGGACAGCTCGGGCAGGCGCTCCCTGACGACTACCGCCACTATCTCTTGCAGCAAGACGGTGGGCGGCTGGAGGACAACACCGAGGCGGTCATCAACGTCTTCGGCCTTGGCGAAGTGCCGGACTGGACGAACATGTGGCACAAGCTGGAAACCTTCCAAAACCGAGTACCCGCCTGGCTGCTGCCAGTGGCACAAGATGCCTACGGCAACCTGTTCGCCATCTCGCACCGACCCAGCGACTTCGGATCAGTGTGGCTCTGGGATCACGAGGAGGAGGCGGACGAGGGCGAGCCGCCCAGCGAGGAGAACATCTCCTTCAAGGCCGGAAGCTGGACGGCGTTCTTGGAGCGGTTGCAGCCGATGGGCTAAAGACAACTTCGAGCCCCAACGTCCCGCTAACCAGTACGGGCTGGGGTCCGCACCTCTAACTTGACGTACAGACCCCAGCCCGCAGCTAACGTGTCAGATCAACCTAGGCATACTGGACGAGCTGCCATACCACTGCCCGACCGCCATACGGCGGCATCCGATTACCCTTGGCAATCGGTGCGGTCGTCGACGGCGTGCCGAGCACCTTCCAGACGCCACTTTCTGGGCAGATCTCGCCCGTGCGGGCGGTCGTGCCCAACGGAACCTTAACTTGGGTCACCTCGTTCACCCCTCCCTTCCGCGCTTGACGCCGAAGGGTGCCGCCCGGCCTGCGGCCAGGCGGCATCGTGGGGTACCTTGGCCATCTCACTCCAATGAGGCGGTACCCCCGGCTCGGCGTCCAAACCCTTGTGGTCTCGGACCGTCCGAGCCGGGGTCTTCGCGCTAGCGCCACGACGGTGCGTGACGTTGGCTAGCAGTCTAGACCTCCGAGTGCCAGACGAGGAGCTCAACTTACAAATGTGTAATTCCTCCGGCTTCACATCTCGAATTGCGGGAGGCGGCTGCTCAAAATCTGGAACACATGTTCGATCAAACATCGAGCGGTATCGCACCGAGATTACGAATGTTGGCTGTTCAGAGCACGTCGCTTGAGCAAGCAACGTTGTCTCGCTTCCCCGCTTCGCCCAGCATCGATACAGAGTCCACGAGCCCGACCAATTTCCTGATCAACCCGACAACCGGCCGTACAGCTCCTCACTACCCGAGGAGCGGGCGATCCTGAGGTTACTCTCCGTGCTCCACCCTGCCGAAACTGTAGGCAAAGACCGGGTACCAGGGCGACGGCCGCCTGCTCGGTGGGATCATGGGCGGCGAGCAGACGTCGCTCGCTTCCGCGGTGCCCGTGCTTGATCAACCCCCATCGCCGGAGCTTCGCTCATCAATGGTCGGCAGCTCCCAACCGTGAAGAACCTCACTCCAGCGACGGCTGGCTGTTTGTCTGGTCCTGGCAGCTCGCCAGCCCGATCCTGATCCTGTTCGGGGTGGTCTGTCTGCCGAGGAGCCTCGTCCTCATCTACGGCGCTGGGCTCGCCTGTCAACCTTCCGATGACCCTGGGATTGAGCAGCTTATCCAGCAGCGCCGTCGGAGACGGCCTGCCTGGGCCTCGCACACGCCGCGCACCCTGGCTCGGTATGAGCCCTCGTCCCGGCAACCCAAGCCCGTGGCAGGGAGCAGCCGCCGCTGACGGCGCGAGAAGCCAACCGGGGCCGATGGGAAGGACCCGTAGCAGGGCGGGGCCCGCCGAGCACCGCGTCTCGGCCCTCCCGGCAGGGAGTTCAGCGGCCCGGTTGGCCGCCTACGGGTCGCTACACATGCGTGCGACGATCTTGGCCGCTCGCGCCGGCGACCGGGCCGCTGCGCGGGCTCACTTGGACGAGGCCACCGACGCGGCGGGCCGGGTACCCGAGGGGATCTATCGGGGTACGGCGTTCGGGCCGGCCTCCGTGCGGATCCACCGGCTGTCGCTGGCCGTGGATCTCGCCGACGTGGGCGCCGCGCTGGACGCGGGTCGCGACTGGCATCCGCCCGTCGAGGTCCCGGCGGAACGGCGGTCGCACTTCTACGTCGACCTCGCCCGCGCCCACGTCCTGGCCGGCCAGGCCGAACCGGCGCTGAGCTGCCTCGACCTGGCGCGGCGGATCGTGCCGGAGCACATCCGGCACCACCCTGACGTCAAGGCGGCCGTTGCGCTGATGCTCGCCAAGCTGCCCCACCCGTCGACGCAGTTGGTCGAGTTCGCCCGGTGGACCGGATGCGGTCACGACCGTTGACCGGTAGGCCGCAGAAGGTCCGGTAGCTCGCTCAGCGTGTTGATGATCCAGTCGGCGGTCTTGACCACGGTTGGGTCGTCGGCCCACAGGTATCCCCATGGGCCGCGGCGGATCAGGGCGGTACGCATCCCTGCGGCGTGTGCAGGGATCAGGTCGTTGTCGCGGTGGTCCCCGACATACACGATCTCTGACGGCTCGCCGGGGGCCAATGCCACAACCTTGGCGAAGAAGTCGGAGTGCGGCTTGGCCACGCCCCACTCGCCCGAGGTGGCCACGGCGTGCACCGGAAGGCCCAGACTACGAAGCAGGGTGGCCGCTCGTACGGTCTGGTTGCCGGCGATCCCCAGCCACAGGCCGCGGCCGGCCAGTTCGGCCAGGGCGGGTTGCACGTCCGGGTAGAGGTCGCGCGCTTCGATCCGTTCACCCTGACCGGCCTGCTCGCGCCGCTCGCGCTCGACCGCCAGGTCGAACCCGGGGCGGAAGTACCGGAACGTCTCGGCGTTGTCCCGACCGGCCGCGGTGACCGTCGTCCAGCAGCCCCGCGGGGGTGTTCCGGCGCGGCAGGCACGAACAGCGCCGGGCAGCTCTCAGCAGCCCAGCGAGCGCCCGGGCCGCCTGGGCGGAAACCGGGGTCGAGCGCGGCGGGCTACCACAGTGGCCGCGAGGACAGGACGTGATGGCATGTCGGGCGAGGCCGACCGGGACCAGCCGGGAAGGTCCGTTCCTGGCGCCGCGCAGCTGCCCGTCGCGCTCGCTGAGCCGGCCCCGTCATCGGACCTGACGACGGACCGCATCGGGTTCGTTGCTCCCAATCCGTGGGCCGCGATGCCAGTGGAGAATTTCCTCGCCCGGCAGGCGTTGCGGCTGAGCGAGTTCTCCCGTCTGGTCCTGCAGACTCATGTTCCCCACGGGCCGCTGGCGATCGTGGTCGTCCACGCGTGCGTGCCGGTGCTGAGGCTTCCGGCCCTGCGGTGTGCAGCGTGTGGGAGCTGCATGTGGCCATGCCGGCTTGTTGCCTGGGCCCGGGACTGGATCGGGCGCCTGCCGGATGTCGTGGAGGCGCTTGAGCACCCCAATCATCTCGCGGATGGTGTGTCGACGCCGGTGGCGGTCGGTGATGTGCAGGTCCCGGCCGTTACTTGGGACACCTCGTCCGCGGCGAGGGAGGAGGTGACCTGACCACGCTGCCGCCGAGCGCTCCCACCGACCGACGCACAGCACATCCTGCACGGACGTAGAGCATCGGCGCCACGGGGGCGGGCGCGTCGGTGATCGCCGGTCCTGTTGGGCAAATCCCCTCGATGCCCTGACCGGTGCGGCCGCCGACGCGCCCGGCAGCCAGCAACCCCTCGAACCACACGCGCGCCCAGTCGGGCCAGCCGGGTCGGGTCCAGATACACAGCGCGCCAGACAGTAAGGAAACCCGAATCGGTACAGCGAAAGGCAACGCGGTGAGTACAGGCCGAGCCCAGCAGCGACGTGACGGGCCGCCACCCGGGGTGACGGCTGCTCGGTCGATGCGTCGCCGAGATGGCGTACGAGCTGGGCAACGGTGCGCAGGTCAGGACACCGCGCGCTTCGCGGTGTGGGCCGCCGCCACCTTCCTGCGCGACTATCCCACCGCCGTCACCGCGTATGTGCAGCCGGTGGCGATGTCGACCCCACGGGCGCGATCGTTAGCGGCATCGTCGCCGCGTACACCGGGGTGGGCAACCAGGCCGGTGTCCGTGGCGTCCCAGCCGGCTGGTTCAGCCGACGCGAACCGCTGCCAACGTGGGCCGGTCGCGAACGGCACTGGTACGCACCGAGGAGCGCTCGCCGGTAGAGGGTGCGGGCGGCACCGCAGGGCTCGTACCGGTGCCTGGCAGCGGCCGCTGGTCATTGGCGGTGCGCCGACCAGAGGTCGGTGTCGCAGGTGATGCAGAGGATCCGGCGCCAGCCGATGACGGAGTCCTCGACGGCGAGCTGGTGGTTGCGGTGGGCTTCGATGAGGGCGATCTGGTCGTCGTCGACGCGGATGCGGATGTCGTTGCGCCAGGTGTGCCAGGGGAACGGATCCAGCCGGTGATGATGGTGATCTTCACGGTGCCGTAGTCGAGTTGTTCGCTCATGGTGTCCGTCCTGCCATGGGGGGTCGTGTGACCGGCCTACTGTTCCCCGCCGTTCGCGGTGACCGCGTAGGGGTGGGGCGGCGTCGTTCGGCGTGATCGTCACTGTGGGCAGCCCGGGTGGGGTTGCCTTTGTTCGTGTGCGACGACAGCGTGAGCGGGTTGGGGTAGGCCAGCGGCCCTCCCGGTCTTCTCTTGGCGGAGCGTCCGGGAGGGCCGCGGTGTGGTGCACGGAGGCACCGGTGCTCACGGTAGGCAAGGACGCGGGTGAGGTCGAGCGGTGGTTGGCCGGGGGTGGGTTGGCGTGTCCGGCCTGCCGGGGCCGGTTGTGCCCGTGGGGGTATGGCCGGGGTCGGGTGGTCCGCGGCGACGGTGGGGCTCGGTGGCGGTTGCGGCCTCGCCGGGCCCGTTGCGCTGGTTGCGGGGTCACGCATGTGTTGCTGCCGGTCAGCGTGCTGGAGCGGCGGGCGGACGCGGCTGCGGTGATCGGCGCGGCGCTGATGCGGGCCGCGGCTGGGTGGGGGCATCGTCGGGTGGCTGAGCGGCTGGGTCGTTCGGCGTCGACGGTGCGGGGTTGGCTGCGCCGGTTCCGGGCGCGGGCGGGGCCGCTGCGGGAGGTGTTCACCGCGTTGCTGTGCACGCTGGACGCTGAGCCGTTGTTGCCGGGGCCGGCCGGATCGTCTGTGGCGGATGCGGTGGCGGCGATCGTCGCCGCGGCCGGGGCGGTGGCGCGTCGGTGGGCGGTGCTCGCGGTGTCGCCGTGGCTGGTGGCGGCTGCGGTCACGTCTGGTCGGTTGCTGGCGCCAGGGTTCACTGTGGAGTTGACCAACACGAGTCGCCCCTGGTGAGGCCGGCCGCCGTCGATGACCCTCGAACGGTTGATCTTCAACCGTGTCGAAGGAGGCAACGAGGTGACCGATGTCGATGGTGAGCAGCGTCGCCGGGCGGAGCGCGCCCGGCGGATCGCGTTGTTCCGCTACGAACTGGTCCAGGAGGTGATCGACCCTGCCCTGTCAAGCCGGCAGCGCGGCCGCCTCGTCAGGGATCTGGCTGGCAAGGTGCACACCGGTCCGTTCGGTGCGCCGGTGCGGGTGTCGGCACCCACGCTCAACCGGTGGTGCCGGTGGTGGCGGGCCGGCGGGTTCGAGGCGTTGGTGCCGACCCCGGCGCGGGTGGAACCCCGCACTCCTGCGGAGGTCCTCGCGATGGCCGCCGGGCTCAAGCGGGAGAACCCGGA
>Ga0137368_10004090_pt1 | contig 15596 bp, 11 predicted proteins | sample SagtaG_13_FD_104917 | JGI IMG/M metagenome (GOLD analysis project Ga0137368, IMG submission 104917) | Vadose zone soil microbial communities from Sagehorn Ranch, Mendocino, California, USA - Sage1_L_100_16 metaG | ecosystem: Environmental > Terrestrial > Soil > Vadose zone | place: USA...
CGTCATCCAAGAGGTGTTGACCGCCCACTTTTTCATGACGCAGCCGCACTATCTCAAATGGATGCTGAAGCTCAAAGAAGTCGAACTGAGAAAGTGACAAAGTAGTACTAGGACTTACGACGGCGGCGCGAAGCCGTGTCAATCGATTGCACTTTCGGTTCATCACTCTCGCTCGACGCGACCGCCGTCGTCCATTCGGACTTCTGCACGACCGGCATTTGCAGCGCGCGCTCGCGCTCGAGATCGAGCGATCCGACGTGCAGCGAGAGCGGAGCCTGCACCCATTTGTAGATCGACGTCGTAAAGAGACGTGTGAAGAGGATCGCCCACCCCCGGGCCTGACGATCCGGCGTGCCCGGAAACAGACTCACCAGCGCATGCGTGATCTCTTCCGGCGACATCTTCTCGCTGGCGTAGAGATGAAGGCACGCGTCGAGCACAGGAAACGGCATGAGCTCGGCTTCGGCCGTCTGTGCGTCCGCCAGCTCCGGTCCGGGTTCGGTCGCAAGCGTTGCGGAGATCCCCTTGAAACCAAAGCGGCGCTGCAGACGCTCGAGCAGAGCGATGACGACGGTCTTGGGGACGTTGGCGATAACCGAGAGCGCGCCCTCGAGATCACCGCCAATCGTCGTGTAGCCCACGGCTTTCTCGCTCATGTCGCCGGTTTGCAGGAACAGCGCCGCTGACGAATTTGCCCAGTTCCACATGCGCTGCGCACGCAGCCGCGCCTGTATGTTCTGCTGCGTCAGCGGCGTCGGCTCGTGACCGGCCAGCATTGTCCTGGTCACATCCAGCTCGCGCGCGTACGCGTCATCAATCGGCACCACGCGCAGCTCGATGCCGAGCTCCTCGGCCAGAACATGCGCAGCGCTTCTCGTGTCGCTTTGCGAGTGACGGCTCGGCATGTAGAACGCCGTGATGAGCGAGCCGGCGCCGGCACGATCCGCGCGCTCGTCATCCAGCAGCAGCTGCGCGGCTCGCCAGGCAACCAGCAGCGTCAACATCGAATCGCGGCCGCCGGACAGGGCAATGCCCAGCGATTTGAACACGCCGGTCTTCTGAAAGTAGCTCTTGACGCCGAGGGCGAGGGCCTCGAACAGATCGTCGAGCGCCGCATCGCGCGGGTCGATCGAGATCACGCGCGATGCCGGCAGAAAAAAGTTGCCGCCCTCGGGAGGTGGATAGGTGAGGGCGATGCGATTGGCCGTCTCCCCGGTGGCCTCAATCACGGGCACGTCGAGCTGCTGCAAGCGAAAATCCTCGCAGTCGGTACGCCACGTGGTGTTCTCGCGCCGCAGTCGGCCGGTTCGATTCAGGTCGACAACCGTGGACCACCAGCCGGTTTGAAACCGCGGCGCGTCCAGCACGAGACGGCCGTTTTGAAAGACCAATCCACCGCCGTCGTAGATAAGGCCGTCCTGGCCGCCCACGGCGTTCGCGTACAGCAGCACGGCCTGATTGTCCGCGGCCCGCGTCGCGAGCATCTCGCGTCTGGTCGCCTCGATGCCCATCCGATACGGCGACTGCGAGACGTTGACGACGATTTCAGCGCCGGAGTAGCAGCGGCGGCGCATGGGACCGTCGGGCGACCATGCATCCTCGCACACCTCGGTTGCGAGAAGGCCGAAATCGAACTTGAAGATGAAGTCGCCGAGCGGTACGCCGTCAGCGTCGAGCGAGAGCTTGGGCCCGCCGCGCGAGAACGTGCGTGCCTCGTAAAAGACGTGATACGTCGGAAGCTTTTCTTTCGGAACGAAGCCGAGGATCTTGCCGCGATGGACGACTGCGGCGGAATTGAAAAGCTGCCCGCCGACGGCAACGGCGACGCCGAGGACGTACACCGTCGGCGCATCCGAGGTCAGTTCGGCAAACCGCTCGAGCTCGATACGCTGCCCCTCGAGGAAGCCGCGCCACTGCACGAGATCTTCCGGTGGGTACCCGCCGACGACCTGTTCGGGAAATCCGGCAATGGTGACGTCGGCGTCTGCCATCGCGCGTGCGATTTCAACGATGCGCGAAACGTTGGATCGTACGGCGCCGACTGTGGGACTCACGCTTGCAACGGCAAGCTTCGCCAGCCGCATACCTCTCTAGCTTACTCTCATCGCAACGGGTAGCGTAACCAGACACGCGCAATCAGCCGGTACGAGTACTCGTAAAACGATTCGGTTCGATGCAGTCGCACCGATGCATCGAATTGCACATCCTGCGCGGGTCGCCAATGTCGTGTGATGCCGAGCTCGCCGTAATCGCGAATCTTTCGAAAGAGAGTCCCGTTTCGACGCAGCATCAGGTAATTCGGGTCGCCTTCTTCCTTGAGCGTGTCGCGACTGCGCCACACGATCGCATGCACGCGCCAATCATGCCGTTCGACGGCGACACGGGTGAAGACGCCAAGCCCGTTCTGACTCCGTTCGGGCCGCTCGCGATCGGGAACCTCGCGAGTCGCCACCGCATGCGCATCGAGCTCGAGCTCCGTGTCGCCGAAACGCCGCACCCACTCGGCGCCTGCGGCACCGGCCTGGCTGTCGCGCACGGGTCCGCTCGCAAACTGCTGCCCGCCTTCATGGACGATGTGCCACTGCGCGTGGAGCGCGAGGCTCGCGTGCAGTGGCACGCGCGCACGAAGGCCGGCGTCGAATCGCTCGCGATGGTCGCCTGTGTTGAGGCGCTGCCAGTCGATCCAGATGTCGTGAGCCGCGCGCGGCGACTCGACGCGCCACTGCAGGCCCATTTCATGGGCGCGCGTGAACGTCAGCGTCTCGCGCTCGAGCGGAGGCAGCAGCGCGTGCGGCGTGTCCTCGTCGGGGCCGGCGCGCACGCGGCGCGTGGCAGACGTGTCGAGCGAACCGAAAATGAATTTCGATGTGCCGCGTTTCAGCTCGAGCGCAATCACCGGCTCGGCATCTTCGAGTGCGCGATGCGACCCATAGCGGCCCTTGCCAAAAAACCCCGCGCGCAGTGTTGCCGCTTCGCTGAGCTCGAAGTCCAGGTACACACGCCCGGCGGTGCCAAGAATCGTCTCGCCTTCGCGGAAGGGATTTGCAAACTCGGTGTTATCCCCGTAGAAGAGGAAGTCAGCGCCAGCCGTCACGCTTTGCGCGTACGCTCGCTGCGGCAGCGTGGCCAAAATGAAGAGCAGGAAGACGACGCGCATCCGGGGTTGGCGGTGAAACCAGTAAGATTATGTGACGTCAAAGAATCGGTATGTTCTCAAAACCCTTCAAAATGAAGCTCCCAACCGCCGATCAGGCGCTTGCCGGACGCGCGCAGCCGCTCCGGGTGTCTGCTCTTCACGTCGTCAACGGCGCACCGCTCGAGCCCAAAGAGCCGCATCTGAAACAAGCAATCTTTGGCCTCGGCTGTTTTTGGGGCGCGGAGCGCATGTTCTGGACGATTCCCGGCGTCGTCAGCACGTCGGCCGGCTACGCCGGCGGTTACACGCAGAACCCGACGTACGAAGAGGTGTGCACCGGCGCGACCGGCCACGCGGAAGTGGTCCGCGTCTTCTATGACCCGGCGCGCGTCAGCTACGACGAGCTGTTACGCGTCTTCTGGGAAGGCCACGATCCCACGCAGGGCATGCGGCAGGGCAACGACATGGGGACGCAGTACCGCTCGGTCATCTTTTACTTTGACGAGGAGCAGCGCGCTGCCGCGGAAGCATCGCGTGACGCGTATCAGAGCGAGCTTCGCGCGTCGGGTTACGGACAGATCACTACCGAAATTGGACCCGCGCCCGTATTTTATTTTGCCGAGGATTACCACCAGCAGTACCTCGCCAAGAATCCGCATGGTTATTGCGGCCATGGCGGAACGGGCGTCACGTGTCCGGTCGGACTGACGCGCAACGCATAGGTACTAACGGTTTCCACTCGCAAAACGGGACCACGAAAACACGAAATCTCACGAAACCACGAAAACAGAAGATCTGAATCCTTTTCGTGCTTTTCGTCCCTCGACTGAGCTCGGGACGACCCTGAGCTCGTCGAAGGGTCGAGACTTTCGTGATTTCGTGGCTTCAGCTTTGAGCTTTGAACTTTGAACTTTGAACTGGCAGCGGCTGTTCGCCTAACCACTTGTGCGGCGGCGGGTACTTGCGGCGCCTGAGGCCGAAACGCCGAATCGCGTAATGCTCGATGTGCGCCATCGCTTCGGGCACGGCATCGGTCACCAGAAACAAATCGAGATCGGTTGCCGCGACCGTGCCGACCGTCACCATCTCGCGCAGCAGATCCAGAAATGGCTGCCAGTACGTCCTTCCCATCAGCACCACGGGAAACTGCAGGATCTTTCCCGTTTGAATGAGCGTGAGCGCTTCGGTGAGCTCGTCGAGCGTGCCGAGGCCGCCCGGCAGGACGACAAACGCGTACGAGTATTTGAAGAGCAGCACCTTGCGCACGAAGAAGTAGTGACAGGTGACGTGACGATCGAGATAGCGATTGGGGTATTGCTCGTGCGGCAGCGTGACGTTACAGCCTACCGAGCGCCCGCCTGCTTCCTTCGCGCCCCGGTTGGCGGCTTCCATCACGCCCGGCCCGCCGCCGGTCATCACCGTGAAGCCAAGTCCGACGAGCGCCCCGCCGACCTCGCGACCGAGCTCGTAGTACTGATGTCCCGCGGGAAAGCGCGCCGAACCGAATACCGTCACGCAGGGCCCGACGAAATGAAGTCCACGGAAGCCACGAATGAAGTCGCGAACGGCCCGAACGAGAACGAGCAGCTCGCGTCCGCGCGAATGCGGACCGGCGAGGAGCACGCGATCGTCCGTGGACGGTTCGACGACCTCGGGTGGCGGCGGGCCTTCGATTTTGGCGGGTGCTTCGGGTAACGCCGGCTCCGGTGGGGTCGCTGGCGGAGTCGGCGAGTCGCTCATCTCATCTAATGTTAAGGCAGCGTTAGTCGCAGATAAACGCAGATAGTCGCAGATGGCGTTCGAAAACGACATCTGCGCTCATCTGCGTCAATCTGCGGCCATCTGCGTGAATCTGCGGTCGAGCGTCAGACCCACACTCCTCGCTCGCGTCCCCAGGTGTCCATCTCGCGCAGGGCCTGCTCTTTCCCCCAGCCGTACCGTTCCTGCAGCCGGCCAACCAGCTTGTCCATGATGCCGTCAACCGAATCGAGGTCATCGTCTGTCAGACGGCCCCAGCGCATCTTGATATCACCTCTCAGCTGTTTCCACTGGCCCTTGAACACATCAGCATTCATAAGGCTCCTCCTCTCTCGGGTATGCGCACACGTGACCTCAGGTCACAACGTCTTTGCAGCAGGCTCTATGCCACTCTCGTGAGGCAGAGAATGTGAAACGAGACCATAAAAGGTCGCGAGGCGAAAGCGGCGTAGTGTTTTCGCGCGCTCATGACGCTTTCCGTACTTTCACGTGTTGACTTGTCGTGTTTTTGTGTCCAACGCCCTTCGCCATCTGCCGGTTTTGATGTTTGCGGCCGAGCTGAACGCAGGTGTAAAGTCCATACGCGGCTGTTGGCGTAAAACAGAGCACATATGTCATTTCTTTTGGCGCTCGCGTTCACTTTTTCTGTTGCGCTGGGGCAAACCGGTCAAGTCGTCACCGGTGTCGTCGTGGACGAAAGCGGCGGCGCTGTTGGCGGCGCAACGGTTCTCCTTCGCGGCGCGTCTGGTACGGAAGAGCAAACGGTGACGGGGCCCGACGGCCGGTTCAAGTTCTCGACGCCTCCCGATCCGCGCGCGGTCGTGGTGGTGCGTGCAGGAGGATTCGCCGAGAAACTGCTGCGGCTTTCTGCGACCGACGCGAACATCGAGATCGTGCTTGCGCCTGCGGCATTGCTCGAGACGGTCACCGTCACAGCAGACCCCACGGAAGCGCCGCTCGGAAACATCCCCGCGAGCATCAACATTCTCGACGCCCAGGAAATCAAGGCGTCGCCTGCGGTCGTCGCTGACGATATTCTGCGGCAGGTTCCGACATTCAGCCTGTTCCGCCGGACCAGCAGTCTTTCGTCGCATCCCACGGCACAAGGCGTGTCGCTCCGCGGTATCGGCCCGAGCGGAGTCAGCCGGACGCTCGTGCTCGTCGACGGCATTCCGTTCAACGATCCGTTCGGCGGTTGGGTGTACTGGACGCGCGTGCCCACCGAAAGCGTGGATCGGATCGAGATCGTCGATGGATCGAGCTCGAGCGTGTACGGGAATTACGCGATGGGCGGAGTGATCAACATCGTGGGGAGTCGTCCCGCGCGCAGGACCGTCGAATTGCGCGCGCAGTACGGCAATCTCAATACGCCGAAGTTCGACTTCTTTGGCAGCGACGTGTGGGGCAAGCTCGGTATCGCGCTCGACGGCAGCTTTTTGGATACCGAAGGGTTTCCGATCGTGATCGAAGCGGAGCGACGTCCTTCAGACGTAAATCCCGCTCCCGGCGTCGACACCAAGGCTGCCGTCAACTTCAGCAACGTGAACGTGAAGCTCGATTATGCGCCGACCAGTCACCTGAACGCGTTCTTCCGCGGCGGCCGTTTCCGCGAGGAGCGTGAAAACGGCAAGGTCAGCACCATCGACGGCACGCCCGAAGCCAACGACACGCGCTGGACCTACGCGAGCGGCGGCATCCGTGCAGTGCTGCCGGATCAAAGCGATTTGCAGGCGCGTCTCTTCACCGACTTCGAGACATTTCGCAGCAACTTCCTCGCCGTGCCTGCTCCGCCACAGGTACTCGTCGCCCGAAGCGTGGGACGGATGACGCTGAATCAGCGAGTGCCGACGAAAAGCGTCGGGGGCATGTTTCAGTGGTCGCGCGCGGTGGGCCTGCATAACTACTTCAGCGCCGGCGGCGACTTTCGGTGGGTGGACGGCGACAGCGAGGAAGACGGCCTCGACGCCGTTTTCGGCCGGACGATAACGCTGCGTCGCATCTCCGGCGGCACCCAACGAAGTCTTTCGGCCTTCCTCCAGGACGTGGTCTCGCCGACCGACAAGTTGGTGCTCACGCTCAGCGCGCGTGTGGATCGCTGGCGCAACTACGACGCGCACAATCTCGAGACGAATATTCCGGCGGGCACGCCGGCCGCGGGCAACCGGCCGTCGATTGCTGATACCGAAGACACCGTCGGCAGTCCTCGCGTCGCGGCGCTGTATCACATCACCGATCGTGCCAGCGTGTGGGGCGACATCAGCTGGGGCTTCCGCGCGCCAACGCTGAACGAGCTGTATCGGCAATTTCGCGTGGGCGCCATCCTGACGCTCGCCAACGACCAGCTCGGTCCCGAGCGTCTGTTTGGCAGCGAAGCGGGCGTTCGCTTTGCGCCAGTGAACAACGTCACGATTCGCTCGACGTGGTACGACAATCGAATCAAGAATCCAGTCTCCAACGTCACCCGGTTCGACCTCGTCAACACCCTGCAACGGCAGAACCTGGGCCGCACGCGCATCACCGGTCTTCAGAATGATGTCGATATTCGCGTGCGCTCCGACTGGCGAGTATCGGCGGGATATCTCTACAATCGCGCGAAGGTCACAGAGTTTGCGGCGACACCAGCGCTCGTCGGAAAGCGTTTGCCCCAGGTGCCGGCGCATCGCGGGTCGGTGCAGGTTGCGTACCTCAATCCGCGGTGGGCGGCGATGGCGTTGGGCGTTCAGTTCATCGGACGGCAGTTCGACGACGACCTGAACGCGCGGATTGTTCCTGGTGAGAGCAAACCGGGATTACCGGGTTACACGATTGTGGACTTCACGGCCTCTCGCGCCATCGATCGCATGTTCGAGGTGTTCTTCGGCGCGCAGAATCTCTTCGACCGGGAATACATCGTGGGCACACTGCCGACGACAATCGGCTCCCCGCGCCTCGTGCATGCGGGCGTTCGCGTGCGGTGGAGCGGAAAATAAAGGTTCAAAGGTTCAAGGGTTCAAAGGTTCAAGGGTTCAAGGGTTCAAGGGTTCAAGGGTTCGAAGGTTCAAGGGTTCGAAGGTTCAAGGGTTCAAAGGTTCAAAGGTTCCCAAGGAGTCAGCGTTCGCTTTCAGACGGACTCGGGTGCTGCTGTCGCAGCAATCGGCTTCTCGCGTGCCCAGGAGAACCACCGGCTGACGCGATAGGGATCGACAAATGCCACGTACGACGCGATCATGACCCAACTGAAGGGGCCAAGCTCGAGCGTCAAGAACAATCCGAGGTGGAACAAGACGCCGAGGACAAGCGCCACTCGTCGCGTCTTCGGGTGCAGCACCATGAAGGCGAAACCAATCTCCCAGAACAACGTGACATATGTTCCAAGCGTCGCCGCCCATTCGAGTTGCGGCGGCAGCACGTGGGCAAACCGGCGAAACGCATTGAGGTTCAGCGCGTAATGCAACGCGGAGCCCTCACGCCACATCGGCCCGAACAGTTTCCACAAGCCCGAGTTCAAATAGATCAGCGCGATCTGATAGCGAATCATTTGCAGCGGCCAGATCGGCTGCGTCGGCGGCGGTTCGTCAGCGGCAGCCGGCCGACGCCGCCGCTCGAGCCACCGATCGAGTGACCACACCGCACCCGTGTCGGCCCACACCAGACAGAACAGCACGGAGGTGAGCACCTGGTGCGCCGATGACAACGGCAGCCTGTTCCATCGGATCTGGAACACGCTGCCCATAAAGCCAATCGCAACCGCCAGCCCGCTCTTATAACCCACAGTCATCGCGGCAAACCCGGCGAACAGCGTCGCGAAGAGCAACTCGCCGGTCAGTGATCCAAGGCCGTATCGAATCAGCGTCGATTTAAGTCCCAGACCTCCTCCTGCGATCGGCGTCAGGCCATCCAACGTCCAGAACATCGAGATGGGCGTGAGTCCCAGTAGACCCAAGAGACCAAGAGTGCCCATCAGGATTCGCAGCAGCGCAAACGGGTGCGGCGGGATTTCCTCGAACCAGAATCGCCTCCAGCGCTCGATGAGGGCTGACACGTCGAACTGGTGTACCGAACCCTTCATTGCTCCTCGTAGTACTCGAGCACCCAGGTGATGTCAGCTTCTTGCACTGCGCCGTGATAGGGGGTTTTTGTCGCATCTCTCGCGCGGTCTTCGATCGGTCCCGCGTAATACCGCTGGAGGACCGTGTCTCTCGCGTCGAGGGCGACGGGGCTTAGTTGCTCACCCGGCGGAGGAATCGGCGCCGTCCCGTGCCAGACTTCCGTTCGAATGATCCGCTCGTCACTCAGGAGTTGCGTCTCTCGAAATCGCCGGCCGTAATATCGTGCGATTGGCGCGAGATCGTCAGGAAGCTGCTCGGGACGGGTTGCCGGATCGATCTCTCTCGGTTTTCCATGGTCGCGAGCGGTCACGAAGCTGGAGAAGGCGATGTCGAACGCCTTGTCTTCGTAGGAGTCACGAAACGACCGGAGCAACCGAACACGATCGTGGCGATGGGTGGGATGTACGAGCTCGGTGGCCGTCCACGTCCGTCTTGACGGTGAGGCGACGTAATAACGAACGCGGAAATACTGCTCGGACGAAGGCGGACGAGAGAACATCGCCCAATACTGCTGGAGTCCCGTGATGTTCGTATAGCTGGCGACCAGTGGGCGAATCGGCAGCGTCAGTTTCCAGAGCACCTGTTCGACGGATTTGATCCGGATCGCGAGCGGGTCCACGAGCGGCGTCATGGTCGCGGCGATGTCGTTGCTGGTTGGATGCTGAATAGGCTCGACTTTGAATGCCGGGTCGGGCGCGGGAATCGCAGCGAGGGTGATCGCGGCCAGATGCGCGGTCAGCAGCAGCGAGATAACGATCTGAGACTTGGACATGGATGAGCCGGCCCAGATTGTATCAGCCGGTTTTTCGCGGGCGCAAACCGCGCACTGCTTGCGGTACAGCAAAACGCCCCGGTCGACGAATGCCGCCGCCGGGGCGTTGCTGTGTCTTGCGCTTCGTGTAGGCGTCTAGACCGTTATCCGGCTCCGTGCGCGAATTATGTACTCGTTTCGAGCGTGGGTCATGCGGCGGTCCTTAAACCGACGGCCTCAAGGAGCGCATCGAGGTCGATGGCGAGGCGTTGATACAGACGGTCGAGTCGATGGCGCTTTTCTTCGGCGAGGCGGCTGTCGGCGGTGACCGGTTTCAGCAGGCCAGCGGTCAACGGCGCGTAGACGCGCTCGAAGAGTTTCAGGAAGAGGAGGCAGATCGAGTACCCGCACGGCAGCAGTCGATAGCGGCGGGAGTGCGGGACGCGTTCGACCAAGCCCTTGGCGCGCAGCTTCGAGACGTCATAGCGCAGCGACGCGAGTCGGTACTGATCGGTCGTCGTATCAAGCGCGGCGGCGGTCGGGCCGTGGAGCTCCCGCATGGTGAAGGTATCGCTGGCCGCGATATGGGCGAAGCGGACAAGCGCGTGCATCACGGCGAGTTGCCGCGGGTGGTCGAGCTTGAGTCCGGGGATGCGCTTGCCGTTCGGCAGACGCGTCGGCTCCGCGAGCTGGCGCAGTTGGCCGCGGTCGACGAAGGTCTCGAGGATGTCTTGTTGGACGGTGAGATAGCGATCGGTGACGGCCGCCATGCCGGTGCGGAGCTGCGGCAGAGCCTCGATGGCTTTCGGGACCCCGAAGTCGGCGACATTGTTGGACGTCGCTTCCGTGCGCAGCAGCAAATGATCCCGCACGTACTGCTTGATCGAGCCGTCGCGGTAGTAACTCCGGATCACCGGATTGGGGAGGTCGAGATCTTCGATGATCGTTTCGAGCTTGCCGCGATGCCGGGTGGTGATCTTCCGGCCGAAGATCGTGGCGAGCTTCCGCGGCTGCCCGATCGTGCGATTGGCGTCGAGGAGGCGCTCGCCCAGGGCATCAAGGGCAGCGCGGCGGTGAAAGATTAGGTTGTCGCAGTACTCGACCTGCGAGAGAAACCAGCGATGCTGACAGGCGGCTTCGCGCCGCTCAGTCGGCGTGAAGAAGGGCGTGAAGGCGCGGAGCCACTTCTGCGCACAGCGCGCGAGGTCACGCGGGGTCAGCGCGTCTGCCAAGACCTGCAAGCGCGTCGGATCACTGCAGGTCAGGAAGGCGTTGCCACACTGCCGGAATGTGATGCCCTCGTCACGCAGACGATTCGCAAGCCAGGGATGCTGATTGAGGCACACACGGGCCGAGAAGGGGAAGTAGGGGCACACGCGGACAAACAGCCGGCCCCACTCGCGGTCGAGCAGGTAGAAGTTGTACTGCATCACCCACCGGCGCGCGTACTCGAGATGCCAACGATCACCCTTGCCGATGGCGGTCAGGATACGGGCGGGTTCACGGGCCTTGAGAATCACGACGATCTGATCGGCGGCGGGCCGACGAAAGTAGCGCGCGACAAAGTCGTCGCGCCGCTGATCGGCGGGCGGTTCCACGAGGGGCGCGCCCCAGTCCTTCGCCCGCACCGTGACCCAGCGGTCGTACTGGCGGGCGATGTCCTTGAGAACCGGTTTGCTTACCGGATAGAGTTCGCGATAGGTGTTGAAAAAACGGACGACGCGTTCGGGTTGCTGAAACGGTTGAATCAATCCATTCAGCAGGATGCGATCGAAACAGCGATAGGCAAACCGGATACTATCTCGATGATGCTCGTAGAAGGTGTTCATGGACTCCTCCAGGTCTTCGCAGTCCCGAAGGATAAAGCCATGCACGCCGCTACGAGCAGCGGGCCATGTCGCGATGATCGTGCGTGCGATCAGGAGCCGGATAACGGTCCGGCGCGCGGAGCGCGCCAAAACCAACAACCAGAACTAGCCAAGGGCGCTGCCCTCGCTCCATTCTCACGACTTCAACGGGATATCAAGGGCAGCGCCCTTGGCTAGTTCTTCCGGTGCCCACACGAATTCTTGGTATCTCCGCTTACTACCATGACGCGGCGGCGTGTCTGGTCGAAGACGGACGTATCGTCGCCGCAGCGCAGGAGGAGCGATTCACCCGTAAGAAACATGACGCGTCGTTTCCGTCGAACGCGGTCGCGTATTGTCTGCGGCATGCGGGGATCACCGCTCGGGAGTTGGATCTCGTCGGTTTCTACGAGAAGCCTCTCAGCAAGTTCGAGCGGCTGCTGGAGACGTACACGTCGAGTGCGCCTCGCGGGTTGCTGTCGTATCTGATGGCGCTACCACTGTGGTTGACCGACAAGCTGTGGATGGCGGACCACATCAAAGAGCATCTCGAGGGCTACCAGGACGAGATCCTCTTTGGCGAGCATCACGAATCACACGCGGCCTCGGCGTTCTATCCTTCGCCGTTCGAACAGGCAGCCATTCTCACGATGGACGGCGTCGGTGAATGGGCGACCTCGTCGATCGGGCTCGGCCGCGGCAGCGAGCTGGAACTTCTCCATGAATTGAGATTTCCGCACTCACTGGGTCTTCTTTATTCGGCCTTCACTTACTTCACCGGGTTTCGCGTGAACTCCGGCGAATACAAGGTGATGGGCCTCGCGCCGTACGGCGAGCCGAAATACGTGCCGCTCATCAAGGATCACCTTCTCGAGATCAAAGACGACGGCAGCGTGTGGCTGAATCAGCAGTACTTCAACTACGTGCACGGCCTCACGATGACCGGGCCGAAGTTCGCGCGGCTGTTCGGAGGACCACCGCGCAAACCGGAAACGCCGCTGACTCAACGCGAGATGGATCTGGCTGCCTCGATTCAGGCGATCGCCGAAGAAACCATGCTCAAGATGGCGCGCTTCGCGCATCGCGAAACGGGATTCAAAGACCTCTGCCTCGCCGGCGGTGTGGCGTTGAACTGTGTCGGCAACGGACGAATTCTTCGCGAGGGACCGTTCGATCAGCTCTGGATTCAGCCCGCCGCGGGCGATGCGGGCGGCGCCGTGGGCGTCGCGCTCGCGCTCTGGCATCGGTATCTTCAGAAACCGCGTTTCAGCGCCGAGCACACTGGTGCGTGGGAACGTCCCGCGCCAGCGACCCATCGCGCGACGTTGCCTCGATATGCGGATGGTATGGATGGATCGTTCCTCGGCCCCAGTTTCTCAGAAGCGGAGATTCAAGCGTGTCTCGTCGACAAGGAGTACCGCGCGCGGCGTGTGGAATCACGCGACCTCGCTGACGAGATCGCGGCGCTGCTTGCCGCCGAAAAAGTTGTCGGGCTGCTCCAGGGACGGATGGAGTTCGGTCCGCGCGCGCTCGGCGGCCGCTCGATTCTCGGCGACGCGCGGTCCCCGCGCATGCAGTCAGTGATGAACCTGAAGATCAAGTTCCGCGAGTCGTTCCGGCCCTTTGCCCCGTCCGTCCTCCGTGAGCGCGTCGCGCAATGGTTCGAGCTCGAGACAGAAAGTCCGTACATGTTGCTCGTCGCCGATGTGCGGCCAGAGCATCGCGTGGCGCGTGGAGCGCAACCTCTGCGCTTCGCACTCGATGACATCAACGAGCCGCGCTCGACTGTCCCCGCCATTACGCACGTTGACTACTCGGCGCGCATCCAGACGGTCCGCCGCGAGGCGAATCCGCTCTTCTACGACATCCTCGACGCGTTTCACCGCCGCACCGGGTGTCCCATGCTCGTGAACACGTCGTTCAACGTTCGTGGTGAGCCGATCGTGTGCACGCCGGAGGACGCGTACCGCTGCTTCACGCGCACGAACATGGACGCGCTCGTGCTCGAGAACTTCATTCTCGAAAAGTCACCGGGCGCGCAGCCGGTCGACGACGAAGCGTGGCGCGCGGAGTTTGTACTGGATTGACACATCAACTGAGCGATCGGGCCGAGCGCATCTCGCTCGCCGCGTATTGGGAGCTTCTGATGAATCTCACCAGACGCGAGGTGAAAGGCCGCTACAGTCAATCGCTGTTCGGCGCCGGTTGGGCCATCGCGCAGCCGCTCGCCACGATGGCGGTCTTCACGCTCGTCTTCGCGCGGCTCGGGAAAATCCCTTCGGGCGACGCGCCGTATCCGCTGTTTGCCTACGCGGCGCTGGTGCCCTGGTTCTTCTTCTCGAACTCGGTGTTGTCCGGGACGATGAGCCTCGTCACGTACCGGAATATCGTCACGAAAACGTACTTTCCGCGCGAGATCGTGCCCGTGGCACAGGTCGCGTCTCGTCTGGTGGATTTCGGCGCCGCCGCCGGTCTCTACGCCGTGCTGATGATCGTGTACGCGTTCGGCCTCGGCCCATGGGGCGCGCTCTTGCCGCTCTTCTTTCTGCTCCTCGTCCTTTTCACGCTCGGTGTCACGCTGACGACCTCGGCGTTGAACGTCTTCTATCGCGATGTCAATCCCGTGGTGCAGATTGGGCTGCAGCTCTGGCTGTATCTCACGCCTGTCGCGTACCCGCTGTCAGTGGTGCCCGATCGCTACCGTCCGTTCTTTCTGCTGAATCCGCTGACGGGAATTGTCGAGGGCTTTCGCTCTGTGCTCGTCTTCGGCCGCGCACCCGATTGGACCGTTGTCGGCATCTCCGCAGGCCTGACGCTTGCGCTCTTCGTGGCGTCAGTTCTGCTTTTCAAGCGCGTCGACAAGTACTTCGCTGATGTCATCTGATCGCGCCCCCGTTGCGATTCAGCTCGATCGCGTGTCGAAGCGGTACCGCACGGGCCGATCGCGCACGGTCGTCGATCTGATTGCCTCAACCGTTGACGAGCTGCGCGGAAAGACCGCCGATGTCCACAGCGCGACGCGCGGCCGCGTCGACGCGACGATCTGGGCGCTTCGCGACGTGTCGCTCGAGGTGCCGCAGGGCGCCGGGCTCGGCATCATCGGCCGCAACGGGGCGGGCAAGACGACGCTCCTGAAACTCATTTCACGGGTGACGTGGCCCACGAGCGGCCGCGTGCGAATCGCTGGACACGTGGTGTCGTTGATCGAGCTCGGTGCCGGCTTTCATCCTGAGCTCACCGGGCGCGACAACGTGTATCTGGGAGCGGGTCTCTTTGGGCTCACCCGCCGTGAAATCGACAAGCAGTTCGATGCGATTGTGGAATTTGCGGACGTCGCGCGGTTGATCGACACGCCAATGAAGCGCTACTCCTCAGGCCTGTACGCGCGACTTGGCTTCAGCGTCGCGATCCACAGCAACCCGGACATCGTCCTCGTCGACGAGGTGTTGTCCGTCGGCGACGCGGCGTTTCGCCGCCGCGCGCTCGAAGCGCTGCGGCGGCTGATCGGCGAAGGGAAGACCGTGCTTTTCATCTCGCACGATATGTGGAATGTGCGCCGCCTGTGCAGCGACATCGTGTGGATGGAGGACGGACGCGTGCGCGCACAGGGCCCTGCGAGCGACATCGCCGAGCGGTACATGAACGAGATCAATCTCGAGGCGCTCGCCAACCAGGCAACGTCCCTCCAGAGTCACCGCGGCGGCACGGGCGAGATCCGCTACGTCAGCGTGGAGCTCTTTGACGGAATCGGCCGGCCGAGCGGTGTGTTTTCGACGGGCGACACGCTCGTCGTCCGTGCGACGTATCGCAGCGAGCAGCATGTCGAACGTCCGATCTTCCAATTGGCAATCGTCGATGTCGATACCGGTGTCGTCATCGCTACGGCTGGCTCCAACCGCGGCGACGCGGAGCCCGTTGTTCAGGGCAACGGCACGATCGAGTGCCGATTCAACCGCCTGCCCTTGAGACCACGCCAGTACGTCCTGCGACTCTCGATCACCGACCAGTATCAACTC
>Ga0137368_10004098_pt1 | contig 15589 bp, 19 predicted proteins | sample SagtaG_13_FD_104917 | JGI IMG/M metagenome (GOLD analysis project Ga0137368, IMG submission 104917) | Vadose zone soil microbial communities from Sagehorn Ranch, Mendocino, California, USA - Sage1_L_100_16 metaG | ecosystem: Environmental > Terrestrial > Soil > Vadose zone | place: USA...
AAAACGACCGCCACGCCGGTAACGCTCGTTGATCCGCGGGCGCACCTGGACGGTCAAGTGATGAAGGCACTTCGCGCCACTCACTTTTTCGACATTGCGAAGGCTCAAAGCATCGGCATCACGGTGATGGTGTTTCCGCTCGATGACTTGGACGTGATGATGAACATTGATGTGGTCTGCCGCTTCTGCGGCAACGAAGTGGATTACGTGATTGTCCGCAATCCGGCCCGTGCTCCCAAGACGCGGATGTTCGACGGCAGCGAACTCGAAAAGGAGCTTTTGAGTCTTCACGCGGGCAGCGTCACGCTGCCGGTGCTGTCTGAATTCGTGAAACTGCGGCTCGCCAAATTGGAGACGGACCAGCAATGCGGTATTCCGTTCAATGAAGCAGTCGGCAACGACGCGCTTGCTTTGGACATTATGGCGCGAGGCGTCTTGCAGGATTGGCTTTGCACCTTGTTCTCACAGTATGATCGAATCGCGGCGAAACTGCTGCCCGCCGATCAAGCCGCGAACATCAAACCCAAAGCCGCCGGGCCGCCAATCGGCGAACCAGCGACCATCAAACGCGGCGCGAAGGTGAATCTCATCGGATGAAAGGCGACCCGTTATGCTGACACCCGAGCTCTTTGAGGAACTGTTGGCCACGTATCCCGCCGAAAAGCGGGAACTGGCCCGGAAGGTTTATTCGCGCTTCGCCGAAGGCGACAGCACGCAGTTTTTCACCCAGCTTTTCATCGTGCTCGACATTTATGCCCATTACGCCGAGCGCGTGCCGCAGGCGGTCATTGAAGCCAATCAGAGCGCCAATGCGAAACTCGCCAAGCTGCGGGATGAGATCAATTTGCTCGTTCAGGCCATCGACAAGCGCAATCTCAACATCACGAACCACACGGAGAGGACGGATGAACTCTGCCGGACAACCCAGGCTAAGTGCAATGAAATCATCGGCCGCTTCGAGGCGGTCCTGAAAAACATTGGCGCTCAAGTTGACACGAAAGCCATCATTGCAGGCATTCAGAGGACCTTGGAAACAGGCATTCGGCAGGAAATCACATCGCCCTTTGTCAGCAGTTCGCAGGAATTGGCCAAACAGGTCCTGCCAACTTTGACGCACATCCGAGACGCCGCTGCCGAAGCCGATCGCCTTTGGCCAGGGCGGATTTGGAAAATGGCTTTGGGAAGCGGCCTCTTGCTCGGCCTGGCACTTTCCGTTGTGGCAACGACCGCCATCTACGCGAAGTTGAAAAACTACTACGAGGAAAAGGTCGCCGAGAAAATCATCGCCGCGGAGCGGGTGATCAACTACAACCAGGATGCTTTTCGCGAACTCGCCATCGCCGGCGTACCGGTGCAGGTCATCCGCACTACCAGCTATGGTGTCGTCGATCCCGGTCGTTTCGCACTCATCATTCAGGACGCTGACGCGGCAGAAATGCGTCCCGAGGGAGACCACAAAAGCGGCTTGGTCTTTTTCACCAGCGGACGGACCGGGAGGCAAATACAGCAGATCCGTAGGGAATCTGAAAAACGTTCGAGTAAAACTGCGGAGCGCAGCGAAAACCCACCGCGGTGAGTCGAGCCATCAACCATGTTCTGGCCGAAACGTCGGCTCCAAAAGACACCCCCCTGCCGCGACACCAAAACGCCTTCACTAAACGTTACGGCGTTCTCGTGTCGCGGCCCCGAGGCGCGCCAACCAGCCCGAATTCTCGCGTCGGCTCCCTGTTACCCCTTGTCCTGCCGCTCGATTCAGGCTGGTCCGCGCTTCAATATTACATTCGCATGGGAAAAGCGATCACGGTTCTACCGCAAACAGGCAATTACAGAGGAGGTGGCGCGCGAACTCGCGTGATCCGCCTACGGATTGTGAAAGCCGATTCGGGCAGACGGGTGAGTAAAACTTGCCCGGCCACAGGGACGCGCGGTTGAAATGGGCCTGGAGAGTGGGCTTCATCCAATCGAATCCAGCGGGTCGGAAAGAGCTATCGCATCCAGCGCTGCTTCGCTTCGGCTTCGCTTTGCTGCCGCGCTTCACGCTGCTTTTCCAACTCCGGGCCAACCTCTTCAACGAACTTGCGACAAAACTCTTCGTACTCCTCCCGCTTCGTGAAGACCGGCTCAGGCTTCGCATCCTGTTCTGGAATCAATTCGATTTTGTGAGGGTCCATGATAATTAAATCGGCTGCAGATTATGTTTGTAGAGAGGGTATGGCCTGGATTTCTGTAATTTGATTTTAAACAGATTCTGCTCACTGTTCAAAGCCGACCCCATATCCACTACGAGTACTTCTGGATAATGCAGAGCGATCCATCCATTTGGTTCATGCGCGTTGCGAGTAGCATCCCAAAGGATTTCCCCATAAACCTCGTGGTGAGAATATGCATCGGTTTTCGAGATTTCGCAAACCCACAAGAAGTGTGGAAGAGGCAGATTTCGATAGGCCTGTTCGACAAGTGAATTTCCCATTGTCCGGCTGCCCAGATGCTTTTTGAACGACTTCCCGGTGGTCAGAAAAAGCCGCAATACTGAGCGCCCTTTGTGAAGGGATGGCGATAAAGCCTTGAATCCAAAAGGTGAATTCTTTTTCAGGATAGAGGTAACGACGGTTTGAAAGCTTTCGGCCGGCAGAAACACTCTCTCAGGTAGAGGCGCTACGAAATCCAGAATGTCGGAGAACCTGTATTTCGAGCTCTGGGCTCCCGGCCCCGATACCGCACCTGTTTTGTGCAGAAGCTGGTAGGGAACGTGATTATCATCATTGACGACGAGCGCTTCATTGTAAGCCGACGTCAGGATCGTTCCGACACCCGAAGGTTTCGCTCCAAAATTCGAGCGATGTCCAAACGCCACCACAACATGCTCCTTAAGCCCTGCTAGAACTGGAATTCCAGATTCAATATAGGTGTAAAGCAAATGATCGAAATCTCTGAAATTCTTACGACTATAGATGAGAGGCGGACGTCCAATTCGTCGTAAAGCCTCTGCCATTTGCCAAATATATAACCCGCTGCTTGGGATAATCCGCCCGAGTGAATAGTCTTTTGTCAGGTTGACCACCTGAAACGGATAGGTTTCAGGATAAAGGCGGTAACGGTTGCTAAAATAGCGCAGTATCATCCAGAGGGCCGATTCCGCACATACGGTCACATCAGAGTCCTGGCTAATGAAAGGAAAGCCGCTGATTTCCAGCTCTGTACCGAGGATAGAAACTCTTTCGAAGCAAAGGCTTGCGAATGCAGAAACAGGACCACGGGATGAAGGTGCCAAAAGCGTCCTGCCGATGCAGTTTGGCTTGGTGGGACGGATTACCGAATAGCCCAGGTAATAGTCATTGAGGTCCTTCAGCTTATTTGTGTCCAGGCACGCTTCGCGAAGACCGGCTTTAGTGACTTTGCGATTAAAAAAATGCAATCGTAAGCAACGGGAACTCGGCGTGCTGAAACGTTTTGAATGAAAATTTGAAAAAGTGTCGCGATAGTCCTTATCGATGTACTCACGCTCGATAGCGATACATCGGGCGCTGGAACTCAAGGCCGCAATCAGTCTTTCCAAGCCTGCCCTTTCGAGATGCGGTTGCGCGATACGATGGAGAGCAAGCCAATCGGTTTTGGCGTCAAAAGTGATAATCGGCAGGATCGAATTATCTCCGTCGATCATAAGAATCCGGCTACCATTCCACTCCGACTTGATTGAAAGACACTTTTCGAAACCGCTATTCGTCCGACTTCGGTTTGCCACGGTCTGCCCCGGCTGCTTGGTATGCAATCCGAATCATTTCTGAAATCGCGTCAACGGTAGTGGTAGGGAGTACGCGGTCCTGCCGCAGTTGGGTTTCGATTGCCTCGGGTAAACGCATTTCGGTATTTATTCCAGTTTTCCGCTTTAATCCCAATGCAGCCCGCACAAATTCCTCTGGCGATACGCCGAGCCAAGCACAAATGCGAATAAAGGTGGGAAGATCGGGAGCGCTGCCTTGTTCAATTCGTGACAGCGTCGAAGCGCTGACACCGCCAATTTCTGCCGCAACAACCCGGAGTCCACGGTCTCCGCGCTTCGTGCGCAGATGGGCTGCCAATTTTTCGAGGTTAATGCCAGGGTCGTTCTGCATAATTAGCCGTTGCACTGATGATACGACGTTTCACTTGCAATACAAGCTCAATCTATGTATTGTGTGTGAAACAACGTTGCGTAAGCGCAACGTGCAAAGTGATAATGGCGGATGAAAAAGAATGGAAATGGTTATGCCACAGAATGATAAGCCAGACGACAGGAGTCATGAGCAAGGACCGCTTGTGACAATCACAGTCGACACAAAACCCTATAAGATTCACCGGGGCCATCAAACGGTTGCAGATATCAAAAAACTCGCGGGAGTTCCGCTTGCGTTCGAGTTGGAACAATTGATCGATGGCAAGCTGACTCCTTTACCAGACGACGGCGCCGTGACCATCAAGGGCGGAGAGGTTTTCCTGAGCCATCCGAAAGACGGGGGCGCATCTTAGATGTATGCATTTCCCTTCAGATCAGATCGAGGAATTAAAAGTAGCATTTCCGACCGCCCTTAGCGCTGAAGAGGGCGGGACTGTTTATTTTTTGATTCCTAAATTCGAGCTGCCTCCTGGCAACTCACCTTCTGTTGTGGACGTTCTGTTCTGTCCCACCGCCGACCGACACGGATATCCGTCGCGACTGTTTTTCGCTCAGCAAGTGCAGTCACCGAAACCGCTGAACTGGAATACGAATGGCGTTCGAATCTTAGAAAGAAACTGGTACGCCTACTCTTGGAAATTCACGCAGCAAGGGCTAAGGATTATTCAAATTTTGGCACTCCATCTCAAAGCGCTACAATCATGATCGGATTCCGAATGCCCAAACAGATTGAGGGAGAGATGCGTAACAGCCTAATGAGGCCACACCCGTTCGCGTTTGAACGAGTCGGCTTTATCTTTACGAAACTGAGCCGATCGAATGATGCCGGGAAGATCATCTTGGTGACTGCGTACGAATCAGTGCCCGATGACGATTACATAAAAGACCCAAGCGTCGGCGCAAGGATTAACTCGGCGGCAATACGTAGAGCAATGCAACGGGTATTGAATACGGGTGAGGGTGCATTTCACGTCCATATCCACGATCACGACGGCGTAACTGGCCCGAGTTACACCGACCGCCAGGAACTGCGACCCATGATGCAATCGATTAGAAATGCATCACCACAGGGTGTTCATGGATTACTGATACTTAGCCGCGATGCTGCGTACGCCGAGGCTTTGATACCGAAAACTTCACAATTTCGGACAGTCGAGAAAATCTCTGTTGTCGGATTTCCCATTGGATTTTTAACCAGTGATCATAAATCTTCAGGCGGAACTCACCGGTTCACAAGGCAATCGTTTCTTGGCTCTTCCGCTGAGCAAAAAATCGCTTACACCCGTGTCGGAATTGTTGGCTTAGGTGGAGGGGGATCTCACATTGTGCAACAGTTAGCCCACGTAGGATTTTCCACCTTTTCGCTGTTTGACAATGATACGGTCGAAAGCTCAAATCTGAACCGCCTTGTTGGGGGTACCCAAATAGACGCTAAAAAGGGGACTCCTAAAGTTGATGTCGCCGCTAGACTTATCAAAGGCGTTAATCCTCACGCAAAAATCGATAAAGCGAAATCACGCTGGCAGGACGCGCCTGCTCGATTACGAGCATGTGATATCGTGTTCGGGTGCGTTGATAGCTATGCGGAGAGGCGGGATTTGGAAATCGCGACCAGACGGTATCTCATTCCTTACGTGGATATCGGTCTTGATGTGCATCAATCTGGCAGCGAACCACCACGTATGGCTGGTCAGCTTATACTTTCGATGCCGGGCGAGTTGTGTATGTCGTGTTTGGGCTTTCTGACGGAATCGAAACTTGCAAGGGAGGCGGAACAATATGGCGCAGCGGGACCGAGACCGCAGGTCGTATGGGCAAATGGAGTTCTCGCTTCTAGTGCTGTCGGTATTGCAATTGATCTGATTACCGATTGGACGCAGTCACTTCGTGGTCCGATTTATTTGAGTTATGACAGCAACACCAATAGTGTCCAAACGCACAAGCGCTTGCAATATCTGGTAGGCAAGCATTGTTCCCATTTTCCACTCTCCCAACTCGGCGATCCAACCTTCAGCCGATTGTGAGCGAAGGAAGAGGGGAGCTTGGCTCTGTCGCTCCGCCACTTGCTCCGACCCCCGTTTCCCTGCCTCGGAATCGCTCCGCCTCCCGTCGACAACTCTCAATTGAAGGAACGATGGCCATCACCTCGACACAATCGTGTCTGTGTGTGTAAAGAGGCTGTCCGCCGGCAACGGCAACGGTTAACGCATCCCGGAAGTAACGAGCTTCAACCTGACCACGTTTCGTGATAATCGGGCCAAAACACAGAATGCGCGCATGTTCGCGTCATCCGACCATCCGGCCTAAACGGCGGGGCCGCGTCGCGCCCTCAGCGCGTGAAGTCAGCTAGGCCATTGTATGGCGAAGGCTGAAAGGTCAAGGATTCTACGGGTCGGCTCAAACAAACCACTCGCCGCTTCCGTTCCTCGCTTGACCTTTCTGTCTTCGCCAAGGGGCCTGCTTCTACGATTTCACGCGTACCACCCATTCGCTGCGCGACGAAAATGAACGGTAAGAACGAACGGTCATGTGTGAAATCGAAACTGCTCAAGAACGCTGCGCTGTCGCAGCACTGCGTGCACGAATTGGCGACGGCGTTCTTCCGGTCTGCACCGTGGACTGGCAGGCGACACCCGATCGGCTGATGGTATGAACGGTAAAACCTTCAGTGAAAGTTTCAGTAAGTGGGTTAGAAATGGTTCATCGTTGTAGCGGCCGAGTTACTTGATTTTGTTCGGGGAATCGCGTACTTTTGGACCGAAAAACGGGCATGAGCCGCCCGATTCCGACCTCCGCCTCCAACTCCAAATGCCGTTCGGACAAGGAGTTGCAAATTCACAGATCCCAAGTGCCAGCAAAAGTGCCAGCAACTTTGTAACTCGGAGAAACTCGGGTAAAACTCCGAGAGTACTCAGGCACCACTTGCTGAAACGCAATTGGCTGTGCGTTTGGTGTAGCTGATACACCCGCCACTCGACCTCGTTTGACAGGCTCGAACAAAAAAGTTCGAGCTATGAAAAACAGATTCCGACTTTATCGCCACAGCAAAGGCGGAGTCTTTTACGCCCACGACTCCATCACGGGCAAACAGGAAAGCCTGGACACTCGCGACCGCGCCGAGGCCGTGACCCTGCTCAACGCCCGCAATGAATCCGTCCGCCAGCCGGAACTGAATCTTCAAATCGCCAAGGCGTACCTGGCCGGTACTGATTCGGGCGTCTCATCGCGGACGTGGCAAAACGCGCTGGATGCCGTCATCGACACAAAGCACGGTTCGACCCGGGATCGCTGGTGCCGCGCCGCGAAGGAGACTGCTTTGGACCTAATTCGCAATCGCGTGATCATTGAGACTCAGGCGGAGCACCTTCTGGCCTGTCTCAAAGCGGGTACCGTCAGCACGAATGTCCACCTGCGCAAGCTCCACAACTTTTGTCTCTCGATGAACTGGCTTCCCTGGCCGATCATCCCGACACGCCTCTGGCCTGAAGTGCGCTTTCGGCCCAAACGCTCCATCACCATCCAGGAGCACCTTCTCATCATCGAGCACGAGAAAAACCCGGAGCGGCGCAACTTCTACGAATTGTGCTGGCATCTTGGCGGTTCGCAAAGCGACATTGCCAACCTCAAGGCGGAAGACATTGACTGGCCCGATCAAACGATCGCTTACGCTCGACGGAAAACCGGAAGCTTGGCCATGATTCATTTCGGCCCGGAGATTGAGGGGATTCTGCGTCGTCTGCCTGCTACCGGTCCCTTGTTTCCCTACCTGTCATCAGTTCGCGCCGGCGATCGTGCCACCGAATTCCATCAACGCTGCGTTGGTTTGGGCATCAAAGGCGTTTCGCTCCACTCTTACCGTTACGCATGGGCCGAGCGCGCCAAGCAGTGCGGCTACCCGGAGCGGTTCGCGCAAGAGGCGCTCGGTCACAACAGCAAGGCCGTTCACCGGGCCTACGCCCGCAAGGCGAAATCAAAGCTGCCCGCGCTTGAAGTTTACGAGAAACGGTCGCGCGAAGATCGGGTGATTCCAATGCCGCTTCCGGACGGAGCACCGTCCGTTGCTGTGGCGGCGGCAACCATCGGCGAACGGCAACAGACCGCGACGCAGGCCGCGAGCGCATAAGAAACGGAGGCCAACATGAATCGACATCCCATCGAGCTGCTCGAGCCCGTATTTCGTTGGCTGGATTGGCTGATCGCCGAGCACGGCCATCATATTTATCTGGTGATGGTTTGGGCTTCGCCCTTTATCATCGCATGGATTCTCAGGGGCGGATTCTGGCGCAGGAGACGGCGGGGTCCCGTTCTGGTAGTGCCCGTTTTGTTGGTTCCGACTGCCGCACCACCGAGTCGCCCGGTGCCGCCGCCGCTGCCGCCAAGTACAGATGCAAGTTCGGAGTCGCGGTCGTCCTCCGAAGACGACGCGCAGTCGTTCTCGGTCTGAGCGCAATAGAGATCCAATTCCCAATCGAGGGCGGCGAAAGCCGCTCTCGTGTCCGCAGCCCTGGACGCCGGCTCTTTGCCAGGGTTTGGCGCCCAGTGCTCCCGGCGCCCTGGGTGGTGGCCCGTTCGACTTTCCTGCTAATGAACTATGGCGATGTCCGCCCCCGAATGACTTCTTTTGGACGGCTGCGGTTCAGGGCAGTCATTGAAAATGGTTCGAGGCGCTTCGGTCTAAGCGTCGGCGAGCAGGAGCGGAATGGAGGAACGGAGCGCAGCGTATAGCGTAGCGGAGACCGGAGTGCAGCGGTGCGCAGCCGAGCCTTAGACGGAAGCGCGGCGCAAGTGGCGTTCCCAAGCTGCCGTACGTGACGAGCACCAACACAATGCAGCGCATCGACCACCGCCGGGAGGGAGATGGGGCCGGCGTGTGGGCGTGACGCGGAGAGGAGGGAGCGTTGGTCACGGCGGGCTAACCGCATCGAGCACGGCGACTCGCCAGCGTGTTCCCTTCCTATTCCGGTGCGCAAGGCTCACTGTTCTCTTTCGGGCGTTGCGCTGTTTCCAGTAGTTCCTAATAGCGTCGCTGGCGCGTGCGAGCCATTTCTCGTCGCGCCGAAGTTGCTCCAGGATTCCGGTTGGGAAGAACTTTGTGCTATTCCTGGTGCGATGGCCGAGCGGTCTCAAGAAGCTTGCCGACGTGTCAAGGTTTGTAGTTATCTTGCATCCAAATCATGAACTTAAAACTGTTGGGCCGTTTGGGACAGTAGCCGAGGCCGTAACCGCCGTATTATGGCAGCGTCAGGATTTCCGGGCGCAGACGTCCGACGGATTGGTTTGGCAATCTTTGATCCAGCGAACCAGACACCATGGATTCCATTGCCACATGACCGTCGCAGAAGGTGACGTTGGATTTTTTGGCATGACGAAAATGGCCGTTGGGATAATTGACCGCGTCATCCACATAATACCATTCTTCAAGCATCGGATTGTTGTGGGAAGCGGGTGCCTGAAAGTCATTCACTTGCGCGGCATCGGCGAACAAAGCCGTTTCTGTGGGTTGCTCGATCCGATAGCAATTTATCGGCGGCTGGCTGGGGCCATTGGAGAGGTAAATATTGTAACCGTAACTGAACACCACGTTGGTGGCTTTCAATTTGAATTGCGCCAGCGTGGAGTCAAGTGCCGGGCAAAGCCGGACATCACTGCCATGGAGATAGGGAAATAATTTCCCGACCGACAAGTCAAACGGTCGCTGGCCTTCTGGCCCCGGCCCGATCCAACCAAACCAATAAGTCTGCCCGCCATTGGTTGGACCATATAGATAAATGAAACAACTCCCCCCGCTGTCGCCCCAGTATAATTGTGTGGCGATGCCGAGTTGTCGCAGGTTGCCTGTGCATTGGACACGCCAGGCGGACGCTTTGGCTTTGGCCAGTGCCGGCAGCAGTATGGCCGCCAGAATTGCAATGATGGCAATGACGACAAGCAGTTCAATCAATGTGAAGGCGCGTTGCTTCATGGTTTTTCAGCGCGTCCGGCTTCAACTGCTGTCGCCAAACACGCAGGACATAGGCAATCCGCGCCGGGCGCAGTTGACGGCGGGAGTGGTGCAAAACCATCGCACCAGCAGCCGCCCATTTTGCACTCGAACGCTTGGCCGCATTCGGGACAAACTTTGACACGGATCGGCCGTGGCTGAACTTCGGAAAAATGCGCTTGTCGGAACGCGTTGGCCGGCCCGTTCCAATCGCACAGCTCCGGGTGGATCAAATGCGCGAGCAGTTCCACGCCGTCCACCACGCGCGGGCCGGGCCGGGCAAAATAGGCGTTGGCGTTCACGGCGAAAACGCGGTTGTTGCGGACCGCCGGCAGACCACTCCAACCGGGCTGCTGCAAAAGCAAATTCGCCTGTTCAACAGCTTTTTCCAAACTGAAGCCGCAGGGCGACACGATCAGAATTTCCGGAGCCCACGCCGCGATGTCCGTCCAAGCGGTGCGGACGGAATCGGTTTTCTTGCAGCCGAGCGCGTCCTCGCCCCCGGCGAGCTCGATCATCTCCGGGACCCAATGGCCGCAGCAGTAATACGGATCAATCCATTCGAGACAGAAAACGCGCGGACGACGTGGTGCTTTTTTCGTAAGGTCGGTGACTCTTTGCAAACGCACACGGGCGGAAGCGACAAGTTCTTCCGCCTTGGCCAGACGGCCGGTGGCCGTGCCGAGTTCGCGGAGGTTGTCGAAAATAGCCTCGATGCAACGCGGCGTGAACCAAAGGATTTGGGGCTTGGACGGCAGCGCCTTCAGCGCCCGCGCGATTTCGCCGCCGGACGGCGCGCAGACCTGGCATAGCGCCTGGGTGAGAATGTGCGTAGGCGCGAGCTGCTCGATGGCCGGCTGGTCCACCTCGTATAGATTGCCGCCGAGGCCGATGCATTCGGCGACCGCAACGTCAATTTCGTTCAGGCTCATCGTTTCCACCGGCAACGAGCAGCGAACGACGACGGGTTTCGTCTTGGCGTCCGCCGGAAAATCACACTCGTGCGAGACGCCGACGAGCTGGTCGCCGAGACCGAGGGCATATGCCATCTCCGTCGCCGCGGGCAGAAAGGAAACGATGCGCAGTTTGTTCATGGGATTTTTTCAAAGTATCCCTGGCATTCCAAGGTTGTCCGTCTTTCCTGCGCGGCGGCGATGACACGAACCTTTTCTGCGTCGGTCAAACGGCTCCAATTTGCGATTTCAGACAACGACCGATAGCAGCCGATGCAGACAGTTTTATCCTCCGACATTTGACAAACATCAATACATGGCGATGCGATGGTCATGGCGCAGCGAGTTCCAACTCGTGAATTTCCACGTAGGCCAGCAAATCCCTGGTGCGTTTTGAATGGGAGCGAATTCGGACTGGACGTGTGAATGACGGCCCGTCAGTGACGAGCGTATGATACTCGCCTTCCTCGCCACAGAGATCAAGGCCGGTTCGGTCGCGAACGCCGCACAAATCGGCAATGGCGGAGTCATCCAACTCGCGGCCAACCCAGCCCGCCCCGAGCCAGCGGGTGTTGACGCAGGAGAAGATTACCTCGAATCCACTGGCCAGTTGTTGTTGGAGCAAGGCGAGCCGGTCACGGCCCCACAACGGCGTATGCACATTCATTCCTACCGGGCGGCTGCGTTCACGAATCCAATTTGGACTTCCGTTCACTTCCGCGATGTCGCCGGTGATTACGGTGTGGATGCTCATTTTATCCCGCAGTTCGCCCAGTGCGGTTTCGTAACTTTTCTCGAACGGTTCACTGATGGACAAAATGTAATGCGGCAGTGCCAATGCTTGCGCCTGCATTTTGATCAAGACCAGCGGGTGCGCTAAAAAATTCGGATTCAATGGCGCGAACGTGACGAGGCAGCGGACGTCATAACCGTCCCGCCAGGCTTCATAAAGCGCCAGCGAACAATCCTTGCCTCCGGTCCAGAGCATCGCCGCGCTTTGCATGGAAAGAGTGATTGTTCTACGGATGCATCAGGCGGCACCCACTGCGAGTTCGCGCAGTCGGACAAAACGATTTTCCGCGAAGGCTAATGCACCGAAGAGCAGCCCCGAATAAAGCAAATCGCCCAGCAACATATTTCGGAAGAAGGGAATGGCGGCAACATAACAATCCACCAATCCGGCGGTCGTTTTCGGATATAAATTGTCAATTGCCCAAACGCCGAAATTCGTCAGCACGAAGAATAAAACTGCGCTCGCGACAGCGGCGAACGCAATGCGCTGCACCGAGCGTCGGCGGCGCACCCACAAACCAAGGCAAACCGTGAGCGCGAAGCTCCCATAAACGACCGGGGTGATCGCGTAAAATCCGAACACGAGGTCGCTCAAAAACAGTCCGGCCAGCGGCACGAGGAACGCGGCGCGTTTGCTGGAGAATTGCGCACCACCAAAAAGCGCAATGGCGGCGATGGGGGTGAAGTTCGGTGGATGCGGAATCAATCTTGAGGCGGCAGCCGCCAGGATCATTGCCGCAAGGACGGTGAATCGGGGTTTGTTCATATTTTTTCTTTCTGGTTGATGGTTGGTTAAAATCATTTCAGCTTTTGTCGGGCAGCAAATCGCAAAACCAAAAACCCATCGTCCGGCGCGGGCCAGCCGGGCAAACATAGGACGAATTGGAGTCACTCGGATGCGTGATTTCAACCGGACGATAAACTTTTTCGCCGACTTTGAATTTCACAGGCTGTTTGAAAATCGGCCCGGCGAAGGCAAACGAATGGAACTCGCCGTTTTCGCCGCACGGGTCAACTTCCGACGGCAACGCGGCGATGAAGCCCTCGTCGATGTTACGGCCCACAGCCTCTTCGCCGAGATACGCATCATTCGTGCAGCAGATGACCGAACCGAAGCCAAGCGCGAAGAATTCGCGGATGAGTTCGCGTGAATCAATTTTCCAGATCGGAAAAATTCCGCGCAGGCCAACCTTTGCCAGATTTTCTTCCCGCCAGCGTTTGAGGTCTTCGAGAAAAATGTCGCCGAACGCACACGCGGTCACGCCGCGCGCCTTGTGCGCGAGCAGGCACGCGGACATTTTTTGCTGATACTCCTCGTTGGAACTGCGCTGGCTGACGAACACTTTCTCCAGCGGCAGGCCGATGGCCTCGGCTTGCTGTTCGAGCAATTCCAAGCGCACGCCGTGCATGGAAACGCGCTGGAAATGCTCATTGCACGTCGTCAACAGCGTGGCCACTCCGTAGCGGTTGTCCTGCAAAATCCGGTTCAGAGCCAGCGCAGAATCCTTGCCGCCGCTCCAGCAGAATATGATTTTCTCTTTGACCATATTATGGGCGTTCGGCGCGCACGCGATAAAAACCTCTGCCCATCGGCGCGTTCGTGTCCTGCAAAAGAAGATTTGTTCCGTTGCCGCTGGCGGCAGCGGAAACCTCAGTCCACGAAATAAAATTCGTTGTGCGTTCGAGTGTGTAAAGCCAGTTGCTGCGGCCGATGAATTGCGCCTGCCAGAGATCGTTGCTGAACGCGCCGGTCAACTTTTGCACCGGCGGCGGCGGAAGGGTGAAGACAAAATTGTCCACCGTCCCATGCGCAAGGATCGAACCGGCATAGATGACGCCGGAATGCTCATTTGTATCCTGCCCCGCCTGGCTGTAGCTGCTGATGGAAATGGTGTCCACACGAAGATCCGTGAAGTTGGTTCCCAAACTGGCTACGCCATTGGAAACGAACATTTCGTTGTTGCGTGTTATGCTCATCACCAGATTGGAGTTGCTCGCGGTATAATTCAGGTTCACCCGATAGATGTCGTTGGTGGTCAAACTGCCTGGATCATATCCGCCGGATGAATAATTGAAACCGGTCGAATCAATCATGACCGCCGTGAGCGATGGCCCGTAAATCCACGCGCCACCAGGATCGGGAAAGAAGCTGAATTCAGCCAGATCTGGGGCGCTATAACCCGTGCCCCGCAGGAAACCGGGTTGCGAGGCTTCTGCCAGATTGAGAAATCCCACTGACAGTGGAAACGTGCTGGGCAGTTGTGGGTCAATTCCGGCGACGAAATCATTCAAACGCAGATCAAAGGCGACACCGAAATCGTCATCACGCGCAAGAATCGTTCCGAGTGGATGGTAAAAATAACTGTTCGTCTGCGATGAATCCCAACTGACGGCAAGGTTTTGATTCACGGAATTCCACTGGAACAGATTAGTGTTTCCGAAAACCTGCCAGCCATTTTGCAACGGGTTATTGGTGAAATTTTCGGTGATGGTGGTCGCGTGGGCGGCAGACAGGACGAACAGGCCGGCAGACGCCAGCGAACGGATTGTTATCATGGCTGATCTTTCAGTGCTGTTCCGGGAATGAAAACCACGGAACGGTTTTAGTTGAGAGACCAGCGCGAAGTCTGAAAATAAAAAACCTCCAGACTCCGGCGATGCGGGGAATGAAGGCATCCATCGAATCCTGACGAAAAACAGTCCGCCAGGCTGGCCTCATCCTTCTCATTGACGGAGAAGTGACCCCGAAAAAATCGGGGTCCGACGAGTGCAATCAAACCGGTATCCTGACTTCGGCCTCAAACCTCATTCCCGCCTTCCCGGTCTTTCGACCAGTGGCATCGGGAATTTGTAGCCGTTACAGTGGCGCAACCATCCCGGATTTACACCGGGTTCCCTGACATTTGACCGCATTCAAAGCGAACACTTGTTCGCTGGTTTCAAAGAACGGAGAGTTTTTATGATGCAAACGAAGCTTTGGCAAGCAGATTCAGTGGCGGTCTTAATGCCGCCCGCAAAAAAAGGCATCCGAAACCGGGTGCTCATCAATATTTGCGAAAGGCTACATCATTCATTTGCCGCCGCTTTCGCCGGAGCACGACCGGACTGCCCGTTTGGGTCAGACGGTCGGCTGAAAATTCGCGTGCTTCCCTTCGCACCTCGCCCGCAAGCCTTCCGCTTGCGCCCATGCGGACAACGTGTTGAGGAGAAGCATCGCCGCGACCATGAGCACCGAGCGGAGCCGCGAGCGAACCTGCGGAGTGAGTTTTTTGCTGAACTTCATAGCGTTGATGTTTGTTGTTTCTTCGATGGCCAGCGGCTTTTCCGCTGAATCATGCCCACACAACTACCATCAACGCTTGCAGCGAAGATGTATCACATACACAAAATGCACAGCCTATCCGTGGTAGTGGAAAGGGGATGAACACGAGGACCGACTCGACGAAGCTCGCCAAACTCCAGGAATTGGACTCGCTGCTGCCGCGCGAGATCCGCGGCCAGTCCCATGCCCTGCCGCGAATTATTTCGGTAGTCCGACGCGGGGAACTCAGTCTGACCAAGCCCTCGCGGCCGCGCGGGAGCTTTCTGCTTCTAGGACCAACCGGCGTTGGAAAAACGGAAACGGTCCTGGTGACGACCACGCAGATATTCAGTCCCGGGCAATTGTTCCGCTTCGATATGTCCGAGTTTCAAACGCAAGACGCCCTTGGG
>Ga0137368_10004100_pt1 | contig 15582 bp, 11 predicted proteins | sample SagtaG_13_FD_104917 | JGI IMG/M metagenome (GOLD analysis project Ga0137368, IMG submission 104917) | Vadose zone soil microbial communities from Sagehorn Ranch, Mendocino, California, USA - Sage1_L_100_16 metaG | ecosystem: Environmental > Terrestrial > Soil > Vadose zone | place: USA...
CGCTCTGGCCGAAGCGTTGCCAGCGGCGCAACATCGACTCGGTGATACCGCCCGTGGGGGTGCCGTCCCACCCTTCCATCGGATGGATCGCCCAACGGTTGGCCAGGACCCGGCCGTGGAGCTGCACAGGGCGCGTGAGGGAGGAAGCGGCTCCGACCGATAGTTGCGGCTCGAAATTGAGATCCAGGTTCAGGCTGCGGATCAGTTCGCCAAAAGCCTCGACCGTTTTGAGGGACGGCAGGCGAGTGAGCTTTACCGGTGTCATAACTAAAGCGTGCGATCGGTTTTGGAGAAAAAGCGATACGGCGGAAGGCCCTCAGTCGAGGCCGGGAGCGTCTCGATCGTCAAGGGCCCGGCCGAAGAAAAGCGCCGCAGGGGCGCCGCACTCCAAAACCTGGCGGACGTTCGAGGGCGCGTGGCGGTCGCGATAGCGTCTTGGAGTGCGGGAGTCCTGTCCCGCTTTCGGGAGGGTCAGGCCCTTGGCTTCGCCCGGAATGATTGGTTTGCCATAATCCCGAATCTGTGCGTTGGCTCGTGTCGCTGGTGCCCGCATCGCATTTTCATTAAGTTTCCCGCAATTCAGTGTCAAGGGAAGCCTGGTCTTGCGATCCGCCGTAAGACTCGTTATGCAGAGTGCGTTCCGGCTTGGGAAACGCGCAACGTTGCTGTCGTAGCTGGGCTGAAGTAAATCCATAAACGCTCATGACCCCTAACGAAAAATGAATCGAAGAGAGTTTTTGTCCGTGACCTCGACCGCAGGCATGGGGGTCATCCTTGGCGGTTGCTCATCGCCTGCTTCAACGCGCCACGGGTCCGCGGTTGGAAAACAGGATCGGGGGCTGAAGCTCTTGCCTTATCCTCAGGAGATCGTGCGAGCGGAAGGATCGTTGCGATTGGGTCCGCCGAATCATGCCGGGTTGCACTCGCGAACCGAGGAGGTCGCGATGGATTCTCTCAAGCGTAATTTGCCACGCGCGGGAAACGACCTAGTGGTGCGGCTTGGTTCGGTCGAGCAGGGCTACGAGAAATCCTGGCTGAAGAATGAAGAAAACGAATTTCTTGCGTCGGAAAAGACCAGTTCGGAGGCGAGCATCCTGGCGATCACGCCGGAGCACATCGTTGTAGTGGGCAAAGGGAAGTGGGGCATGCTCTACGGTGTGCAAACGATCAACCAGCTTGTTCAACAAGCGCTTGGCTCCGGTGAAACCTCCGTCCCTTGCCTGCGGATCCGTGACTGGCCGGATATGCGGTGGCGCTGCTTGTCCCCGACGTTGACGTGGTATTCCGGCTGGAACCGGCTGGAAGGTTATGACTTATGCAACTGGTCCGCAGGCGAGTGGAAATGGCTGGCGGACTGGTCCCTGCTCCACAAATGCAATGGCTGGGCGGTCTGCATGTACGGCTATTGGCCGTTCCAGCTTGCGGGATATGAACGAGAGACACTCGACGTCGATTCCTTCTTTTATAATCCTGAAACGCAGCGAAAGGAGCGACGCCGATTCACCCACCGGAACATTCAGAAGGAGTTTTATCCCGAGGTGATCCACTACGCAAATGAGCGCGGAATCCAGGTGTACGCCTACATCGGCAAGAACTCGTTCAACGGGTGCGCCTTCCGGAACAATCCCGCAGTCTATGCGGGCGGCGCGGCCGAAATGCTCCCGTTTGCCGCTGGCGTGGACGACTATTGGGACGCAATCGTCGGGAGGATACTGGATCTTGGGTTCAATGGCTTCGTTTTCGAAGATCCTGAGGCCAACCACGTGCCGAACCAAAACGAGCAGTGCTACCAAACGTTCTGGGAACCTTGGGCCAGCAAGTATGGCTATTCTTCCGTTAAGGAAACCAACAGAAACGACCCGCCGCTCGGGGTGCACATAGAATATTATACCTGGCTGTTTCGAGCGTTTGATAAGAAAATTCAGAAGCACAGCGAACGCCTGGGTCGAAGCGCCGAGATATACCTCATCTCGCACATTCTCCTGGCGCGGATCATCGCCGAAAGCAAAACCGCGGAGGAGCGCAAGGAGTGGTTCAAACGGGTGGATGCGAAACACGGGAAGGAAATCCCGTTTATCATCGGGGAATGGAGCGAGGCTCAATATGTCGAGACCTTCGGCAAAGAACGCGTCGCAAGCCTCGGCGGCCGGGGCGGATCGTGCACCAACGCCATGCGCCGGATCGCCAGTGTGAATAACAACTGGCTGCATGGCGGAATGGGTGGGGACCTGGCTTACGAACGGGAATGCCAGCGCCGGATCTATGAGGCAGGTGGCTTCGGGGCGATGGGTTATATCTTCGAGTGGACCAATACAGAAGTATTCGGTTACCTGGCGGCGCAGCATCTGTGGCGAAACGCGGGCATTCCGGGCGTAAGCAACGAGGATCAAACCGGTATTCTGGATTATGCTTACCGGCTCTATTACGGCGATGAAGTTGGTCCACTCGTCGCCCGGGCAATGGACGAGGGATCGCACGTGAACGACGCCATGGTTCTGGAAGGGGTGTATGGGTCGCAGTACCCCGCCACCGGCAAACCGCTTCATAGGGATTATCAGTTTTTGACGGTGCTGGCGGATCATGCGGAGAGGCTCGCCCGAGAGGCTTACAAGCGATACACGGGAAGGGAACCCGACCTGCTGAAAGCGGCCTACAACCAGGATGAGTTCCACTGGAATGGATACGCTGCAGCGGCGGACAAGTTGTTCAAGACCGAGAGGCTGCGTTGGCTCTGGCTCTCGACCCGGCGTTCGCAGGCGATGTGCGCCACCGCCCTGGCACATCGGCTGGCCCAACGCCTGATGGCGGAGGGTGCTCCTGTCGGGGCTGTGCTGGGACAGTTGGATCGCGCCATCGACTTCGCTGAAGAGAATGAACGCATTTACCAGGTGAACTATGAAGATGACTACGATTGGACGGACGGGCTCTGTTCCAAGGTGACCGCAAAATTGAAAAAGATGCGGGAGCAATTCCTGGCGGAGTGCAGCGCGGGCACAAGAACTTTGCAAGCTTGGCATTTTGATCGGCAGGAGACGGTACTCGGATGGACACAGTCACATGACGCCACCGCGCCGATGATCGAGAAGGGAACCCTCGTTACCCAAGCCACGGGAAGCGACCCCTTCATTGTCCAGAGTGAGGCTCTCTCGATTCCGGCTCGAGGGTGGCCCGGTCTGCTGGTGATTGAAATGAGCTCCGATCGTCCCGGTTTCGTTCAGGTCTTCTGGGCCACGAATTCGGGCGGGTTCTCAGAAGAACAATCCGTGCAATTCGAAGTCCCCGCCCGGGCCGAACTCTCGAGGTACCGCGTGGGATTGAACTGGGAAGGAATACTGACCGGATTGCGAATGGATATTCCAGCCATGGCCAAGGTTCGCATTCGGTCCATTGAGCTCCACGAGGCGCTTCCCGCAGACCCGGGCCAAAAAGTGGACCGGACTGAGCCGGTGCCTGAAAGCGTGCGGGCATCGGCAGAGCAGCCGGTGCTTTTTATCCCCTGGGAACCACAAACGGACATCTTGCCGTCCAAACGACCCGCCGGCGGCCTTTGTCTTACCACCCACATTGGGTTCGTTGCGCCCGAGGACTATTTTCGTTTGGGTGTTGTGTTCACTGTTCAAGCACAGGAAAGGAGCGGCGCCTGGAAGACGATTTTTCGGCGGGGAGTTCCGCGTCGCACACGCGCCTGGGAGTATTGGGAGGTGTCGCTTAATGAAATGCAACAGGCGGACCCTGGGAAACTTAAGCTCCGATTCATCACGGATTCCTACTCCCGCGCGCAGGAACGCTCCGCACCGACGTGGAAATGGGCGCTCTGGGGGCAACCTCAACTCGTGCGAATCGGGGTGACTGAATCGCGCGAGGCCCTTTATGACTTTGCCACCCATCTGGAGCAAGCCCGCCTCTTTACCCGCCTGGACCAGGACGGCCGGGAACGGCCGTTCGACGCTCCAGGCGAAGATTCCACCGGGGCAACTTTCAAACTTCTGGGTCCGGACAAGATCGGCAGACTGGTAGGCGAACTGCAAACGGCGTTAAAGGAGTGGCAGTGGGTGAATGGCTTCAAGAAATGGGAGGGGGCCGCGCCGCACCAGGGGAGCTACTCCAGTTATCTCGGCGAGGGCGATTCGCGGTGGGCTTATGGCGGTGAGGCGGAAGTCTCCTGGGAGACCGATCCCGTTCCGCGCGAGGAACGAACAGCCCTGGTCTTTGTGGGCAGCACGGACTTCACTCCCGCTCGGGCGCAGCTATGGTGCGACGGCGAACGCCTCGTCTCTTTTGACACCGCGGTTAGAGAGGGTGGTACTTGGAACGAAAATGGATGCACTCTTCGCTACATCCATGCTGCGGAAATACCGAACCGCGGCATCAGCGGAGTGTACATTCTACAACTTCCACGCATGCGAATCTCAGCGGGATCGCCCGTACGGCTGGCGATGGAAATCCCGCACAAAGGCGGCGGGTGGGTGATGTGTCACGGATACGACGACACGCTGCAAGTAGTCCGGCAACAGCTCAGGGCGCCCAATCCGCCGCTGCCTGCCATGGCGGCGTTTACCCCGCATCGGAGTGGCAATTTCGGGATTACGATCGCAGAGTATTCGGTCCGATTGTGATCAAGATATCCGTGCGCTGCTCACCGGCCTGCCGAGCTCCAACTTTTTGTACCCGAGCAGGTGCCGGATAAACGCGGTTTCATTTGGAAATGCCGACCGGCGCAGACGGAGGCGGAAACCGGCCAGAGGAGGGCAATCGATCAAAATATCCTGCATCATTTCACACGAAATGCGAACGTCGCATTGCAATAAGATCAGGACGTCTTCCCGGAAGGCCTTGCACACGGCGACCAGCTCCTGCAGGCGTGCGATCGGTTCACGGATGTCCGCGTGGCCGGACACCGATAGCAGGTGAACCTGAATAAGGTCGGCTCCCGCCTTCATCATCCCTCTGGCTTCTTCGGTAGAGAAAACATTGCCGATCGCCAGCAGTTGCAGTTGGCGCGCCGAGGCAATGCAGTCCACCTCCTGGGAATAACTCATCCCGCTCTTTTCCAGGTGCGCGCGGAACTCTCCGTCCACCAGACCCAAGGAAGGATCATTAACGACGCCGGTGAATCCCAGTTGGCGGAATTGGCGCAACAGCTGGCTTCGGCCGCACATCGGATCCGTAGCGCAGGCACCCGCGAAGAGCGGGGTATGCTGGACAGCCCCGGCCACGATGGCGCCGCATTCTTTGACGGCCAGGTTCGCATTGCCGTAGGGGAGAAGCCCGAAGACCGATTCATTTCCCGCCTCGTAGCGAGCCCCGTTCGTGACAAGGATCATGTCAGCGCCTGCCCGTTCCAGGCTCTTGGCGGTCAGGGCATCGGCCGCCGCGGCGCATAAGATGGGGCGGCCGGCAGTTACTTTTTCCTGCAGCCGGTCCAGAATTGCCGATCTTTTATTATGCTCGAGCATCGTCTCGTGTTTCGTGCGCATGGCTGGATTCCCGCAACCAGGCATAAAGAGTATTGCGGGTTATTCCCAAGGCCGCGGCGGCGCGACTCTTGTTTCCATTGGCCGCCTGCAAGGCCTTCTCCATCGCCCAGAGCTGAGCTTCTTTTATCGAGCCACTAGTGCGCGCGATCGGGACGGCGCCGGGTTCGGCACTTTGATCATGCGGCTTAAAGAAATGTCCTTCGAGGACGGGACCGTTTTCCAGCAATGCTGCTTCGGTGATAACGTGCTGCAACTCACGGACGTTTCCCGGCCAGCCATATTGATGGAGTCTCTGGCAGAATTGAGCGGAAAGACCGGCCAACTTGCGATTGACCTGGATCTCCAGTTTCGGCAGCAAAGACTCAACCAGGACAGGAATGTCTTCTGTGCGCTCTCGAAGCGGCGGAATGAAGAGGCTGACATTATTCAGGCGATAATATAAATCCGCGCGAAAGCGGCCTTCCCGGACGAGCTTAAGCAAACTTTGATGCGACGCGGTGAGTATTCGGACATCCACCGGAATTGGTCTCTCGGCTCCGACTCGGGTGATTTCACGTTGCTGAATCGCGCGGAGCAGCGCCACTTGGCCGTGCAGGCTCAAGTCCCCGATTTCATCCAGAAAAAGCGTGCCGCGGTGAGCGAGTTCGAACTTGCCCAATCTCCGGCGGTGCGCTCCTGTGAAGGCGCCCTTCTCATGCCCGAACAGTTCGCTTTCAATCAGGGTCTCGGGAATCGCCCCGCAATTGAGCGTGACAAAATTGTTGTGCGCGCGATGACTCAGGCGGTGAATCAAGGTTGCGACCAATTCCTTCCCGGTGCCGGATTCGCCTTCGATACAGACATTGGCATGGTAGGGAGCGATGCGGCGAATCAACTCAAAGACACCGCGAATGCAACCGCTCTGGCCGATCATTTCACCCAACCCTCTCTCCTCGCTGGCGTCGCTGCGTCTGGCGCCAACCGCCTTAAAATGCCGGACGGTGGAGACGACGATTTCACTCACCGGCAAGGACTCAAAGGCGGCGCCGCCTACGAAACCATCCACCGAACTGTGTCGATAAATTTGCTCCAGGTCCTCTGGCGTGGTCACGGGCCCGCCATTGGCGAAGCGAAGCGGATTCGCCCCGGTCTGCTGGGCAGCCTGAAAAATCGAGCTCAATCGCCGTATGGCATGCTCCAACCGGTCCCGTTTCTCGTAGATGTCCTCGACTTTGCGGGTCAGCCCGAGGTTGACGATCAGCCCGTCCACGCCCGACCGGGCGAACTCGGAGGCCGCTTGTTCATCCAGCACGAACGCGAACGTCACGAATCCGGATTCACGCGCCGCCGTTAACATTTCGATCTCCTTATGAATTCCCAGCCCTTCCTCTTCCAGCATCCGTCGAAAACGACCATCGATAAATCCGAAGGTGGGCAGATTCAGGATTCCTTCGACGCCGAGTTCCTTTAGAAAGAGCAGTCGATCCGCCAGACTGGCAGTGGGGTCATTGGCCATAACACCAGCGACCACTGGAGTCGATTTGGCATGACAGAAGATTTGCTGTAGCAAGGCTTCAGTTTGTTGGTTGGCGTTCCCATAGGGCAACAGTGAAGCGAGAGAGTCAAAGCCGAGATGGCGGTAACATGCTGCGCTTGTAGCTATTAGAAAATCCGCTCCGGCTTCCACCGCGGACCGGGCGACCTGCCCGTCGCCGGGGGCCACTGCAATCAAGGGCGTTTTGAGTTGTCCGGCTTGGGCGATGAGTTTTCTAAGGTTGAAGCGCTCTGTCACCAAGGGATTGTGAAGGATTGAACAGCAGTGTACGTTGGTTACACACCTCTGCGCAAGGCAAAAGCGCGGCCGCCCGGCCAGGCATCCTGGAAATCTCTGTTAGGGCATCTGTTTTAAGCAGTTAACTCAATTCATTGCCACGTGGTCCTGCTGGCACGCGTCCTGCCATTAAATCGCCCGCTTCCTTCTGTGCCAGTCGCCAGCTAGGTCTATCTGCACATTTTGGCACAGTGTCGAAGTCCGACGGGATGCCAATGTCACACGACGAACGCGAGTCACTCCGCATACTTAAGCCCCGGTTACCTAAGATCGACCGCCGGGATTTTCTACAGACGCTTTCTGCGAGCGCTCTCGGGATGGCCGTCACGGGCACGGGCGCGCTTACTGCCGAGCGCTCGAAACCGGTGGGGGGCTCCAGACAGTTGTTTAAGCATCGCGTCCAGTTCGGAGCGTGGATCAACGATATGCGGAACGAGGTTCTGCCGCGCGACAATTGGCCGGCGAAAACCTTGGACGATATTACCGAGCGTAACATAATCGAGTGCCTCGAGCTGGGAAGCCAGTCGGGCTATAATCAACTCGATGTCTTCGGACTGTTCGCCACCTCTGCCTACCCCGTGGATATTCGCAGCGCTTTCAGTGACAAGGAGAGAAGACGCCGGGTGGACCGGATTCTGAAGGCTGCGCGCGAGCGGAAGATCCGAGTAATCTTTGGTCTGGGCGTTTACAGTTGGGGCTTTGACGAAATCATCCAGAGCGATCCTGCGGTGCAAGGGCCAAACAAACACGCCCTGTGTGGTTCCTCACCGGCCTCATTGGAATGGCAGAAAAAGTTATTGGATGTAATCGTTTCCGAACTGGACGTCGAAGGCTTTCATTTGGAATCCGCCGATCAGGGCCGTTGCACCTGCTCCCGGTGCGCGCCGATTCCAAACGTGAAGTACCATTGCCAACTCAACCGGGATACCGCGGACTACATCCGCAGCAAATATCCCGACAAGCTGGTTTCCTGCATAATCCTGGGATGGGGAACGTGGGGCAAGGACTTCACGGACGAGGAAAAAGAGCAGCTCGTCGATCTCAGCAAGCACATCGATGTGCTCTGGGACCAAGGGCACCGCCAGCCGTATGTTCCGACGGACCAGCGCCAGCGGTTCATAGAACGGCTGAAGTGTGACTACGGCACTTCCGGCGGGTATTGGATCTATCCGCCTCCGCGCTGGGAGCGGTTGCGCTGGTTCCTGCCGTACGTGCGGAGAACCGGCGAACACCTGAAGGAACTCTATCGACAGGGAGGCCGGGGCGTGATGTTCTACCAGGGCCCCATAATTAATCCCGGCGTTGAAGTGAACATCGCGTGCGGCGGGCGGCTGCTGAACGATGCCAGCCAGGACATCGACCAGGTGCTCTCGGAGGTCATCGAGCGGTTATATCGCCCGCGAAGTCGAGAAGCCCAGGCGAAGCTGGTGGACATCTACAAGCAGGCCGAAAGCGCGTATTTCGCGGACTGGAATGAGCAGCGCATCGAAGAGTCGCACAAGGCGCCTCCTCCCGGAGAACAGCATCTGGGGCCGCTCTTTGGCGATTCACCGGGCGGGCCGTCCTATCTCCGTGAACCGTTCCTGGATGAGAAAGGCCGAGGCGAGTATCGGACCCGGCTCATTTCCCTCTATGATGGCCTGCAGAGCATCGGAACCAGCTTCAGGGACGAGGGGCGGATCCGCCGGATGAAGGAGTGCATCATGAACGTGATTCAGGAGCTGGATACTATTGCTATGTTCACACCGCAAAAGAAGTGAAGGGAACCCTCGTGTGAAGGTCGAGTTAGCTATCCTGATTTTATATACGATCGGGATTGTCGGCATCGGGCTTTGGGCATCCCGTGGCGTGAAGACAAGCTGTGACTACTTGCTGGCGGGACGCCGGCTCGGACTGTGGGTGCTGGTTGGGACGCTGACAATGACCGAGCTCAACACGATGTCGCTGGTCGGTTTTTCGGGCTATGGTTATCGCGCCGGGATTTATGCCACGATGATACCACTCATGTTTGTCCTGACGTTTCTGTTTTACATGGTGGTCTATGCCAAACGCTGGAAGCGGTTCAACGCCACCACCACCTCCGAGTTCTTCGAAGCGCGCTTTGCCAGCCGCGGACTATCCAGAACCGCGTCTGTGCTCTGGCTGGTCGGACTGATTTTGATCGTGCCCAATTACATGACAGGGGCGGCAGTCATTCTTAAGATCGCCTTCAATTTGAGCTTCGAGTGGTCGGTGATCCTCATTTGCGGAACGGTCTTTATTTTTACGTTGATTGGCGGCTTGAAGGCCGTGGCTTACACGGACTATGCCTCGATGTTTCTGGCGCTGGGAACGTTTCCCGTGATTTTTTATTATTCATTTAAGAATGGCGGCGGTTGGAAGAGCCTCACCGAGACATTCGCCACGATCAATCCGGCCTACAATCATTGGAACGGGTTCAATATGATCGGCGACCCGGTGCTGGATTTCAAAATGGTGCTCGGTTGGATCTTCGCCTGTTTTTGGGTGTTTCAGATGGCGCAATGGTATGGGCAAAAGATGTTCGCGGCCAAAAACGAGCAAACGGCCTATTGGTCCATGGGCATCACCGCGGCGCTGGTCTATCTCATGTATGCCAGCACGATTCTGGTCGCCGCATTTGTGCGCGTAAAGAATCCGAATCTTACCGACGTGGAAAAGGAACCACCCCTGGCGTGGGCCGTCATGAACTTTATGGAAAACCCGATTTGGCGCGGCTTGATGTTGGCGAATATTTTCGCCGTGTGCCAGACCACCGTCAGCTCGGTGTGGAATTCGATGGTCTCATTGGTTACGCAAGATATTTACAAAGGGTGGCTGCGCCCGAACGCGACTGATCAGCAGTTGCTCAAAGAATCCCGCTGGCTGACCGTGATCTTCGCCGTCTGGACGATGTTCGGAGCAATTTTTCTGATCCAACGGTTTACCGGTATTGTGCGCGGCACCGCGATCGCCAACGCCTTCATGTTCATTCCCACAATTCCTTGTTTGTTGGGGTTCATTTGGCGCGGCTACCATCGCCGGGCGGCGATTCTGACCATGATTGTGGCGGCTGTTCCGGCGATCACAATTGTCAGCTACAAAGGCATTTACAAGGGTGAACAGTTCTTTTTCGACGTCTTTATTTTGACCGCTCTGGTCACCATTGCGATGGGCGTTCTCTTTGCCTGGCTGGGGAAATCCGACGTCGCAGAAGAGAAAGCTCGCGAGCAGTTCTTCCGAAAAGTGGGCGATCCTTATTTTCGTTCGGGCCAGCCGCGCGTCTTTCGAGGCGCGCAGGAAATGGTTCTGTCCTCAACGGTGCCTAATACGGAAGCGGCCAAAGGAAGTTGATTGGACTTATTCCCATGCGTTCGGAGGCTGGAATATTAACCCTGGGTTTGGTAGGCGCAGGCGCCTGGGCGAATGAAGTCGCAGCCACCCTTGGTGAGATGCGAGGAGTGCGTGTGGCCGCGATTGCCAATCGGACACTCGAAAAGGCGCAAGCCTTGGCTCGGCGTTTCAACATTCCGCATGTCTTCGATGACTATCAGCAGGTGTGCCAGATGGCGGAAGTGGATGGCGTGTTGGTGCTCACGCACGAATCGGCCCACCGGGAGCCCGCGCTGCTCGCCCTGAAGGCGGGCAAGAGTGTGTTGGTGGAAAAACCGATGGCGGACTCCTTTGCGGCGGCCCAGGAGATGTCTGCACGAGCCCGTAGCGCGGGAGTGCTGCTCATGCCGGGGCATGTTCTGCGTTTTGAGAGCCGATGCCGAAGCGCCAAAGCAAGGCTTCGCCACGCCGGGCCCGTGAGGAGCATCCGTTGCTTTCAACACCGATCCAAAAGGTCGTATCCTGTGTATTCCCGCCCCCATATTGCGTTCTCACTCATGATCCATCATTTGGATCTTTGCCGATGGTTTGCCGAATCTCCCGTGGTGGCCGTGCAGAGTCGGGAGCGATACTTCCTGGGGAAGGACCACCCCAGCAGTTTGTGGGTGTTGTTGGAGTTTGGAAACGGCTGCATCGCGACGCTCGAATCGGGCTGGATTTTTGAAACGGACGGTCCCTCTTTCGAAGAGGACGGCATCGAGATCGTCACCGAACGCGAAAGAATTCACCTTGCCTGGCCTTCGAACGGATGTGAACTCCGGCATGCCGAAGGAGTGGAACGGATTGACCGTTCCTACGTGGAGGCACTGCGATTCGAGCTCGAGCATTGGGTCGGCTGCGTTGGAAAGACCAGCCAATCACCCGTGGTCTCAGCGGAGGAAGGCGTCGAGGCGGTTGCGCTTGCCGAGCGGATCATCGCCGCCGCCGGGAAGGACCGGTTCCCAAACACGAACGATGCCCCCAAACGCGCATGAAGCTGGATCGCCGGAGTTTTCTGAAGCGCTCATCGTTGTCCGCAACGGCAATGGTTAACCTGCAAACAGGGGCGCGACCCGGGGCCGAAGCTCCTTTGCTGACGCCCAGCGTGGATGGTCACATTCATATTTGGGAGCGCCCCTGGCACAATTTCATTGTCGGCACCGGTCGGGCCGGGAGATTCGACCAACGCGACCTGATCTTGGCGTTGATGGATCGGCATGGTGTTCAGAAAGCCTGCGTTTTAGCCGCGTGTGATTCCGCCAACCTACACAATAACGAGTTCGTGGCCGAACTCTGCCGGGAAAACCCAGGACGTTTTGTGATGTTCGCCGAAATCCCGCTCTCGGGCGAAAAACGGGACCAACTCCTGAACCGAACCTTACATGTGTGGCCGGCAGTCGGATTTCGTCACCTGCTTGCTGCCACAGAAACGCCCGATGACTGGCTGGGCGGCAAACATGACGCGTTCTGGGACAAAGTGAATTCGGCTGGACTCTTCGTCTCGCTGAATCTCAATCCCGCGCAAGCCGGACGGCTGGAACCTCTTCTCCGGACCTACCCACGCGTGAGGTGGCTTCTCGATCATATGGCGCGACCTGGGCACGGCATGACGGAAAAGGAGTATGCGCCGGTTCTGAAGCTGGCGGCCTTCCCTAACCTGTACGTGAAGCTTTCGGGGTTTTACGCCTTCACTGCGCGCAGTTCGGAATATCCCTATCTGGATCTATCTCGTTTCGTAGCCACCTTGGTAAAGGCCTATGGGGCCAGACGCCTGATCTGGGGAAGTGATGCTCCACCCGTGCTCGACTTCAGCTCCTACGAGCAAAGCTTCACCTGCTTGCTCAAGCCAGAAACGGGATTGAGCCCTGACGATTTGACCTGGGTCTTCGGCAAGACGGCCGAAAAGGTTCTCTTTTCGAATGGCGTTTCCCCGCAGGACCGCACGGAGATTGAAGGAGCTCATGAACGGTAGAGAAATTATCCTGCAATTCCTGTCGCAGAACGAAGATCGGTTGCTCCAGTTCACCCGGGATTTGATCGCGATTCCAAGTCCGACGCCGCCGGGCGACGAACGGGCGATTGCGGAGCGTATTCAGCAGGAGCTGGATGTGTTGAAGTTAGGCCGGGCAGAGGTGGTCGCACGGCAACCGGATCGCCCCAATCTGCTCAGCAAGCTAAAGGGCCCACGATCGAACCCGTCTTTGATCTACAATGCGCACATGGATACAAAGCCGGTGGGGAACAGGGCCAAGTGGAAATACGACCCTTTTGATCCGGTGATAAACAACGGCACGCTATTCGGGCTCGGCGCTGCGGACATGAAGAGCGCGCTGGCCGCCATGGTTTACGCTTTGGCGGCAGTCCGGCAGGCAGAGAGTCTGTTGCAAGGGGAATTGCAGTTGCTGCTTTGCGCCGACGAGGAGGGAGGCAGCGCTTTTGGAGTGAAGTATCTGGCTGCGGCAGGGTTGATTTCGGGTGATGTCGCGTTGATCGGCGAAGCCTGTGGAATCCGCCAGGAACTGGAGTACCTCCACCTTTCCAGCCGGGGAATCTGTTGTTTCCGCATCCGCGTGGCTGGCGACCAGATGCACAGCAGCTTGAGTGAAGAATTCCGGGCGGTGAATGCCACCGTCAAGGCCGCCGAATTACTGTGCCGGTTCTCCCGTGAATTCAAGCTGCCCAACACGGTGGTGAATCCCGGAGTCATTTTTCAGGCCGGTGTATTTTTCGGCGTCAATCCGGGCTTGGCCGAATTCGGATGCGACCTGCGGGTCCCCCCGGGCGCCAACGAAAAAGCAGTCCGCTCGAAGGTCGAATCGTGGCTCAAACTCCAGCACGCGCTCGACCCTGTTCTGCGCGCTGAACTGGTCTGGGAACCGCCGCCATCGACATGGATTGCTCCGGTGGAGTTTCCCGTCCGGCATCCTTTCGTTGCCGCTCTGACGCGCGCCTGCGAGCAGGTACTGCCGGCAGCTCCGCCCATCGGATGTTTCCCGGCGGCTACGGATGCGCCCTGGTTCTTTGCCGCGGGCATCCCCACCATCCCGGCGTTTGGGCCGGGCCTGCTGCCGCTGGCGCATTCTCCGGACGAGTGTGTGGAAATCACCAGCCTCCATGCGTGCGCGCGGATTTATGCGCTCGCGGCGATCGATTATCTTTCATGAAACTCCAAGGTGTTCGCAGTCTTGTTATCGGCGATCTCTACATTCCCTGCGCGGTCATGCGCCAGGCGGTTTCCCGGCTTTCGCCCGGGCATCTCGAAGCCCTCGAATGGAAGGTTGCGGATCTCGCCGAACTGCAAGCCCGCCTTCTGTTGCTCGAACAGCATGGGCCGGACGCCGCGGAACCTCCTGACGGCGTGTGGGAATACCTGCCGGAGACGGAATTCCTAATGACCCATCTTTGCCCCGTCAACCGGAAGATGATCGAGGCCGCTCCGAATTTGCGCTATCTGGGTGTCTGCCGCGGGGGAATGGATACGATCGATCACAAGGCGATCCAAAAGCGGCGCATCCGGGTATTCAACGCGCCGGGCCGCAACGCCAATGCCGTGGCTGAAATGACCGTGGCGCTCATGCTTGTGGAAGCGAGGAACATCGCCCGTGCGCACGCCTCGTTGGCGGCGGGACGTTGGCGGAAAGAATTCGGGAATGATGGCATCCCGGGAGAGTTGCGAGGAAAGGTCATTGGTTTGATTGGCTTCGGTGCGATTGGACGGCGCGTCGCCGAGGTGCTCAAAGGCTTTGGCGCGGAGTTGATCATTCATGACCCGCAGGTTTCCACGGAACTTATTCGAACGGCCGGGGCGCAAAAGGTCGGGCTGCCGGAATTGTTGCGGCAAGCGGATTTTGTGACTCTCCACGTCCGCCGCGATCCGGATGAAGTGCCGCTCATCGGCCGTGCGGAGCTGGCGCAAATGAAGCCCACAGCCTACCTGATTAATACTGCGCGGGCCTGTTTTGTGGATGAAGCCGCTTTGTGCGAGGCCTTGCAGAAAAAACAAATTGCCGGGGCAGCCCTCGATGTTTTCGATGAGGAACCCTTGCCGGCTGACTCTCCTTTGCGCAGGCTGGATAATATTACCCTCACTCCGCACCTGGCCGGAAGCACCCCGGAGGCCTGGGAATGCGCGCCGGGCATCGTTGTTCAATCCATGCTGAAACAACTGGCATGAAGTACGTCCTCACGATTGACGCCGGCACGGGGAGTGGCCGGGCGCTGATTTTCGATTTTGCCGGGCGGCAAATTGCACAATCCAGCCGTGAATGGATCGCTCCTGGTTTGCCAAAGTACCCAGGCTCGGCCGTTTTTGACACGACCCAAGCCTGGCGTTTGATTGGTGAATGCATCCAGGACGTGCTGGCAAACGCCCGAATTTCAACGAAAGACATATCGGCCGTGACGGCAGCCAGCATGCGGGAGGGGTTTGTTCTCTACGACAAAAACAAGCGCGAACTTTGGGCCTGTCCCAACATTGACGCCCGCGCGGGAGAGGAAGCAGCGAAGTTGATCGCCGATGGATTGGATGAACTCATCTATCGAAAGGGCGGTGACGGGCTTGCGATCACCGCTCCGCCGCGTTTGCGCTGGATCGCGCGGCACGAAGCCAGGATTTACCGGAGAGCACGCTACTTCTCCATGATCAGCGATTGGGTGCTCTTTCGGCTTTGCGGGGAAATTGTGACGGATCCTTCGTGCGGCTCCAGCTCCGGCCTTTTTGATCTGGCGCAACGAACCTGGTCGAAAGAACTACTCCAAAAACTCGATTTGCCCGATGTCTTTCCGCCCGTGGTTTCTCCGGGCACTGTGCTCGGCCGGCTCACGCCGAGCGCGATTCCCTCTCTGCCCCGAGCTGACGCCGCCGCTGATCCGCCCGGGTCAACCGGGTTCGAGTGACGCGCGACGGGTGATCGCGGCGACCTCGGA
>Ga0137368_10004108_pt1 | contig 15564 bp, 17 predicted proteins | sample SagtaG_13_FD_104917 | JGI IMG/M metagenome (GOLD analysis project Ga0137368, IMG submission 104917) | Vadose zone soil microbial communities from Sagehorn Ranch, Mendocino, California, USA - Sage1_L_100_16 metaG | ecosystem: Environmental > Terrestrial > Soil > Vadose zone | place: USA...
ACGCGAGTACCATTGGCGCGATGCCGAACATCGGACCATTGGAACTGGCGATCGTCCTCATCATCGCCCTCGTGATCTTCGGGCCAAAGCGGCTGCCGGAGCTGGGGCGCTCCATGGGCCGGGGCATCCGCGAGTTCAAGTCGTCGGTGAGCGGCGAGCAGGACGAAGACGACGTCGCGGCGAAGCCGGCGGAGCTCGAGGAATCCCCCGAGCCCAAGGCCGAAGAGCCCGTCGAGGGCGAGGTCGTAGCCGAGCGCCGAACGTAGGCGGGTAGGCGGGTAGGCGGCCATGGCCCGCCTGAGGCCGGCCCGATTCGACGAGCACCTGACGCTCGTCGAGCACCTCGACGAGCTTCGCACGCGGATCATCGTCTCCGTGGCGGTGCTGGCGCTCGCCGCGGGGCTGTGCTTCTGGCAGAACTCGCTGCTGCTCGATATCGCCAACGCCCCGCTGCCAGGCGATCGCGTTCCCATCACCTTCGGCGTCACCGAGCCTTTCATGACCACCGTGACGCTGTCCCTGTACGGCGGCCTGCTGCTGGCGATGCCGGTCATCCTCTACCAGCTCTACGCCTACGTCCTGCCGGCGTTCAGCCCCGGCGAGCGGCGGGTCGTCCTCCCCTTCCTGCTCATGGTCCCGCTGCTCTTCATCGGCGGCGTGCTGTTCGCCTACTTCGTCGTCGTCCCGGCGGCCACGAGCTTCCTGCTCAACTTCAACCAGGACGAGTTCAACATCCAGGTCAGGGCGCGCGAGTACTACAGCTTCTTCTCGCTCACCCTCGTCGCCGTCGGCATCCTGTTCCAGATCCCGGTCGGGGTCCTCGCGGTGACGCGGCTCGGGATCATCACGCCGGAGGCGCTGTCGCGAAATCGCCGCTACGCCGTGCTCGCAATCGCCGTGATCGCGATGCTGCTGCCGGGCACCGATCCCGTGACGATGCTGATCAGCATGGCCCCGCTGCTGCTCCTGTTCGAGCTCAGCCTGGTGCTCGCGCGCGCCTTCGGGCGACCACCCGAGCCCGAGGGTGAGGCCGCCCGCCAGCTAGGCTGATCGCGATGCTCTTCGATCTTCAAAGCGGCAAGCGCCGGCGCGTCGTCCAGGTCCTGTTCGGCGGCCTCGCGGTGATCTTCCTGATCAGCTTCGTGGGCTTCGGGATCGGCAGCCCCGGGACGGGCGGGATCTTCGACGCGATCGGCCTGGGCGGCAACAGCGGCAGCACGGGCAGTCCGCAGTTCGACGAGGAGATCGACGACGCCGAGGCGAAGCTCGCCGAGAACCCCAAGGACGAGAAGGCGCTGCTCGACCTCGCCGAGGTCCACTATCAGGCGGCGCAGTACCAGCTCCAGCAGGACCCCGAGAGCGACGATGCCCAGGCCGAGTTCGAGAGCTCGCTCGACGCGTGGGAGCGCTACCTCAAGCTCGATCCCAAGAAGCCCGACCCCGGCGTCGCGGCGTTCGCGGCCCAGGCCTACGTTCAGGTCGCCGATGCGGACGGCGCTGCCGAGGCCCAGCGGATCGTCGCCGAGGACAACCCCAGCGCCGGGACGTACGGCAACCTAGCTTTCTACCTCTACGCGGGGGGCAAGATCGACGAGGGCAACGCCGCGGCGGACAAGGCCGTCGCCGCGGCCGACACCTCCCAGAAGGCGCAGATCCGCAAGCAGCTCGACCAGCTCGCCGAGCAGGCGCAGAAGCTCCAGGAGCAAGCCGAAGAGCAGGCAAAGCAGGCCGAGAAGCAGGGCGGCCAGCCCCCCGGCGCGGCGCCGATCGAGGACCCCTTCGGAAACCTCGGCGGCACGGGTGGGGTCGGCACGCCGCCCGGGACCGCGCCCCCGGCGCCGTAGCGCATAGCGCCGCTACCATCGTCGGCCCCGGGCCGTTAGCTCAATTGGTAGAGCAGGGGCCTCTTAAGCCCAAGGTTGAAGGTTCGAGTCCTTCACGGCCCACTCACCCATGCGCCGATCCCGGCCGATAGGTTCTAACGGACCGATGACTCACGCAGCCTTCAGATCCGCGGTCGAAAACGGCGACTCGGCCGGGATGGTCGCGGCGCTGGCTCCCGACGTCGTCTTCAACAGCCCCATCAAGCACCGCCCGTTCGAGGGCCGCGAGGCGGTGGCGGTCCTGTTCGGGGCCCTGGTTGAGACCTTCGAGGACTTCCGCTACACGGACGAGTTCGACGCCTCCGACGGCGCCAAGGCGCTCGTCTTCCGCGCCAGGGTCGGCGATCGCGACATCGAGGGGATCGACATCCTGCGCTTCGACGACGAGGGGCTGATCGCCGACTTCACAGTCATGGTCCGGCCGCTGACCGGCGCGACTGCGCTCGCCGAGGAGGTGGGGCGCAAGCTGGGCCTCGTCGAGGCTCGGTCTTAGGGTCCACGGCATGGGGGAGGACAAGTGGCGAAGGGTGGAGCGCGAGTGGAGCCGTGAGTTCCGCCGCCACATCCTCGGGCTGCACGGCCAGCGGGGAATACTCGGCAACCTCGACGACGTGCCGACCCTGGTGCTCGCCCTCGCGGTGAGGCTGCTCGAGGCCGAGAAGGGGCTCCTGATCACGTCACGCGACGGCGAGCCTCCGGAGCCCGAGGTCACGGCGGTGGAGGGCTTCGTCGCCGATCCGCGAGGCAGCGCGACGGTTCGCCACTTTTCACGCGAGACCCTCGGCCGCGACACCATCGTGCGCGAGGAGGGCTGGTCGAAGGTGATCGAGCCCGCGACGGCCGCCGATCGCGAGATCGAAAACCTGATCGCGATCCCGGTCTACGTCCGCGACGAGTTCGACGGTGTGGTGGTGTGCGCCAACCTCCCCGGCGGATTTCACGAGCACGACGAGGAGGTCCTGCTGGCGCTTGGCGACCACGCGGGCGCGGCGCTCGAGGCCGCGCGGCTTCACCACGAGCTGCGCGAGGCCTACATGGCGACGGTCAGGGTCCTCGCGGAGATGATCGAGGTGCGCGACCCGGGCCTGCGGCGGCACTCCACCGAGGTCGCCGACGCCGTCGCCGCGGTCGCCGACCGGCTCAACCTCGAGCCGCAGCGCCGCGAGGAGCTCGTGTTCGCGTCGCTGCTTCACGACGTGGGCAAGATCGGCGTCAGCGAAGCCATCCTGCTCAAGCCGAGCGGCCTGACCCAGGAGGAGTACGGAGAGGTCAAGCGTCACCCCCAGCTCGGCGCTCAGCTCGTCGAGCAGGTTCCCGCGCTGCAGCCGATCGCCCCGGCGATCCGCCACCACCACGAGCGCTTCGACGGCGAGGGCTATCCGGGCGAGCTCAAGGGAACGAATATCCCGCTCGAGGCGCGGATCCTCGCGGTCGCCGACTCGTTCACGGCGATGATCGAGGATCGCCCCTACAGCCCGCCGATGTCCGAGGAGGATGCCTGCAGGGAGCTCGAGCGCTGCGGCGGCACCCAGTTCGATCCCGAAGTGGTGCGAGCCTTCGTGGCAGAGATCCGCGGCGGCTCCTCGATCGGCTGACCAGCGACGTGACCGATCTGGTCCGCACCCCCGACGAGCGCTTCGAAGGCCTGCCGGACTTCCCCTTCGAGCCGCGCTACGCCGAGCTCGACGGGCTGCGGATCGCACGGGTCGACGAAGGCGATGGCCCGCCGGTCGTCTTCTTTCACGGCGAGCCGACGTGGTCGTTTCTGTGGCGCAAGGTGATCGGTCCGGTCCGCGAGGCCGACTTCCGCTGCATCGCGCCCGACCTTGCGGGATTCGGCCGCTCCGACAAGCCGCTCGAGCTCGGCTGGTACTCGTACGATCGCCACACGGAGCTGATGGCCGCGCTTCTCGACGAGCTCGACATCGCCGGCGCGACCGCCGTGGTGCACGATTGGGGCGGGCCGATCGGGCTGCGGCTCGCGGTCGAGCACCCGCAGCGCTTCGAGCGCCTCGTGATCATGGACGGCGGACTCGGACCCGATCCTGCCGCCCGGGACCGGGCGGCGCTTCGCCGAGGCGATCGGGGTGCCTGAGCCCCAGATCGTCGAGGGCGCATCGCACTTCCTCCAGGAGGATCGCGGCGAGGAGATCGGAAACCGGATCGGCGCCTGGCTGGGCGCCTGATCCCCGCGACCGGCGCGAGGTGTCAGAAGGCGCAATTTCGGGTAGGGGCGGGGTGTGCTTCAGGCAGTCGGCGACAGGGAAAGGGTCGCCGTCGCCGGGCTGGAGATCGGCGGAAACCCCAGAATCCACGGGGATTACCTCGACGCGCTCGCCGCGGATCGCGTCGATCCGTTCATGGCGCGCCTCTTTGCGGAGTCGATCCCCCGCGGCGGCGCGGTCCTCGACGGCAGCGCATACGTCGGGTACCACGCACTGCTCGCGGCGCGCCAGGTCGGCGAGCACGGTCGGGTGATGGCCCTGGAGCCCAATCCCGAGAGCTACCGTGCGCTGCGCGCGAACGTGCGCCGCAACGGCTTCGAGAACCGTGTCGTCGCGCTGCCGCTCGGGATCGCGGCCTGGTCCGGCATCCTGGGACTCGACAACACGGTCGCGGGCCGATCGATAGACGTCATCAAGCTCGCGATCGACCGCGACGGCGTCGGTGCGCTGCGGGGCATGCGCCGGGCCCGCGAGCTGAGCCCCGACGCGCGCCTGTTCGTCGAGTGCAACCCGGCGGCCCTGGTCGACGCCGGCACGAGCGCCGAGATGCTGCTCGAGGAGCTGCGCGGCTACGGCTTCATGGCGCGGGTAATCGAGGAGGTCCACGAGGAGCTCGTCCCCGCCGGCGCGTGGCTCGACGAGGTCTCGGGCCATGTCCAGCTGCTGTGCGAGCCCGTAAGCGTGCGCTACCGCTTGGCGCGTCGGGTGCGTCCGGGCGGCCGCTCCTCGCGGGCGCGGATCTCCGCCTAGACCCGCGACGTTTGGCGACCCCCGCCAGCGGGTAGACCGCCAGGTCATGATCGGTGCGGGGCGAGTGCGAGTGGCCGGCTCGGACGTAGCTACATGGGGCGTCGGTGAGCTGGCCTTCGAGGACCGACTCTTCGAGCGGGCGATCCGTCGCGGCGCCACCGTCGTCGACGCGGGAGCGGGCGGCGGCTACCACACGCTGCTCGCCGCGCGCCGGGTCGGCCCACGAGGCCGGGTCCTGGCGTTCGAGCCCGACCCCGAGGACTATCGGGCCCTGCGTCGCAACGTGCGCCGCAACGGCGTCGAGCAGCGCGTCCTCACCCTGCCGCTCGGGCTCGGGGAATGGGCGGACCGCCGCCCCTTCTACCGCGCGCCCAGCGACGGCAACCGGAGCACGCACCAAAATCGCTGGTGGGAGGCCCCTGACACGCAATCGACCAGCCTCGACGCCCAGATCGGCGGATGCGGCATCGACGTTGTCAGGCTCGACGTCGGCGGCGCCGAGCTCGAGGCGCTTCGCGGCATGAAGCTGACCGTCGAGCTGTGTCCCGAGCTTCGCCTCTTCGTCAACTGCGATCCCGAGGCGCTATGGCAGGCCGGCACGAGCACCCCGATGCTGCTCGAGGAGCTGACCCATCTCGGCTTCGACGTGCGGGCGATCGACGATCGCGCCCAGGAGCTTTTGCCGGCCGGCTCGTGGCTATGGAAGATCGGGACGCCGATGACCCTGCTCTGCGAGCGTCTCGCCAGTTAGGTAGCGCACGACCATCCGCTGGGCGGCTGTACAGTCACCCGCCAGGTGGTTGACGGCGACCTCGGTGAGACCCCGTTTCCGCGGATCGGCGAGTACGGGTTCCTATCCGATTGCCATACCGGCGCGCTGATCGCGCCGGATGGCTCGGTCGAGTGGCTGTGCCTGCCACGCTTCGACTCGCCGAGCGTGTTCACCGCGATCCTCGACCGCGGCGCGGGTTCGTTCCGGTTCGGCCCGACCGACGTGGTCGTCCCACTTGCGCGCCGCTACGTGCCGGGCACGAACGTCCTCGAGACGACGTGGATGTGCGAGGAAGGCTGGGTCGTGGTCCGGGACGCGCTGACCGTCTCCGAGTGGCGCGAGCAGACCGATCACGAGCACACTCGCCCCCCGACCGGCCACGATGCGGACGCGGGGCTGGTGCGCACCGCGAGGTGCGTCCAGGGCAGGGTCGAGCTCGAGCTGCACTGCGATCTCGCCTATGGCTACGGCGCGACGCGTCCCCGATGGGCTGTCGGGGAAGGGGGCGGCAAGACGGCGACGACGTCGGGCGGGGATCCCGACGTGCGGCTCGTCTCCGACACCGGGTTGCGGGTCGACGGCGACGACATCGTCGCCACGCGAGCGCTCGAGGAGGGGGAGGGATGCTTCTGCACCCTGGCCTGGGGGTCGCCGGACGCCGACCCGCGGACCTTCGAGGACGCCGCGTACCGGTTACGGGTGACCACGGAGTTCTGGCGCGCGTGGCTCGCCGACGGACACTTTCCCGACCACCCGTGGCGCAGCCATCTCCAGCGCGCCGCCCTGACCCTCAAGGGCCTCACCTACGCGCCGACCGGGGCGCTCGTCGCGGCGCTGACCACGTCGTTGCCCGAGACGCCGGGCGGGGAGCGCAACTGGGACTACCGCTACACGTGGATACGCGACGCCACCTTCACGCTCTGGGCCATGCACACGCTCGGGTTCGATCTCGAGGCGCGCGACTTCGCCGACTTCGTGCGCGACGTCTGTCACGCCGGGGAGGAGCCGATTCAGATCATGTATGGCATCGACGGCGAGCGCGACCTCGCGGAGAGCACGCTCGACCACCTGAGCGGCTACGCGGGCTCGCGCCCCGTGCGGATCGGCAACGCCGCCCACCGGCAGCGCCAGAACGACGTTTACGGAGCCCTGCTCGATTCGATCTACATCCACACCAAGAGCCAGGATCGCCTCCCCGACCGCGGCTGGGAGATCGCCAAGGACCAGGTCGAGGACGCGGCGCGGATGTGGCGCGAGCCCGATCAGGGGATCTGGGAGGCGCGCGGTGAGCCGAAGCACTACGTGTCCTCGAAGATCATGTGCTGGGTGGCGCTGGACCGCGGCGCCCGGCTCGCGAAACGGCGCCCGGAGGAGGCCGGGCTGGAGCGGCGATGGGCCGCGATCGCGGACGAGATCAAGGCCGAGATCCTCGAGCGCGGCGTCAGCGAGCGCGGCGTGCTGCGCCAGCACTACGACACCGACGCTCTCGACGCCTCGACCCTGCTGGCGCCCCTGGTCCGCTTCCTGCCCCCCGGCGACGAGCGGATCCGACGCACGGTGCTCGCGATCGCCGATGAGCTGAGCGAGAACGGCCTCGTGCTGCGCTACCACCCGGAGGAGACCGACGACGGGCTGCGGGGGGAGGAGGGCACGTTCACGATCTGCTCGTTCTGGCTCGTCTCGGCGTTTTCGGAGATCGGCGAGCCGGGCCGCGCCCGCGACCTCTGCGAGCGCCTGCTCGGCTTCGCGGGCCCGCTCGGCCTCTATGCGGAGGAGCTCGAGCCGCGGAGCGGTGCCCAGCTCGGCAACTTCCCCCAGGCCTTCACCCACCTGGCGTTGGTCAACGCCGTCTCGCACGTGATAGTCGACCAGCTCGTGGAGCGGGAGGCCGAGCAGCCGACGGCCGTGTTCAGCGAGATGCGGGCCCTGCGAGAATCGCCGGCTGGCGAGGCACGTAGCCCAGCTCCTCGAGCTTCGGGCCCATGATCTCGAGCATCGCCTCGATCTCGTCCGGAGTCATGTTGAGTCGCCAGCGCCCTGGCTCTGCGAAGCGCATCGCCTTGCCCGGGCCGGTCTGATCCCCTGGGGCCCGGACGAAGCCGTGACGATCGGCCACCTCGGCGACGTGGTCGGCGCTCGACCTGATGCCGAAGCGGTCGCAGATCCGCTGAAGCGCCGCGGCGGGATCCTGGCGCACCTCCTCGTAGCGGACGAGCAGCTTGCGGTCCTCGGGATGGGCCTCGAAGGCCCGCTGCACCACCTCGGTGCGGTACAGCCACACGCTCGACTGCCAGCGGATGAACGCCATCCGATCCTGGGCACCGACCGAGTAGGCGCCTTCCTCGAGGGCCCATGATCCCGCCTTGTAGGCGTCGAGCCACGAGTCGACGACGTCGCGGCCGTCGCGCAGCAGGAAGATCAGGCCGGCGCCGGGGAACATCGACATGATGAGGTCCGCGGCGTGCGAGCCGGGCTCCTTGACGATCACCAGGGGATCGTCGATGCCGCGCTCCCGCGCCCGATCGCGCGCCTGAACGTCGAAGCGCTCGGCGACCATGCGGCGCAGCGCGGGGAGCCACACGTGCCTGTACTCGTCGGAGAAGAAGTAATCGGGCTTGTCGCGCTTGACCTCAGGCAGGATGTTGAGGTCGGGGACGCGATCGCGGTGCGACCACGCCAGCGCGATCGGCCGCCATACCCCGAGATGGTGTCCGAGGTGCGGGTCGTCGAGCGGCACGACGCGCGGCAGGTCGGCGAGCATGCGCAGCATCCAGGTGCTGCCGCTGCGCGAGGAGCCGAGGATCCACACCAGGCTGTCCTCACGTTCGGCGATCGCGAAATCCGAGGCCCCCTCCCTCCGGGTCTCGGCGGCGCGCCCCCTGGGCGCTCGGCTGCGCTGGGCTCCAGCCATCTCCTTGCCGGGTGTGGGTTGTGCCCGCTCGACCCGGTTGTCAAACGGGACGTATAGCAGGCAATCAGACGCGGCGGGCGGATTTTCTGCATCCGGTCACACGGAGTTCACAACCCGTGTCCCGGGGGTGGGCGCGTGCCGGCGGCGCGGACCGCTCGGGCGGGGACGGCCCGGGATCGTAGGGAAGGGTGCTAGTGCCTGAGGCGGGGCTCGCCGGAGACGTGATAGGTCACGTACCAGGCGAGGTGCCTGGCGGCGTTGAGCCCGAGCGTGGCCGGAGCCAGAAGCCTCTTCATCTCGATCGGAAACCCTACCCGGAGCACAAGACGAGTTGAGCCGCTTATACCCCTTCGACCGAGCGGTTAGTCACGCTATTTGCGCATGAATCTCGTTCGCCGCCCGTTGCTGGTCCTCTGCGCCCCCGGCGCCACGGCCCAGACGACCGCCCTGGCCCCCCGGCTTCCGGCCCACGACGCAGCCGAGCTGGAGGCGACCGAGGGCAGCGGGGCGGGACGAATCGCGGCGGCGATGCTCGCCGTCGAGACGCGCCTCGTGGACGCCCGCCCCCCCGCCGTGCTGCTGTGCGGAGACGGCCCCGAGGTCGCGGCGGCGGCCCTGGTCGGCATCAAGCTCGGCCTGCCCCAGGCACGCCTCGACGCGGGGGTGCGCGGCGGCGGACGCCGCGACCCGACCGAGGTCGAGCGCGCGATCCCCGACCGTCTCTGCGACCTGCTGCTGTGCGTTGACGAGGCGGCCGTCGCCAACCTCGCGCGCGAGGGGCTCGGTGACAGGGCCAGCGCCGTGGGGGATGTACAGGTCGATCCAGGGCCGGCGGCTGATGCGATCCGCGCCTGGCTACCTACCTACACTTCCCCCGCATGAAGGTCGGAATCATCGGCCTCGGATACGTGGGCCTGCCGCTCGCGATCGCATTCGCCGAGGCCGGGCACGACGTCGTCGGCCTCGACGCGGATGCGCGCAAGCTCGAACGGCTGCGCCGTGGCGAGAGCGACGTCGAGGACGTGCCCGCCACCCAGCTTGCCGCGGCGAGCGAGCGACTCGCCGCGACAGCGGACCACGGTGACCTCGCTGGGTGCGACGCGGTGCTGATCTGCGTCCCCACGCCGCTCGCCAATCATCGCGAGCCCGACCTCACCTACCTCGTCGACGCGGCGACCTCGCTGTCCCCTGTGCTGCGCGAGGGCCAGCTGGTGGTGCTCGAATCCACCACCTATCCCGGGACCACCCGGGACCGCTTGAAGCCGATCCTCGAGGAGTCGGGGCTCGCCGCCGGCCGGGACTTCCACCTCGCGTACTCGCCCGAGCGGATCGATCCCGGCCGGACCGACTACACGATTCGCACCACGCCGAAGATCGTCGGCGGGTTGACCGAGACATGCCGCGACCGCGCGGTGGAGCTCTACGGCCTGATCTGCGACGACGTAGTCGCCGTCTCGGGCCCCGAGGCCGCGGAGCTCAGCAAGCTGCTCGAGAACATCTTCCGGTCGGTCAACATCGCGCTCGTCAACGAGCTCGCGAGGCTCTGCGAGCGCATGGAGATCGACATCTGGGAGGTCGTCGACGCGGCCGCAACGAAGCCGTTCGGCTTCATGCGCTTCGAGCCGGGGCCGGGAATGGGCGGCCATTGCCTGCCCGTCGACCCGTTCTATCTCGCGTTCGCCGCTCGCGAGCACGACTTCTACACCGAGTTCGTCGAGCTCGCGGGGAAGATCAACCAGACCCAGCCGCACTTCTGCGTGCAAAGGATCGAGCGGGCGCTCAACGACGCCGGCAAGCCGGTCAACGGATCGCGCATCCTGCTGCTCGGCGTCGCCTACAAGGCCGGGGTCGGCGACCTGCGCGAGTCGCCGGCGCTCAAGATCGTGCGCCTGCTGCGCGGGCTCGGCGCCGAGCTCGCCTACCACGATCCCCACGTGCCCGAGCTCGCCGAGCTGGACCTGCGCTCCACCGACCTCGAGGAGGAGCTGCCGCGCGCGGACATCGTCTGCGTGGTCACGGCCCACTCCGAGGTCGACTACGAGCGCGTGGTCGCCGATTCGCCCCTCGTGCTGGACTTCCGGGGAGTCACCCGCGGGATCAGGGCGGAGAACCTGGTCCGGCTTTGAGGACCCTGTTTCGTCGCCGGGGCTGGGGGCGGGCCGAGCGCGTCACGGCGAGTCTCGCGGCTCTCGCGGTCGCGACCGCCGGCAGCGTGATCGCCGGCGAGGGGCTGCGAATGGCGCGGCGCCGGCGCCGTGACCGCCCCGAGGCCGAGGGGACGATCGAGAGCGCCGCGCATGCGATCGAGACCGCGAGCCTCGCGACCGCGGACACGGTGACCGTGGCGCTCGAGGGCTATGAGTCGGCGCCGCGCGGCGAGACGGCCCTGTTCAACCTGCTGTCGGGCTTCGTGCTGTCGTTCGCGCTCGTCCGCCTCTCGGCGCACGGCCAGCGCGGCGGATGGTGGCCACTCGGGAGCGTCAGCCTCGGCGGCCGTCACATCCACCATTTCGTGCCCGGAATCCTACTCGCCTTCGGCTGCGGCGGGGCGGCGCTGGTCACCGACAGCGACCGTCTCGAGACGGCCCTCGCCGTTCCCTTTGGCGCCGGGGTGGGGCTCACCTTCGACGAGGCCGCGCTGCTGCTCGACCTGCGCGACGTCTACTGGACGCCCGAGGGGATCCTCAGCATCCAGGTCAGCTCCGGCCTCGCGGCGATCCTCGCGAGCACGATCCTCGCGCTGCGCATGCTTCGCCGCGGCGAGCGTCGCGTCGAGCAGCAGGGCCTGATCCCGCCGCCGTAGCGACCGCGACGAGCGGCGGCCGGCGATCGCCTCAGCGCCGAAGGCGGTAGCGCGCGAAGAGCTCGCCCTCGTCCTCGAGCAGCCACGCGGACTCGAGTGCGCGCGGCTGCTCGGCCGCGCCCTCCAGCAGCCCGGGCCCGATGCCACCTGCGAGCTTCGGGGCGATCGTGACGAACAGCTCGTCGATCAGGTCCTGCTCGATTAGCTGGGCGTGGGTGTGGGGCCCGCCCTCGCACAGCAGGGCGCGCACGCCGCGCTCCTGGCGCAGCATCCGCAAGGCGGCGGCGAGGTCGACGCTTCCCTCGTGGCGGACGACGCGCGTCGAGGTCGGGAGGTCGGGGATCTCGTCCTCGCCGGCGGCGTGGATCAGCACGCGCCCTCCGTCGGTGAACAGCCCGCACTCCCACGGCAGGTCGAGGCTGCGGGTGACGAGCACCGCGAGGGGGTCGTGGGCGAGGCTCTCCGCCCGCTCGCGGTGGCCCCGAAGCCGGGGGTCTGGGACGAGGCGCCCGTAGCACTCGGCGCGCATCGTCCCGGCGCCGATCAGCACGGCGTCGACCTGGGTGCGCAGCAGGTGGAGGACCTCCATGTCGGTGCGACTGCCGATCGGTCCGGCGCGCCCTTCGATCGTGGCGCGGCCGTCGACGGTCACGGCGAAGTTGGAGACGACGTAGGGGCGGTCGTCATACGCGTGTTCGCCCAGCCGCAGGTGGGTGTACTGCTCGGCGGGCGTGGTCGGCGCGGGATCGGGAAACAGGCGCCGCACGCTCGCCCTACGCTTCGGGGCTCTCGATCTCGGCCAGGTGCTCGACGTTGGCGCGATCCCCGGCTTCAGGGCTCGGCTGGCCCTCGAACCAGGCGTCGAGGATCTCGCCCAGCTCGGCCTCCGAGGTCGCCCGCAGGCTGAGCGCCAGGACGTTGGCGTCGTTCCAGCGCCGCGCCCCGGCCGCGGTCGGCCCGTCGGCGCACAGCGCGGCGCGGATGCCCCCGACCTTGTTGGCCGCGATCGAGGCGCCGGTCCCCGTCCAGCAGCAGACGACCGCCTGCTCGGCGCGGCCCTCGGCGACGTCGCGCGCCGCGGCTTCGCTCGCCCATGCCCAGTCGTCGCGGTCGGCGTCGCTCAGCGCGCCGTGCGTGAGCGGCTCGTGCCCGCGGCGACGAAGCTCCCCGACGATCGCCTCGGCGATCCCCGTGCGCTCGTCGGCTGCGACTGCGATCCGCATCGCTCCCAAGGTTAATTAGGCGCGGCGATCGGGCGGAGGGAGCGTCGCGGAGCGGTCAGGCCGAGCGCTGCGCCGCCGCGATCGCCTCCTCCCGGGTCGGGAAGACCTCGACTCGGATCGCCTTGCCGTCGCGCGCGCTCCATACCTGAAAGACCCTCTGGGTGGCCTCGATCCCCGTCTCGCGGCCGCGCGCCACGACCTGCAGCGGGATCACGACCCGGTCGCCCACCTCGATGAACTCCTCGGGGACGAAGCGAACCTCGTCCATCACCTCGTAGAAGGAGTCGAAGTATCGCCGCACGCCGTCGTGGCCGCGATACGTGTCGGGCTCGACCGACAGGGAGGGCGGTGTCGTTACCTCGAACTCCGGATGGATGTAGTCGAGCAAAGCCTCGACTCCATCGCGCTCGAACGCCTCCAGCCCTTCTCGCATCAGCTCGACGTTGTCGCGCGACACGCCGGCAGTATCGCCCAGCGGACGCGCTCAGCCCAGCCAGCCGAAGTCCCGCCCGGCCCAGCGCTCCAGCTGCTCGACGTCGGGGCGGTAGAGATCGACGAGCCGGGCCCGCAGATCGGGTGGCAGCTCGGGCTTGGGCGCCGCGCCGGCGTCGGGATCGTGGACGAGGCGCTCGACCGCCCAGCGCAGTCCCTCGGGCAGGCGATCGAAGTTGCGATCGAGGGCGCGAAGACCGGGGAGCCGGACGGCGCGGTCCATGACCCGAAACCGGCCGCTGCCCTTGGCGGTCCCCGTCTCCCACTCGCGCTCGAACTGCGGCGAGCTGAAGCCCTCGTCCACGCCGAGGAATCCGAACACGCGCCGCATCGTCGAGGCGCGGTCGCGCTTTAGCTCCTCGCGCGATACGAGCTCGATCCGGTCTGTGTCGAAGTGCTCCAGGTAGGGCTCGAGCTGGAAGAAATAGCGGCCCCGGTCCACGTAGGCCGTGTGCGGATCGGACAGCGCCTCGGCAAGCGGGCGGTCGTCGTAGCCGCCGCCGAGGTTGTGCAGGTAGTGGGAGAGCATGCGGTCGATCGGGTCGCGGACCATGTAGATCAGCCGAGCGTCGGGGAGCGTCTCGGCCAACCGCTCGGCGACGCCCTCGAAGCGCGGCCGATTGGTGTAGTGAGGTGAGGTCTCGCCGCGGACCGGATCAGCGGGGCGGAAGTGGCTCGCGTACCAGTCGCGGCCGAGCGGCCAGTTGAGCTCCGAGACGAAGAAGTTGAGCTCCTTGGGGCGCGACATCCCGATCTCGGGATGCAGGTTGAGGTAATGGTGAAGGCTCGTGGTCCCGCACTTCAGCCCGCCGATCAGCACGACGTTGGGCAGTGCGCCGCCCGCCCGGCCGGACCGGGCGCGGCCGCCGCTAAAGCGCTCGCGGGCGCGGGCGACCATCGCCTTGTCGGCGCGGTCGGATCGGATCGGCGCCGGTTCGGGGACGGTCAGGAGCCGGCGCCGAGCAGCTTCGTCGCTTCGCGCAGGTTCTTGACCTGCGCGGTCGGCGGCTTGCGCCCGTCCAGGGCCTCGCCGTGGCGGTTTACCCAGACGACGGGGACGTTCATCTTCAGCACGGGCGCGACGTCGTGGTAGTAGCTCGACCCGATGTGGAGCCACCCCTTCTTGCCGCCCATTCGCCGGGCGGCTTCCTTGAAGTGGGCGGGGTCGGGCTTGTAGCTGCGGACCTGCTGGGCCGTGACGACGATGTCGAGGTCGGTGCGCAGGTGGCGGCGGGACAGGCCCAGCAGCTTGTCGTCGATGTTGGAGATGATCCCGATTTCGAACTTCTTGGACAGGCGGTCCATCGCCGCGTTGGCCTCCCGGAACGGCTGCCAGCGAGCCACGGAGTCGGGAAGAAACTGCGCGCGCGCGGGCTCGAGCTGCCACCCAAGCTCCTCGGCCACGTTGACCGCCGTGCGCCGCAGGACCTCCGCATACAGCTCGTAGGAGCCGGCCATGATCTCGGTCTGGATCGGGAAGAAGCGCTCGAGCAGCTTCGCCTCGTCGATCGTGAAGCCGTCCTTCGCGGCCTCCTCGTTGAACGCATCGACGATCGCCTTCTCCCAATCGATCAGGGTGCCGTAGCAGTCGGCCGTGACCCACTTGAGGTCCTTCTTGACGTCGCGAGGGATGGGCATGAAGCGCGGCATTATCGCAACTGGCCTCGAAAATCCCTGCTGTGACCGCTGATAGGGTCGCGCGGTGAGCTCCGGGCGGCGCGAGCTGTGGCTGGGGGGCGCCCATCTCGCCGTGCTGTGGGCGTTCGGATTTGGCCAGCCGCTCTTCGAGATCCTGTGGGACAGCCCGGAGTTCTTCGTCGCACGCGGTAACCCGCGCGGCGACATCATCCTGCTCGCGATCGGGCTCGTCGCCCTGCCGCCGGCGGCGATGCTCGGGGTCGAGGCCGTCGCGGGGCTGGTCGGCCCCCGGGCTCGGCGCGGCTCGCACCTGGCGTTCGTCGGCCTGCTCGTCGCGGCGCTGGCGCTCCAGGCGCTCGACTCGCTGACCGGGCTGCCCGCCGGGATTCTCGTCGCGGGCTCGCTGGGGGTGGGATCCGCGGCGGCGGCGGCGTATGCGAGCACCCGGTTCGTCCCCGCCGTACTGACCGTGCTTGCCCCGGCCCCCGTGCTGTTCGTCGCCATCTTCCTGTTCATCTCCCCCGTTCGCGACCTCGTCCTTCCGCAGCGCGACGTGAGCGCGCTCGACGCCGAGGTCCGGTCGAGCGCGCCGGTGGTGGTGGTCGTGTTCGACGAGTTCCCGGTCGCATCGCTGCTTGACGAGCGCGGCCGGATAGACGCTCGCCGCTATCCGGCCTTCGCGGAGCTCTCGCGCGAGGCGACGTGGTATCGCAACGCGACGACCGTCGCCGACTTCACCAACCGCGCGGTCCCGGCGTTTCTCACGGGCAGCGATCCCGGTGCCGACACGCTGCCCAACGCCCCGTCGCAGCCCGACAACCTGTTCACGCTGCTCGGGGGTAGCTATGAGCTCGACGTGCACGAGGC
>Ga0137368_10004125_pt1 | contig 15518 bp, 17 predicted proteins | sample SagtaG_13_FD_104917 | JGI IMG/M metagenome (GOLD analysis project Ga0137368, IMG submission 104917) | Vadose zone soil microbial communities from Sagehorn Ranch, Mendocino, California, USA - Sage1_L_100_16 metaG | ecosystem: Environmental > Terrestrial > Soil > Vadose zone | place: USA...
CATGGGCCGGCTGCATCGCAACGAGCGGTCGGGCACCTTGACGGGGCTCATGCGCGTGCGGCAGTTCACGCAGGACGACGCGCACATCTACTGCCGCCTCGATCAGATCCAGGACGAGATCACCGCGATGCTCGAGCTGGTCCGCGAGTGGTACAAGACCTTCATGCTCGAGCCGTTTTTCAAGCTATCCACGCGGCCCGCGAAGTCGCTGGGGACGGACGAGCAGTGGGGGGCGGCCGAGCGGTCGCTCCAGGACTCGCTGCGCGCCAACGGCCTCGCGTTCGACCTCAATCCGGGCGACGGGACCTTCTACGGGCCCAAGATCGACGTCGACGTCCAGGACGCGCTGGGGCGACGGTGGCAGGTCGCGACGATCCAGATCGACTTCCAGCAGCCGGATCGCTTCGCGCTCGAGTACATCGACAGCGACGGGCAGGCCAAGCGCCCGGTCATGATCCACCGGGCGATCTTCGGCTCGTTCGAGCGCTTCGTCGGCGTCCTGGTCGAGCACTACGCCGGGGCCTTCCCGACGTGGCTCGCGCCCGTCCAGGCGCGCGTGCTCCCGATCAGCGAGAAGCACATCGAGTACGCGCGCGCGGTGCACGGCCGCCTGCGCGCCGCACGCGTCCGGGCCGAGCTCGACGACCGCAACGAGAAGCTCGGCTACCGCATCCGCGACGCGCAGCTCCGAAAGGTGCCGTACATGCTCGTCGTCGGCGCCCGCGAGGCCGAGAACAGCACGGTGAGCCTCCGCCACCGCACCGGGGACGACCTCGGCGCCGTGCCGCTCGAGCGCGTGCTCGGCGACCTTGCCCGCGAGATCACCTCGCGCGACGCCAGCCTCATCGTGGGCCGCTCGTGATCGGCCGGCCGAACCTATCATCGATTTACAGTCGCGCCTCCGCCGGCGGGGCCAGCCCCGCGACGGCCTGCAGCGCGCACTACTCACAGTCGCGCCTCGGCCGGCAGGGCCCCAGCCCCGCGACGGCCTGCAGCGCGCACTACCACGCCGCGCGACGCGGCTAACGAGGAGTCACGCCTATCAGCCAAGCCAAGGACATCCGTATCAACGAAGGCATTCGCGTCCGGGAAGTCCGTGTCGTCAGCGCCAGTGGCGAACAGCTCGGCATCATGCCGATCACCCAGGCCCTGGAAACCGCGCGCCAGCAGGAGTTCGACCTCGTCGAAGTCGCGCCGGACGCCCAGCCGCCGGTGTGCCGTATCATGGACTTCGGCAAGTACAAGTACACGCAGGCGCGGCGGCTGAAGGAAGCGCGCAAGAAGCAGACGACGATCCAGGTCAAGGAAGTCAAGATGGGCCCCAAGACGGAGAAGCACGACTTCGACTTCAAGCTGAAGCACGTGCGGCGCTTCCTCGAGGAGGGCCACAAGGCCAAGGTCACCGTGCGCTTCAAGGGGCGCGAGATGGCCCACACGGAGCTCGGCTGGAAGATGCTCAACAAGATGGTCGAGGCGACGCAGGATATCGCCAACACCGAGAACAATCCTCGGCTCGAGGGGCGGATGCTGCACATCATCCTGAGCCCCAAGGTCCACAACTAGCCCCAGGCGAGCCCCCAGAAGGAGACCTCGATGCCGAAGATGAAGACCAAGCGCGGGGCGGCGAAGCGGCTCAAGCGGACCGCCTCGGGAAAGCTCAAGCGGGCGGGCGGCTGGAAACAGCACAAGCTCCAGAAGAAGGATCCCAAGCACCGCCGAAAGCTTCGCGCGGCAAAATTGATCGACAAAGCGGACGAGGCCCGGCTGCGGGTGCTCGTGCCCTATCTGTGATCGAGGAGGAGCCGGAGCATGCCACGGGCAAAAGGTGGAGCCAAGACGCGCCAGCGGCGCAAGAAGATCCTCAAGAAGGCGAAGAGGTACGTCGGCGGGCGCCGGAAGCTCTACAAAACCGCCGCCGAGACCGTCCTGCGCGCGGGGGCGTTCGCGTACCGCGGCCGAAAGCAGAAGAAGCGTGAGGCGCGATCTCTCTGGATCGTGCGGATCAACGCCGCCTGCCGCCAGGTGGGACTTTCGTACTCGAAGTTCATCGCCGCGCTCAACCGGGCGGGGATCCGCCTCGATCGCAAGGTGTTGGCGGAGCTGGCGGTCACCGACCCGTCGGCGTTCGCCAAGCTCGCCGAGACCGCGCGAGCCCAGAGCCGGTAGTTCGTGGGGCACCCCCGCGTCGACGCTATCGTCCAGCAGGCGCGGGAGGCCGTCGCCGCCGCGCAGTCGTCGGCCGAGCTCGAACGGATTCGCGTCAGCGTTCTCGGTCGCCAGGGTGAATTGACGCAGCTTTTGCGCTCGCTCGGAGCGCTCGCTCCGGAGGAGCGGCCGCTCGTCGGCGCGGCGGCCAACGAAGCCAAGCGCGAGCTCGAGGCGCTCCTCGACGCGCGGCTCGCCGCGACGCTCGAGGCCGAGCGGCAGGCCGAGCGCCGGGGGCAAAGGCTCGACCTCACACTCCCCGGCCGCCGGCCGCCCCGCGGCTCGCTCCACCCGCTGACGCGCGTCCACGACGAGATCGTCGCGATCTTCGCCGGACTCGGTTTCTCGGTCGCCGAGGGTCCGGAGATCGAGACGGATTACTATAATTTCGAAGCGCTCAACATCCCGCGTGACCACCCCGCCCGGGACATGCAGGACACGCTGTATCTCTCGGAGAGCACGCTCCTGCGCACCCACACCTCACCCGTGCAGATCCGGGTGATGCTGGCGCAGAAGCCGCCGGTGCGCATCATCGTGCCCGGCAAGGTCTACCGCCGGGACGTCGCCGACATGACGCATTCCCCGATGTTCCACTAGGTCGAAGGGCTCGCGGTCGATCGCGGGATCACGATGGCGGATCTCAAGGGCACGCTCGAGCTGTTCGCGCGCGAGATGTTCGGGCCGCGGTCACGCATCCGCTTCCGGCCGTCCTTCTTCCCGTTCACCGAGCCGTCCGCCGAGGTCGATGTGCTGTGCTTCGTCTGTCACGGCGACGGTTGCCGGCTCTGCAAGCAGGGTGGCTGGCTCGAGATCCTCGGCTCGGGCATGGTGCATCCGCAAGTCCTGCGCAACGTCGGGTACGACCCCGAGGAGGTCACCGGCTGGGCGTTCGGCATGGGGATCGAGCGCATCGCGATGCTCAAGTACGGCATCGACGATCTCCGCCTGTTCTTCGAGAACGACCTACGTTTCCTGAGGCAGTTCGCATGACAGTGCCACCACGCATCTTTCTCAGGCCACCCTCGGTGGCACCGGGCTCACGGCCCCCGCTACCATGAAGATCCCGTACGCGTGGATCAGAGAGTTCGTCGACCTGCGGCTGACGGCCGCGCAAGCCGCCGACCGCCTCGTCAACGCCGGTATCGAGGTCGCGTCCGTGACGCCGCTGGCGCCCGACTGCAAGGGCGTCGTCGTCGGGGAAATCGAGGCGATCGAGCGCGAGCTCGGCGCGAGCCACGGCCACCGGCTGGTTGTCTGCCGCGTGAGCACCGGGCGCGAGCACTATTCCGTCGTGTGCGGGGCGCCGAACACCAAGGTCGGCATCCGCGCCGCCTTCGCGCCCCCCGGCGCCGTCCTGGCGGGTGGACGCCGGATCGCCACCGCGAAGATCCACGGCGCCGAGTCGCAGGGCATGCTCTGCTCGGAGCGGGAGATCGGGATCGGCGAGGAGCACGAGGCGGGCATCCTGCTTCTGGACGGCGCCCGGCCCGGCGCTGACCTGATCGCGGCGCTCGGCCTCGACGACCACGTGCTCGAGGTCGAGATCACCCCGAATCGACCCGACTGCCTCTCCGTCGTGGGCATCGCGCGCGAGCTGGCGGCACTCACCGGCGCGCGCTTCCGCCTGCCGACGATCGCGCTGAAGGAGTCGGCTGAGGCCGCGCGAACGCTCGCGCGTGTGCGCATCGAGGCGCCGGATCTGTGCCATCGGTTCACGGTGCGCGTCATCAACGGCGTCACCGTCGGCCCCTCGCCGGGTTGGCTCCGGGCGCGGTTGCGCGCGGTCGGGCTTCGCCCCATCAGCAACGTCGTGGACGCCACCAACTACGTCCTGTGGGAGCTCGGCCAGCCGCTGCACGCCTACGATTACGAGACCGTCGCCGACGGGACAATCGTCGTGCGTCGCGCCCGGGCCGGCGAACGCTTCACGACCCTGGACGGCCAGGAGCGGGCGCTGGATGCCTCGATGCTCCTCATCGCCGATCCGCGCGGGGCCATCGGGCTGGCCGGGGTCATGGGAGGCGCCAACACCGAGGTGACCGACCGGACGACGCGCATTCTGCTGGAGAGCGCATGGTTCGCCCCCGCCTCGATCCGGCGCACGTCGCGCGCGCTCGGCCTCAGGACCGACGCCGCGTATCGCTTCGAACGGGGGGCCGACATCGAGATGCTGGTGACGGCGTCCGCCCGCGCCGCGGCACTCATCGCCGAGCTGGCGGGTGGCGCGATCGTCCGAGGCGTCGTCGACGCGTATCCCCGGAAGCGCAAGCCCCGGCGCGTGCGCCTCAGGATGTCGCGGGTGAAGGGCGTCCTCGGCGTAGCGCCGCCGTTGGCGCAGGCGAGGAAGATTCTCGCGGGTCTCGGCCTGCCGGGGAAAGCTCGGGGCGCCGACCTCGAGGTCACGGTGCCAAGCTTCCGCCGCGACCTTGCCATCGAGGACGATCTCGTCGAGGAGATCATCCGCGTCTGGGGCTACCACCGGATCCCGTCCACGCTGCCCGGCGGCGCGATCGCCCTCGTCACGCACCCGGCGACAATGCGCCAGAGTCAGACCGTCCGCCGGGCGCTCGTGGGCGCGGGGCTCGCGGAAGTGATCACGCATAGCTTCAGCGATCCCGCGCGCGCCGCGCTCTTGCGCCGGTCGTCCGATCCGGCTCCCGTCGAGCTGCTGAACCCGCTGTCCCAGGACGCCTCGTGGCTGCGCTCGAACCCGCTGGAAGGGGTCCTCGGCGTGGTGGCGACCAACGTGAGGCGCCAGCACCCCGACGTCAGGATCTTCGAGCTGTGCAAAACATACTCCCGCGTCGAAACAATCGGTAAAACGGGCGTGCCGGAGCCGGCTCGCGTCGTCGCACAGGGTAAAACGGGCGTGTCGGAGCCGGCCCGCGTCGTCGCACAGAGTAAAACGGGCGCGCCGGAGCCGACCCGCGCCATCGAAGCGGATAGAACGGGCGTGTCGGGGCCGGCTCGCGCCTTTCTCAGGCCACCCTCGACGGAAGCCGGCCTCAAGGACCCCGCTACAAAAGAACCGCGCTGGCTCGCGATCGCCCTCACGGGCGCGCGGGGCGAGCCGGGCTGGTACGGGCCGAACGCGCGGGCCGACGTCTACGACGCGAAGGGACTCGCCGAGCACGTGCTCGACGCGCTCAGCGCGCGGGCGAGCACGGGCGGCGCCGGCGCGCTCGGTGGATTCGAGCCCGACTGCCACGGTACGCTCGTGGCCGACGGCGGCGCGATCCTCGGCGAGTTCGGTGAGGTCGCCGCGGCGCTGCGAGAAAGCCTGGGCATCCCGGCGCCCGTCTTCGCCGCAGTCCTCTCGCTCGACGTCGTGGGGGCGGTGGCGCCAGCGCCGACCCGCTACCAGGCGCTCCCACGCTTCCCCGCGGTGGAGCGCGACCTTGCCTTCGTCGTCGGCGACGGCCAAACGCCGACCGCCGCCCAGATCGAGTCGGCGCTTCGGGAAGAGGCCGGACCTCTTCTCCGCCGGCTCGTGCTCTTCGACGTCTTTCCCTTCCCCGACGGCCGGTCGAGCCTCGCGTGGCGGCTCCTCTTCCAGGCCGAGGACCGCACGCTGACCGACGACGAAGTGAACGCGATCCAGGAGCGTGTCGTCCGGCGGATCACCGAGACCTTCCACATCACCCTGCGGAGCGGATGATGGGCGACGGCGTCGTCGAGCGATTGACCGAACTCGAAGAGGCGGTGAAGCGCGCCGCCGCCGCGATCGGCCGGCTGCGCGAGGAGAATGCGCAGCTCAAGCGCGAGGTCAGGCGCCTCGGCGAGGAGCGGCGCCAGGTCCTCTCTCAGGTGGACATGATCCTGAAGGACATCGGTAAGCTCGATCTCGACAGGCCTCAGGAATGAACGCCCCGGGACGTTGGCCCGAACGTCGGGCGCCGGAGGCCCGGCGAAGGCGCCCCGATGGAGAATCCGAATGACTGAGCCCCGGCGGATCGAGCTGAACCTGCTCGGGCAGACGCTCACGATCCGGTCCGAGGCGTCGCCCGAGTACCTGCGCACGCTCGCGAAGTATCTCGAGGAGCGCGTGACGGCGCTCAAGCGGTCGGGCGTCAAGGACCCGATGACGGCGCTGGCCCTGGCAGCGCTCGACATCACCGACGAGTTGTTCCGCGCCCGCGACGACAAGACGCGCGACGAAGGCGACGTCGGCGCTCGGATCGGGGCGCTGGTAACTCTCCTTGAGAAGGTCGCGCCGCGCGAACCGGGCGAGAGCTAGCCAGCGGGCCGGTCTCCCGGCGGCTTAGAACTTGCCGTGACGGCCGGCGCCGGCCGCAAAGCGCCGGGCGCCGGCCACGCTCTCGCCGGCTTTCGCCGACGTCATGCCGAGCGCGTGCTCGCGCCGGAGCGCGGCCGAACGGCGCGTACCGAGGGACTCGTACACCGACCGCCGGTCGCTGCGGACACACAGCGGAGGGAATCCGGCGATCGTCGCGGCGAGCGCTTCGGCTTCTTCGCGCGCCCGGTCGCGCGCCACGACGCGACTGACGAGGCCGATGCCCTCCGCCTCGCGCGCGTCGACCGGCCGGCCGGTCAGAATGAGATCGAGCGCGCGGCCGAGCCCGATGATCGCCGGGAGTCGCACGGTGCCGCCGTCGACGAGCGGCACGCCCCACCGGCGATTAAAGACGCCCATCACGGCATCCTTTTCCACGACGCGGAGGTCGCACCAGAGCGCCAGCTCGAAGCCGCCGGCGACGGCGTAGCCTGCCACCGCGGCGATCACCGGCTTGGACAGCGCCCTGCGCGTCGGGCCCATCGGTCCCTCGCCGTAAGCGGGCGAGAGCTGGCGCGGCGCCGCCGCGAACGCCTTCAGATCGTAGCCGGCGCAGAAGGTCCCGTTCGCGCCCCAGAGCACGGCGACGCGCCGTTCGCGGTCGCGCTCGAAGGCGCGGAATGCCGCGCGGAGCGCGGCGGCAGTCGACGGGTCCACCGCGTTCCGGCGATCGGGCCGGTCGAGGATGATCGTGGTGACAACACCGTTCGATTCGGTCCTGACGCTCGGTCGTTCCATGATCATCCTCCTGCGCCGATCGGCCCGAGCAACAATCCTCTTGACGCGAGGTCGCGCCGTAGGGTACCAAGACTTGTCCCTGCGCTGCTCGTGATGCCGGGGGGAAGTTTCAACCTCGTAAACAAATTGGGAGCTGTGGCCGAGGGTTGTGCGCAAGCCCCTCCAGAAGGGGAAGCCTAAAGCCCTCCAATTAACGGCGCCCACCTGGTGATACCAGGTTCGAAACACCGTCGGCACACGGCAGAGGTGGGGATTTGACTCCCCCGCTCGGTGCCCCCTATACTGCGGCAATGCAAGGCATTTGGCTCATTCTCGACTCACTCATCGCGGTGCTCGCCCTCGTGCTCGGATTCATCCTGCACAAGTGGATCAGCGATCGGAAGATCGGGGAAGCGTCGAGTCGCGCGGAGCGTATCGTTCAGGACGCCGAGCGCGACGCGGCGAACCGCCTGAAGAGCGCCGACCTCGAGGCCAAGGAAGCCGGGCTGAAGGCGCGCACGGCCGTCGAAGCGGAGACGCGACAGCGCGAGAACAGGATCCAGCAGATCGAGCAGCGTGTCCTCTCGAAGGAGGAGGAGCTCGCGCGGAAGCTTGACCAGCTCGAGCGGCGACTCACCGAGTCCGGCACGAAGGACCGTGAGCTCACCGGCCGCGAAAAGGCGGTCGGCGACAAGGAGAGCCGACTCGCGGTCGCGCTGGACGAGCAGCGGCGCAAGCTCGAAGCGATCGCCAGCCTCACGGCGGAAGAGGCCAAGCGCCAGCTCCTCGCACAGATGGAAGTCGAGTCGCGGCGCGAGGCACAGCTGATCGGGATGCGTCTCGAGGAGGAGGCGCGCGAGACCGCGCAGATGAAGGCGAAGGAAGTCCTCGCGACGACGATCCAGCGCCTCGCCCCGGACTACACCGTGGAGACCGCCGTCTCGGTGGTGGACCTTCCCTCCGACGACATGAAGGGGCGCATCATCGGCCGCGAGGGGCGCAACATCCGGGCGCTCGAGCAGCACACCGGGGTCGACCTCATCGTGGACGACACGCCCGAAGCCGTCCTGATCTCCGCCTACGATCCCTATCGCCGCGAGATCGCGCGGCGCGCCTTGCAAGTGTTGATCGCCGACGGCCGGATCCACCCGGCCCGCATCGAAGAGGTCGTCGAGAAAGTCAAGAAGGAGATGGATCAGCACCTCCGCGAGGAGGGCGAAAAGGCGTGCTTCGAGGTCGGTGTCCACGGCCTCCATCCGGAGCTCGTGAAGCTCGTGGGCCGGATGAAGTTCCGGACGTCGTACGGCCAGAACTGTCTGCAGCACTCCAAGGAAGTCGCCTGGCTCGCGGGCATGATGGCGGCCGAGATCAAGGCCGACGCCAAGCTCGCCAAGCGCATGGGGCTGCTCCACGACATCGGCAAGGCGCTCACGCACGAGCAGGAGGGCAGCCACCCCGAGCTCTCGCTGCAGGTGCTGACGAAATACAACGAGTCGGCCAAAGTCATCAACGCGGCGCTCTGCGGTCACGAGAACGTCGAGCCCGAGACGATCGAAGCCGTGTTGGTCGAGGCCGCCGACGGCATCTCGGCGGCGCGTCCCGGCGCCCGGCGCGACGTGCTCGAGTCGTACATCAAGCGGCTCGCGAAGCTCGAGGAGATCGCGCTCTCCTACAAGGGTGTCGAGATGTGCTACGCGATCCAGGCGGGCCGGGAGCTGCGCATCATGACGAAGGCCGACATCGTCTCCGACCTCGACGCGCACCAGCTCGCCAAGGACATCAGCAAGCGCATCGAAGCCGAGATGCAGTATCCCGGCCACATCAAAGTGGTCGTCATCCGAGAGACGCGCGCCGTCGAAGTGGCGAAGTAGAGCCTCATGAACATCCTGATGGTCGGCGACGTCTACGGCGAGCCCGGCCGGCAGGCGGTCGCCAAGCTCGTGCCGCGCCTGCGCCAGGAGCACGCGATCGACTTTGCCGTCGTCAACGTCGAGAACGCGGCGGGCGGCTTCGGCGTGACCGCGGCGATCGCGCGGCAGATCCTCGAGGCGGGCGCCGACGTCATGACCTCGGGTAACCACATCTGGGACAAGCGCGAGATCGTCGAGTACATCACCAAGGAAAATCTATTGTTGCGTCCGGCCAATTTCCCGGCCGGGACGCCCGGCGTCGGCTACGTCACGGTGAAGACCGGTCCCCACAAGGTCGCCGTGCTGAACCTGATGGGGCGCGTCTTCATGTTGCCGATCGACTGTCCGTTTCGGAAGGCCGACGAGATTGTTCCGGAGCTGCGGAAGGAGACGTCGATCGTTCTCGTGGACATGCACTGTGAGGCGACGTCCGAGTCGCTCGCGATGGGCTGGTACCTCGACGGGCGGGCGAGCGCGGTCGTCGGGACGCACCGCCACGTCCAGACGGCGGACGAGCGCGTGCTCCCGGGCGGCACGGCCTACATCACGGACCTCGGCCTCACCGGACCGACCGATGGGGTCATCGGGGTCGATCGTGACCAGATCATCCAGCGCTTCCTCAACCAGATGCCGGTTCGCTTCGAAACCGCCAGGGGCCCCGCGGCCCTCCAGGGCGTGGTGATCGTGGTCGAGCCCGAAACCGGCCGCGCGACGTCAATCCGCCGACTCCGCGTCCCGGCTTGATCCTCGACGGCAAGCTCGTCGCCCAGAAGGTGCTGGAGGAGGTCCGCGAGGGCGTCGCGCGCGTGAAGGACCGGTCCGGCGTCGCCCCGACGCTCGCCGTCGTCCTCGTGGGCGATTTCGCGCCGTCCAAGGTCTACATCGCGAACAAGAAGCGGGCGGCGGACACCGTCGGGATCGCGTCCCAAGACCACCTCCATCCCGAGGGGCTCGACCGCGAGGCGCTGCTCGCGCTGCTGCGACGGCTCAATGCCGACCCCCGCGTTCACGCCATCTTGCTTCAGCTTCCGCTGCCGACGGGGCTCGACGAGGACGAGGCGATCGCCGCGATCGCCGCCGAGAAGGATGCCGACGGCCTGCACCCGGTCAACCTGGGGCGGCTGCTCGCCGGAGCGCCGACCGTCGTGCCGTGCACGCCGGCCGGCTGCCTGGAGCTCCTCGACCACTACGGCTGCGATCTCAAAGGGGCCGAAGCGGTCGTGATCGGCCGCTCGCGCCTCGTCGGCAAGCCCCTCGCGCAGCTCCTCCTCGCCCGGCACGCCACCGTCACGATGTGCCACACCCGGACCCGCGATCTCGCCGCACACACGCGGCGCGCCGACGTTCTCTGCGTCGCGGCCGGGCGCCCCCGCACCGTGACCGGCGACATGGTGAAGGAGGGCGCGTGGGTGGTCGACGTCGGGATCAACCGCCTGGAGACCGGCAAGCTCGTCGGCGACGTCGAGTTCGCGAGCGTGGCGGCGCGCGCCCGCGCGATCACGCCGGTCCCCGGCGGGGTTGGCCCGATGACCATCGCGATGCTGCTGCGCAACACGCTGCGTGCGGCCGAGCGCCAGCTGGGCATGACATGAGCACGGGCCGCGCCGTGCTGACCGTCTCCGAGCTGACCACGCGCCTGCGCGAGGTCCTGGAAGAGCGATTCCCGGCGGTGTGGGTCGAGGGCGAGATCTCGAACTATCGCCTTTACGGCTCGGGCCACGCGTACTTCACGCTCAAGGACGCCGACGCCCAGCTCCGCACCGTCCTCTTCAGAAATCGCATGCGGCGGATCAGGTTCGAGCCGGCCGACGGCCTGCACGTCATGGCCTTCGGCAGCGTCGAGGTCTACCCGCAGCGGGGGGAATACCAGCTGGTCGTGGAGCTGCTCGAGCCGAAGGGGCTCGGCGCCCTGCAGCTCGCGTTCGAGCAGCTGAAAGCCCGACTTCAAGCCGAGGGCTTGTTCGATCCCGCGCGGAAGCGAGAGCTTCCACGATTTCCGCGGAAGATCGGCATCGTGACGTCCACAAGCGGCGCCGCGATCCGGGACATGCTCCGCGTGATCGGCCGCCGCTTCGGCGAGCTCCACATCGTGATCGCGCCCTGTCGGGTCCAGGGCGAGGGCGCGGCCCAGGAGATCGCCCAGGGGCTCCGCGACCTCAACGGGCTGGGCGACGTCGACGTCATCATCGTCGGCCGCGGCGGCGGCTCGCTCGAGGACCTCTGGGCCTTCAACGAAGAGGTCGTCGCCCAGGCCATCGCCGCCTCGAAGGCCCCCGTCGTGTCGGCCGTCGGCCACGAAGCAGATTTCACGATCGCCGACTTCGTCGCCGACCTGCGCGCGCCCACGCCCTCGGTCGCCGCGGAGCTCGTCGTTCGCGAGAAGCAGGCGGTGGTGGACACCCTCGCGCAGCTGCGGGCGCGGCTCGCGCGGGTGGTCGCCCGGCCGCTTCGCGACCTCGAGCGCCGGGTCGACGAGCTGACGGTCCGGCTCCGCCGCGGGATGCGCGGTGAATTGAGCCACGCCACCCATCGACTCGCGCTGGCGACCGGGGCGCTTCGCGCGTCGGATCCCGTGGCCCGGGTGATCAACGACCGTCATCGCCTGGAGGGCCTCGAGGCGCGACTGGTCGGCTCGTTCATCCGTCGCTGTGATCGCGCGCGCTACAGTCTGCGGGCGGCGGTCGGGCGGCTCGATTCGCTCTCGCCGCTGGCGGTGCTCGGGCGCGGTTACAGCCTGACGAGACGGCCGACGGGCGAGGTCGTGAGGAGTGCGCGCCAGGTGAAGGCCGGCGACGATGTTCGGGTGTTGCTGCACCAGGGGAGTCTCGACGCGCGCGTGACCGGGACGAGAGAGCAGGATGACCGACCTCAAGTTTGAGGACTGTCTGGCGCGGCTCGAGCAGATCGTGAGCCGGCTGGAGGCGGGTAGTCTCCCGCTCGAGGAGTCGCTCACGATCTTCGAGGAGGGGATCGGGCTGGCCCGGAGCTGTGCCCGGTACCTCGAGGAAGCCGAGAAGCGCATCGAGGTGCTCGCCAAGGACGACGCCGGCGCGCTCAGCGCCCGGCCCTTCACCTGGGAGCCCGAGCGGGACGCGTGAGCGCATTCGACCTCGAGGCCTACCTGACGGAGCGGCGCGCGCTCGTGGACGCGGCGCTCGCGCGGCTCCTGCCGAGCGAGGACACGCCGCCGCCGACGGTGCACCGCGCGATGCGCTACAGCGTGATGGCCGGCGGCAAGCGGCTGCGGCCGATCCTCGTGATCGCGGGGGCCGAGGCGGTCGGCGCCGCGGCGACCGCGGTGATGCCCACGGCCTGCGCGCTCGAGCTGATTCACACCTACTCGCTGATCCACGACGATCTGCCCGCGATGGACGACGACGACTACCGCAGAGGGCGGCTGACGAATCACAAGGTCTTCGGCGATGCGATGGCGATCCTCGCGGGTGACGCGCTGCTCACGCTGGCCTTCAAGCTCGTCGCCGAGAACGCGGCGCTGGTGAAGGACGCCCGGGTCGTCTGCGACGTCGTCGCCGAGATCGCGGACGCGGCCGGCACCGGCGGCATGGTGGCCGGCCAGGTCGTGGACATCGAGTCGGAGGGCAAGGCGGTCCCGCCCGAGACGCTCGAGTACATTCACACCCACAAGACGGCCGCGCTCCTCCGCGCCTCGCTCTCGGTGGGCGTGCGCCTGGGCGGCGGTGACGCCGCCGCGCTCGCCGCCATCGGCGACGCGGGGCAGAGCCTGGGTCTGGCGTTCCAGATCGTCGACGACATCCTCGACGTCGAAGGCAGCCTGGAGGCGCTGGGCAAGACCGCCGGCAGTGACGCGCGCAAGCAGAAGGCGACGTACCCGGCGCTCCACGGCGTCGACGCTTCACGTCGCGAGGCGCGCCGATTGATCGAACGGGCGAAGAGCCGGCTCGCGGTGTTCGGCGCCCGCTCGGCGCCGATCTGCGCCCTCGCCGACTTTGTCGTCGAAAGGAAGAGCTAGCCGTGTCGTCTATTACCGGCCTCTACGCCCGCGAGATCCTGGATTCACGCGGCAATCCGACCATCGAAGCGGAAGTGCAGCTCGAGTCCGGGGCCTGGGGCCGTGCGGCGGTGCCCTCGGGCGCCTCGACCGGCAAGCGCGAGGCCATCGAGCTGCGCGACGGCGACGACCAGCGCTACCGCGGCAAGGGCGTGCGCCAGGCGGTGCGCAACGTCGAAGAGACGATCGCGCCCGAGATCGAGGGGATGGACGCCTCCGAGCAGGCGGCCCTCGATCAGGCCCTGCTCGAGCTGGACGGCACCCCGAACAAGTCGGCCCTCGGCGCCAACGCCATCCTCGCCGTGTCCCTCGCCGTCGCCCGCGCCGCGGCCGACGACGCTGGGCTCCCGCTCTACGCCTATCTCGGCGGCGTCGGCGCGCGGCTCATGCCGGTGCCCATGCTGAACGTGCTCAACGGCGGCGCGCACGCCGACAACGGGATCGACTTCCAGGAGTTCATGCTGGTGCCGGCTGGCGCCGAGAGCTTCTCGGGCGCGCTCCGCATGGGCGCCGAGGTCTTTCACACGCTGAAGGAGCTGTTGCACGAGAAGGGCCTCTCGACGGGCGTGGGGGACGAGGGCGGCTTCGCGCCGAACCTCGCCAGCAACACGGCCGCGCTCGATCTTTTCCTGCAGGCGATCGAGAAGGCCGGCTACCGGCCCGGCGAGGACATGCTCATGGCGCTCGACGTGGCGGCGAGCGAGTTCGCCGAGTCCGGCGGCCGGTACCGGCTGCGGCGTGAGAACCTCGTCCTCTCGAGCGAGGAGATGATCCACCGGTACGAGCAGCTCCTCGACCGCTATCCGATCGTCTCGATCGAGGACGGCCTGGGCGAGGACGACGTCGCGGGGTGGGGAGCGATGACGCGCAAGCTCGGCGGCCGGGTCCAGCTGGTGGGCGACGACGTCTTCGTGACGAACCCCGCGATCATCCAGCAGGCGATCAAGAACCACCTGGCCAACGCCGTGCTCGTCAAGGTGAACCAGGTCGGCACGCTCACCGAGACGCTCGAGGCGATCGAGCTGGCCAAGCGCGCGGGCTACGGCACGGTCATCTCCCACCGCTCGGGCGAGACCGAGGACACCTTCGTCGCCGACCTCGCCGTCGCCGTCAACGCCGGCCAGATCAAGACCGGCTCGGTCGCGCGCGGCGAGCGGACCGCGAAGTACAATCAGCTCCTGCGCATCGAGGAAGAGCTGGGCCACGCCGCGTCGTGGCCGGGACGCTCCCTCTACACCCGCGTCGCGCGGTGAGACCCCGCCGCGCCGCCGATCGAAGGCTGAGCCCGCAGCGGCTGGGTACCGTCGCCATGGTGGCGCTGGCGGTCGGGCTCGCCGTGTTCGGCGTGAAAGAATCGGTCCGCGCCTGGCAGATGCGACGCGACATGCAGACGGTCGAGCGCGATCTGACGACGCTGCGCGCGCAGCAGGAACAGCTTGCGCGGACCGTGGACCGCCTGCGCAACGACCCCCTCTACATCGAGAAGCTCGCCCGCGAGGAGATGGGGATGGTGCGCGAGGGCGAGACCGTGCTGAAATTCCCGTCGCAGAGCTCGTCTACCAACAACCGCTGAGCGGCCCGTGGACGCGATCTGGGCGTGGTTCTGGGGCACCGGGTGGTTCTGGTTCGCGATGTTCTGGGTGGCGCTCCTGGTCAACGGCCGCGCCGCCTTCAAGCTCCTGCTCGACTGGAAGGGCATGCTCACCACCTGTCGCTTCGTCGAGCGCGCGTACGCGACCCTCGACACGCTGCCCGACGAGGCCGCGCTCGAGCACGACCCGGCGGCGCCGGTCTTCGTGCACCTGGTGCCGGCGTGGCAGGAGCCCGGGATCGCGACGACGCTGCGTGCGCTGCTCGGGTCGCGCTATCCGCACGCCAAGCTCCACGTTGTCGTGGCGACCCGCGAGGTGGAGGAGCGCTCGCCCCATCCGACGATGGAGGCGCCAACCGCCGAGCTGGTGCGCCGCTTCCGCGACGGCCTGCCGCCCTGGCAGCAGAAGATGCTCTCGATCGTCGCGATGCCGGGCGAGGGGAGAAAGGCGCACCAGCTCAACTGGGCCTTCCGGCCCGAAGTCCTCCAGCCGCTCCTGGGCGGCCAGGTCGATCCCGCCCGCGTCTGGATCGGGCTGAGCGACGCCGACTCGATCCCCGACCCGAACGTGTATCGATGGATCGCCGACGATCTCCGACGCGGCAGCGGGCGCCGCGCCTACCAGGGCGTGACGCTCTCGCTCGCGAACTTCGATCGCCTCGACGTACGGAGCCGGGTGTGCGCCGTCCAGCAATCGTCCATCTTCATCCGCGTGTCGATCGCGCGGCTCATCAACGAGCGCCGGCGCGTCGACGCGTTCGCGCGGCTGGC
>Ga0137368_10004137_pt1 | contig 15486 bp, 13 predicted proteins | sample SagtaG_13_FD_104917 | JGI IMG/M metagenome (GOLD analysis project Ga0137368, IMG submission 104917) | Vadose zone soil microbial communities from Sagehorn Ranch, Mendocino, California, USA - Sage1_L_100_16 metaG | ecosystem: Environmental > Terrestrial > Soil > Vadose zone | place: USA...
ATTGAACGTCGGCACGAGGTAATCGCGCGACGCCAGCATCTCGACGGCGGCTTGAGCAAACCGCGGCTCGTCGCGATCCCACAGCGTGGTCGTCTGCGCGAGCACGAGCAGGACCGCAACGATGAGGAGTGCAAGACCACCGGCCGTCCGCCAACCGACGTCCCGCGTCACTGCGTCAGTCCGATTCCCGAGCACCACCTGATCCCTGATCCCTGATCCCTGATCAGGCTTGGCGGAACAGCCAATCCGCGGTCGCACGAAAATGTCCGGCGTCGTCAAATTGCCGACCGAGCGCAGCAGCAGCCGCTCGCATACCGCCCCGCTTCGTTCGATCGATCACTGTCCTGATTGCATCCGCGAGCGCACCCGCGTCGTGTGGGTTGCGAATCACGATCCCTTCACGAGTGGTCATGATCTCCGCTGCACCGCAGCGTTCCGTCGTGATCACAGGACACCCGCTGGCGAGCGCTTCAATCACAACGCGTGGGAAGGGATCGTAGAAGGTCGGGTGGACGAGGATGTCCGACGCGCGATACAGCCGCGCGACATCGTGCTGGGAGAGCGCGCCGGCAAACGCGACGTGATGCGCGACGCCCAGAGCACTTGCAAGGCGGCGATACGGTGCCGTCGCGCCGCGTCCCGCAATCGTCAACACCGCATCTACACCGCTGCTGCGACCATGCGCCAGCGCGAGGATGGCCGCGCGCAGGCCCTTGAGCGCGAAATTATGACCGACGAACGCCAGCCGAACGGGTTCCTTGCCGCGTTCGAGGTCGCGTTCGTCCGACGGAGCAAACCGCCGCAAATCCACGCCGGGACGTGACAGCACCAATCGGCTGGGCGAGACTCCGTACTTGGTGACGAGCTCCCGCCGTACGCCCTCTGAAAACGTCATCAGTGCTGCGGACCCTTGCAGAAGTTGCTCTTCTTCTCTGAGCATTCGACTGCGGCGGCGGTTCAGACGAAGGCTTGGATAAAACAACCGGCGGCGCAGTGCGGATCGCATCGATTCTCGTTCGGCTTCGAGCGCGCTGGTCAACGGCCCGCCGTGCAGTTGATAGTGAGTCGCCTGTCGCACGGGCGACAGGGCGAGCACGCGGCAACCCGGCATCACTTCCATGCGATTGGTGAGCGCTCTCGTGACGTGCCGACCCTGCGCCGTCAGGTACGTTACGAGATCCTCCGCATAGCGCTCACGGCCGCCCAACCGCGGATCCCACCTGTCGCAGACCATCATGAGCATTCGCAGATTACCTTCAATCTTCAGGCGTGAGGGATCAGCGCTCGCTCCTCGAAAACCGCGCGGAGCTCTCCGCGGCCGTAGCTCTCCTCAGTGCCATCGGGCCGTGCTTTCCAACGCCAGTGAATCCACCGCCACTGCAGCGGCGCGTCGCGGATCCACGATTCAAACGTCGTCACGATGCGCGCGGTGAGATCGCGGATTGCCTGATCCGGTGTGAGCGATCGGTGCGGCTCGAGCATCGCGAGGCGAAACAGGAACGGCCGATTGGCGCGCCGAACGCAGACGCCAACAATGACCGGCGCGCCGGTGGCGAGGCTCAGCACTGCCGGCGTCTTCGACGTCGATGCGAGTGTGCCAAAGAAAGGCACGAAGACGCCGCGTGCCCCACCGTTCTCGTCGACGAGCATCGCGACATCCTCGCCGCGCCGCAAACGCGTCAGCGCCTCCCCGGCAGCGCCGCGTTTGTCGATGAATTCAGTCTGGCGCAACATTCGGATGCGCCGCCAGAGCGCATTCAGAAACGGATTGTCGACGCGCCGGACAATCACCGCGCCGGGCCGGCCACTGTCGATGGCCGCAATGGTCGTCGCGAGCTCCCAGGATCCGAGATGGCCGGTCACGAAAATGCGCGGTCGCGGATCGGCCAGCAGCCGCCGTTGCAGATCGGGATCTTCGCATTCGTAGAGCGCTTTCGCGCGATGTGGCTCGTTCTTGAAGCGTCGCGAAAACTGGATGCCCTCGGCGACGCTTTGTCCGAGATTTGCGAATACCTCACGGACCGCGTCGCGCGCGGCACGTCGCGACAACACCATTCCCTTCGCGCGGCGCAGATTGATCATGCCGACGCGTCGTCCCTTCGACCAGACGGCGTAGACGGCCGCGCCGTAAAAGCGGCCAAGCCGCACGGCCATGGGCCACGGCAGAAACCACAGCGGTAAAAGCACGGGCAGGGCAATGACGGTTAGTGTTGCGTCGCGGAGCACGACCAGCGTCCGTCGAACCGCTGCGAGGACTGTTACGACGGACATGGCACACCTCTTCGGCCATCGAGAGCTTCCGTCGCGCGTTCGCGAGCGAAGGAGAGGTGCTCGGTGAGTCGTTGTGTGAGCATACCGACCTCGGCACCGGTGAAATCCAACTGCGGGGCGTAGGTCACGATCAGAGGGCTGAACGGCAGCGGCACATACATACCCGACCACGTTCCCGGCAACGTGATTTTCCACCGGGCAGCCACGCCAAGCGCGCGCACGGGCCGCGTACTCTTCATGCCGCAGATGACGGCACCCGGTTTCGCGATGCCCGCCGGTCCAAGCGGACCGTCGACGACGAGGCCAATCGGGTCGTCCGACGCTTCCAGGGTGTGCATAAGTGCCAGCAGAGCGCGCACGCCGCCGCGTCTCGTCGATCCGCGAACGACACGGCAGCCGATACAGGCCAGCATCTCGCTCGCCCAGTCTCCATCGCGGCCGTGCGCGACAAGGACCACGAAACGGTTGCCCGCCATCAGGCCCGCCAGTGCGGGGACGTCGCGCTCGCAGAGGGCAAAGATCTGCCCGCGCAGCGGGTGATCGGCCGCCGGAATGACGCGATCGTCGGGCAGAAGACACGCGACGCGCAGCGTGGCGTAATACGCACGATAAAGATACGCCGCGAGCCGCAGTGCAATGCGAGTCATTGTTCGTGCCGCCGCAGGACGAGGCAGGCGGACTGGCCGCCGAACGCGAATGAGTTCGACAGCGCGAGGTCGACCGTCGTCGCCCGCGCCTGATTTGGCACGTAGTCGAGATCGCAGTTCGGATCTGCGCTTTCGTAGTTGATCGTCGGGTGGACTACCTGATCGCGCAGGGTGAGCGTCGTCACGATCGCTTCGATCGCACCCGCGGCAACTGTGGCATGGCCGATCATCGACTTCGTCGAGCTGATCGGAATGTCGCGCGCGCGTAGGCCGAATACGGCTTTGATGGCGGTTGTTTCCACGCGATCGTTCGCCGGCGTGGACGTGCCGTGAGCGTTGATGTAGTCGATGTCGTCCGGCTGCATCCGCGCATCTCCTATCGCGCGCCGCATCGACAACTGAGCGCCGACACCATCGGGGTGCGGATCCGTCGCACGGAACGCGTCGCATGCCGATCCGAACCCGGCGACCTCCGCGTAGATGTGCGCGCCGCGCGACAGCGCGTGGTCGCGAGCTTCGAGCACGAGCATTCCCGCGCCTTCACCCATCACGAACCCATCGCGATCGGCGTCGAAAGGACGGCTTGCTCCTGCCGGATTGTCATTTCGCGTGGAGAGCGCTCCGAGCAGACAGAACGACGCCAGTCCCATCGGGTACAACTCGGAATCGGCGCCCCCGGCGATGACGACGTCGGCTCTGCTCGTCCGAATCCAGCGCAACGCGTCGCCGATGGCTTGTGTCCCGCCGGCACACGCTGTCATCACTGCCATGGTCGGACCGCCGAACGCGTATCGCATGGCGATTGAAGTTGGAATCGAACCCGGGGTGCGACGTTGTGCCGCGTTCGGACGAATCTCGCGGCGAAGTGCGTCGGCCAGCACACGCCAGTCGAACGCGTCGGGACCGTCGACCGCTGCCGCCGCGCACGAGGCGAACACTTCGCGGTGACCGTACCGGCCCATCCCAGTGGCCATGACCGTTCCCACGCGAGAACGATCCACGTCCGCAGTGAGGAGCCGCGCGTCTTCTAAAGCTGTTGCCGCTGCAGTGTCGGCGTATCGCGCGATGCGATCGTGGTCGATGAGTTGCAACGAATGCGTAGGGACCGCGAGCGAGCTGTCGTCGATCTCGGCGGCGACTTGTGAAGGGAAGCCGGACACATCGAAGCGCTTTATGCGCCTCACCGCAGACTCTCCCGCGCGCAGCCGCTGCCAGGCGCACTCGACACTGCAGCCGGCAGCCGACACGAGACCGAGACCGGTGATCACGACACGGCGGCGCGTCATGATGCAGCCGCGCTCTCGAGACGTTTCCGCATGTAGTCGGTGATCGTGCGGACGGTAATGAGCGCCGGCAGCTCGGCCCGCGTGATCTTCGCGGGCACGGTTTCCCAGCGAAATTCGGGCATCGTCGCTCTCAGTCTTTCAACGCCGGCCGCGATCGTGGCCTCGCTCGACGGATCGATGGAGCCTTTCCAGATGTCGTCCTCGGAGATCTCGATCCCGAACGCGGATTCGAGACGAAACACGATATCGACGAAGTCGATCGACTCGGCCCCGAGATCGTTGATCAGCGACGCATGGTTGTGTACGCGTTCAACCGGCACGTCGAGTGCGCCTGCGACGATGTGCTTGACGCGCGTTTCGAGATCCGCGGGCTCGCCGCTCATGATGGCTGTTGACCTTCGAGCGCCAGGACGACGGCTTCCCCTGAGAATCCGATTGCACTCGCCAGCACACGGGCTGCCATTGTTGCCGGCGTCGCGGCGCCTTGCCCGCGGCCCGCGCGATTGCACGTGAGGGTCAACGCGACATCGAGCGGACCGGCGGCGGCGAGCGGATGTCCAAGTTTCGGCTCGAATACCGCGCGCGCTTGCACGTTTCCAAGCACCGTCTCGATGGCAGAGCGCGCCGTGCGCTCGAATGCGGTGATGGGCGGTGCCGCAACCGTGCACAGCGAGACATCGCGCGCTTGCCATCCCGCCGCCGAAAGCGCATCGCGAAAAGCAGCGGCAAGGCTATCACCGCCTTCACACGATCCTCCTCGCGCAGCGTACCCCTGCAGTTCCGCGTACGGCTGTACGCCGCGTCGGCGCGCGGCGTCGCGTTCCTCGAGCAGCAACACCGCGGCGCCTTCGCTCGGTACGAAGCGGCCACCGCTGCTGCCATCGGCGAACAGGCGTGCCTGCTCGTACGCCGCATATGCAAACGGCTGGACACCGGAGTCAGCGCCGCCCGCGAGCACGGCGTCAGCCTCGCCGCACCGGATCCATTCAGCTGCCTCGCCTACGGCCTGAAGACCGGCCGCCCAGTCCGACATGATCGTGCTGTTCGGCCCTCGCGCGCTCAGTTGAATGCCCACATGCGCACTGCACATGTTCGGCAGGCTCACGAGCAGCCACAACGGATTCAGGCGGCCCAGGATTCGATCCGCAAACACCGCAACGTCCGTCGCAGACTCGGCGAGTGGATCGTGCGCGAGTGCCCGGCCGAGATCGCGCGCCTGCAGATCGGAACCGCTCGATCCGATCGCGACGCCCAGGGTATCGCGCGCGGCCCGGTCCGCCGGCCAGTTCGCGTCAGCCAATGCCATTTGCGCCGCCGCCACGGCAAAACGCGCCGGACGATCGGTCAACTTCAATGCCTTCGGAATATTGAACGCTGGACGGGCATCCCAGTCCCGAATCTCCGCGGCGTCCGCGCACGAAAAGCCGCTCGCATCAAAGAGCTTGGCCGGTGCGACGGCCGATCGGCCGGCAGCCAATGCCTCGAGGGTCGCGCGGAGCGTCGTCCCCAGCGGCGTAATCGCGCCCACTCCAGTGACGACAACACGTCGATCGTCCATCACTCCTGCTCTGTGGCGCCGGCGGGCGACGTCATGACGGGACGCGAAGGCGCGGTCGATTTGACCCGCCCGCGGCCTTGCTGGCACCGCTCGATCACGATTGCCGCCACGTGCGCGATGGGATCCGTTCCTCTCAAGTGCCGCCCGATCTCGGTCAAGTCGATGCGCATCTGCTGGAGTCGATCGGCATTCGACAACAGGTTCCGTGCGGCATTTGCGATCTCGACCGGAGTGGCGTGTTCCTGAAGGACCTCCGGCACGATCGATCGGCCCAGCAGGAGATTGGGAATCCCGATTTCATACGCGCGAAGCAAATCGAGAGAGATACCCGCGCGCGCGATGAGGTTGCTCAATCGCGAGATCTTGTAGACGATGATCATCGGCGTGGCAAAGAGCGCCGCTTCGAGACACGCGGTGCCCGATGCCGCCAGCAGTAGATCGGCGCTTCGCATGACCGCGTGGCTGTCGGGAACCATCGCGATGCGTGCGCCGGGAGCGCGTGCCACCATCGCCGCGATCGCTCGACCGCCGGCTTCGTCCGAGGGTGCGACGAGAAAACGCAGTTCCGGATCGGCGGCGGCCAACTGCACAGCGGCGCCGATCAACGCCGGTCCGAGTGAGTTGACTTCGTTGGGCCGGCTTCCGGGCAGCAGACCAACCACGCGTGGGCCTCGCGGCAACCCGAGCGCCGAGCGCACGGCGAGGCGATCGTCTTCGCCGGCGGGCCGGAGCTCGTGCGCGAGATAGTGTCCGACGAAGCTCACCGCCGCTCGCGAATTCGCGTTCGCGTAAACTTCGTGTTCCTCGGGAAACGACGTGGCGATCGCATCGAAGCTCCGCGCGAACGGTCCGGCAAAGGCGCGCCACATCCAGACCTGCGGCGGGAAGTACGAGACGGTTGGAATGCCGCGCGCGCGCAGCCATCGCGCGAGCAGCACGTTGAACACGTCGTTGCCGATGAGGACGGCCACGTCAGGCACGGCGTGAGCGAGTGATCGATGGATCGCGCGACATGCGCCAACGACTGACGGAAGAGTGCGCACGACCTCAGTGACACCCACCACGCCGATGTGGTGAGTCGTGTTCGCGATCCGCGCGCCGGCTTCGGCCATCCGCGGACCGCCGACGCCGACCACGTCGATGTGCGGATCGTGCCGCCGGAGCTCGTGAATCAGCCGCGCGGCAACCACGTCACCCGAGGGCTCGCCGGCGCTGAGGAACACCCGTCGGATCTGCATGGCGCCGCCGAGTATAAACTGCCCCTTCGATGAGCGAGCGAGGAATGGCGCTGAATCGCCAGGGCGCCGGCGCTGTGCTGCCGCTGGCGATCGCCGGCGGTTTGATCAGCTTGGGCATTTGCACACTGGGTACGTCGGGGCTGGATGTGTACGCGATGGAGGGGATCATCGCCTGGGGCGGCGAACATATGTTCCGAAGCAAGGAACTGTTCGTGCCGCGACTCTACGGCGAGATGTACGCGTACAAGCCCGCGCTCGCCTACTGGCTCGCGGGCGCGTCCATGCGGCTCCTCGGGCATTCCGAGTCTGCTTTGCGGCTGCCGACAGCCCTGTGCGGCGTGGCGCTTTGTCTCACGGTCTTCGCGCTTGTGGCCCGGCTCGTGACGCCGCGCTGCGGACTGTACGCGTCACTGTCCTTGTCCTTGTGCGTTCTCTTTTTCGAACAAGCTCGAATCGCGGGATACGACATCCCGCTGGCTCTCGGCGTCGGGGTCGCCATGGCCGCTTCGGCGCGCAACCTGGTGCTCGGCGCATCATCCTTACGCTGGTGGATGCTGGCGTATACGGCCTTGGTCTTTGGCTTTCTTGCCAAAGGGTTGCCGGCCTTCGGCACGTTTGGCGTGGCTCTCATCGCGGCGGCCGTTGCCCTGAGACAATTCCGTCAACTACTCACGTGGCAGCATCTGGCTGGCGTGGCTTGGGGCGGAGCGATCCTGGCGGCATATCTGTACCTCAGTTATCGAGAAGTGGGAGTGGCCGCCTTCGCCGATCACTGGGCCGAGGTCAGTTACCGCAGCACCGAATGGGATGCCCACCGCATCCTGCAATCGTTGGTCAAGCCCTTTGTGATCCTAGCAGCGTTCCTGCCATCCTCCGCGCTGCTGCCATGGGCGCTGTCATCGGATACGCCGCCGACAGTCCACCGGCTGGCGCGGCTGTTCTGGTGGATGTTGGCGGCTGACATCGGTCTCTGGATGTGCATCCCTACCGCCAGCACGCGGTACTACCTTCCGCTGATTACTCCCGTTGCCGTCCTCGCGGCGCTGGGCCTCGAGAAGCTGTCGCCGAACGCGTTCGGTCGCGACGCCGGAGACCACGTAGGGACTAGCAGTTGGATCACTCGTCTCCGGGAAAACTTCAAACCGGGAATCGTGTTGGCCATGGTCGGCCTGCTCGTCTGGCTAGTCTTTGCTGCGGTGTTGCAACCGCTAAAGGCGGCGGCCAAATCGGAGCGGCGCATCGCCGCCGCATTTGCCTCGCACCTGGAGCCAGGCGAGAAGATTTACATCGACACCTTCGACACCGCGTCATCGCTCTTCTGGTACTTGAATCATCCCGTCCAGAAGTGGCGGCTCACGGATCCTCCAATCGCAGATCGCTTCGCGTTGGTGCTCGTCGACCAGCAGCGGGTCGCACTGGACGCTCGCGCCGATCTTCGTGTCCAGTTTGTTGAAAGCGGCCGGACACCAAACGGCCCGGTCTGGCTCCTCGCGCGGGTTTCTCGAGTCCGCTGACTCACCCGCGGCGCATCGCCAGCGCGATCCGAAGAGGCCGGCGAGTATAAACTGCCGGTTCCATGGGGCAGGGTATCGACCTGCTCGGCGGGATCACACGCATCCTGCCCGAACAGCCGCCGCCGCCGATTGACCTGACGCACGCGCGCGCGGCGCTGATTATCAAGTTGTCGTCCATCGGCGACGTGGTGCATGCGCTGCCGGTGGCCTCCGCGCTGAAGTGCGCGTATCCGGCACTGCGTCTTACGTGGGCCGTCGAGGAGTGGGCGGCTCCGCTCGTGATCGGTCATCCGTGCGTAGACCGCGTCGTGGTGTTCCCGACGCTCGTTCGGTGGCCGTCGAAACCGTTTACATGGGCGCGTCTGCTGAATACGGCAATGCGCGAGCTGCGTTCCGAGCAGTACGATGTCGCCATCGATCTGCAGGGCCTCGCGCGGAGCGCGATAATCAGCGCCTTCTCGCGATCCTCATGCCGGTTAGCACGCGCCGGTCAGCGTGAAGGGGCTCATCTCGTTTCGTTCGGCGTTGCCCTGCCCGACTCGCAGCTTCACGCCGTTGACGAGTACCTATGCGTTGCGCGAAACCTTGGCGCACCCGACAAGGCTGCCGTTTTTTCCCTGCCGGTGTCCGCCGACGCGCGACAGTCCGTCGCCCGCATGCTCCGATCGCATGAAGTCTCCGATCGCGATCGCCTCATCGTCGTCAACCCTTCCGCTGCGCGACGATGGAAGCAGTGGCCGCTCGAGCGGTGGGTCGCGGTCGTCGATGCGTTGGGGACAGCCGGCACCGTGGTGATCGTGGGCGCCGCGGCAAACGCTCGAGCCCACTGCGAGATTCGGAGCCGCGTGTCGCGGCCACTGGTTGATTTCACCGGACGTACAACACTCGCCGAACTCGTCGCGTTGATTGAGCGTGCCTCGTTGCACGTCGCGTCCGACACCGGCACGATTCATATCGCCGTTGCGCTGGGCACGCCAGTTGTCGGAATTTACGGTCCAACTTCGCCGTTGCGTGTGGGACCCTATCAGCGTGCCGATTGCGCCATTCATCACCGCGAGCAGTGTGGGGCCAGTTGTCCTGCTTACTGCGTGCGTCAGCGACGATGTCTCACCGCCGTGACGCCCGGCGAGGTGATCGCGAAGGCACATGAAGCGCTGGCTGAAGCCGAGGCGTTTGCATGAAGCCCGTTCGAGATCCGGCAATCGATGCGCTGCGCGTCGCGGGAGTCGCCGCCTGCGTCGCAATGCATGCCGTGGTGCCTTACATGACGGCACCGGTTCCCGATCTGGTTTGGGCTGTCCGGGAAGGAGGCAGGCGAACGGCCGATTTGGTGTTCTGGTGGGGCCGCTGCGCACAGACCACACTGGTTTTCTCCATTGCGGGCTTCGTGTCGATGTCGGCGATGGAGGTCCGCGGACCGGGCGGGTTTGCCGCCGCGCGTATCAGAAGTCTTGGTGTGCCGCTCCTCGCAGGAATTGTCTTCGTGCTGCCCGTGGTGGCAGCCGTTTGGGCGTTTGGCTGGGTCGAGTCGTCGCGTGCCACATGGAACGAGGTGCGGAACTGGCAGTTTGCCGATGCCGAAATTCGACGCAACCTTTTCGGCCCAGCGCATCTCTGGTTTCTCGAGGATCTCCTCGTTATCAGCATCGTGTTTGCGGCGTATCGCCGCTGGCGTGACAGCCCGCCACGGCTCGCGGCGCTGTCTCCGCTGTTCGCACTTGGTGGCCTGGCTCTCATCGGCGCGCTGCTCGTCGCGATTCGCCCGCAGATTTTGTTCGCGACGCGCAACACGTTTGTGCCGGACGCCGTGCGGATCGTCTACGGCGGCACATTCTTCGCCGGAGGCGTCTGGCTCGCGAATCATCGGCAGGTGATCGCGCGCTGGCCGCCAGCACTCACCTCGCTTTCGTCGGCAGCGTTGGCCGCAGGCTTGTTGATCTACCTGAAGCCTGCCGAACACGCTGAGGGTCTCCGCGCGCTGATGCTCGCTGCGGCTGCCCTGGCAACGGCGTGGTTGTCGATCATGGGCGGCCTGCGACTGGTCAACGGCGCCGGCTTCGATCTGCCCTTCGCGGCGCGCAGGGCCGCTGCGATGAGTTACGCGATCTACGTCATCCATCTGCCGATCGTTGGCGCTGCACAAGTTCGCCTCTACGGCGTCCCGTGGCAAGCCAATGTCAAGGCAGGTGCGGTCTTCATCGCAGGCTTTGCCGCGACAACGCTTGTTGTTGCCGTCCCGTCCTATCTTGTCAGCCGCGCGCGATATGCGCGCGACGAACTTCGCTCAGTGCCCGTACGCGTCTGGACGATCGCGGCGATTGGCCTTGGCATCGCGCTTCGGCTGCTGGCCTACGCTCGCAATCCTGACGTCTGGCAGGACGAAGCCGCTCTGTTGGTGAACGTGCTCGAGCGGGGCTACCGCGAGCTACTGGGTCCTCTGGCCTTTCACGAGACCGCACCGCCGTTGTTTCTGTACATTGAACGCTGGATCGCGCTCAACGTCACCGACAGCACATGGGCAATGCGGCTTCTCCCGCTGACCGCGTCGTGCGCAGCGCTCGTGGCGATGATTCCCATGACGCGAGTCGTCCGCCCGCGCATGGCGCCCATCGCTCTTCTGCTCGTGGCGTGCTCGGTGAAGCTCGTGGACCACGCGGTGGAGGCCAAACCGTACAGCCTCGACGCGTTGTTCGCCGCCGGCGTGGGATCCTTTTTCGTCTCCACCCGCCGGTGGCGCGTGTCGACGCGCGCGGCTCTTCTGGCGATTGCGGCGCCATTTGTGATCTGGGTCAGCTACCCGGGTGTATTTCTCGTCGCCGCCGCTGCCGGCGCGCTCTTGATCGACCGTCGCGCCCGGACGCGCGAGTGGTGGTTTTCGTTTGCCGCTCTCGCGATCGCCGTGGGTGGAAGCGTCGCACTGCTCGTCGCGCTTCCGGTGCAGGCACAACGCACTGCGACGATTCTCGAGTATTGGCAACGGGCATTTCCGTCCGCCCTGGATCCGTTCACGCTTGTCATTTGGAGCGTGCGCTCCTCGATTGGCGTGGCCGACTATTGCTTCCGGCCGTTCGGAGGCGTACTGGTCGTTCCGATTGTCATCGGTGCTTTCGAATTGATTCGTCGAGGTGAGCGCGCGTTTGCCTTGCTGCTGATTGGCCCGCTTGCGCTGGCTGCCATCGCCGGCGTAGCGCGGGAGTATCCGTTCGGCGGATTCCGCGTCATGATGTTCGCCCTGCCCGCCCTGGCGGTGCTCGCGGCCGAGGGGCTTGGGGCCATGCTGTCGCGAATACCCAATCAGCTGCCGTTGATGCGCGTGAGCGTGATGGCTATCGCGCTCATGCCGCCGCTCGTGTTGAGTGGTCGTAACGTGGTGTGGCCGTCGAAACGCCCCGACACCGCCGCCGCTACCGCCGTCGTCCTCGCGGCGCGGAGGCCGGGAGAACCGGTGGCCGCGAGCGCGTGGGAGTATCGATATTATTTGCGACGGCTTGGTCCTGCCTTGGTTCGACTCGATGAGCGGCCGGTTCCGCCAGGCGAGTCTCGCGTCTGGTGTATCGTTCACGGCGACACGGCCGATCTGCGGCGCGAACGAATGACGGCGCTCGCCGGTCCGTCATACCGCATCGCCAGCACGGTCGATCTGTACCGCGTGGCGGTGTTTGAGCTTGATGCACCTTGATGAAAATCGTGTTCGACTCCGCACTCGCCGAATATCGAACAGTGGTCCTGCCGTGCGCGGAGGTCATCGATCTGATTCCGCTCAGTCACGCACCGGAGCGCGTCGCAGCGTATCGAGAGCAGATGTGCGCCGGCGATCGATTTCCGCCCGTCTCGGTGATTAGCCTCGGCGGTGTCTATCTGCTTGCAGATGGACACAAACGGTTTACCGCGTATCGTGAGCTGGGCCACGCGGACGTTGTCGTCGAGGTCTGGCCGCTCCGCAGATGGTTGATCGATCAGTGGCAGCAGGCGGCCGGCAATGCCCGCAAGAACATGCGGATCGTCGTGACCGCCTTCTCCGATCCCGCCGCGGCGGGGCGTCTGTTGCTCACGACTCTGCTCCATTGGCGTCGAGTTGCCACGTCGTTGATGTTGCGGGCGGCCGGGCGGTTGCCGTGAGCTCACGCGACGATGACAGCCGCCTCTCCACTTCTCTCACAACCATCTCGATCGAACGATCAACGGCGCGGCTGTTCGCCTCGCAGTAGGCGCGTGCGCGTTCCGCCATTGCGAGCCGCTTGATGCGGTTGGTCAACAATTGCTGGAGGGCGCTCACGAGCGTATCGGCCGACTCGTCGCGGAGCTGAACGACGGCATCCACCGCCACGAGTCCCGCGACAATTTCGCGAATGTGGTGGACATGCGGTCCGACGATGCTGGCTGCGCCGGCGCGTGCCGGTTCCAGCACATTGTGCCCACCACGATTGACGATGCTTCCACCGACGAACGCGACGTCAGCGACTGCGTACAGCGGCGCGAGATCGCCCAGTCGATCGACGACGAGGACATCCCACTCGTCGGGCAACGCGGCGACCGGCGCGCCTCTGACAACCCTGTAACCATGGCGAGAGGCGGTCGATGCGATTCTGACGGCGCGACTCACGTGACGCGGCGCGAGGATCAGTCGAAGCTCGCCGAACGAAGAGCGGAGCCTCCCGAGTGCGAGAAGCAGGTACTGTTCCTCCAGCGCGTATGTGCTCCCGCCAATCAGAATCTGACAACCCGCGGCACGCACCGCACCGACGCGACTGGCCAGCGGCGTGTCTCCGGACGGTCGAACATCGAACTTGAAACTTCCCGTCACCTCGAGTCGTTCGGCCGGCGCGCCGATTTCGACGAAGTCCGCGCGATCGTTGATCGTCTGGACGCCGATCCATGCCGCCGCCCTCAGGACGTCGGCAAAGAACCATCGCGCGAAGCGGTAGCGCGGAACATCCTGCGGATAGAGATGTGCGTTGAGCAGGAATAACGGCAGGCGCCGCGCCGCGCAGGCGCGATACAGGTTCGGCCAGATTTCCGGCTCGACGATGGCAACGGCGGACGGCTGAAGGCGCCGAACCCACTCCACCGTGCGCCGGCGATCCCATGGAAGGTACGTGACGGCCTCAACCGCCCGGCAGCGTTGCTGAAGCGACGCCGCGATCGTTCGAGCGTCGCGATTCCCGCAGGTCAACACGACTAACCAGTCGGGCCGCTCGTGCGCAAGCGCCTCTACGAACGCACCGGCGGCGACAGCCTCGCCGGCGGAAACCGCATGAACAACAATTCGCGGCGATCGCGGGACAGCGAGGGCACGTTTCCCGAGGCGCTCATCGAGGTCTTCCCACGACGCGCGGCGGCGCGCGACTTGAATCACAGTGCAAGGAACGAGCGCGCACCAGACGACCGCTTCGATGAGGAACGAGTAAACGCGGTGCGCGATGCGCATCAGAACCGCGCGGCTGCCGGATGCGGTTGTAGGCGTGCCGTGATGCTACCACCACGTTTGGTTGCCCATTGAGCGCGTTTTCAGTATCCTGCCCGCGACCGTGATGGCGTCAGCCGCAGTCCTGCCGGTTGTCGCGTCCCAAATCGAACGCAGCGCTCGTCGCGACTGGGCAGTCAGCACCGTGATCATCGCGTACGATGTTCGCGTGCGCGTTCGCGCGGACGATGCAGCGCTCCTCGAGAAGCTGGAAGTTCGCCTCCCGCCCGGCAGCGTCGCCGCCCACGCCGAAACTTTCCATCTCGACTATTCGATTGTCACCGACCCTGTGGGCGCCGATTCGGACAACGAGCGTCGGGCCTACTCTGGCTTCGCCGGCACTGCCGCGTTCGCGCTCTCCGTTGACGAACCAACGCTCCTCGATGCGTTCGAATCGATTGTGCGCTTCGACATTGCGGTCGCTACTGACTGGGTGTTCGTCCACTCCGGAGTCGTCGTCTGGAACGGCGCCGCGATTGCCGTCCCCGCGCCGAGTATGCACGGGAAATCGCGCCTGGTGGATGCCCTGGTGCGTGCAGGAGCAATCTATTACTCGGACGAATACGCGGTCATCGACAGCCAGGGATTCGTGCATCCGTTTCAAAGTCCGATCTCGTTGCGAACCGCGTCAGGCACCGTGCGCCGCACGATGTTGCGGAATCCGAATTTCGCCGGCGCGGTGCCACTACGGCTCGTCGTATCGACTCGGTACGAGCCCGGCGCCGAGTGGCGACCGCGGCGCGGAACGGCGGCCGAAGCGCTGCTGGTGCTGTTGTCTAACACGGTGCGGGCGCGTCTTGCGCCGCGCGAGACGCTGAGGGTTCTGGCGCGTGCCGTCGCACGTGCGGAGTTGTTGGAAGGATGCCGTGGAGAGGCCGAAAGCGTGGCATTACTCCTGTTGGAGGATCAGCATGAAGCCTGAGTCACGAAGAGAAGATGTGGTGAGCGAGCGCGTTGGAAACGAGCTCGTCGTTTATGACGCGCTGACCCACCAGGCACATCGGCTCAGCCCGACGGCAGCTTGCGTGTGGCGCATGGCGAATGGCGAGCGATCGTTGCCGGAATTGGCGTCGGCGTTGCGCGACTCGATCGCCAACTCCGACCCGGACGCCGATGCGCTGATAGAGGATGCGGCGAGCGAAGAGCTCGTGCGAATGGCACTCGGTGCGCTCGACCGCGTCGGCCTGATCGCGCGGGGGCTTCCTGCACTCGAGCAGCCGATGTCGCGCCGCGAGATGATTGGCGTCGCCGCAGCGCTGGTGCCCGTCATCGCGTCGATCGTGGCGCCCACGCCCGCCATGGCCCAAACTCGCACGACGACGACAACGACTACTGCCCCGACGACCGCTCCCACAACGAGCGCTCCCACGACGACGTCGCAGCCAACCACGAGTGTGAGCACCAGCGCGCCGACGACCAGCGTGAGCACCAGCGCGCCGACGACCAGCGTGAGCACCAGCGCGCCGACGACCAGTGTGAGCACCAGCGCGCCGACGACGGCACCGACG
>Ga0137368_10004142_pt1 | contig 15474 bp, 7 predicted proteins | sample SagtaG_13_FD_104917 | JGI IMG/M metagenome (GOLD analysis project Ga0137368, IMG submission 104917) | Vadose zone soil microbial communities from Sagehorn Ranch, Mendocino, California, USA - Sage1_L_100_16 metaG | ecosystem: Environmental > Terrestrial > Soil > Vadose zone | place: USA...
CGACAAGTTCGAGGCATTGGAGAAGCGCCGCCGCGCACACTTTGAGCGACGGGATCGTTCCGGGTCGTGGGCCAAAGAGAAGGAGAAATCAGCGCCGCCCGAGTGACCCTCGGCCGAGGCTCGCAACAGATACTGATAGAGTGCCCTTACTGCCCGTCTGCGCTCTGGCGGCGGCGCGACAGACAGGCCCGTTTCAAAAGGTGACTATGACCGGCGCCTTCCAGATACGCCTGTAACCGATCTGCTGAACGGCGAGTCATTTTTCCGTAGTTGGCTGAACGAAACCGGGAGGGCGTTTGGTTTGCGCCCAATTCCAGGCTATACACAAGGTTCGTCAACGTATAAAAGTGATCCAGTTACCCAACGTGGCCAGCCCATTCGGCCCGGTCCAGAAGACCGACGGATGGTCGTCGAGTTGGGAGCATCCAATTCTATGGCAGGCACAAAAAAGTCGGGTTGGTGGAAATGGTTCTTGATTCTGGTCGTTGTGGGTGGCGCCGGTGCCGGGGCCGTCGCTTACGCCAAGCGCCCAAAGGACACCGCCCTTGATTTCAGAACGACATCCGTCGCGCGCGGGGAGATTATCCAGACCGTGACGGCGAATGGCGGGTTAACCCCGGTGGTTGATGTCGAGGTGGGCAGCCAGGTTTCCGGCATCATCAAGAAGATCTTTGTGGACTTTAATTCGAAGGTGACCAACGGCCAGGTCATCGCCCTGATCGATCCCGAGACCCTTGAGGCCAACGTCATGCAGGCGGACGCCGAGTTGGCCAATACCCGCGCTTCGTTGGAACTGGCCCAGGTCAACGCCCGGCGATCCGAAGAGCTTTACAAAAACAGGCTGATTTCACAGTCGGATAATGACAATGCCATGGCTGCCTTGCACCAGGCCGAGGCGATGGTCAAGATCCGGGAAGCGTCGCTCAAAAAGGCCAAGACCGACCTCGAGCGAACCACCATCTATGCCCCCATCGATGGCGTCGAGATCTCGCGCAACATCGAGGTCGGCCAGACCGTCGCCGCGAGTTTCAATACTCCCAAATTGTTTCAGATCGCCAACGACCTCAGCAAAATGGAGATCGAGGCGATGGTTTCCGAGGCGGACGTCGGCGGCGTTGAGGAAAAACAACCGGTCACGTTTCTCGTCGATGCCTTTCCCACGCGCCAGTTCCGCGGGTCGGTCAAGCAGGTCCGTTATGCGCCGACGACGAATCAAAACGTCGTAACGTACACGACCGTCGTCGAAGTGAATAACGACGACTTGAGGCTCCGTCCGGGGATGACGGCGAACGCCTCGATCATCACTGCCCAACGTCGGGACGCGCTCAAGATCCCGAACGCCGCGATGCGTTTCCGCCCGCCCGAGAATTCCATCCTCAAGCCGCCGCCCGAAAGCGGGTCAACCAACCGCGCAACAAAGGCGGCGGTCCCAGCGGATACCTCGGGGGAACCGCCCCCGCCGCCGTGGGTAGCGGAAGGCCGACGGCCCAACCGTGACGAGATGCAAAAGTATTTCGAGAGCCTCACGCCCGAACAGCGCGAAGCGGCGCGGCGCCAATTCCGGGAGCGGACCGGGGGAGGACGTGGGTCGGGTGGTGACGGGCCAGGAGGCCTCGGAGGCGGGCGCGGTTCCAGAGGAGTGGCGGAGGCGGCGAGCCGGCCGGAGGGGCCGGTCACACGCACTGTCTATCTCCTCGAGAAAACCAGGTCGCCGACCGGCAAGGAAATCGCAATGGCCAAGCCAGTAACGGTTAAATTCGGGATTACGGACGGCACCTACACCGAAGTGATCGAGGGACTAAAGGAAGGGGATGTGGTCATCACTGGCGCAAACACGCCCGCGGCGACCACTGCGAGTTTGCAGCCTCAGCAGAGCAGTCCCTTCGGCCGGCCGGGGTTCCGGGGGCGCTAAGGCCGACTGGCTCGTTGCTATGCAAGCCGTTGTCAAATTGGAGAACTTCTCCAAGACGTATCATACCGGCGAGGTGGATGTGCACCCTGTCCGCGGCATCTCGCTGGAGATTCAACCGGGCGAGTTCGTGGCGATCATGGGCGCGAGCGGCTCCGGCAAATCCACAATGATGAACACCATCGGCTGCCTGGACCGGCCGAGCGCCGGCAAATACTTTCTCGACGGGGTGGATGTCGGGGAGCTGGACCGGGACGAACTGGCTGATCTGCGGAACAAAAAGATCGGGTTCGTCTTCCAGGGATTCAATCTCCTGTCGCGAACTTCGGCGTTGGAAAACATCGAACTTCCGATGCTCTATTCGCGGCCGGGCATCAAAGGCCGCGCCCAACGGGGCCGCGCTCTCCAGGTGCTTGAATTGGTGGGCTTGGGCGAACGAGCGGACCATCACTCAAGTCAGCTCTCCGGTGGCCAGCAGCAGCGCGTCGCCATCGCCCGCGCGTTAGTCAACGAGCCAAAACTTCTGCTGGCGGACGAGCCGACCGGCAATCTTGATACGCACACGAGCATTGAGATCATGGGCATCTTTCAGGAACTCAATCGCCGCGCTATGACCGTGGTGATGGTTACGCACGAGCTGGACATTGCCCGTTACGCCATGCGCACGGTGGTCATGCGTGACGGACGCATCGTCAGCGACCTGCCCGTTACTCACCGGCTCGATGCCGCCCATGAACTCAAGAAGCTGGAACAGGAGCAACAAGCCATTCAATTGACCTGACGGAAGAACGCAGAATGATCCTGCTTAAGACTTTCAGCATCGCTCTTCGTGCGTTGCGCCGAAACACGCTCCGCACCTTGCTCACGATGCTGGGAATCATCTTCGGCGTCGCCGCCGTCATTGCCATGGTCAGCCTCGGCAACGGTGCGCGGGCGCAATTGGAGGCGAGCATAGCCACCCTCGGCCAGAACGTCGTGACGGTTCTCTCCGGCAGCGTCTCGCGCGGCGGGTTTCGTGGCGGCTTCGGCTCCTCAGGGACGTTAACCCTCGAAGATTTCGAGGCGATCCGCAGGGAGATACCGGGCGTCAATGGCGCCAGCCCTGAGGTGCGAAACTTCGCCCAGTTGGCCGCCGGCAATCAAAACATCAATTCGCAGATCATGGGTGTGGGAGCCGACTACCTCAACGTCCGCTCCTGGCCCTGCGCCACCGGTGACAACTTCACTGAAGCCGACGTGCGAACCGCCAATAAGGTCGTGCTGATCGGCAAAACCACTGCGGAGACCCTCTTTGGCGAGGAAGACCCCATCGGCCAGATTCTGCGCGTCAAAAATGCCCCGTTCCGCGTCGTCGGCGTCCTCGCCCCCAAGGGCACCGATATGTGGGGGCGCGATCAGGACGACGTGGTGCTCGTGCCTTACACCAGCGCGATGAAGCGCCTGACGGGCGACACCATGTTCCGGTCGTTGATGATTCAGGCGGCCAGTCCCGACGTGACGCCCACTCTGACCAACCAGGTTACCGAGCTCCTCCGCCAGCGCCACAAGATCATCGAGGGCAGGGACGACGACTTTCTTGTGCGTACCCAACAGGACATCGCGGAATTCGCCGACGCTCAGGCGCGCACAACTCGCGAGCTCCTCTTTTATGTGGCCCTGATATCGCTGATCGTCGGCGGCATTGGTGTCATGAACATCATGCTCGTGAGCGTCACGGAACGTACACGCGAAATCGGTGTGCGCCTGGCCGTCGGCGCGCGGAGCCGGGACATCCTCCTGCAGTTCCTCACCGAAGCGGTCACGCTCAGTATCGTGGGCGGAGCCATCGGCATCGGCGTCGGCGTCGGCTGCTCCCAGTTGGTAACCACCCAGTTGGGCTGGCCGACGCTGACCTCGACCGACTCGATCGTCCTGGCCTTCTCGGTAAGCGCGGCCATCGGCATCTTTTTTGGCTTTTATCCGGCGCGCAAGGCCTCGCAGCTCGATCCCATCGACGCGTTGCGCTATGAATAGGGGCGTTGCCGGACGGGCTCGATATATATACTCGACGCCACAAGCGACGCCGCTTGAGGGATGCGGCCTACACGTACAGGAGAGCCGGGTCCGGCAGTACCTGTAGGCCGGGTCCCTTGAACCGGCGCCGCAGTTTTATGACGCTCTGTATAGCTAAGCCAGGCGCCGGCCCCGCGATTCGCGCATGAATGACGTCACCCGCATCCTCAACGCGATTGAACAAGGCGACGCCAAAGCCGCCGAACAACTGCTCCCGCTTGTTTACGACGAACTCCGCAGGCTCGCCGGCTACAAGATGGCGAACGAAGCGCCCGGGCACACGCTGCAGGCTACGGCGCTCGTGCATGAAGCGTGGCTGCGCCTCGTTGGCTCCAAGCAACAGAGCTGGGAAAACCGCACTCACTTCTTCGCGGCGGCTGCCGAGGCGATGCGGCGCATTCTCGTCGAACACGCGCGGCGCAAGCAGAGCCTGAAGCGCGGAGGCGGTGCCGGGCACGACGAACTGGACGAATCGGCTCTTGTTCTCACGGCTCCCCCGGATGAACTGCTCGCCGTCCATGAGGCCCTGGACAAGCTGGCCACGGAAGACCCGCCGGCGGCCGAACTCGTCAAGCTCCGTTACTTCGTCGGCTTAACCATGGAGGAGTCCGCTTCCGCCTTGGGGATGGCTCACCGGACAGCCGAGCGGCTGTGGACCTACGCTCGCGTCTGGCTCCGCCGCGAAATGCGCCGCCGGCCGTAGTGCCGCTGAGAGGGCGCGGGAGAAAAGCTCAAAGCTCAAACCCCGACGTTCAAGGCGCCAGCCGGGCGCGGTAGAACCGGCCGTTGAAATTTGTTGACGCTGTGTCCGTGAAGGCGGTCGTACCGCTGCTGTTGAATAATGAGTTGAGCCAATCCCATCGAATCAGATTGGTAGAGACTTCGATGTCGAAAGTCCGACCGGCTTCGCCGCTCAACGTGAACTGGAACTGGCCATTGGCTAGAAGCTGCGGCAGGCCGAGGTTCGGCCGACCTCCCACAAAAGCCACTTCATCCACCCAGCCTCGATCCTGCCCGCTGCTAATGAGATTGTCTTTCACGTAGCGCCAGCGCAACGTTGTGCTGCCGGAAGGAAGGTTGATGGACTTCTGTTGCCAATCCACATTTCCAGAAATACGATTACTCTGCTGGACGCCGCCGACATAGAATTCAAGGAAATCGTAGCCGGTTTCAGAAGAAACTTTCCACCAGAACGTCAGCGTGCCGGGACCGTTTACCACCGTTTCCATCCACGTGTGTTGGCCATTTGTGATTGGCTCGCTTTGGGCAGCGTCGATTCCATCGTGAGTGGTGAAGGATTGGCCGACCCAATTGTTGCTTCCGCCGGTGGTCCAAATCAGCCCAGGCAAATCCAGCGCTTCGGCCAAAGGAACGGGGATAAAGACGGCGAGCGTCGCGACCTGGCTGCCCACACTGCCGTAGGAATTGGAAATAACGACAGTGTAGTCCCCCGACTGGTTGGTGGTGACGTTGCTCAAACGCAGCAGGGAGTTCGTCGCTCCAGCCAGACTGCTGCCGTCAAAGCTCCACTGGTAACGTAACGGCACTGCTCCCACGGCGGAGACGGAAAGACTCACGGTCGTCCCGGCGGCGACGGTCTGAGTCTGGGGCTGAACCGTAATGATAGGCGTTGTCGCCATCGCCACACTCAACGGGAATTCGCCGGAGGCGCCGTTGTATCCGTCGATGGCAATTTGGTAGTTCGTTCCCGCCGTGGCATTGAATATGAGTCGGTTTGTGTAAACGAAAAGGTTGTTGGCATAAGTCGAACTGCCCAGGCTGCTCGCAACCGAGATGAGATTGGACACGGTTGTTCCACGATAGACCGCCAGGAGAACAAAGCTCTCGAAGTCACTCCAGGGCACCTCGATGAGGGCCGAGCCAGTTGAAGGGGCAGTCCAGGTCCACCAAACGGATTTGCCGCCGGTACCGAAGACATGATTCGGCTCCCCGGGTTCCTTGGTCGCGCCGATGTTGTAGCCTCGCACGGAATTGGTCGCTCCGGAAAGGACCGTTCGATTGCCAAAACTGTCGTTGGACGGCACGGGAAGAAACTCCGTGGCCAAAGTGAAATGTCCACTGACTCCGCTCAATGCATCAACGGCGATTTGATAAGCCGTTCCGGCGGTCGCGAGGAAGACGAGCCGATTGGTATAGATAAGGGTTGAATTGGTGAATCGGTAGCTGCCGTAGCTGTTCGTAACAAGAGTCAAACTTGAAATGGACGTGCCGGTGTAAACCGCCAGCAACACATTTGCCGGCAGGTCGCTAATCGGCACCGTAATTCGGGAGATGCCGTTCGACGGAGCCGTGAACGTCCACCAGACGGATTGGCCGCCCGGTTCGCCAACATGGTCCGGTTCGCCGGTTTCCTTGCTCGCACCGATGTTGGAAGCAGCAACGACATTCGTCGCGCCTCCCAAAACGAAACGGTCAGCAAAATTGTCGTTCCCGGGCGGCGGTGTCACTTGAACACTCAGATCGAAATTTCCGGAGCCGCCGTAATAGCCATCGACCGCGATTTGATAGGTCGTTCCGGCGGCGATATTGAAGGTGAGTTCGCCGTTATAAGTGTACCCGCCATTGGTGAAGACCGAGCCCACAAAGCGGCTCGCCACCGGAATCAAGGTGGACACAGAGCCGCCGGTATAAATTCCCAGCAGTATCCCATTGTAAAAATTGGTCGATGAAAGCGCCAACGTGGCCAGGCCACCTGAAGGAGCGGTCCATGACCACCAGACAGATCTGCCTCCGGTGTAATTGGCGTGATTGGGTTCACCGCCTTCTTTGGTTGCCCAACGGTTGTGTCCGCTTGTCGCGACGTAGGTCGAATTGGCGAGCGCGACTCGGTTGGCGAAATCGTCATTGGGCGGCGCCGAAATCAAATCCAGGCTCAGCGCAAACGCTCCGGACGCGCCCGAAGCACCATCCACGGCAATCCGGTAGGCCATCCCAGTGCGCACCTCGAAAGTCATCTCGCTGCTGAAAACGCTGGTGCCATTCGTGGTCCCAGTGTTTCCGGTGCCGTTTCCGACGTTGGTCAACGCCGACACCGAATTGCCCGCGTACGCGGCCAGTAAGATCCGGTTGCCGAAATCAATCGAAGTAACGGCCACCCGCGCCGCGCCGTTGGAAGGCGCCGTCCAGGTCCACCAGACCGATTTGCCGCCGGCGGCGGCATTGTGATTCGGCTCGCCGGATTCCTTGGTGGCCAGGACGTTGTGGCCGTTGGCTGAAACCGCGGCGCCGGCGAGCTCGAAGCGGTTGGCGAAATTGTCATTGGCGGGGGCCGTCGAGACGACCGTCAAAGCCGCGCTCCGACTGGGCGTGCTGCCGCCTGAATTGCTCACCACGGCGCTGTACGGTCCGGCCTGGCTGGCGGCAACGGTGTTCAAGGCAAGCGAGCTGTTCGTCGCGCCGGAAATGGGAGCACCGTTGAATCGCCATTGGTAACTCAACGGCGGCGTGCCGGTGGCGGCGACCGTGAACGTGGTGTTGTTTCCGACGCCAATGGTGCGATCTAACGGTTGGATCGTGAGCGTCGGAGCAACCGTTCCGGGAGCGAAGCTGACTTGATCGATCCAGGAAGCCTCGGTGAGACTGATCGATCCGGTGTAAGATTTATTATGCCGCCACTCGAATGCATTGGTTCCGCTGCCGAGATAGAACGTTCTTTGCTGCCAATTGGTCGTGTTCGCACTGCCGTAAAGAGTCTCCTGGTACGCACCGTTTATGAAAAAGTTCAGGAACTGAGAGTAACCCGTTACTCTCACCCAAAAGGTCAATGTTCCCGGTCCGTTCAGCGCCGTCGCGAGAGTGCTGTACCGGTTGTCGTTCACCGGTCCGCTTTGCGCGGCATCGACGCCGTCGTGAGTGACATTGGTCTGGCCAAACCAACCGACTTCGCCGGCCACTGTCCAATTAAAGTCAGGCTCGTCCACCGCCTCAGGCAAAGCCAGGCTGAAGATGGCGGCGACCGTTTTGCTCCGATCTAGCGTCAGCGTCGAAGGATTGACCGTTCCCAGCACATCTCCCGCCCAGCCGAAAAAGGAAAATCCCGGCGCCGGATTTGTCGCCGTAACGGTGACGTTCTGGTTGTAGCTGTATTTCGGAAGATCGGGCGAACGAATTGTCGTTCCGCCAATGCTGAAAATCGTCAATCGCGGCAGGACCGAAGCGGCGTCTGTCGGATCACTGCCATCGAGGTATTCATCGCGATTGGAAACGCCGTCGGAATCATTGTCCGAGCTCCCGGATGCGAAATAGAGTTCTCGCCAGTACCGATATTCCCACAGATCCGGCAAACCATCGGAGTCGGAATCCAGATTCGGGTCGGCGTATTCCGTGACCACCACCTGGTCCACCCAGGCGTGATCGGTGAAATACACGGCGAACGTCCTGTCCGCGTCGTTCTTGGAGTATTGCCAGCGCAAGGTGTTCGTGCCTGTCGGAAGGGAGTATGTTCCGCGGATCCAGTACCCGGCGCCGGAGATTTTGTCCGACTGCTCCAGGCCGTTGATGAAAAAACGGAGAAAATCGGCGCCGCCTTCAGAATCCACCTTCCACCAGAACGACACCGTCCCGGGCTGGGTCATGACGACGCTGGTTTCCATCCCGGACACTTCATTGGGGCCGATGGAACCGCTTTGCGCCGCATCGATGCGATCGTTCGTCACGTTGGTTTGCCCGAACCAGCCCATGTCCCCGCCCGAGGTCCAGTTTAGATTCGTGTCGAGTGCTTGCCCGAGGGGCAAACCGAACAAAGCGGTGACGCTCTTGCTGCTGTCCAGGGTGAGGTTGAGAGGATTGGCCGTGCCGGCGGCGGAACCGAACCAGCCGATGAACGAGAGTCCCGGATCCGGCGTGGCCATCAGTGCCACGGTTTGGTTGAGCGTGTATTTGGACAAATTGGGCGAGGGGCTGGCGGACCCTCGAATGCCCCGAAGCGTCAGGCGCGGGAAAAGGGACGTGCGGTTGGTCGGATTGGTGCCTTCGCGAAATTCATCGAGATTGGAAACGCCATCGGCGTCGAAATCCTGGCTGCCGGTCTGGTTGGTGAGGCTGCCAAAATAATTCATCTCCCAGGCATCGGCCAGGCCGTCGCGATCCAGATCAAATTGCAGTCCGGCGACGGAACTGGTCACGACGCCCAACGAGTTGCTGAGGACGACGGCGTAGTTGCCGAGGTTTATCGAGGACACGCCGGTCAGAATTAAGGAATCATTCGTGGCACCCGCGACGTTCGTTCCGTTGAATTGCCATTGGAAAAAAACGAGACCACCGTTTGTGACGCTGACACTGAAACTGGCGTAGCCGTTGGTCTGAACCAGTGGTGTGGTGGGTTGAGAAGAGATGGACGGCGGACTCAGACTGCGGCTGGTCCAATTCGTCAGATTACCGGACGCATCGTAGGAGAATAACGCTGGCTGCCCGAGAGCCGAGAGATTCCAGATCAAAAGGCTGACAATGCCCGCGCAGAGCCCAGCGCGAGGTCGCCGAAGACGGAACAAACAGCCACGAGCCATTTCCGTCAGGAGAGAAAATCTGGTCTGCGGCGTCATGATGGGTTCCCTGTTCGAAATCATTTCTTTCGAATGACCCTTTCGAAAGTTTCCCAATCATCAAATTCGTACCGCACTTTTCCAACACACCTCACCCAGATATATTTAGAGCGTTTGACCAGACGTCTTTCGACGCTTCGTTGCCACTCTTCCTGCCGTCTCGTGTTTTCATTGATAAAATAGACATCTCGGGTGATTTGAGCTTCCTTTATCAGGACTTTAAGGGTTGGCCCCACCGTTCCTCCAATCGCGGCTCCGACCGGTCCACCTTCGATGGCGCCTCCAATGGCGCCAGAAACGATGCCTTCCCCAACCGTCGAAATAGTCTCGGCAACGGCCCGGTCGATTCCAAAATGTGTCAGGGAATCTGCGATTTGTCCGGCCCCCGAATCCGACGCAGCTCCGAGCACCGCGTCGGAAGCAACCTGAGCCGGAGCGAAGGCGGACGCAATCTCGGAGGAGATGCCGGACAAACCCAGACGATCGATCATGTTGATGGGGTTCCCCAGGACATAGTGATACATATTCAAACCACCCAGTTCCCCTATGGGATCGCGCGACAGCCATCGTCCGGCATCCGCATCATACGCTCGAAAGAGCGTCAAATGCAGTCCGCTCGGCGCGTGAAAATAGATTCCCGTGAAGCCGAAATCCGCCGCCAAATCTCCAGCCGTTTTGGTGCGGCGGCCCTACGGATCGTATTCATATTCCGCCCGCACCGCTCCGCTGGCGTCGGTCACCTCTCGGATGGAGCCAAGGTGATCGCGCGTGTAGAAGAAATTGTTTGTCGTCGAAGGAGCGGAAATCTGCTGCCCTCCCTGGCTGAAATAGCGTTTCGTCACGATCGCTCCCGACGGATCGCGTTCCTCGCATAGTTCCGCGCCGCACCAGACAAAGCGTCTGTCACTGACGTTGGTGCCGCTCAACTTTTCCACCAGGCGAATGCGCCGGCCCAAGCCATCGTAGCTGAATTCCGATCGTTGATCGCCTTTTGCAATGGCCACAAGGCGATGCGCGCCGTCCCACTCGTAAGATACGTTTGTGTTTGCCCCCGCGCTGGCGGAGATCAGTTCGTTCAAAGCGTTGTGATCAAACCGGCGCGAAACCCCATTCGTCTCCTCCCGAATGCGGTTGCCCGCCGCGTCGTAAGCGTAAGCGAACGTTGCGGCGTTGGTGGCGCTCTGCGTCACAATCGCATTCGTCAACTGGTTCTCCGCGTCATAAGCCAGGCCAAAAATCCTTGCCGGAGACGTCTGCGCCTGCTGGGTCCAGTTCGTGATCATGTTTTCCGCATCGAAAACGTAACTGAATTGTGAGAGGAGGCTGGAATCGCCCTTGCGGTGTGTCAATTGCTGGAGCAATCGGTCGCGCGTGTTTCCAAAATAACTGGTCGAAATCGTCTGTCGGTTCGGAAAGGAGACGGTGAGGACACGTCGGCTCGCGCCATCGTAGTTGAAGCTGAAAGCGCCCAAGGCATTCTGGACCGAGATCACTCGCCCGATTTCATCAAAATCGATCCCCGCGCCGACGGCGTTGATGGAGCGGTTCGTGATCCGGCCCAGCGAATCGTACTGGAAAACAATTGTATCATTCGCCAACGGACCGTCCACCGAGGCCAGCCCAAGTGACCCGGGCGTCGATGTGACCGGATAGTACGTGTAGGTCGTCAGGCCAATTCCATCCTGCAGGGAAGTCAACCGGCGGTAATTCGGATCGTACGTGAGATAAACCGAAGGTGTGGGAATCAGTGCCGTCGGATAGCTGACGGATTTTACCGTGTCGTCGGTGAAATAATCGTAAGTTGTCAATTGCCCGCGTTCATCGCGCATGGATTGCAACCGGCCGGTTGCGTCGTAGCTGTATTCGATTCTGGAACCGTCCGCGTAAGTCTTGCCAGCGACTCTTCCTTGCACGTCGTACTGCCAGCCTGTCGTGCGTCCCAGCGGATCAGTGACGCTGGAAAGGTCACCGCATCCGCACCAGGCGAAGCGGGTCACACGATTCAGGGCATCGCGAATTGCCACCAGTTGGCGAAGGCTATTGAAGAAATAATTCTTCTGGCGACCCAGCCGGTCGCGATGGCTGCTCACGTCCAGCCGGTCATAGGCGATCTGCTCATCCGTGCCGTCGGGATAGGTAACTTTCGTTGGACGATCCAGCGCGTCGTATTCCAGCATCAGGGTGTAGCCATCACGGTCGGTCACCGTGCCAATACGTCCAAGGTTGTCGTAGGTCAGGCGCGTGATGTCATTTGTCCCCGGAAGCGCGTCGTCGTAGGCGATCAAATATCCGTTCGCGTCGTAGCTGAACGTTTGTGTTTCGCCCTTGGGATTCGTGACCGTGCGGAGCTGTCCGCGGCTGGTGTAAGTGTAGGAACTCGTCTGGCCGGAAGCGTCCACGAACGTCACCGGCAGGTGCTGCGAATTATAGGTGATGCGGGCGATCACTTCGTTGTTCGTTGCCCGTGTTTGCCGGATTTCCGTCAAATCAATCCCATTCGGGGCGTAAAGGTAACTGAAGGTACGCCCGGCGGGATCGACGGCATTCGTGAGGTTGCCGAATGCGTTGTATTGATACTGGTAGAGCTGCGTGGTGCCGTCCTCCAGCACCCGCCCGACTTTGGAAGGTTTGTCAGTGGCGCCAACCGTAATCGCGCCCAGGTAGGATGGAGCCTGGCCTTCATAATTGTACCAGATCCGGCTTTCGAACGGCATTTTCTCGCTCTCCAGAATCCCGGAAGCCTGCGAGTAACCTTGCGAGTGCAGCCAGTGAAAAATTCGAGCCTTGCTGTGATCGTTGGGGGCCTCCGCATGGGCGCGTTTGTTCCAGTAGTAAGTATTGCGGGCGTGAATGTACCAATTGCCGGTAAACATCCCCTGCGGCAAGCCGGTGTACGGCTCGGAGAAAGGCGTGCCCACACTCGGATCCTCCGAATATTCTACGCGTTCCGTTTCTCCTTGAGGATCGGTTGCTTCCAGCCAGCGGGTCCGTCCGGCTTCGCCCATTTTGAACGCCGTGGTCCCGTAGGGGGTGATCATGTTCGTGACGAAACTGTTGGCGCCGTACCGGAACCCGGAATTCAACCCCAGCACGTCGGTGATATTGGTCAAAACTCCCGAGGCATTGTAGGAGAATGCCGCGAAACGCCCGAATGGATCGGTCACCTTCGTGATCTTAAGAATGTCTGCCGCATTCTCGTAGGCGAGGCTTGTAACCTGGCCAATCGCGTCCGTAATGGCCACCAATCGCAAATTGGAATCGTAAGTCAGCGTCACGAAATTGCCGTAGGGATCGTAAATCCGCGTGAGGAAAACGCGGCGGGCGGTACCGAGGGCGCCGTCCGACTGGCTGAAGACCTTTTTTGAACCATCGGGGTATTGCATCTCGTAGCTGTCGGGCGACGTGCGGACGAGCCTGGTTTGTTGCCTTAACTCGGTTGCGTAGCTTTGATTCGCGCTGTTGTAGCCGGTAAACAGGTGAGCGCCGCCGCCTTCCACATAATAAGTGACGTCGGCCGACGCGTTCTGCGGGTTGTCAAGAATGAAGGCCAGCCAGTCGAAGGTCCACTTCTGGCCCAGATTGGAGTAGTAAAAGACCGCCGGTTGATAGGCTTCGCGTTGATTGTAACTCACTCGGAAGTAAACCGGCGGCCCGAACGGAGGATCATAGCCTACGGGCGTATCGGTAATATTGAGGCTGACGAGCATCAGGTGAATGTCATAAACCGCCATGCCGCAGTCGCGTCTTCCAGGTCCATTCCCTCCGGAGCCATCCGAACCGCCGCCGCCATGCGCGGTCGAATCGTCCGTGCTCGTGGCGCCGGGGAAGCTGTCGGTGGTCGGTCCCTTGCCCCAAATGTCGTTCCCTTCACGCTCCGAAACGGCCCGCCAACCTTCGGGTAATAGCCCGGGCGGAATCAGGAAATAACCGGTCGTTTCCTCGTTCAACGCCGTTTCCGTCACCCAGACATCGTTGCCAAATGTCGGATCCTGCAACAGGAGCCTGTCGTTTTCCCGGCGGATCATTGCCGCATAATGACCGACCTTCCAATGCACCACGGCGGGAATCACCAATGCCGCTCCGGGTCGGCGGAACGCCATCTGAAAGTTCATCCCCAATTCCCGGGAAAGCTGCGCCACGCGCGCCAATGAAAATCCGTTCGTCGTCGATGGCGCGTCATGGATGGGCAAGGAGGCAACATCCTTCGGCCGCTCCACTGCCAGAATCCTGTCCAGCGCCAACGGCCCGCAACGAAAAGCCCGCTCCGGCGTCTCTTGCATTATCCACAATCCCCGTCTTGTCCCGGCGATCTTTTCCGTCGCCGAGCCGGTAAACTCCCGTCCTTCCACCGAGTCCAGCAGCGCCTTCAATTCTTTGGCCCGCCCGACGCGGGCGTACATGTAAGCCAGTTCTCCCACCGCCCGGTTCGCCACCGCTTTCGCGTTCGGCGCCACCGCCTCTTTCGACAGCGCCCAGGCTCGCTCCCAGGCATCGATCGCTTTCGAGTAGTGACCTGTGTTGAAATACTCAATGCCCAGACAGGTGAGCAACGACGCCGCCCATCTGGATTCCGGATAAGCCGATAAGAATTCCGTGAGGCCGGAAAAATCATCCGGCCCGGCTCGGCGCGAATATTGGGACAGCGCCCTTGCCAGCGCCTTGTTTTCTTCCGGCATCGGCTCGCCCCCGATCGGAATCAGCGGTTCCTCAAAAACCCGCGCCCGTCCGAGTTCGTCCCTCGTAACGGTCGCGGAAAACTGAAGACTGGTCCCCGGTGGCTCAACTTTGGGAATCGCCCGGTTCGGCTCAGCAGAAAAAGCGGATGGTAAAATGGCCCAGGCTGCCGTGACGATCAGAGCCTTTCCTGGAACCCAATGTGAACGGCGATGTTTCCGGAACGGAGGAAGAAATCCGGTGCCGGTCGAAAGTGCAGGCGCGCTCACCAAAGGTTGAGCATTTGAAGCGAGCATGATATCTTCCTGGCCAATAACAAAAGCTGGTTCGTCAAGTCAATTTCCGAGAGATTGGCGCCGAGTAACTGAACCACTCTTGGGCGAGACAAGCCGACTTTCGGCGGGCAGACTCGTAGCCTGCCATCCCGCAGAAGTCCATTTTGGCGGACTTTGCCCCGGCTTGGCGCATGTACGGACAACGGCAACTCCGGAGCTGCTTTTGGAGGCCGTAACCGACAACCTGACGTGAACGGTTACACATTGCTATGAATTCCGACACACTTAAACGCTCGCTGGTCTCGCCGTGCGGCAACGCTCTTGATTCAGTCTCATTGAAGCTCTGCCACGTGTTTGCCGCGGTCATTTGGTTCTCCAACTTCGCGGTGTCGTGGAACGCCGACGCCAAAGAGGTCGGCGCGAAGGACTTTGCCACCGCCGACTTGTATCAAATCACCAACGTCTGGCGGATGCACCTTAAATTCACAACCGAGCAATGGGAAGCCATGGAACCTAAGGGAGGTGGTGGCAGCTTCTTCGGAAGTCCCGGAGGTCCTGGAGGTCCTGGAGGTCCGCGTGGTCCCCGTGGCCCTGGCGGGCCTGGCGGATTCGGTGGTCCGGGCGGATTTGGTCCGGCAATGTTCCTCGCGCCGGTTTTTCTCAAGGCGGGCGACCATGACCACGACGGCAAATTGGCCCGGGAAGAATTTCAAGCGCTCGGTGAGAAATGGTTTGCGGAATGGGACAAGGAGAAAAGCGGCAACCTGAACGCTGAGCAGCTTCGCGCGGGACTCAACACGACGCTCGCCCTGCCCGATTTTGGCCCTCCCGCGGCAGGCAGGCCCGGCGGAGGCGGACCCGGAATGCGCCTGCAAGGCGCCGAAGGCCGGCGCAACGGTCTGGCGTCCGCCATGGGAATCGAGTTCGAGTACGTTCGCGCAACCCTCGAATTTGAGGGGCAGCCATTCAAAAACGTGGCGGTTCGCTACAAGGGCAACGGCAC
>Ga0137368_10004144_pt1 | contig 15467 bp, 16 predicted proteins | sample SagtaG_13_FD_104917 | JGI IMG/M metagenome (GOLD analysis project Ga0137368, IMG submission 104917) | Vadose zone soil microbial communities from Sagehorn Ranch, Mendocino, California, USA - Sage1_L_100_16 metaG | ecosystem: Environmental > Terrestrial > Soil > Vadose zone | place: USA...
AGTTCGTCTTCGTCGTCGGCGCCTCGGGCTCGGGGAAGTCGACCATCATCCGCCTGCTGATCAAGGAGCTGGAGCCGACGCGTGGTCGGATCATCGTGGGCGGCCGCGATCTGGGCCGGCTCAAGCGCTCGAAGGTGCCGATGCTCAGGCGCAACGTCGCCTGCGTCTTTCAGGACTTCAAGCTCCTGCCGAACCGCCCGGCGTACGAGAACGTGGCGTACGCGCTGAAGGTGCAGGGGGAGCATCGCGACAGCATCCGCAAGAAGGCGCCGGAGGTGCTCACGCTCGTCGGGCTCGGCTCGAAGATGAACTCCTATCCGGAGGAGCTCTCGGGCGGTGAGCAGCAGCGGGTCTCGATCGCGCGCGCCGTGGTCAACCACCCGCCGCTCCTCGTCTGCGACGAGCCAACGGGCAACCTCGACCCCGATACCTCCGTCGGGATCATGCAGCTCCTCTACCGCATCAACCGCTCCGGAACGACGATCCTGATGGTCACACACGACCGCGAGATGGTCGACAAGATGCGCAAGCGGGTCATTGCGCTCGACGAGGGCAAGCTGTCCCGCGACGAGCGGCGCGGCGGGTACGAGTGAGAGTCGGCCTGGTCGCATCCGAGGCGGTTCGCTCGCTGCGGGCGAGCATGTCCACCACCGTGGCCGCGACGCTGACGGTGCTGATCGGAATGTTCGTGCTCGGACTGACCATCGCGCTGGGGACCTGGGTGCTTTCCTGGTCCGACCACGTGAAGAAGCAGCTGCTCGTGAAGGTCTACTTCACGAGCACCGCGACTCCGAAGCAGGAAGCCTCCGTCGGGAACTTCATTCGCACCGACGACCGCGTCGTCAAGTACACCTTCGTCTCCTCCGAGCGGGCCCTGGTGGTCATGCGCAAGAAGTTCCCGGACCTGGTCAGGAACCTCTCCTACAACCCGCTGCCCGACTCGTTCGAGGTCATCCCCAAGAAGGCCGAGTACAACGCCCAGATCAAGCGGGAGATCCTCCACTCGGGGCCGAAGGGGACCGTGCCGCCTGGGATCGAGAAGGTGAAGGACGGCGGCGAGACGTCGCGGCGTGTCCTGCGCGTGGGCTCGATCGTCGAGCTCGTCTTCCTGATCGGGGTGATCGTGCTGCTGATCGCCTCCACGCTCCTGATCGCGAACACGATCCGACTCTCGATCTTCGCCCGCAGGCGCGAGATCGAGGTGATGAAGCTGGTCGGTGCGACCAACTGGTTCGTGCGCGGGCCGTTCATGCTGGAAGGGCTGATCTGCGGGCTCCTCGGCTCGATCACGGCCGTCTTCCTGTTGCTCGTCGGCAAGGAGGTCCTGCTGCCGGCGATTCTCGGCCACATCCAGGATTCGAAGGACGTGCACGCGCTCGCCTTCGAGCTCCAGGCGCTGTCCATCATCGGCGCCGGCCTGCTGCTGGGCGCCGCCGGCTCGGGGCTGACGCTCCACAGGTTCTTGCGAGTCTGAACCAGCGCGTCGTCGTCGAGATCGCAAAGCGGGGGCGCCTCGTGGTGGGCGAGCCCTTCTTCGCACCCGGCGTGCCCATCGTCATCGACCGCAAGGGCCTGGGCTACGCCGGACCGGGCGATCTCGCGGTCGTCTCGACGGCGAGTCGGCGCCCGCGCCTCGAACGCGTCCTCGGGCGGGCGGAATCCGTCGAGACGGTGCTCGACGGCCTGCTCGTCGAGCGCGGCGAGCGCGGGGCCGTCGAGCCCTACTCGCCGCCGCCGCTCGACGTCGAAGGCCGGGTGGATCTTCGCAAACTGCTCGCCTTCACCATCGACCCCGAGACGGCTAGGGACTTCGACGACGCGATCTCGGTGCGGCGGGAGCCCGGAGGCGGCCTGCGGGCCTGGGTGCACATCGCGGACGTCTCGTACTTCGTCCCGGCCGGATCGCCCCTCGACCGCGGCGCCGCGGCTCGAGGATTCTCTGTCTACGTCCCAGGACGGGTCGCGCCGATGCTGCCGCACGAGTTGGCCGACGACCTGTGCAGCCTGCGCCCTCACGAGGACCGGCTCTGCCTGACCGTGGAGATCCCCTTTGGGGAGAGCCTGGAGCCCGGAGAGCCTCGTTTCTACCGCTCGGTCATCCGCAGCCGTGAGCGGCTCACCTACGACCAGGCGGAGGCGATCCTCGCCGGCCGGGAGCCTGCCGACGCCGAGGTCGCAGAGGCGCTCGGGCTCGCCGAGCGCCTCGCCCTCGAGCTCAGGAAGCGTCGCTTCGCCCGTGGTGCGCTTCGGATCGAGACCGCCGAGATCGCCTTCGCGTTCGACGGCCGGGGAGGCGTCGAGCGCGCGTGGCTCGAGGCGGAGCCACACGCCCACCCCCTCGTCGAGGAGCTGATGATCCTGGCCAACGAGGCCGTGGCGGGCCTCCTCGCCGGCCGTAGGCGCGAGGCGCTCTACCGCGTCCACGAGCGGCCCGATCCCCAGGCGGTCGGACTCCTCCTGGCAAAGCTCGCCGACCTCGAGGTGCCGACGCCGCCTGCTCCGGACGCCGACAGGCTCGCGCCCGGAGAGGCGGCCGCGCTGGCCGCTCAGGTCTCGGAGCGAGTCGCCGAGTACGTCCGGCATTCCGGACGCGGGGTGGCGGCGTTTCCGGCCCTCGTCCTGCGTGCGCTCAAGCAGGCGCGCTACGACAGGCGGAACCTGGGCCACTCGGGCCTCGCCAGCCCTGCGTACTGTCACTTCACTTCTCCGATCCGCCGCTTTCCCGACCTCGTCGTGCATCGCGCCCTGCTGCGGGAGCTCGGCCTGGCCGACGAGCCGCTGCCCGAGGACCTGCCCGAGGCGGCGGAGCACGTCTCGGCCCGCGAGCGCGAGGCGGCCCAGGTCGAGTACGCGGCCGACGAGATCTGCCTCGCGTGGCTGCTGGAGGCACGGCTGTTCGAGCTGGGTTGGGAGCACGTCTTCGAGGGCGAGATCGTCGGCCTGATCGGATCGGGGCTCTTCGCCCGCTTCGGCGAGGTCTTCGAGGGCTTCCTGCCCGCGCGCCGCCTGCCCGGTGACTACTTCGAGCTGACGCCGCTCGGCACGGCGCTGCGCGGCAGGCGGGGTGGCCGCACCTTCCGCCTCGGCGACCCCATCGAGGTGCGCGTCGAGGAGATCCGGCGCGCGGAAGGGAAGGTCGAGCTGTCGCTCGCCGTTGGGCGGGAGGACTGAGCCTTTCGAGTTAGCCGGGAAGCCAGGCCTGGAATTGCTTTCGCAGCTCGTTCTGCCGCGGCGTATAACTCCCTCATGTCCGTGACCGCCGGAGAGCGGCGGATCGTCGCGGTTCTCGTCGCTGACGTCGCAGGCTCGACGTCTATCGCCGAGAAGCTTGGCCCCGAGCGGTCGAAGTTCCTCTTCGACGACATCGTGCAGCTCATGCGCGAGGAGATCGAGCGCTTTGACGGTACCGTCGCTCAGCTGACCGGGGACGGGGTGCTAGCGCTCTTCGGGGCCCCAATGGCGCACGAGGACGACTCCGAGCGGGCGGTACGGGCGGCGCTGGCGCTCCGCGAGTCGCTCGCCCGCTACGGGGCCGAGGTCGCTCCCGCCTACGGGATCGAGCTTGCGGCCCGCGTGGCGGTCAACACCGGCCCGGTCGTCGTTCCCGGGCGGGACGCGCCGCCTGACGTCCTTTACAACGCGCTTGGCGACACGGTCAACGTGGCGGCGCGCCTGCAGGCGCTTGGCGACCTCGTGGTCGGGTCGGTGACGGCGCGTCAAATCCAGGCCTCGTTCGAGCTCGAGGAGCTTGGGAGCGTCGAGCTGAAGGGCAAGAGCAGCCCGGTCAGCGCCTTCCGCGTCGTGGGCGTCCGGGAAGGACCTCCGGGACGCCCGGAGACGCCGCTGGTCGGGCGCGAGGAGGAGCTCGCGGTGTTGGGTGAGGCCCTCGAGGGGCTCCTCGAGGGAACGGGGCGCGATCGTCTCCATCACCGGCGAGCCGGGCATCGGCAAGTCACGTCTCCTCGCGGAGGTCCAGGGGCGCTTCGCCGGGCGGGTGCGCTTTCTGGCTGGTCATGCCGTCTCCTACGCCGAGACCATCCCATACTGGCCTGTGCGCGAGCTGCTCCGCGGCTGGCTCGGTCTCGGTGTCTCGGAATCCGAGGCGCGCGTGCGTCTGGAGCTACGGGCGGAACTCGCCAGCGTGCTCGGCCACGAAGCTGACGAGGCGTATCCCTTCCTCGCCGGCCTGCTCGGTCTGGCGCTCGAGTCGGACCAGGAACAGCGAATGCGCGACTTCGCGAGCGACGCCGTCCAGCGCCAGACGATCGACTGGCTCTACGAACTGGTCTCCGCCCTCGCACGAAAGCGCCCGCTGTGCCTGGTGCTGGAGGATCTCCACTGGTCGGACGAGGCCACGCTCTCGCTGCTCGACGAGCTGCTTCCCGCGGTTGAGCAGGGTGCGGTCGCCTTTGTGCTCGTTCATCGCAGCGATCCCGACCATCCCGCCTGGCACGTCGTCGACCGGGCCCGCAGGCGCTTCCGGCGCATGTTCGTCGACGTTGGACTGGAGCCGCTTACGGACGCGGACGCGCGCAAGCTGGCAGAAGCGGACGCCGGAGGTCAGCTTCCCGAGGAGCTCGCTCAGCTCCTCGCCGAGCGGGCAGGCGGCAACCCGTACTTCGTCGGGGAGGCGATTCGAGATCTGTACGAGCGCGGCGCGCTCACCCTCGATGACGGCCGGGTCGTGCTCGCCGGGGGAGCCTCGATCCCGGCCGCAGTACAGGAAGCCCTCCAAGCGCGGCTCGACCGGCTCGACGCCGAGGCGCGGGAGCTGCTCACAACCGCGGCTGTGACCGGCGTTCCTTCGGCCTGCCACTGCTCGAGCGGCTCCTTCCCCGGGCTCGGCTGCTATCGACCCTCTCAGAGCTGCAATGGCTCCAGCTGATAGTCGAGGAGCGCAGCGGAGCCGCGCCCGAGTATCGCTTCCGCCACGGGCTCGTGCAGGAGGTCGCCTACGGCACGCTCGTCGAAGCTCGCCGGCGTGAGCTCCACCTGCGCGTGGGAGAGACGCTCGTGGAGCTCCACCGCGGCTCTCCCGGCGAGGTGTACGGACTGCTCGCCCGCCACTTTGCCGAGGCGGACGAGCCGGAGCGCGCGGTCGAGTACCTGCTGAAAGCGGGTGACGCGGCCCGTGCCGTCTACGCAGAACAGGAGGCGATCGAGCTCTATCGCCGTGCACTTGGCTTCATGGATCGCACCGGCGACGAGGCTTCTGGCCGCGAGACGCTGTTGAAGATCGCACTCGCTCACCACCTTGCCTTCGACTACCGCGCCGCCAACGAGGCCTTCACGGAGGCGTTCGCTCGGCCGGTTCCCGCGCCCGCGCGGCTGGAGCCGAGCGAGCCGATCGCCTGGGCGCTGGCGGCGGCCGGCTACAGAGCGGTGGCACCGGGGCACGTCAACTCTCCGCAGGGGTGGGAGGTCGCGCGCAATCTCTTCCGCGGGCTCGTCGCACTCGGACCCGACCTCGAGATCGAGCCCGATCTCGCCGAGCGCTTCACGGTCTCGGACAACGGGCGCTCGTACCGCTTCACGCTACGCGGGGATGCTCTCTGGAGCGATGGGGCGCGCGTCACGGCGGACGACTTCGCGTTCACCTACGCGCGGATGGCAGAGGACGACGTGGACACCGCGTTTTGGCTCGACGGGGTGAGCGCAAGTGCCGTCGACGTGCGCACGCTCGAGCTCCGGCTTCGGCAGCCGCGAAACCACTTCCTCTACCTTCTCGCCCAGCCGCCGCTCTTCGCTTGGCCGCGACACGTCTACGAGCGGGAGGGACGAGACTGGCACCGTGCCGTTCCGCTCGTCGGGAACGGCCCCTTCGTCCTCACGAGCCGTGACGAGCACGGTGACGTCATCGTGGTCGCCCCGCAGTGGAGCGGGGCACGCGGAAACGTCGGCGAGGTGACGCTCGTGCTCCAAGTCTCGTCGGCGGTCGCCGCCGACCGGTGGCGACGGGGCGAGTGGGACGTCCTCGACGAGATACTCGCTCTGCCCACCGCCGCCGACCACGAGACTGTCGTGGAGCGGTCAACCGGGACGTGGACGCACTATCTCGGCTTCCACGCAGGACGCGCGCCGTTCGACGACGCCCGTGTCCGCCGTGCCCTCGCGCACGCGATCGACCGGCACGGGCCGGCCGAGCCTCTGAAAGGGACCGCGGCCGCTACGGGCGGCTTGCTTTCGCCCACGATGCCGGGGCACTCGCACCGCGGCGCTCCTGCGTTCGACCCGGATCGTGTTCGCGCCCTGCTGGGCGAGGCGGGTTACGCCGACGGACGTGCCCTCGGCGAGATCGTGCTGGCGTATCTCGATCTGTGGGAGGATGCTGCGTCCGATGTGGCCGCCCAGCTCGCGGCGGTCGGCGTTCGGATTCGACTTCTCCCCGCCGCCACTGACCCCGATCTGGAGGCTGCGATCGAAGAGGGCGCCCACGCGTTCCTCTGGGGTTGGTCCGCCGACTATCCCGATCCGGGCGGTGGCATCCTCGAGCCGATCCTCCGCGTTGTCCCGTGGCTCTATCGCGACGAACAGCTCGAGGAGTTGCTGGCCCGAGCGGCCTCACTTCGCAACCAGGACGAGCGGCTCCGCGCGTATCGGGACTTCGAGCGGATCTGGATCGGAGAGCAAGGGGCCGTCGTGCCGCTCGCGTATGCCGACCGGCTGCTGTGGCGGCGACCCTGGGTGACGGGGATGTGGGCGAACGCGATCGCGACCTCGACCTTTGCCGAGGCCGTCGTCAGACGGCCGGATCCCGCCGGCATGCGCATCGAGCGACCGCCCGAGGAGTGGCTGCTGAAGGCCTACGACGACGGAGTTCTCGTGGATCTCATCTTCGCGCCCTCCGGCGTGTCCGTCGACGAGGAGCTCCTGCGGCGGGCGGAGGAGCTGCAGGTTCACGCCATGACGATGCCAGTCGCGTCGGTAGAGGATGTCCTGATCTCGCTGCTTCACGCGCTCAACGAGCAGAGCCTCGATCTCACAGGTCCGCTCGAGACGGCCAGGGCGCTGCGCGAGCAGATCGACTGGGATGACGTATGGAGGAGAACCGACGGCTCTCCTTTCGCAGCTGCATTCCGCGCGCTCGTCGAAGGGCTCGGGATCGCGTAGATCGTGATATGAAAGAGCGGTGAGCGCCGAAGAACGGCTCGCCCGGCTGCGACAGGTCCCGATCTTCGCCGGGCTCGACGACGGTGTCCTGGCGCGGATTCTTGGCGTATCCGTGGAGCTCGAATGCCCCGCGGGACAGGTGCTGGCCCGAGCCAACGATCCCGGCGCGGGCATGTTCGTGCTCGAGGAGGGCACCGTGGTGGTCGAGGCGCCGGGGCGGACGATCGAGCTGGGGCCGGGGGAGTTCTTCGGAGAGCTGAGCCTGCTCGTCCCGGAGTCGACCCGCGTCGCGCGTGTGCGCGCCAAGACGCAGGTGCGCTGCATCGCCGTGAACAGGCTCGACTTCGAGGAGCTGCTCGAGGACGAGCCCCGCGTCGCGCTCGCGATGCTCCCCGTGGTCGCGCGCCGGCTCTGGCACGTCATGCACGCCGAGTAGGCGCGGAGTCTCGACCTAGACTTTCGCCCATGGCCAGGGCCAGGGGCGAGAAGCTGATCGCGGACAACCGCAAGGCTCGGCACGAGTACCACCTGCTGGAACGGGTCGAGGCCGGCCTGGTCCTGACCGGCACCGAGGTGAAATCGCTCCGCGAAGGGCGTGCGAGCCTGGCCCGCGCCTACGCCGAGGTGCGCGGCGGCGAGGGTTGGCTCGTGGGCGCGCACATCGCCGCCTACGACAGCGCTGGCTACGCGGGCCACGATCCCGACCGTGACCGCAAGCTGCTCCTGCACCGGCGCGAGCTCGACTCGCTCGGCAGCAAGGTACGGGAACGCGGTCTGACGCTCGTCCCGACCAGGCTCTACTTCAGGGACGGCCGGGCGAAGGTGGAGCTCGCGCTCGCCCGCGGCAAGGAGCAGCGCGACAAGCGCCGCGACATCGCCAAGCGGGACGCCGAGCGGCAGATGGAACGCGCTCTGAAGGCCCGCAGGCGGTGAGCGAGGAGCCGCTGCACGAGGGGGACCGGCTCGGCGCCGCTCCCCCGGTACCGGAGGGCGGACCGCGGCAACTGGTCCGGCTCGCAGCCATCGACATCGGCCCGCTTCGGCGCCACCGCGACTACCGGCTGTTGTGGATCGGGCGCGCAGTCTCGCTCTTCGGCTCCGAGATCACCTACGTCGCCATTCCGTACCAGGTCTACCGCCTGACAGGCTCGGTGGCCGTGGTCGGGTTGATCTCGCTGGTCGAGCTCGTGCCGCTGCTGACGTCTGCCGTTCTCGGAGGTGCGTTCGCGGACGCCGTCGACCGGCGGCGCATGCTGTTGCTGACGGAGCTCGGTCTCGCCGCCTCGTCCGGTGTCCTCGTTTTCAACGCCCTCCTGCCGAGCCCGCAGCTCTGGGTGCTCTTCGTCGTGGCGGCTCTCTCCGCCTCGCTGACCGGCTTCCAGCGGCCGTCGCTCGATGCGCTCACGCCGCGGCTCGTCGAGCGGGACGAGCTGATGGCCGTCGGCGCGCTCGACTCGCTGCGCTGGACCTTCGGCAACATCGGCGGCCCGGCCGTCGGCGGCATCCTGATTGCGACCGTCGGCCTCGCGGGCGTCTACGCCATCGACATCGGCACCTTCCTCTTCTCGCTCGTGATGTTGAACGCGATGAGAGCGGTGCCGCCGCCCCCCGACGCGGAACGGCCGAGCCTGCGCCGGATCGCGGAAGGGTTCCGGTACGCGCGCAGCCGGCCCGAGCTGCTCGGCACCTACGGCGTGGACATCGTGGCGATGTTCTTCGGCATGCCGAACGCGCTCTTTCCGGCCTTCGCGCAGAAGTTCGGGGGCGCCGGTGTGCTGGGGTTGCTCTATGCGGCTCCATCCGTCGGCTCGCTGATCGCCACCGCGACCAGCGGCTGGACTGCCCGGGTGCACCGGCACGGCCTGGGCGTGATCCTGGCGGCGGCGGTCTGGGGTCTCGGGATCCTGCTGCTGGGGCTGGCGTCGAGCCTACCGCTCGCGCTGGCCGCGCTTGCCCTGGCGGGTGGGGCCGATATGGTCAGCGGCATCTTTCGCTCCACGATCTGGAACCAGACGATCCCCGACCGCCTGCGTGGGCGGCTGGCGGGCATCGAGCAGGTCAGCTACTCGACCGGGCCCTTGCTGGGCGATCTCGAGGCGGGCGTCGTCGGCTCCCTGGCCGGAGTGCGCGTGTCGATCGTCTCGGGTGGGGCGCTCTGCATCGTCGGGGTCGCGGCCGCCGCGCTGCTCCTTCCCGCGTTCCGCCGCTACGACGCGCGCACATTCGTTCCAGAGCCGGCCGCGGCATGAGCGTTCGTCTGCGCCGGCTGCGGGAGGACGAATGGCCTGCCTTCGTCGAGGACAGCAAGCATCAGTACGCCGGCGACATGGTGGAGAACGGCGGCCTGTCTCCGGAGGCCGCTGCCGAGAAGGCGGAGCGGGACTTCGTCGAGACCCTGCCCGACGGTCTCGGCACGGAGGGTCATTTCATCTTCGTGGTCGAGGACGCTGCGAGCGGCGAGGCGATCGGCCGGCTCTGGTTCGCGATCCGGGAGATGTGGGGCGAGCGAGTCGCATACCTGTACGACGTCTACCTGGACGAGGGCGTCCGCGGCCGGGGATTCGGTCGCGCCGCCATGCGGGCGCTCGAAACGGAGGTGCGTGAGCACGGGCTGGCACGCATCTCGCTCAACGTCTTCGGCGGCAACCGGGCCGCTCGCGGCCTCTACGCCTCGCTCGGCTACAACGAGACGGCGGTGTGGATGAGCAAGGACCTCAGCAGTGACCGGGGCGGGCCCAGTTGACCGAGGCGGTGGAGCTCAGCTCCTTGGACAGCTCGGTCGCCACAGTCACGAATTTGTAGCGGGCTGGCTTCCAGGTGCCGTTCGGACAGGCCAGGCCGAGGCGCTTCGCCTTCACGGTGAAGCCCACGTTGGGCCCGCCCTCGGCGCAGTTGACGTCCATGAAGGTGCGCGTTCGTACGAAGGGCCTGCGCGCTGTGCCCTTGAAGGGGATGTGGTCGATGGCGCCATGAATCTGGAGTCGCCGGCGTGCCGTGCACAACTAGGGCGAGCGTGCGGATCTTGAGCCTACTCGGGCGGGATACGCCCGCGCACGAGCGCCCGGCCGGGGATCTCTGTGTAGCCGAGCTCCTCGTTCAGGCGGCGGATCCCCTCGTTGCGGAGCTCGTTCGCCGTCTCGAGGCGCTCGTAGCCCTGTTCTTTGGCCCACGCGATCTGAGCCAGCTTCAAGGCTCGTGCGATACCCCGGCGGCGCCATGCCCGCTTGACCGCGGTGAGGTCGTGCGCCGCGATGGTCGGACGGGCGGCGGGAAGGTGGAACTTCGCATAGCCCACGACCTCGTCTCCCGCGACCGCGAGGAACGTCGCCTCGGGTCGGTCTGCCGGACCGCTCATGTCGTGCTGGAGCCAGTCCTCGTAGGGCGGCGTCGTCTCGTTCTCGCCCCCCGGCACGTCCGGGTAGCACTCGCACGCCACCTCGTAGATGCTCCGACTCAGCCCCGGCCGATCGGCCCAGGTCGTGATCTCGATTCCGGGCGTCGGCTCGACGGAGGGCTGAGTGAGCTCGCGCAGGTCGAGCGCCACGCGCGCGTCTCGAAGGACCTCGTCGAACCCGCGGTGTCGTGCGAACTCGATGCCGTCGGGATCTGTGTCGTACACCCAGCCCTCGAGCGTCGGCCGGCCCCGCTCGGCCGCCCAGGCGGCGAGGTTCTCGAGCAATGCGCCTCCGACCCCCCGCCGGCGGTTCCGTGGCGGCACGGCGAGCATTACATGGGCGATCTCCGTCTCCCTCTGCCACGGCGCGATCGTGCCGAGGCCGGAGCCGACCGCCTCCCCGTCGAGGAACGCGACGCAATCCAGGAAGTCGAGCATTCCCTCTTGCCAGGCGCGCGACTCGGCGAGTGTTGCCGAACGTTCCGGGACGGTCTCGTTGAAGAGACTCAAGGAGAGCTCGGAGCCGGCCTCGTCCGTGCACGGGCGGATCTCGATCATGGAGCTACAATACGGCGGACATACGGGGGCGACCAGGTCTCGACGTGGTCGGTTCTCCGGCTGAGCTGCGAGTCGAGGTCCCCGGTCGGCCTCGTAAAACAACCGGGAACGAAACGTAAGTGCGGATAACGAACTCGCACTCGCCGCCTAGGAACTAGGCGACGCATCGCTCCGGATTCGGCCCGTGGTTCGGGTAGCGGTGTCATAAAACGGGCTGGCCCCGAAGGAGAGCCAATCGCCGGAGGGGTGAGAACTTAGGATGGCTGGCCCGCCGGTAGGTCGCCTGCGAACCGGCCGTCGGGCGAGATCAAAGCGCAGGCTACGCTCGTAGACGCTCTGACCGGTGCGATCGCGGACGCGGGTTCGATTCCCGCCGCCTCCACTCCCGATCGCAGTCCGGCTCCGCTTGCGCGGAGCCATGACCTAGAGCTCGGCTGTGAGGAGGCGCAGTCCGGCGTCGTATTCGGGGGTTGTGCGGAGGTGGCCGTAGCGCTTGTCCCACTCTCCGAGGCGAGGTCCTGGCGCAGGTCGTCGATCGCCCGCGTCTCGACGCCGGCCGGGAGGCGTTGCCAGACGGAGGTGGCTGCGCGGACGTGCGGGTCGAGATACGCCTCGGGCCGGGCCCAGAGCGTCGCGAACATGCGGTCACTGCAGTCGTTCGGGATGAGCAGCGGACGCACCTGGGCCTCCGGGAACGTCTCGAGAACGCGGCTGATCAGCGGGAGCGACGCGAACGTCTGGATGACCTGGTCCCGGATGTAGTCGCGAGCGATCCAGAGATCGGCCTCGAGCGCCGGATCGAACGTCACGATGACGATGCGCCGTCTCGCGACGCGGCGCATCTCGCGGAGTCCTGCGTCGACGTTGTTCCAGTGATGGAGCGTGATGATCGCCATAGCGGCATCGAACGAGTCGTCCGGGAACGGCAGACGCTCGGCGGAGGCGAGCACCGCGGGTGCAGCCCCGGCGGGGCGCTGAGCGATCATCACTGCGGACGGCTCGACGGCTGTTACCTCGCGGTCGCGGGGCTCATACGAGCCAGCGCCGGCACCCACCTTGACGACGGTTCGTGCGTCGCCGAGCGCGTCCCAGATAGGCCGTGCCAGCCGAGGATCCTCGACCCGCACGGCTGCGTACCCACGGCCGATCTCGTCGTAGAGCGCCACGCGACGAGCATAGAGCGACGACATTCCGTTGCGTAGCATCGAGCCGTGCGCGAGATTCGGACCGGCGTCTGGCACTGGGAGGCGCGACACCCGGAGTGGAACGAGCGGCAATGGTGGGGACCGCTCGTCTCGTCGTACGCCATCGACGACGGCTCGCGCCTGGTGCTGTTCGATCCGCTCGCACCGCCGGCCGAGCTCGAGAGGCTCGCGGAGGAGCGCGAAACGGCGATCGTCCTGACGTGTCCCTGGCACAGGCGCGACGCCGAAGCGCTCGCGAACCGCTACGGCGCGCCACTGTACGTGCCGCCGCCGGACGAAGGCGACCCGAATCCGGTCGACGGGACCGTCTTGAGAGAAGGCGACCGGCTGCCGGTCGGCGTCGAGGCGTTCCCGGGGATGGAGCCCAACGACCTCCTGCTCTGGGCCGAGAGCTACCGTGCGCTCGTCGCCGGAGACACGCTCCAAGACCGCGGCAACGGCCTGCAGTTCCTCGGCGACCTGCCGAACAACGTCCCCGCGGAGCGGGGTGTCACGGCGCAGCAGATGCAGCCACTGCTCGCGCTACTGATCGAAGTCGTCCTCCTCACGCACGGAGCGCCGGCCGACACAGCGGCGCTCGAGCGCGCGCTTCAGTGAAGTCGCGACTCGGGCTCACGCGGCAGCAGATCCTGGCGTTCCGGCGTCGGGTCGGCGCGCTCGACGAGCGAATGCCGATGGGCGCGCAGTCGCTGCGGCGGGCGGCGTGGGCCGGCTTGCAGGACAGCATGCCGAGAGCCGCACTGCTCTCGTTGCACGCGCGGGTAGACGGGGTCGAGCCGTCGACGTGGGAGGATCCGTCGCTCGCCCAGCTATGGGGCCCTCGTTACAGCACCTACGTCGTCCCGAAACGCGACTTCGCCCTGTTCTCGCTTGGGAGGCTTCCTGACAACGCCAAGAGCCGGCTTCGGGCCGAGCGGATGGCCGAGGCGTTGCACGCCCATCTCGACGGCGCGCGCATGACCGACCGCGAGGTTGGGCGCGCACTCGGCGTCGGCAACGCGATCAGGTACGCCGCGACGACGGGCACGGTCGCCATCCGCTGGGAAGGCGCGCGGGCGCCGATCGTCTGGACGATCGAAGCTCCCGAGATCGACCCGGCCGACGCGTGTCGCGAGCTCGCTCGGCGCTACCTCCACGTCTTCGGGCCGACGACCGTTGACGGGTTCGCCCGCTGGGCCGGGATCTCCCGACGCTCGGCGGCCGCTGCATTCGCCTCGCTCGAAGGATCGCTGCTGCCGGTCCGATCGCCACTCGGCGACGAGTGGCTGCTCGCCGACGACGAGCCCGCCATGCGCGCCCCCGAGACGGCCGCCGCGCCCGCCCGCCTGCTGCCGAGCGGCGATACCTACTCCCTGCTCGACGGAGCACAGCGGGAGCTTCTCGTTCCGCGCGAGGATCAGCGGCAGCGTCTCTGGACGCCCCGCGTGTGGCCGGGCGCGCTCCTGGTCGAAGGCGAGATCCGCGGAACCTGGAGACGGGCGCAGCACACCGTGCGGATCGACGCCTGGGCACGCCTGTCGCGTGGGACCCGCGACGCGATCGAGGCCGAGGCCGGCGCGCTCCCCCTTCCAGGCCTCCACCGGCCTATCGAGGTTGTCTGGAACACCTGAGCGCGCCAGACTTGTGCTGTGGCGCGGCCCCGCCTTCCTTCAGGAACCGTCACCTTTCTCTTCACCGACATCGAGGGCTCGACGCGGCTCTTGCACGAGCTCCGAGAGCGGTACGCGGACGTGCTGGCCGACCACCGGCGCGCTTCGTGAGGCGTTCGAGCGCCACGGCGGCGTCGAGGTCGACACACAGGGCGACGCCTTCTTCGTTGCCTTCTCGCGCGCCTCGGATGCTGTGGCCGGCGCACGAGCTGCACAGGATGCGCTCCGCGGTGGACCCGTCCGGGTGCGCATGGGCCTGCACACGGGCGAACCGGCCCTCGGCGAGGAGGGCTACGTGGGCATCGATGTTCATCGCGCGGCACGAGTCGCCGCCGCCGGCCACGGCGGACAGGTGTTGCTGTCGCAGCCGACGCGCGACCTGCTCGACTCCTCCTTCGAGCTCGTGGAGCTCGGCCTCCATCGGCTGAAGGATCTGTCGGAGCCGCAGCTCCTCTACCAGCTCGGGACCGAGGACCGCCGCTGAAGACGCTCTACCAGACGAACCTGCCCGTGCCTGCAACACCGTTTCTCGGCCGCGAGCGCGAGGTCGCAGAAGTCCGCCGCCTGCTCCGTTCGAGCCGCCTCGTGACGCTCACGGGCGCGGGTGGGAGCGGCAAGACCCGGCTTGCCCTCCAGGCCGCGGCCGAGGCGGCAGAGAGCTTTCCCTCAGGCGTCTGGTGGGTGCCCTTTGCCCCTCTGCGTGATCCAGCGCTCGTGATCGACTCGATCGCAACGGCACTGGGTGCGCAGGGCGACCTTACGGCGCACATTGCCGACAAAGAGCTCCTACTCGTGCTCGACAACCTCGAGCAACTGCTCCCTGCCGCGCCCGAGCTTGCGACGCTGCTCGAATCGTGCAGCGGTTTGCGGCTGCTCGTGACCAGCCGGGAACCGTTACGGGTCGCCGCCGAGCAGGAATACCCGGTTCTGCCGCTCGCGCTGCGCGGGTCGCGTCGAGGCCGTCGTCCTTGCCCTGCAGCCGCCGCTCGCCGCGCGGGCTGCGGCCGGCCTCGAGCACAGTTTCACCGCGGCGACTCAGGTAGCGAGCGAGCCCGCAGCCGTAATGGCCGGCGCCCTCAACCGCCCAGGCGCGAGCGCCCTCGGCGTGCTCGTTCGCGAACCGCAGCGCCTGGGCGTAACCGCGGTCACTCGCTCTGACGGACCGCTGCGCGACAACAGCACCCGTCGGCGCCGCGACCACCGACAACATGTGCTGATCCCGGTGCGTGTCAACGCCGACCACGTAGTCCAGCTCATCTGCAAGCATCCCACTGATCCTCCGGCTTCACTCGTAGGGTCCGGTGGCGCGCCGGTCTGAGTGCACGGAAACCGCAGCGGCAGGACTGTAAAGAGTCACGCCCCCAAGGCGGACAAGCTCCTGATCAAGCCAGCAGCGGGCGCCAGACCGGCGCCGCCGCACACACGCGGACGAATCATTAGAAAGGCACGCCGACAGCGGCCAGTCACCCGACGAGTCACACGCGGCACGGCGACAACCAGGCTGGCAACGGCCCCAGACAGAGCCACTCGCCGACTCTTACAGTCCCCCGA
>Ga0137368_10004153_pt1 | contig 15456 bp, 18 predicted proteins | sample SagtaG_13_FD_104917 | JGI IMG/M metagenome (GOLD analysis project Ga0137368, IMG submission 104917) | Vadose zone soil microbial communities from Sagehorn Ranch, Mendocino, California, USA - Sage1_L_100_16 metaG | ecosystem: Environmental > Terrestrial > Soil > Vadose zone | place: USA...
ACGCGCGATCGAAGTCAACATCACCATCGTGCGCGCGTTTGTAAAGCTCCGGGAAATGTTGGAGTCGAATGAAGGACTGAATCGCAAGTTAGCGGTTATTCGGAAGCTTTCAACCCACGAGACAAATACTTCAAGGCGTATTTGATGAACTTAAGAGACTGACCGAGCAGCCAACTCCGTAACGCAAACAAATCGGATTCAAAGCCAACAGAAAGTCGTAACGATTGCCAATTGTCGATTGCTGATTGCCGAGTGCCGATTGGCGTGTAACTGGTCTCAAGTTCGAAGAGATCGAAAAGCCCGTTCCAAAGGACGATGGAGTGTTAATCAAAGTGCGCGCGGCTTCAGTCAATCCATTTGATTGCCACGTGTTGATGCCTCTCCATGTAAATTGGGTGACTTATTCAGCTCCCAATTGCAATGCACTTCCAGCCGGATTATTACAAGAGAAATTCGACCAGGCGTTGCGCTCCGCACTCGGCTTTGAGATCCGGAAACGTAAGCTCGGACTCGGAAAAGAGCAATACTCTTTTTGATTGGCGGCACAGTGTGGACATTTGGAATGCAAGCTGCGGGCGGGGAATTGATGTGTTTCTGGCGATGGCCTCACTGATTCGCGGATGTAAAGCAGTAGGTCGGGCTACTGCGTTGCCCTTTGGAGCATCATAGTCGTTCGTCACACCGCCAGCTTAGGAGTCCATTTCAATGCTAATGAAACTGTCTCCCGGTATTGCTTTGTTCTTTCTGCTGCTTACCTCACTTCCGTCGCTTGCGCAGGACACGCGGCACCGCTCGAATGATCAAATCACAAAAATTGAAAGTTTGGTTCAAGCCGAAATGGCGCAGAGCAAGATTCCCGGCCTGTCTTTGGCGATCGTCGTTGGCGACCACCTCGGGTACTCGAAAGGGTTTGGCATAGCTGATCTGGAGAACTCCACCGCAGCCAAGCCGGGAACCGTCTATCGGCTCGGCTCCCTTTCCAAAACGATCACGGCGACAGCGGTTATGCAGCTTTCGGAGAAAGGCAAACTCGATCTTGATGCGCCAGTGCAAAAGTATTGTGCAGCATTTCCCGAGAAACAGTGGGCGATCACCGCGCGGCAGCTGCTCGCGCATCTCGCCGGCGTGCGCGACTATAACAACCAAAAATTTCTCGAGGAGTATTTCAGCACGCAGCATTACAACAACCTCACCGAGAGCTTGGAGATATTCAAAAACGATCCGCTCACACAGGAGCCCGGAACGAAGTACGCGTACTCGACTTACGGTTACAACGTTTTGGGTTGCGCGATTGAAGGCGCGTCCGCGACGAGTTACGAGGATTACATTCGCGATAACATTTTGAAGCCAGCCGGAATGAGTCAGACCGCCGTTGACGACGTGTCGCGGATCATTGCAAATCGCGCGCGCGGGTATGGTAAGTCTCGCGACGGCGTGATCCGCAACACCGGTTTGACGGATACCAGTAACAAGATTCCTGCCGGAGGTTTGGTCTCGACCGTGGAGGACATCAGCAGGTTCGCAATTGCATTACGAACCGGCAAGCTTCTTGGCAACACGATGTTGGCGCAGGCGTGGACGCTGCAGAAGACCCGAGATGGACAAACCATTCCTTACGCGCTCGGTTGGAGAGTTGCGAACCGAAATGGACTGAGAGAAGTCTTTCACGGAGGGGCAGCGGCTGGCTTCAGCACCTTTCTTTACCTATTGCCCGAGAAGAATATCGCCGTCGTGCTAATGGCAAATCTGGAATTGCTTAACTCGAAACAGCGAGATGATATGGCCCGACAAATTGCTGATCTAATTTTGCAATGACCTCGTAGAAAAGTGGATCGCCACTGGATAAGTGAGCAATGGGTGCTGACATCAACGTAATGGCCCCCTACTCTTACCGATACATTAAACCTGATGAGCGCAAGGCGAGGTGGCGGTACGAAGATTTGGTCGCCGTTGATATTGAATGGGCGATCGCTTTGCAGATAAACAACCCAGACGAGACGAGCACGACGGTGCTTGTGGAACAGTGGTTTTCGTAGGGTGTCCAGGGAATCTCTCCGACTGCAAGCTGCCTTAGTTGCGACAACGCAATTATGCTGCTTATCCAGTGGCCGAATGCTATACCCACGGGATTAACGCCGAAGAGGGTGGCACTGTTGAAGACTCTGCGGTCGAGGAATTCTTTCAGCCCTCCCGAGAGCTTTTGCGCCGAACCTTTATCTCGGCCTTTGGTTGGTTCCAGGCGCCTGGTTGATCTCGTTTCCGTTGTTGCAGTATTCATAGCCCCGGTTCGAAGCAACAGCCTTGCCAAATAGCATCAGTTCTTGCCGGTAGGTATGCGCTGCGTTTAGTTCGAGATGTCTGGAGTTGCCGTTTCGTCCGCTATGGTATTTCGCCATCGGTAGGTGACAATATGCCGCCAAACGTCAGCATACGGTCACTGCCACCGTCTTGCGTTGTGAAACGAATGATGAAATCATCGTCCTACCAAACGTAAGGAGCTAATCGGTACCTGACCCGCTGTTTGTATTCCCGATATCCAGTCAACTCATTTTCCAGCACGCGCTCCTCATGCACAGCGCGCCAGGCAACATCGCGATGAGCAGTGCTGCTCCTAGAAGGCCGTAACCGGATCCAAGAAGAAGTGCTGTGCTAATCGCGAAGAGCACGAATCCGGCGTACATCGGATAATCGATCTATTGAAAGGCTTCTATGATTTTCGAAATGGTTGCGACATTTGCCGCAGGACTCTTTGCCGGCGCGGCAATTTATATAACCGCCGTTGAGCATCCTGCTCGTATGGAATGCGGCACAGACGTGGCCATCCGTGAATTTTCACCGAGTTATCGAAGAGCCACGGTCATGCAGGTGTCATTAGCGGTTATCAGCTTTCTCATGTCGATCGCAGCCTGGCTGGCAATCGGTTCGGTCTGGTGGCTGGCAGGGGGAGGCATACTGGTCGCGGTTATTCCCTTCACTCTAATGGTAATTCTCCCGACGAACAAAAAGTTGCTCGATCCTTCGTTGGCCAATAACTCTGAATTAGTCTCTGAACTTCTTGTTCTCTGGGGACGATTGCATGCAGCTCGAAGCCTGTTGAGCGTGATCTCATTCTTGATCTTTTTATACCTGCTCGGCCGCTCTCAACCAGCGTGAACGTCAATCACTTCGGAAGAGCCGGTTTGTCGCGTTGTAATCAGCGGCTATGCTGAACATGTTGTCCCAGGAACCGCCGAGAAAATCAGTCGCGAGCTGACTGGCAAAGCTCAATGCAGCCTGAGCAATAGCCGCCCCAGCACTTAGGCGGCGAACGCCTAATGTTCGCAGCTCGCTAACGGGCGATAGACTCGGCATCAGCATTATGTTGAGCGGCAGCGGATCGATCGCCGCCGCTACTGCCTTGATAGCGTGACCATCGGTGAGAGCGGGCACGAAGATGCCGTCACAACCAGCGGACTGGTAACGCTCAGCTCGGCGCACCACCTCCTCGACCGCGGCATCGTCCGTCGCGAGAGAGCGCAGATAAACATCGGTGCGGGCATTGATGAACAGATCAACGCCGGCGCGTTCCGCGGTTTGCCTTGCGGATTCGATCTTCGCGCACAACAGTTCGGGCGGGCCAGCGCCGTCCTCAAGGTTGATACCAACCGCTCCTGCGTCGATTACGCCGCGTACGACCTGGGTCACAACGGTCGGATCACTCGAATAGCCGCCCTCGATGTCCACGGTGAGCGGAACTTTAATCACGCGGGCAATATCGCGCGCGGTCGCGAGAAGTTGTTCGACCGGCAGCGCGTCGCCGTCCTGATAGCCTCGGGACCAGGCAAGACCTGCGCTGGTCGTCGCAATCGCCTTGGCGCCAAGGCTCTCAATTAAGCGAGCGCTGCCTGGGTCCCAGGCATTCGGGAGAAGTAAGAGCGCGGCGCCGCTGTGAAGGGCCCTGAAGCTATTGCTCGATGTCATGAAAAGCTCCTGTTAACAGATTCACGTACCACCATTCCGTTTGCAAACGTGATTGTTCGCCAGTCGCCTTCGACTTTGCAGTCCAAAACGAATCCGGGTACCAGCCGTTTGTGAACAGCACCAACGTCGCGAGTCGCGTCCCACACGAAGTCTTTACTTCGCTCGATTTCAATTTCTCTGTGAATGCTAGCCATATTCAGTTTCACCTGACCTTCTTTTCCTCTAACGATGTCTTATAATAGGGAAGCGGAGGCTTCGCGGCTTGGGGAAAATTGCTACAAACATACTGGCAAGCGGTAACGGCTGGAGCGTAGCGGATGTGGTATGCACCTATGGGCCACAGGACCGGTCTTTCGAGGAGCAGCACACCTCGATTTCGATTACGGTGGTAGTCGAGGGATCCTTTCAATATCGTTCCACTAATGGTCAAGCCATCATGTCGCCGGGATCGCTGCTCCTTGGCAACCTTGGACAATGCTTCGAATGTGGACACAGCCACGGGGCCGGCGATCGTTGCCTGGCGTTCTTCTACGCGCCGGAATTCTTTGAACGGGCGAGCTTGGCGGGCAGGTTTTCCCACCAACGGATTCCTCCGATAGCAGACTTTGCGCCATGGATCGTTCAGGCACAGCAGGCGATCGACTACCCCGGCAGAGTTGCCTTCGAAGAGTTAGCGCACGGCTTGCCCGCAGCAGTGCTGGAAATCCTGGGACTGAGTCAGCAGCCTAACTCCTCGCCCTCAGCCGCCGACGAACGACGCATTTCAGCCGCTCTTCGTTTCATCGAGGCGCACCTACATGAGCCATTGCCCCTTGAACGGCTGGCATCCACCGCCAAGATGAGCGAGTTTCATTTTCTACGTGTCTTCAAACAGGTTACGCAGGTGACACCTCATCAGTACATCTTGCGGGCGCGCCTGCGCAAAGCCGCAGTGCAGTTGAAAACGCGTTCGGAGAAAGTGCTTGAGATTGCGCTGGACGCAGGATTTGGTGACTTATCGAATTTCAATCACGCGTTCCGCGCCGAGTTCGGCGTCAGCCCAACGCGATTCAGAAGCAAACGCCATTAGGCCAACATTAGCCTCTGCTCAAAAAATAACGATGGGGGTAGCCAGAAGGCTTCCTAGGTAATTCGAACCCATGACCTCCAAGTTGCGAGTTCGGGCTCGATTCAACTACGTGAGGATATCCGCTGTGCAGTTTCGCCGACAGGTCGGTTTGTGTGTTACTGCCGATATATAGTTGTCACTGTCTATACATAAAGGAGCGGCCTGGTGGGCCAGTGCTCTAACGAAGTCCACATCAAATACACATCTGCTGAACGCCGCGTTCTCGCGCTCGCGCCTGAATCTTAGAAGCTACTTCTGGCTCAACTTCAAGCATCGTCTGCATGAAAAACCCTTGGTGCGCACTTCTCAATGAGTTTTGCCGGCCGACCTCCGGTTGCTAAGACGACGCCTGACTTCCCTACAGTCGCATCAACCTGACGCCAACAATTTTGAGCATGACGTATGGCGAGATTCAACCCTTGCGAAGACAATGGCCATGCCGCCTTCGCCGATCTTGGAGACGATGGTGTACTGAGCGATCGTCGTGTTGGGGGAAATGGTTTCGCTCATGCTTTCGGTTCAATGCTTCATTGGTTCATAGAATCAATCTCTCACTTCGGTGGATCGAATTTCTTCACCAATGCTTGAAATCGCGGATCGCCGCGCAGCGGGTCAAAATGCGGATCGGTTCTGATTAGGAAAAGCCAAAAATCTCCCTGTTCCGCGTTGCGGACAAGCGTGGCAATAGCTTCTTCCTTTTCACCGAGCTGCGTAAGTATCTCGGCTTTCAGTGATCCACTCTGTCCAAAATTTTGCCGGACAAGTTCCTTCAAATAGCCGTTCAAGCCGCCCTTGGCAAAACTCTCTCGCATCAATCGCGCATCTTCGGATCTGCCGTCGAGTTCGAGCGATTTAGCGCGTTCCTCAACCGACGCGGCATAATCGCCCGCAAGCCAGAAAACGCGCGAAAGCCAGCGATGCGACCACGGCAACGTCGGCTCCATTTCGGCGAGCTTGTTGAATTGCCGAATGCTCTCGTCCGTCTTGCCCGAAACGAACATCAGGACGGCGTAATAAAAATTGAATGCCCGCCGATGTCGCATCAATCTCCAACGCGCGCTTGATCGAAGCCAGCGATTCGTCGTAACGCCCGAGCATCATTAGCCCAGAATCTCTTTTTCGACTGCAAGAAGATCTTCGACACTGAGAGATACGGCAGCTGCTCAATGGCCCTTTGCTTCTCGACCGAGAAAGCCGGCGCAACCTCGATATTCTTCTGGATGCTAAAGGGGACGGCGCAGATCAGATGGTCTCCTGTCAACGCATGATATGCACCGGCCCGCAGGAAGACGGCTTTGACCCCATGCGCACCCTGTTCGATTCGGACGACCGGCACGGCGTAGTGAATCTTCTCGGACAGCCGGGCGGCAAAGGCTTTCGGCAGGAGGTCGTTCCCGCCCCTGCGTCTCATCCTTATTTCCTAAGGTCGTCAGATATCGGAGCGCGAGATATTGACCTCACACAAATAAAAAGATGATGCCAAGGGCAAAGAGGATCGGGCCCCAGTACTCCATCCTAATGAAGAAGAAGGAGTGGTTCGGCTTGATGAGGACTTCTTTCCCCGTTTCCTTCTCGATCATGACCTTTCCTTGCTTCCTGTTGAGATACACCCCCAAAGGCCAGATCACAGCCCCCGCGAGAAAGAATGCCAACAGCTTGGGCCACCCGTGAGCCTGGTAGTAAGACTCATCCCGGAAGAGCGACTCGGTGACGCATTCTGCAATCAGCAGTAGGAGAAATGTGATTGCCGCGACCAGGAAGCCGAGCCCACTCCAGATTACCATCTACTCCTCCTCCAAGCGGGACACTCAACCAAATTAGCCGACTAACGCCGGGCAATCAGCGGCGCGCACACACAACGTGTTTGATAATAGACGCGCTCATTGCGCATCCGCTGCATGCCGTTATGTGGCGGCCTTCATTTCGACGAGCTGCTCAGCAACTTCTTTTCATCTAAGCGCAAAAACCTGACCGCGTTGTTGTAGAAGATATCTCGCTTTTGTTCTTCTGTTAGAAAGCTCGCCGACTCGATTCCTTCAACAGCCATTCCGATCCCTTCCGGCCAGACCATTTGATCCGACCCGAACATCAGCCGCTTTCCCAACCCGGCGCGCACCAGCGCTTGCAGATACTCATGGAATTCCTCGCGTGGCCTACGCCAATCAATGGCGCCCAAATCCGCGTATACCTGCGGGTAAATATGCATGATGGCTATCGTCTCTTGCAGGTACGGATAGCCGGCATGCATTAAGTAGACGCGCAGCTTTCGGTGCCGAATTAGCACTTCCTCCAGCAACGCTGGGTTCCCCAGTGAAGTGCGGAATTTGGGGCAGCATTGATAGGGAGTATTCGGAGGGGCTAAGCCAGTGTGAAGGCCTACGGGTATATCCAGCTCTTCAGCTAACGCCCAGTAGGGCTCCATCTTCGGGTCATTCGGGGATATTCCCTCATATTGCGCTCCGATCTCGCCTAAAGCCATTAGCCGACCGGCGGTATGTTCTCTGCGAACGAACGCTAAATCCGCCGAAGATGGATCATCAAAGCCGTAGGAAGCAATTATGTGGTCAGGTGACGCGGCTTTCCACCGCAGGACCGCTTGATAGTCGTTGCTCACGACAGCCTTTACGATGTTGTACTTCTTCATCTCAGCAAGGGTAGCCTGCATGTGAGCCTGTTCAGTAGTAGCAGTTATCGGCTGCCCGATAACAGGATCGGGCACTTTACTAGTCCACCTCTCGTCCTTGGTATATGCGTGAACATGAACGTCAATGATAGGGGGACGGTTTTGCTCATTCTTTTGAGCGGGAGCCGCTGACGCAAATACTGTCAGGAAGATTAAGCCAAGAATCCGTGTCTTCATCACTCCCTCCCATAGCCTTGAAAAGGCCCATCCTTTCCGCACATCAGTTCTCCAGCCCGCTAAAGCGTCGAGCGTATACAGGTTAAGAAACACTTCCTTTGAATGGAACTCGAGTCAGCATCACGGCAAAGCCGAGTCGTCGGTTTGAAACATGTTTCCATTCATTGTTGTTTCGTGACTAGTTCTGAATGCTGTCGTGCCCTGGAGATTTGCTAACTTTCGAAGCCGGCCCTCACCTCGGGATGGCGAAGGACAATAAGCGCCCAAATTCCGATCGGAATTCCCGGGATGCAGCAAACGGAGGTTAGCGGGATCAGGGCGAGTATGGCTGCCCACAGCGCGATAGAGTATCTGCGCGCGCGGAGCATCTGAATTCCACCGAAAATAATTATGGGCGACGTAGCTATTGAGATCAGGCTGACGATGGGAAAGAACATGATTGCAAACATATAGCCGAGCCTACGGTCCTCATCGGTAATCACCGGTTCTCGTCCTTTGACTACCGATACGAGGCGCCCAAGAAGTAGTACTAAGGCTGACAGGAGGTTGAGCGCGCCGACGACGATCAAACCGATAGCCGGCAATTGCAGTCTCCTCCTAACATCATTCATGAGAATTCCCCTTTTTGTGCTAACCTCATTTGGAAGTTAGAACGCAAATCGTTGCTACCGGTTTTTTGCCTTTGGTAATACGGACTCTGTGTTTCGCTCCAGTCTGCTGGCTTGCATATTAATGCCGCGCGATTCCGGATAACCGAGCTCGACCGGATTCAGATAGTAACCGCGCTCGGCCGGAGCTTTGTCTTGTTCGACCTGGAGCGGATGTGTCAACGCGTATGGATCCTGTCGAATGCCGGTGACTTGCCATGAGACCTTCATACCGGCCTTGCCGCCCGCGATTTCGAAACGATTTTCCTGTATCTCCCTGGCAATGTATACGGGTGAGTAACCACCGACGCAGGTCAGCTGATATCGGAAGTCTTTGTTCAGCGTCTGGAACCAGCTGGGAAGCGTTACTAATGCTCTGCCGCTGTGATCGAGCGTAACGTTGCCACTATAGAAGTTGGCCATTTCATCGCTTTCAAGCGAATTGTGGGAGAGGTATTTCTCAGCCGGGTACAGGGGATGATCGATGCGAAAAAGCTTAACGGCGCCAGTGATTTGCTTTGTGAAGATTTCATTGATAAGGAGACTTTGGGTTATTGTCACTCTGCCTCGGAAGAATCCTGCCAGCCCTGCAGAGCTTTCACCATAAACAGCAACAGCATTTGTACCATTATCAGCTCTACCAGCGATCCCTTTGCCACCAGCCATCCTGGAGACGCCCTCGACACCGTTCTGTTCAGTCCCTAAGATGCCACGAGTTTCAAAGCTGTCGAAGCTACTGCCTCGTAGACCAACCACGCCGATATTGTCTTGACTTCTACCAAGAACACCGAACCCATCAGGGATTTTGGATTCGCCCTCGACGCCGGTTTTCTCCGCACCGAGGATACCGCGCGTTTTGAAGTCCTTGAAGCTGCTGCCAAGTATTCCCACGACACCAACAGAATTTTTGCTTAGACCATATACGCCAAAGCCATTGTCAGCCCGGCCATCTACACCGGCAGCGCTTTTGCCTTGTCCTCCAAAACCACCAACACCAATTCCTTCATCGTGTGTGGTAAAACCGGCCACACCAATCCCGCCGTGTCCAAATACCCCGACGGATGATTTATTGTCATCTTCGTTGGTAATTTCGAAAGCGGCCGTCTGATCGGTCGTGACGCCATGATATGGCAAAACCAGGCCGCCTGGTTTCTGACTTGATGCATTCTGATGTGACACAATTATCAGACTCGAAGAAACTGCAACGATCATCAACATAAAGGGTCTTTGCCTTGAAGTGGTCTGCCTCTTCATTAGAATCACCTCCTCCTCACTCGAATGAATCAGAATTTTCATAAAAACAACAGGTCGATCCTGCGAATCAGCGCCTCATTCCATCTTCACCAATTCCACGCGACGGTTTTTCGCCCTACCATCATCGGTACTGTTATCGGCAATCGGCTTGTCCCGCCCGTAGCCGGCAGCTTTGAGCCGCTGGGCTTCGATGCCTTGAACCGTCAGCGCCCCAACGACCGACTTCGCACGAGCCTCGGATAGTTGCTTGTTGTAGACCGGTGTGCCGATGTTATCGGTGTGTCCTTCGACCGTGAGATTCACGCTCGGGTTGTTTTTGAGCAGCTTCACGATCTGCTCAATGATCGGCTGCGACTCCGGCTTGATGTCGGCTTTATCAAAATCGAAGTTGATGCTCCCCGCGGAGGAGATGAAGAAAGAGCTTGACGCCAAAGGGCACGTCGCGCTCTAACAGCGAGGCTTTGACCTCCAAAGACTTCTTCTCCACAACAGTCAGATAATAAGGGCCTCGGTGATTCGGGTTGATGTAAGCCTCTACCCAGATCTCGCTGTCAGGAGTTCGGACCATGTAAATGCCCATCTGATCGGTTCCATAGACGGGAGAGCGATGGCGCATGTCGCTGAACTCCTGCCGCACGATGTCCATGTCTTCCCCTTTACCCTCGAAGACCTTCACTCCGCCCATGCCCGTGACGAGCGCCTCAAACCAAACGCGTTCGTCGGCTGCGCAGAAGAAGGGTGAGGCCTGCCAAGGGTTGATTACGCTCAGCAGGTTCTTGAGCTTGTACATGATCCTTCTCCTTTCGTTGTCTATTCAGCACGTTTTGAGTTTCGGGCGGAGGATTGAAGGCTGATTTTCAAATCGCATTTCGCCATCCGGAATCCGACATCTCACTGGCCCCGGCCGGGCGGGTCGGGCTGCGGGTTGAAGAACTTCGGTACAGCTGGAACAACAAAGATGGTGCGCGCACTCTCTCGCACTTCAAGCGTCGGGGCGAGGTGTGGCTCCGGTGTGCGCCGGTTGTCACCCGGGAGCGTGTCCGGCCCGCCGAGGAAGTGGACGGAGGGGTTGATTTTTGCCGCTGCAGACGCCAGGAAGTCGAAGGATGCCGCCTGGCCGGGCATAAGCTCGAGGTCGCGCGACTCGCGGCGCAGGAAGCGATAGCGGGTGACGTCAGGTTGTACCGCGGCAGTCACGCCAGGGTCGGGTCTGTTCTCTTCATCCTGGATGTAAACGTCAAAGGCCAACCTTATGCGCCGCGCGAGGCGAACCTCGCCTAGCGTGGTGTCAGGGTTGCCTATGACTACATTGAGACGCGCGGTCTGTCCCGCACCGAGCTCGATGAACCCAAAATCGGAAGGAAAATCTTCTGAGTCCTGAATGGCTTGCACCAGCCGCGTCTGCCAGGCAGCAATGATGACAGCGAGTCCGGCGGCTACCGCGAAGAGCGCCAGCGCGTTCGCGAATGTGTTTCGTCTTTGCATGATCTTGCTCCTTTCACACTTCGGTAAGGATGAGCCGTGAGCGATCGCGATTCGACCCCATCCACTTGTTAGGCCGTGCTCGCATCGTCGTATCAGGCATATCGTTGACTAACAACCGATGCGGAGACCACGGTTGGATTCACCTGTTTGCCGTTTAGTCATTAAACGTTCCTCCTAAGATTCAGCGACTTTTCGCCATAGGATGTCCGCTGTTCAAGGAGACCGCGCTGCGATGGGGGGCGCCGGGGTGAGCCGCCCGGACAACGCTGGGGGATTAGTCTTCTGTAGCTGAACGATGGGAAGAGAGCCGGCGTATTACCAGGCGAGTAAATTTTTTGATGGGCAGTTTGCAGCGGAGTTACAATACAAGCCCCCGACGACGATCCTTCAATTTCGGAGGATGAGCCAGCCCAAAAAACCGCACGGGTTCAGACGCCAGCCCGGAGACGAACACCCGGAATCGCGTTGAAGGAGGTGATCTCATGGCGCGCGCTGCATCACGCCTGTCACTGATCGTCGTGGCCGCCTTATGCCTCCAACCCTTGGGCCTGGCTCAGGACGCCTCGCCCGTTGATGAGACCGCGCTACGTGCCGTGGCGGAAGAGCTTTTCGCTGCCTACGCTAGGGAAGACTTGGAGGGGTTTATGGGGCAATGGAGCGCGAACTCCCCTGAGCTGGCGACGCGGCGGAAGGCGATGCAGGAGCTCTTCGCTGCCAACGAGAGGATCGAGGTGAAAAGACTGACGGTCAGCAGGGTGAAGGTGGAAGGCGATAAAGCGAGCTTGCGTGTCAGCTTCGAGATGAACGCCCTGGACGTGAAGACGGGCAAGCCCGCGGAGGGCTTCGGGAGGATGAACCGCGCGCTGCAGTTCGTCAAAGAAGAGGGCCGGTGGAAGGTGTGGCGTGAGGCGGCGGCGGAGGAAGACCTCGCCGCGGCTTTGGTGGCGGCGAAGACCGACGAGGAGCGCGGGGCGCTGCTGGCGGCGGAGCAGGAGTTGATGACCGTCGGGTTACGAAAGGCACTGATCGTGCAAGGCGACCAGCTGAGGCGACAAGGGAAATATTTGCAGGCGCTGTCTGTCTACACCACGGCGCTGAGCGTCGGTGAACAGATCGCTGATAAAACGGGCATGGCCCGAGCCCTGTTGCTCATCGGAGTCGTACATTACAGGCAAGGCAACTATGACCTCTCATTAGACTCCCTCCAGAAAAGTTTGGCGCTAAGTGAGTTATTAGGGGATCAAGCGGCGGTTGCGGATGCTCTGAGTAACATGGCAATCGTCCACTATTTACAAGCCAACTACAACTCGGCATTGGAGTATTACAAGAAGAGCCTGGCGCTTAGTGAGTCCCTTGGAATGAAGGGGGAGATCGCCAATTCGTTGAACGGGATCGGCATCATTCATTACAGACAGGGCAACTACGACCTGACATTAGATTACTACCGAAAGGCTTTGGCGCTGCGTGAGGCTCTAGGGAACAAAACAGGCATTGCTTACTCGCTGAACAATCTCGGAGGGGTCTACCAGGTGCTAGGCAACTACGGCCTGGCGTTGGGGTATTACCAGAGGAGTTTAGCGTTGAGAGAAATGATGAACGACACGCCGGAAATTCCCGTCGTGCTTGCCAACATCGGTAGCCTTCACCAATTACAAGGCAATTACGGCCTGGCGTTGGAGTATTACCAGAAGAGTTTAAAGATGACCGAGACGCTGGGTGACAAGAAGGGGATCGCTTACGCGTTGAGTATGATGGGCGAGGTTTATAGGGCGCAGGGCAACTACATTCAAGCCTTAGAGTATTACAAGAAGAGTTTAAGACTAGAGGAGGCAATGGGAGATAAGCAAAAAATCGCTGGCTCATTGAACAGTATCGGACAGGTGTACGAGGCGCAGGGCAGCTACACTCAAGCGTTGGAGTATTACCAGAAGAGTTTGGATCTGAGTAAAGAGTTGGGGCTAAAGCTGGAAATTGCCAGAACGCTAATTAATATCGGGGCGGTCTACAATTTACAGGGCCATTACAGCATGGCGGTAGAGCTACTTGAAAGTGCCACGAACATTGCCAGGCAGATCGGCAGACGCGACACGCTTTGGGATGCACGAACCACTGTAGGCGGGGCTTATCGCGCCCTCAACCAGCCCGCCCAGGCTCGCCAGGCCTTTGAAGAGGCCATCGTCACCGTCGAGAGCTTGCGGGCGCAGGTCGCCGGCGGCGAGCAAGAGCAGCAGCGCTTCTTCGAAAACAAAATCTCACCCTACCACGCGATGGTCGAGTTGCTGGTGGCCCAAAACAAACCGGACGAGGCGCTCACCTACGCCGAGCGCGCCAAGGCCCGCGTCCTTTTGGATGTGCTGCAAAGCGGCAGGAGCGACATCGCAAAGGCGATGACCGCTCAGGAGAAGGAACACGAGCGCAGATTGAGAAGCGAACTGGTCTCGTTCAACTCTCAGGTCTCCCGCGAGGGCGTGCGCGCCCAACCTGATCAAACGCGCCTGGCCGACCTTAAGGCGCGCCTGCAAAAGGCGCGGCTGGAATACGAGGCCTTTCAGACAAGTCTATATGCGGCGCATCTTGAATTGAGAGTGCAACGCGGCGAGGCGAAAACCGTGACGCTTGAAGAAACTGCCAAGCTGCTGCCCGACGCGCAGAGCGCGCTGCTGGAATACGTCGTCACGGACGAAAAGACCTACCTCTTCGTGCTGACGGCGGGGAGCGACACAACTCGAGGCACGGCGAAGCTGCAGTCGCACACGCTGGCGATCAAGCGGAAGGACTTGACCGAACACGTTGCGGCGTTACGCCAGCAACTCGCGAAGCGTGATCTGACCTTCCGGCCGACCGCGAGCAAATTGTATGACTTGCTGCTGAGCCCCGCGCGCGCGGAGCTTCAGGGTAAACAAACGCTGGTCATCGTGCCCGACGGGGCGCTATGGGAATTGCCTTTCCAGGCTTTACTGGACGCGCAGGGCCGCTACCTGATCGAGGACCACGCACTCTCCTACGCGCCGTCGCTGACGGTGCTGCGCGAGATGGCGAAGCTGCGGAGACAGAGGAAGGGCGGCAGCGCGAGTTCGAAGACCTTGCTGGCGATGGGCAACCCCGCCCTCGGGAATGAGACCGTCGAGCGCGTGAGACTGGTGCACAGGGACGATAGACTTAACCCCCTGCCAGAGGCCGAAAGAGAGGTGAAGACTCTGGGCCAGCTATACGGAGCGGCGCAGAGCCGCGTTTACGTCGCGGGGGACGCGCGCGAAGACCGTTTAAAAGCGGAGGCGGGCAGGTTCGGCGTCCTGCACCTGGCAACGCATAGCATCCTCAACGACGCGTCGCCGATGTACTCGCAGGTAGTGCTCGCGCAGTCCGCCGAAGGTGCGAGCGAGGACGGGCTGCTGGAGGCGTGGGAGATCATGAATCTCGATTTGAACGCCGACGTGGTGGTTCTCTCGGCGTGCGAAACCGGCCGCGGGAGGGTCGGCGCGGGCGAGGGGGTAATCGGGTTGACTTGGGCGCTCTTTGTGGCGGGCAGCCCGACCACGGTGGTGAGCCAGTGGAAGGTGGAGTCGGCCAGCACGACAAGTCTGATGTTGGAGTTTCATCGCAACCGCCAGGACGGAATCAAGAAATCTCACGTCTCGACAGCGAAGGCTTTGCAGGGGGCGGCCTTCAAGATGCTCAGGACCACTGAATACCGCCACCCGTTCTACTGGGCCGGATTCGTCGTAGTTGGTGATGGAGGATAAAGAAGGTAAAAGAGAGAGAAAAAGGGAAGCCATTGATTTCAGCTTCCCTGTCTACTTACTCCTTCTGATCGCCCGGACGCTCTGTAACAACTTTCGCGCGGTGGGAGATTTCGGATTGGCCGCTACGAGCGCGCGCAACTCCCGCTCGGCGTCGTCCAGCAGGCCGGCCCGCGCGTAGAGGGTACCCCGCGCCAGGTGGGAACCCGAGCCCGCCGTCTCGATACCGCTCAACTCGTCCGCCTTCGCTCTCTCCAACACTTTGAACCGCGCCTCGGGGGCGGGCGCGGATGGGGAGATAATCTCTTTCCCGTCCTTCATGGCAGTCACCTGCCACGAGTAGACGCGCCCGTGTTCGAGCGCGTGCGGCAGAGTCCACATCGTTCCCGTTAGCGGCGAACT
>Ga0137368_10004157_pt1 | contig 15449 bp, 14 predicted proteins | sample SagtaG_13_FD_104917 | JGI IMG/M metagenome (GOLD analysis project Ga0137368, IMG submission 104917) | Vadose zone soil microbial communities from Sagehorn Ranch, Mendocino, California, USA - Sage1_L_100_16 metaG | ecosystem: Environmental > Terrestrial > Soil > Vadose zone | place: USA...
AGAAGCTCCAATTCTCAACAAACGGGCTCCCCGCGGCGCTTAGATTGACTTAAGCACGTTCAATTCTACGTTGGGATGGCACTCGCTCGCGCCGCGCGAACCCTTGAAAAGCGTCTTTATTGTCTGCACAGGTAACATTTGCCGCAGCACGATAGCGGAAGGACTTTTTCGCCGTTTGCTAGGGAACCGCAAAGATATTGAAGTTGTTTCCGCCGGTGTGCATGCGGTGCGGGGCCAGCCGCCGAGTCTCTATGCGGTACAAGTCTGCGCAGAAGACGGCGCGGACATCAGCGGCCTGCGCAGCCAGCCGGTCACCGCAGCGCTGGTAGGTCGCGCCACGCATATTTTTGCCATGACCGGTGCCCACGTCGAAACGATCCAAACACTCTTTCCCCGAAGCGCCGACAAAACATTTTTGCTCCGCGAATTTGAAGAGCCGGGCACGACGGTGTGGCGCGATGTGCCGGACCCGATCGGTCTCGGTCGCGAAGTGTACGAGGATTGCGCGCGCATCATCAAAAACGCCTTGCCCAGCGTGCTCGCATTCGTAGAGCAGGGTGAACTGGTGCGGCCTGGTGCGATGCACTCGCGCGAGCTATCTTCTTATTCAATGGATGATCCTTCTCCAAGCATCGAAACTGGATCGTTCACTTCGAAACCGCCTCCTCGGTACGGCGAGGCGTTGCGCAGAGTCGATCCGGAAATTTTCGATGTGATCGTCGCGGAGGAAACGCGCCAGCGGGAAAACATCGAATTGATTGCCTCCGAAAATTTCACCAGCCGTGCGGTAATGGAAGCGCAAGGCAGTGTTCTCACGAACAAATATGCCGAAGGTTATCCACGAAAGCGCTGGTACGGCGGCTGTGAGAATGTCGATATTGCTGAGCAATTGGCCATTGATCGCACGAAGCGGCTCTTCAGCTGCGAGCATGTAAACGTGCAGCCGCACAGCGGCACACAAGCGAACATGGCGGTGTATTTCGCTGCAATTAAACCGGGGGACAAAATTTTGACGATGAACCTCGCGCACGGAGGACATCTCAGCCACGGGCATCCGGCAAATTTTTCCGGCAAATTTTATCAAGTCACGCACTACGGTGTGGATGAGAAGACTGAGCAAATCGATTACGACGCGCTGCAAAAACTGGCCGAGGAGGTGCGGCCCGCGATGATTACTGCGGGCGCGTCCGCTTATCCGCGCATATTCGATTTTCCGCGGCTGCGGCAGATTGCCGATTCAGTGGGAGCGATTTTGTTCATCGACATGGCCCATATCGCCGGCCTGGTAGCGACTGGCCAGCATCCCAGTCCTATCCCGCACGCACAATTTGTCACCACCACCACGCACAAAAGTTTGCGCGGCCCGCGTGGGGGAATTGTGATGTGCGAAGAAAAATTCGCCAAACTGATCGATTCGACTCTCTTCCCGGGCGTGCAGGGGGGTCCACTCATGCACGTGATTGCAGCGAAGGCAGTTTGTTTTCACGAAGCGCTTCAGCCTCAATTCCGCGAATATCAGCGGCAAGTCGTCCTGAATGCAAAGGCGCTGGCCGCCGGTCTCGCCAAACACGGTTACCGAATTGTTTCGGGCGGAACGGATAACCATCTGATGCTGGTCGATCTTCGCCCCAAGGAAATCAACGGCAAGGAAGCGCAGGAGGTTCTTGATCGCGCCGGGATCACGGTAAACAAAAATGCGATCCCGTTCGACACATATCCCATTTTTAAGCCGGGCGGCATCCGCATCGGCACGCCTGCGGTCACTACGCGCGGCATGAAGGAAGAGGAAATGCTGGAGATCGCCGACCTCGTTGCTGAAGCGCTGGCTAATCGCACCGATGCGGACGCTTTGGAACGCGTGCGTCAAAAGGTGCTTGACGTAACGAGGAGATTTCCGCTGCCCATTTAATTTCAAGTTTTTTGGGCATTTGTTTCGGATTTCGATATTCGAATTTCGGATTTTTGAAGATTTTGCCCGCGCCTAAATTCGAAATCCGAATGTCGAATATCGAAACAAATTCGAATATCCCGGAAATGTTGTTTCATCTATGAATCGAGCCGCTGATCAACCGGAACCAAACCCGCTCAGGGAAGGAATTTCCGCGCGCGCCGTGCCGCAGCCATGCACCATTGTGATCTTCGGCGCTACGGGCGATCTCACCCATCGAAAACTCGTCCCTGCGCTCTACAACCTCGCGGCCGATGGCGACCTGCCGCCCGCTGTGGCCATTGTCGGATTCGCGCGCCGTAAAAAAAGTGACGAGGAATTCCGGCGCGATCTCGAAGAAGCCACCCGCAAGTTCTCCCGCCAGGCTGTGCGCGACGAAATCTGGAAGACGTTTGCGCAATCGATCTTTTATCACCAGAGCGAGTTCGGCGACGAATCTGGTTACAAGCGGTTGGCGAAACGCCTCGATGAAATCGACAAAGATCACGGCACTCGCGGCAATCGCCTTTTCTACTTTGCAGCCGCGCCAGACCAATTTGAACCGATCCTCAAGCACTTGAAAGCCGCCGGTTTGAACGACACGTGCAAAGGAAGCTGGGTCCGCGTAATTGTCGAAAAACCGTTCGGAACCGATCTCGCCTCGGCGCGCGAGCTCAATCGCATCGTCCGCAATTCCTTTGCCGAAGAGCAAACCTACCGCATCGATCATTTTCTCGGCAAGGAAACGGCGCAGAACATCCTCGTTCTCCGATTTGCGAACGCGATTTTCTCTCCGCTTTGGAACACGCACTACATCGACCATCTGCAGATCACAGCGGCGGAAACCCTGGGCGTCGGGGGTCGCGCCGGCTATTACGAACGCGCAGGCGCCTTGCGCGACATGGTGCAGAACCACTTGCTCCAGCTGCTTTGCCTTGTCGCGATGGAACCGCCCACCGATTTGAGCGCCGACAGTATTCGCGATGAAAAAATCAAGGTGGTGCGATCACTGCGTCGCTGGTCGCGCAATGAAATCGCGGCCAATGTTGTGCGCGGTCAGTATGCTAAAGGCGCGATTCACGGCGACCCGGTTCTGGGCTACCGGCAGGAAGAAAACGTCAACCCAGATTCACAAACGGATACTTTCGTCGCCCTGCGTTTGTTCATCGACAACTGGCGATGGGCCGACGTTCCAATTTATATGCGCGTCGGGAAACGGCTTCCAAAGTCGGCAACCGAAATTTCCATTCATTTCAAAAAAGCGCCTGCGGTTCTGTTCAACAAAGATTTACACGACCTCAATGTGCTCGTCATTCGGATTCAGCCGGACGAGGGAATTTCGTTGCGGATTCATGCCAAGGTGCCTGGCACGAGCTTTCACATCGAGCCGGTGAAAATGGATTTCCATTATGGAACGTCCTTTGGAAAGGCCAGCCCCGAAGCGTACGAGCGCTTGCTGCTCGACGCGATGAGCGGCGACGCCACGCTCTTTGCCCGCCGCGACGAGGTCGAGCAAGCCTGGGCTTTCATCGATCCGATCGAGCAAGCTTGGCACGCGAAAAAAGATGTGCCCGAATTGTTTTTTTATCCTGCAGGCTCATGGGGACCGGAAGCAGCCGATGATTTGCTCGCGCGCGACGGCCGGGCTTGGAGGAGACTCTGAGCAATGCCCGCCGTAACTGAAACGTATTCGCTCGGAGTGCCGGTCGAAGTCGGCAAAATCGATCACAAGCTGAAAAAACTCTGGCAGGAAAGCGAAGGCGCAGTGACGCGCGCTTCGCTCACGAACCTTGCCGTTTACAGCGAAGAGCCGGGCTCACTGGACAGAAACACGCAACTGATGGCCAGAATTACTGAGGACCACGCGTGCCGCGCGATCGTCATCGAAGCGGACTGCAACGCAGAAAGCGATCGCGTGGACGCCTGGGTCAGTGCGCATTGCCACGTGAGCCGTGCCGGCAGCAAACAAGTTTGCTCTGAACAAATTTCATTCCGCCTCAACGGCGAGTGTACCACTCAGCTGCCGAACATTGTTCTCTCAAACCTGGATTCGGACCTGCCGTTGTACCTTTGGTGGCAGCACGAATTCCGCGAGCCGATGGACCCGCAACTTTGGACTTGGGTCGATCGAGTCATCTACGACAGCCGGCCCTGGCAGGATTTTCAGGCACAAATGCGTCTCGTGGAGTCCGCACAAGCAGAGGCAAAACAGCGCATCGTCCTTTGCGACCTGAATTGGACGCGACTGGACAAGGTTCGTTTCGCGCTCGCGCAATTCTTCGATCATCCCGCCTCCCATCATCGCCTGGACAAAATCAGTAAGCTGCGCATCGATTTTGCGCGCGGTTTTAGATCGACTGCTCTCCTATTTGTTGGTTGGCTCGCGGCGCAATTGAACTGGCGCGCTGAGAAAACAAATGGGAAGAACAAGCTTCAGTTTATTAGTTCCTCCGGTCGAAAGATCGATATCGAAATCCGCCAGCGCGATGGCCAGCCGATTCACGAAGTCGCGTTGACGGCGGCCGATATAGAATTCGTCGTTACCCACGCCAAGTGCGGCGATCTTCTGGAAGTTTCACGTGGGAAACCTGGCGAAAAACGCATTCCCCAATTGATGCCTGCGGGAAAAGACGATCCCGTGAGCCTGATGAGCGAAGAACTGATGCGCGGCGGACCGCATCATGTTTACCTGCACGCGGTCAACTGCGTTCGTGAATTGCTGTAGCGGGGTCTGCGACCGCCGGTCGGCGACTCGTAGCGCGTCGCTACAGAAGCAGCGCGCATAACTCGCGCACATTCTTCTCAATCGAAAAAAACTCCTGCGTGCGTTCGTAGCCGACCTGACCAAGTCTCTGCGCTAACAAACGGTGATCGATCACCTTCCCGATCGCATCGGCGAGCGCAACTGCATCACCCGGTTGCACCAGAAAACCTGTTTCATTTTCAACGACCATTTCTGGAATCCCGCCGATAACCGTCGAGATCACTGGCAGCCCCGTCGCCATCGCTTCCATGATAACCGTGGGAAGATTGTCCATGCCCCCCTCGGGATCGACCACACTCGGCATCACAAAAATGTTCGCCACTGCGAGACGCTGCCGGACTTCACGCTGCGGTTTTGCGCCGGGTAACGCCACGCGATCTTGCAGGTTCAGCTCCCTGATCTGTGCGCCGAATTCACTTTGGAGCGGGCCGTCGCCAATGATTTCGCATTGAAACGATTTTCCGCGCTCCGCTAGCAATCCGCAGGCGCGGATCAGATCAGCAAAGCCCTTTTTCGGGATCAAACGACCTACTGCCACAACCATTTGGGGCGCAGCCGAAAAATCTGTGCGACCGAATTCAGCGAGATTCAACCCATTGTAAACGCGATGAATGCGATCCGCCTGATTTGGGAATCGCTCTTGCAGGAACCGCGCCGCGTAATCGGCCACGGTAACGATTACGCGCGCCGCACCGACAAGCTTATCAAGGCCAATGGCAAAATCTCGCGGCGCAAAAATGTCGTTCCCGTGCGCGGTAAAACTGAAAGTGATTGGAAAAAATTTGTCGATCCAGAAAGCAGTGCGCGCGGCCATTCCAGCAAAATGTGCATGAACATGTCGAATCCCCATCTCTTGCAGGCGCAGCCCGATGTAAACAGCCTGATAGAGCCGAAGAAAATCGGGGCGCCGCCCCCACTCATCCAGAGCACCAATAATTTCCGTAGTCAGTTTTCCTTTTTTGGACGCGCGACGAACCTCTTCGAGCAGTTGTTTCTCCTCCGGCAGATAATGCACGCGCTGAACTACGCGGGGGTCCCAGTCCTGCGCCAGTTCATCCTTTGGATTGCGAATGGAAAAAATCGGTGGAGTGATGCCCTGTCGCGATAGCTCAGCGACTTCCCGATAGCAAAAGGTCTGTCCGAACGACGGAAACCGCTCGAAAAGATAGGCGAAGTTAGCCATTGGCACGAACTAACGAGCGTCTGCAAAATGACCAAGCAAAAATGACGAATGACGAATGAATGACGAAGCCAGAAATCTGAACGGCGTAGTCGATGAACGTTTTGTCATTCGGGCTTCGATTTTTTCTTCGTCATTCGACATTCGAGCTTCGTCATTTTCTATGCGCTCCCGCGCTTCACCGGAATCGGTTTCCCGGACTCATCGACGGCGACCAGCGTAAAAACGCCGTGTGTAACGCGGAGTTCTTCGCCGGTCATATAACGCGTTACCCAAACTTCCACTGGAATGGTCATCGAAGTCCGCCCGATTTTTTCCACGCGCGCATAACATCTGACCGTGTCCCCTACCCGCACGGGTTGAAGAAACGACATCCCTTCCATCGCAACGGTAACCACTCGCGCTTGCGCAGTTTTGGCCGCAAGAATTCCGCTACCGAGATCCATTTGCGATGTCAACCAACCGCCGAAAATGTCGCCGTTCGGATTTGTATCCTTCGGCATGGCGATCGTTTGAATCACCAGTTCGCCTCTCGGTTGGTCGGGCATGAGGTCCTTTTAACCACGAATGAACACGAACAAACACTAATAAGAAAGGGAAACGCATTTGCCCGCCAATCACGCGAATGCACGCGAAAAAAATTACCGAAATGAAAAATCATTGGCGTTAATTGGTGTGATTCGCGGCCTCTTTCTTCGTCATTCGGATTTCGGCATTGTAACGATTCGCGTCCATTCGTGGTTGCTTACCTCTACAGGATCAGCATGCAATCGCCGTAGGTGTAAAAGCGATAACGGTCGCGAATCGCTTGCTGGTACGCGCGGAGCAAAAATTCGCGCCCTGCAAACGCGCTCACCAGCATTAGCAAAGTCGAACGCGGCAAGTGAAAATTCGTCAATAGCGCATCGACAACTCGAAACTCGAACGGCGGATAAATGAAGAGGTCCGTCGCGCTTTCTTGCGCGACAAGTTCTTCGCCTTTGCGCCGACCCGATTCCAGCGTGCGCACCGTCGTCGTTCCGACAGCTATCACGCGATTCGCGTTGTTGATCTTGTCTGCGGCTCGTTGCGAAATGGAGAAGCGCTCCGCGTGCATGCGATGGTCGGCGATCTCTTCTGATCGCACCGGCAGAAATGTCCCCGGGCCAACATGCAGTGTCACGAATGTGTGTGGAATTTCATTCAAAATTTCACCGGTGAAATGAAGACCGGCCGTTGGCGCGGCAACTGCCCCAGTCTCGTGCGCAAAAACAGTCTGATAACATGCAGAGTCTTTCTCATCGCTGGGGCGACTGATATACGGCGGCAACGGCATGGAACCGCCGGCATAAAGATCGACATCTTTGTCCAATGTCACGATGCGCTCGCCATCGGCTGTGACCTCCTCAACCCGCAAAGTGACCTCGGCGATCTTTGTTGTTGCGCCAACACGCATTTTGCGTCCCGGCCTCACCAGACACTTCCAATGTTTCGGGCCGAGCCGTTGGAGAAACAAAAATTCAATCGCGCCGTCGTCCGAGAACCGGCGTGCTGGAAGCACGCGCGTGTCGTTTAAAACGAGCAAGTCGTCCGGCTGCAGAAACATTTTCAGTTCGCGAAATTGGCGCTGTTCAATCGTCTGTGCGGCGCGGTGGAGCACCATCATGCGGGAATCTTCGCGGCGCTGAAGAGGGCTCTGCGCAATCAATTCCTGCGGCAGGTCGTAGTCGTAATCGCTTAACCGCGCGCTCATCCTTGCATGATCAAAGAGATTGCGTTCAGGCGCAAAATTTCGGATGATCATTCAAATGGCGCAGCCAGCTCTCGATTTGGTCATCGCAGCGCTGGAGAAAATTCGAGAGACGAGCGATCATTTGCCACGCGCATCGAGGATCGTGCTCGCGCGATTGCAAATCGTTCCTCCTGTAGCCGTTTCTCTGCTCGCCGCGCCGGAGCTGCGCGAAGGCAGGCGCGAAGCGTCTGCATCGCCCACAGGGCGACGGCTACAGCCGGCGTCGAACAAAGCAGAATTACTCGAGCCCATTCGGGAACGCGTTCGTGTTTGCACGAAATGCGCGCACCTCGCGTGCTCGCGCACACAAACTGTTTTCGGCGTAGGAAACCCGGACGCCGATTTGATGTTCATCGGTGAAGCTCCCGGAGTAGATGAGGATCAGCAAGGCGAACCATTTGTCGGACGAGCTGGGCAATTGCTGACAAAAATTCTGAAGGCGATGAACTTCGCACGCGAAGATGTTTATATCGCGAATATCCTCAAGTGCCGGCCGGACACGCCTCCGGGAACGTTTGGAAATCGCGCGCCAACGCCGACAGAGATGCAAACCTGCCGGCCGTATCTGGTGGAGCAGATCGACGTCATCCAGCCGAAAGTGTTGGTTGCGCTCGGCGCAGTCGCGGTGGAGGGCCTGCTCGGAATGCGCGGAACCATGCGGGAATTGCGCGGACGCTGGCACGCTTACAACGGCATCCCGCTCATGATCACATATCACCCCGCTTACCTGCTCCGAAACCAGGCGCCTTCGGAAAAACGCAAAGTTTGGGAAGACATGCTTCAGGTTTTGGAGCGACTCGAGCAACCAATAAGCGAGCGACAGCGAAATTATTTTCTGTAGCTACTTCGCTGTGCGAAGCCCGCCGCTGAGGTGATAAACATTCGTGCGCCCGCGTTGCCCACAGGACAACGGCTACAGTTTTGCGCGATTGAATATCGCATCAATCACTTTGCGTGACGCGAGAGTGACAACCAGCAACAAAGTCATGGCACGCACGTCGCCGCGCGGGACTTTCACTGTCCCCTGCAACGCCGTCAGGCCAGCTGCATCCAGGAGCGAAAGCGTGCGTGCGCCGATCAATGCCGGCAGAACTGTCGCTGCACACACTCGACGATTTTTGATGGCGCGCGAATATTGCATCCCGCACTCCAGCCCAGCCTTTGCCTTGTCGAGCCAAGTCCGATAGATCGACTGGAAGCACTCGGGTTCGGAAAGGATCTGCGACGCGGTTAGATGCGCCGCGCTCAATTCGTATTCCGGAAAATAACATCTGCCCGCGCGCAGATCGGAGCCGGCATCGCGCAGAACGTTGATTAACTGGAGCGCCATTCCATAGCGCTTGCCCAGCGCCAGCATCTCGTCTTCGCTCAGACTCGCGAAGTTCCGAACATGCCGGAAACAAAGGCGCGTCCAGAATTCGCCGACACAACCGGCAACCAGATAGGTGTATTTGTCCAGATCGGCGGCGGTGCTAAGCGCGCGAATTTCTTGCGGATTGTCGAAGCGCTGGAGGTCGAGCATCTGGCCATGCGTGATCTTCTCTAGCACCACGCGAATGTCAGTGCGATCCGCCTGCTCTATTCGCTCGAGCCATGCAAGGCAATCGGACAACGATTCAAGCAGCTGTCGTTCGCTGTCGTTCGCTTGTAGCGGGACAAATGAGGCGATCAGATCAACAACAACTTCGCGCGAGGCTTTACCTTGAATCCCGTCCGAGAGCATTTTGAGAGTTTCGATTCGCACGCTCCTGGAAATTTTCGCTGTGTCGGCGACCGTGTCGGTTGCGCGTGCAAGCAGATACGCCAGCGCAATCGGCTGGCGTAATCGCGCCGGCAGGAATCGGATCGAAAGATAAAATGACCGCGAGACCGAGCGCAAAATTGTGGTCTCCAACTGCGGTCGCGTGCTCATGGTCTGGAGCCGACATCGGTGATGCCAGCGCGGAAAATTGCTACGAGCGCGATCATCGTCCAATATTTCGGACCTCGATCCGATTGAGCGCTGAATTGCCGAGGCCGAGCTGGCTGGCAAAGCCGACATAGGCCGCGAGGCGGCCGATCGCAGGCAGACTCGCACGTGCGCGCCATTCTTCCAAACGCTTCAGGGCGATGGCGTCCAGGGCGACCGGGTCCTTGCTCGCGTACAGCGTGGCGTGATGCGTGGCATAGTTCGGCTGCGACTGCGGGCCGCCCGCATATTGCGCAATGAGGCCGTCCATCAAATTGAAGACGACCTTCTTTGCGATGATCGGATTAGCATAAATCTCCGCAAGGCTTTCCGTGCCAAAACGAGAGCCTTGCGCAAAACGACGCCAGTTATCGATGTTCGGAATTGTCATGTTGTAAATGCAACCGGCGATTCCATTCGTTTCACTGATACTCATCACCGGGACGTTGATGATCTTGCTAACTTCGCTCGAAAGGATCTTCGAAAAATGACTGACGTTGCTGGTGTTGTCAGCGTCAGAAAGAATTGCCAATTTCCGTGCGTCGATGTGGTCCAAATCGCCCCAAACCAGTTGCCCCATCAAAGGCGCGGTCAGGACCGCTTTCGGGTCGTAGCCGTCGCGCGGCGTGATTGCTTGTAGCTGGTAACCGTCAATTCCCGCGCGATAACCGGCATCTTTGATTCCACCGAGAGAGCGGTCCCAAACAATGATGCTGCTTCGGGGATGGCCCGCTGCCACGAGTCCATCCACGATTGCATTCACCACATCATGATGCGTGGTGAAAAGTTCGCCGCCTGCTGCGGAGATTTTAATTCCAATCCTGTCGTTGGGAGAGACGAGTGACGCCCACGCTTTCGCCACGTCAGACTGGCCGGTTGCGGCAAGAACAAGCCGATCCACCATCTCATGCACGACGCGCGGGTTCGTCTTGTAATCTTTGATTGAGTCAGGATTGTGCGCAGCATACACGACCGATGGCGTGGCCGCAGGCTGCGGTCCCTGCGCCAGCGCTGAGGAGATGGCGCAAAACAGAATGAGAGCTACGCTTCGCATTAGCAAGATCGCCATTTTATGAGTAACAGCCCGAATCACAACTCTGGCAGTGTGGTGACAGCCGTTTCGGCTGCGGAAACGTCCGCTAATGCAGGCGATACGCCTGCCGCTACAGAAGCGATTCGCCACCTTTACGTTCACATTCCTTTCTGCGCGCGTATCTGCCCGTACTGCGCTTTTTACAAAGATCTGCTCGACCGTTGCCAGACGTGGCGATTTTGTGAAGCGATATTGCGCGATCTCGATCAGCAATGCGCAAGTTTTGCGATAGCACCTGAAACCATTTATTTCGGTGGCGGCACGCCGACAGCGCTTACGACTGCGCAATTGGAATTTCTATTCGAAGGCCTCCGCCAAAAACTCGATCTTTCATTTCTTGAGGAGTGGACCATCGAAGCGAATCCGGGGAGCGTGTCAACGCGCAAGGCTGCGCTGCTTCGCGAGCTGGGAGTAGCTCGAATCAGTCTCGGCGTTCAATCGTGGGACAACGCACTGCTGAAATTGCTCGGCCGAGAACACAGCGCACAGCAAGCCGAACAATCGTTTCGTCTTCTGCGCGCAGCCGGGTTCTCGAACATCAACATCGATCTGATGTTCGGTTTGCCAGGCCAGACCATCGAGCAGTGGCGATTGACGCTGCAGAAAACCATCGCTCTCCAGCCTGATCACATCTCCGCCTATTGCCTGACGTATGAAGAGGACACGGAATTTTTTCTACGCTATGCGCGCGGCGAATTTTGTCAGGACTCGGATGCAGACGCCGAGTTTTTCGAGATGACGATGTCGACCCTGGAGAACGCCGGCTACGAACATTACGAAATCTCAAACTATGCGCGCCCCGGATTGTCGTCAGTCCACAACCGCGCCTACTGGCTCGGCAAAGATTATCTCGGCATCGGTCCGAGTGCGTTTTCGACTGTAGGTATGCGGCGATGGCAAAATGTTTGTGATTATCGCACGTACATCGATCGCGTTCTTTCCGGCCAATCACCGGGTGAATCGAGCGAAAATCTGACGGACGAAATCAAACGCACGGAGCGAATCGCGCTTTCACTGCGCACGTGTGACGGAGTTCCCGCTTCGGATTTGAAACGTTTCGCGCAACAAACGAATGAGTTTATTGGGTTTGGGCTGCTTCGAGAATCGAACGGCAATTTCGTGCTGACGCGAAAAGGCAAAGCACTTGCGGATTCCGTTGCGGAAGCATTTCTCTAGCCGCCGTCTGTGATTACAAACGCAATTGGGTTAGCTAGCTGACCGCTAAATGCGAAAAGCGGCGGATGAGCGAGTAATGCAGCCGCGCCTGCCTTAGTAGATGTCTGAATCGGAGCCGTAGCCCGAATCCCCGCGAATAGACCGCAGACGAGCGCGGCTGCCCCATTCGGACTCTGGCCGATTTATCTGTCCAAGCGTGATTTTCACCAGCCACGGCGCCGCCGCCAACGCGCCGATTGCAACGAGCGCAATCGCCGCTGCCTGGCGCAGCGGAGGCTTGATCTTGTCAGCCATCAAGATTCCCAAGCCGAGGCCAATCGCGGTGCGGGTCACCACAAGCAGCGGGTCAACTGGAACCTGTTCGGAAGTTTTTGAAATGGATATGGGGAAAGACATCGCCTACCATATACGTCGCGTTTGGGAAAAAGAAACGGCAATTTTGTCGCCAAGCGCATTTGTCATTTCGAGCGGAGCGAAGTGGAGTCGAGAAACCCGGCTGCGCCACCCTTGAAGTAATTCAACGGGATCTCTCGACTTCGCTCGAGATGACAGAAAATTAAGAGACATGCCCAATTCGATCTACGCGCTCATCCTCGCCGGGGGAAGCGGTGAACGCTTTTGGCCATTGAGCAGGCGGGCCTGTCCCAAACAACTTCTGCGCCTCGTCGCCGACAAAACTCTGCTGGAAGAAACTTTGGCGCGCCTGGAAAGCTTTGTCCCGCCCGAGCGCATTCTAATCCTGACGAACGCGGAGCAGGAAAGCGCCGTTCGCAAATTGCTCGGGAATTTTCCAAAGGAGAATATTGTAGCGGAGCCGGCCAAACGCGACACCGCTGCTGCCGTCGCGCTCGGCACCGGCTGGGTGGCAGTTCGCGATCACGCAGCCATCATGGTCGTTCTTCCCGCCGATCATGTGATTGTAAATCGAAAGGCTTTTCAGGAAACGCTGGCCCTGGCTGCCGACGCAGCCGAGGAGACTAGCGGGCTTGTAACCATCGGCATCAAACCAAGCTGGGCATGTCCCGGATTCGGCTACATCGAGCAAGGCAAGCCGGTCCGTTTGCGCAAGCGCCCCGACATCGATTCGATCCATCGGGTCCTGCGCTTTCGCGAAAAACCGAATCTCGATCTGGCAGAATCATTTTTGCGAAAGGGAAATTTCCGCTGGAACGCGGGAATGTTCGTTTGGTCAGTCCCTACAGTGCTCCGCGAATTCAACCGTCACGCGCCGGAGTTGGCTGATTTCATTTCCCAAGTTCGGGCTCCGGAGAATTTCGAGAACGCCTTGCGTGAACGCTTCAGCAAACTGCCGCGCATCTCATTCGATTACGCAATTATGGAAAAGGCGGATCGCGTTCTTGTCCTGGAGGCCAGCTTCGACTGGGATGACATCGGAAGCTGGCGAGCAGTGGCGAATTATTTTGAGAAGGACAAAAATGGAAACGCTGCAAACCGCAGCATCACCGCGCTCGATTCCAGCAATAACATCGTTTTCGAGGAAGACGGTACAGCAGTAGCCTTGCTCGGAGTTCATGATCTTATCGTCGTGCGAACGCCAGACGCACTTTTGATTTGTCACCGACATGAAGCTGAAAGGATCAAGGATCTTATCGGCAAGATTCCGCCTGAACTGCAATAATGTGACGCGCAATGAATCCAATTTTGGCTCTCGATTTTGGACGGGCGCGCATCGGCGCGGCAATCTCTGATGAGTTACAGTTGCTGGCGCATCCACTCGAGACGATCCCAGCAAACGAGCAGGCGTCATCACGCGTCGCGGAAATCGTCCGTGAAAAGAAAGTTGATCATGTCGTTGCGGGCTTACCCAAGCGGCTGAATGGACAGATCGGCGTGGCCGCGACTGAAGTCCTCCAGTTTGTAGAAAAGCTGCGAGCGATTCTACCATGCCACGTCGTCACTTGGGATGAAAGGCTGACCACCGCCGCAGCACACCGGGCGTTGCGCGATGCAGGCAAGAAAACGCGGCACACTCGCGGCTACGTGGATCAGGTAGCTGCGCAAATGATTTTGCAGAGCTATCTCGACCGGCGTGCCGCGATCGCAGCAAGGAAGAATGATCGGTAATCTGTGATGCGTGAACAGCAAAATTTTGCTACCGATCATTGTTCACTGATCACGGATCACGAGGATGGCAATGGCACGACGACTAAAACTCATCGTTGCGTACGACGGCACAGAATTCGCCGGCTGGCAGAGCCAATCTCACGGCAATACTATTCAGGATCATCTCGAACGCGCGTTTGGCCGCATCACCGGCGCGCCAACGCGCGTTCACGGGGCCGGACGAACGGACGCAGGCGTTCACGCCATCGCGCAGTGCGCACACGTCGATCTGTCGGGTAAACCTTTGCCACCTGCGCGTTGGGTCGAAGCGCTCAATGCGTTGCTGCCTCCCGGGATACGCATTCTTCGCTGCGGATATGTATCGAACAATTTTCACGCGCGTCTTTCAGCAAAAGGAAAAATCTATCGCTACAGAATCTGGTGCGCACCCGTTTTGCCTCCATTTGAATACAGCCGCGCCTGGCACGTCCCCCACCCGCTCGATCTGGAGGCGCTTAAGGAAGCTGCTAAACATTTCGTCGGCACCCATGACTTTGCCCACTTCGCCGCCAATCGCGGCAAGCCAGAGAAAAGCACGATCCGCACAATTTATTCCGTGCGCATTCGACAAAAAGCCGCTTGCATCACGATCGACTTCTATGGCGACGGCTTCCTCTACAAGATGGTCCGATTAATCGTCGGTTCGCTTGTGAAATGTGCGCTTGGCAAAATGCGAACCGAGGTTGTCGTTGCGCGGCTCGAATCCGTCCAGGTTGGTCCGGCTCGCTTCGCGGCGCCAGCCGAAGGATTATTTCTGGTTCGCGTGCGTTATTGACTCCGAAAGTATTCGGGGTTGGTGCGTTGTCGCTGCCCTCCCGTCGATGCGCCGGCCACAGCGATCTCTACCAGGCAGTGACCAGGCCACCCAGTAGGCCAAGGGAAGCGCCAACGAGCAGTTCTAGCAGGTCATGGCGCCGCAGATAAAGCCGCGACCAGAAGACGAGGAAGGCCAGCACGAAAGCAATCGCGCCGACGAGCGGATGGATCACAAAAAGGATGATCGCGCTGTAAAAAGCGAAAAGCGCATGCAACGACAGCTTGATTCGAAAGTTGACTAGCGCAGCCACAACGAGCACGAACCACGTCACCACGGCCCCGCGCAATGCGAAACCAGGTGCGCGCAGAAGCCAAAGTCCAATCACGGCCACCGCCGAAATTGGAATCGCGCGCGGATAAAATCGGACACGTTCCGCGCGAACGGAAACGTCTACGTCGCTCCATCGGCCCGACCGGACTCCCCGTAAAAGCAAAAGTGCCATCGGCAGAATCAGTGTCGCCAACAGAATCAGAAAAAGTGCGAGGCCGTCGCGGCTAGCCAGGCGCAAGAAAATGATAATGGCAACCGACAGGCTAATGAAAACCAACGGATGCCCGATCCAGGAAACCCATCGCGCAAAGACAACAGCGCGCTTGAGGTTGATCTTGTCGCTATTCACGCGTCACTTCCAATGATTCGTCCGGCTACT
>Ga0137368_10004183_pt1 | contig 15413 bp, 8 predicted proteins | sample SagtaG_13_FD_104917 | JGI IMG/M metagenome (GOLD analysis project Ga0137368, IMG submission 104917) | Vadose zone soil microbial communities from Sagehorn Ranch, Mendocino, California, USA - Sage1_L_100_16 metaG | ecosystem: Environmental > Terrestrial > Soil > Vadose zone | place: USA...
AGGGTCACCGAGTTCGTCGCGGGGTCGATCTGCATGACCGTCCCGTCTGCGGAATTGGCCACCCAGACCGACCCGCCTTCCACGGCCAGGGCGGCGGGATGCGACCCCACGGGGATGTCCTTCACCGGCTCCCCGCGGGTGGGGTCGATCCGGGTCACGGTGTCGTCCAGGCTGTTGGCGACCCACACCGCGCCAGCTCCCGCGGCGACGGCGATCGGTCCGTTCCCCACCGGGATGGCCGCCCCGACGGCCCGATTGGCCGACGGGCTGACCTGCAGCACGGATGGGCCCTCCGAGTTCACCACCCACACCGACCCGAATCCCACCGCCAGGCCCACCGGGGACCCGGCGACGGGGATGCTCGCGGCGACCTTCGCGATGGACGGGTCGATGCGGACGACCCTTCCCCCGGTGGCATCCGCGACCCATACGGCGCCGGCCCCGGAGGCGATGGCAGAGGGGCGGAACCCGAGGGGCACGTCGCCCACGGGACGTCCCGTGGCGGCGTCCAGGATGGCCACGGAATCGGATCGGATGGACACGGCCCGGGCCGTGGTACCGGCGCCGCCACCTCCCAGCACGAATGGGAGCGTGGCGCCGATCAACGCGAGGACGGCCACGATCGCCGCGCCGACCAGGACACGACGTCGTGAGGGCTTGCGAGCTCCGGGAGGCTGAACAGGCCCGCTCGGCTGCCTGCCCAGGAGGGCGTCCCGCGCGGCCACCGCCACTTCCCCTGCGCTCTCGTACCGGTCCGTGGGCTGCTTGGCCATGGCCCTCGCCACCACGGCGTCGATGGCGGTCGGAAGGTCCGGCCGTACGGCCGTCGGCTTCGGAGGCGGCTGCTCGAGGTGGCCGTAGAGCACGGTGACCTCGCGATCGCTGGTGAACGGGGGCTTCCCGGTCAGGCACTCGACCAGCACGCAGCCCAGCGAGTAGACGTCGGCCCGGCCGTCCACCGGCTCGCCCCGGATCTGCTCGGGCGCCACGTAATCGATGGTCCCCATGAACTGGCCGGTCTTGGTCAACGAGGTCCCGTGCGTCATTCGCCGGATCAGCCCGAAGTCGGTCAGGTACACGTGCTCGGGCCTCGATGCCTCGCGCTGGGCCAGCAGGATGTTCGCCGGCTTCACGTCGCGGTGGACCAGCCCGCGGTGGTGGGCCGCGTCCAGCGCGCTCGCCACCTGTGTGACGATCGACGCCGTCCGGACCGGGTCGATGGGCCCGAGCTCGCGGATGAGCGTGCCGAGGTCGGTCCCCTCGACGTAGCGCATGGCGATGAACAGCTGGCCGTCGGCCTCGCCGGCCTCGTAGATGGGGACGACGTTCGGGTCTTCGAGCGATGCCGCGGCCTCCGACTCGCGGACGAACCGCTCACGGAAGCTGGCATCCTGGGCGAGCTCGGGGGCCAGGACCTTGAGGGCGACCCGCCGTTTCAGCCGGTTGTCCAGGGCCAGATAGACGACGCCCATCCCCCCGCGCCCGAGCACCGACTCGACGCGATATCCAGCAAGTTCGGCTCCGACGGAGATGTCCGTGTCGATCCCCCCGCGCGTGTATACACCTGCCCGTCGCCGTTGGGGAGGGCCCAGTCACGGCCTGCGTCCGACGTCGTCGTGGGCCCGGGCGGGAACCAGCCGGACCCGGTCCCCGGTCTGGAGGGAGACGACGTGTCGGACGGCGGGCGCACGCGCCAGCGCCGTGAGCACCGACCCTTGCCCCCGGTGGGAAGACCGAGGCCGACCGGGTACCATGGGCCGGCTCCGGCCGCCCCCTGCCGCCGGCCGAGGAATGCCCGATAGCTCACCGATGAAGGAACTCGTACCGACGTGGCGCTGACCGAGGTCGCCCCCCCGGGGGCAGGACCTTGAGGGCGACCCGTCGTCTCAGCCGGCTGTCCAGGGCCGGGTAGACGACGCCCATCCCCCTCGCGCCCGAGCACCGACTCGACGTGGTATCCAGCGCCCCTGTGGCCGGGGGCCGGCGCGACGTGTACGACCTGGGCTTTTGTCCCTTTCGGCGGTTTCGGCGTCGTCGGAACGGGGTACGCCAAAAGTCCGAGTTCGGATGGGCCTCGCCCTGTTCGGGCCTGGCCTGGGGGAGGGAGGTCCGGGGGGATGGCTCGTTCGCCGCTCAGGCACATCGTCGCTCTGTTCGTCTCCACCGTCCTGGTAGCAGCGTTCGTCATGGTCTCGGCGGGGCCCGCCGCTGCCGTGGGAGATATCCTCCCCGGGCAGCAGGGGCTGCCGGACCTCGACACGCGAACCGGGTCGGTGCAGGCGACGGCCGGCCAGCAAGCCATCGTGGACGGCCTCGGGGCCGCCGTGCGGTGGAACCGGTTCGGCACCCCGCAGTCGCTCATCCGGTACGGCGGGTTTCTCGCATCCGGCGTCCAGGGGGCCGACGCCGTGAGCGCGGCCCGGAGCTGGATCGCCGCGAATGCCGCGCTTTTTCGGCTCTCGGCCGTCACCGACGCCAACCTCAAACTTCTGAACGACTCCCCGCTCGTCGGCACCCAGGCCCACGCGGTCATCTTCGACCAGTACTTCGGCTCGTTGCCGGCGGCCCAGGACGGCATGATCACCGTGGGTCTGACCGGCAACGCAGGCTCCGGCTGGAACATCGCGTACGTGTCCTCCTCGGCGGCGGGCCGCGGAAGTTCCCCCCCGGCTGCCAAGATCACCGCGACGCAGGCCTGGATCAGGGCCGCGGCCAGCGTCGGACGGACCGTCACCCCGGCGGACATCTCCGCCGTGCGCAAGGTGAACGGATGGTCCGTGTTCTCCGTGGCGGGCTTCGCCACACCGCTCGTCACCGGCTCGAAGGGGGACGGGAACATCGACCAGCGCGCCCGGCTCGTCGCGCTTCCCACCTACACGCAGGGAATCAGGTCCGCGTACGAGAGCATCGTGCTCGACGTCCAGGGAGGGCGGGCCACCGCCTATACGGTCTTCGTGGACGCCGTCAGCGGCGACGTGCTCCTGAGGTTGAATCGGGTCCAGCAGCTGGCCGCCGGCTTCCACGCCGCACACGCACCGGCCGCTCCCACGTCCGGGTTCTTCACGGGGACCACCGACCAGCCAGGCTCCTGCGGGCCGATGCACGACATCCCGGTTCCGGCCGGGACGAAGAGCATCGACGTGGTGGCGTCGGCCGACGATCCGGTCAACGATATCGTGTTGCTCCTGTTCGATCCGAACGGGAACCAGGTGGCCTCCGCTGACACCGCCACCAGCCCCGAGGCCATCCACTACGCCCCCACCGGTGGGGTGCCGGACGGGACGTGGGACGCTCAGGTGTGCCAGTTCGACCCGACCCAGCCTCCCTTCCAGTACACGGGCGCGTACTTCACGAACGACGTGGCCGGCACCTCGTTCCCCTACCCTCCGGAGTGGAAGTTCTTCCGGGCGTACCCGCTGCTCGGCGGACAGCACCCTCCGTTCGACCTGCCGGACACCGACACGCGCATCGTCGGGTGCTGGGAGGACGTTCCGGGGCTCACGCCTCCGTGCCAGCTCGTGCTGATGAACCAGGCCTCCCGGGCGCCGTGGGACCACGACGTGCAGTCGAACCTGCCCACCTTCACCACGAGGGGGAACAACGCCAACACGGCGGAGGCCTGGACCAGCCCCCTGACCCCGGGACCGCTCGGCCAGCGGCCCGTCGACATGGACCGTCACTACATCCACGACTGGACCAACCAGTGGAACAGCAGCCTGTGCGATCCCACCGTGCTGGGCACGCCGGGGAGTCCCAACTCGGGGGGGGCCGACGTGCTGGCCGCCGTCGTGAACCTGTTCGCCGGTCACAACCTGTTCCACGACTTCTCGTACCGACTCGGGTTCACCGAGCAGAACTTCAACATGCAGACGAACAACTTCGGGAACACGGCGCCGGGGCCGTACCCCAACGGGAGGGAACAGGACCCGGAGACCGGTGACGTGCAGGCCGGGGCCCTCACCGGGGGCGCCCCCACGTACGAGGGGCGCGACAACGCCAACCAGATCACGCTGAACGACGGCATCCCCGGGATCACCAACCAGTATCTGTTCCAGCCGATCGCCGGGGCCTTCTACTCGCCCTGCGTGGACGGGGACTACGACACGACGGTGTTCGGCCACGAGTTCACGCACGCCATCTCCAACCGGATGGTGGGCGGTCCCGATGCCAACCTGACCGGATACCAGGCCGGGTCGATGGGGGAGAGCTGGTCGGACCTCGACGCCCTGGAGTACCTGCACGAGTACAACCTGGTCCCGGTGAGCCACGAGAACCCGTGGGCGGAGGGCGCCTACGTCACGGGCAACTTCTCCCGGGGAATCCGGGACTACCCGCTCAACGTCAACCCGCTCAACTACAGCGACCTGGGGTTCGACGTCCCCGGGCCCGAGGTCCACGCCGACGGTGAGGTGTGGAACGGGACCAACTACGACATCCGCCAGGCGCTGGTGAAGAAGTACAACGCGCAGTTCCCGGAGAGCGACACCACCCTTGAGCGCCAGTGCGCGGACGGCATCCTTCCGCCGGACCAGTGCCCGGGCAACCGGCGGTGGATCCAGATCGTGTACGACGCCTGGCTGCTCATGCCGCCCGCGGTGAGCATGCTCGACGCCAGGGACGCCTATCTCGCGGCCGACGTCCTTCGCTTCGGCGGAGCCAACCAGGCGGAGCTCTGGAACGCGTTCGCCAGGCGGGGCATGGGCGAGAACGCCTCGTCGAACACGAACGCCGACTCCGACCCCGTGCCCGGCTTCACGTCCCCCTTCGCGACGGAGGGGACGGTGCAGTTCAACGGCGATGCGATCGACCAGCCGGGCCGGCCGCACGTGAACGCCAAGATCTACGTGGGGAACTACGAGGCGCGAGTGACGCCGATCGCCGACACGGACTCGACGACGCCGCTGTCCGCCACGGCGTCCTTCGTCCCGGGCACCTATGACTTCGTCGCCCAGGCCGACGGGTACGGCCTCGTCCGGTTCAAGATGAACATCCCGGCGGGGAGCTCGATCCAGCGCACGCTGCACTTCGCCACGAACTGGGCGTCGATCCACCAGGGGGCGGTGCCCTCCGGCGACGGCGTGAACCAGGACAAGCTGCTCGACGACACCGAAGGCACCGACTGGGCGTCGCTCGGGTCGCCGGTGGGTGGCCAGGAGGTCACCGTCCAGCTGGCCGGCGGGGAGAAGATGGTCCGACTGGTGACCGTGAGCGCCATGCTCCACCCCGCGGACGCGAACGACCCGAACGACTCCGGGTCGCAGAGCCGCTTCTCGGCGCTTCGGCAGTTCAGGATCGAGGCCTGTGACACGAACACGGCGCTGGGCGGGATCTGCGACGGTACGACCGGCATCGGCTTCAGCACGATCTACACGAGTCCGGCGAACGCGTTCCCGGGAGTGGTCCCTCGCCCGGTGGCACCGGACCTGACGTTCCGGACCTTCGACGTACCGGACACCATGGCCACCCACGTCCGGCTCGTCGTGATGTCGAACCAGTGCACCGGTGGACCGGACTATCAGGGGGAGCAGGACAACGACCCCACGAACCCGACGGATTGCACCACTGGCTCGGCGCAGGCAGAGAACGTCCGGGCGGCTGAGCTCGAGGTGTTCGGGGCCGACTTCCAGGCCCGGAACCCACAGGATCCCGTGGTCCTGCTGACGATGCAGGGCCCCTCGACGGCGCAGTCCGGGAGCGTCATCGACTATTCGATCGGGTATGCGAACCTCGGACCGTCGGCCGCGAGCAAGGCGACCATCAGGGACGTCCTGCCCGCCGGCGTGACCTTCGTGTCGGCGACCAACGGCGGAAGGTACGACGCCGGCAGCCGTGCGGTGACATGGAAGCTCGGGACGGTGGGGAACGGTGCTTCCGGGGCCGTCGGGTTGACCGTCAGGATCGTCGCCGGACCTGGATCGGTGGTGCTGAATCAGGCCACGTTCGACGCGGCGAAGACCCTGGGGGTACCGGCTGCGGCGGCCACGCTCGTGACCTGACGTCCGCAGGGCCACGCGAAGCGCACGGCGGAGGCGGGCCGGACGGCCCGCCTTCGAATGCCGGGGCCTGGTGGGAAGACCGAGGCCGACCGGGTACCATGGGCCGGCTCCGGCCGCCCCCTGCCGCCGGCCGAGGAATGCCCGATAGCTCACCGATGAAGGAAACCGCACCGACGTGGCGCTGACCGAGGTCGCCCCGCCGGGGGCTCGAGAGGAGGCCCCGGAGCCGGGGCGTCGCTTCCTGGGCAGCCCGTGGGTCGTGCTGGCCTCGGCGGCGCTGATGCTGCTGGCCTTCGGCTTCGTGTTCCTGAAGCACCCCACGCTGTCGCCGCCCACGCGCGACCCGGCCTGGTACACGTGGCGGGCCGAGCTCCTGGCCCACGCGCAGCCGGTGTCGATCGTGCGGGAGTGGGGGCCGTTCGGGATGTTCTCGGGCGGCTACCGGGTGGCCACGCCGCTGCTCGGCGCGTGGCTCATGGGCGTGGCCGGCGTATCCCGGTTCTCGTTCTCCATCCTCGTCATGGTGGCCGTGCCGACGCTGGCCTCGCTGGCGCTCGCCGTGTTCGCGTACCGGCACCGCCGTGACCCGCTGCTGTTCCTGCTGACGTTCTTCGCCTCGGGCGTGCTGTTCCTGTCGATCCCGTACGTGGGCTACATGGACAACGTCATGTGCCTGTACATCCTGGCGCTCACGCTGCCGTTCATGGCCGCGGCTCGGACGTCGTGGGGAGCCCGGACCGCGCTCGGGTTGCTGATGTTCCTGGCCACGCTGACCCACCCCACGACGACCGCGATCTTCGTGGCGGTGCTGGCGGCGGGGGCCGGCCTGCACCTGCTGACCAGCCGGTTCTCGTTCAAGAAGACGCTGGATGCGGACGGGCCGATGCTGATCGCGTCGGCTGTCGGCGTGATCTTCGGACTGGCCATCTGGAAGGTCGGGCTGTGGGGGGTCCAGTCGCCGTTCGCCGACGCCGCGCTGCCGCCCCCGTACCCCTCGAGCGTGTTCAAGGCGCAGCTGGGGGACTGGCTCCTCAGCCTGAAGCCGCTCGTCACCGGGCCGCTCGTGGCGATCGCCATCGGGTTCATCGCCGTGACGGCCGTGCGCGGCCGGAGCCGCCGCGAGCCCATGGACGACTACCGCCGCATGTCCCTGCTGTGGCTGCTGCCGTACCTCGGCGTGTTCGGGTTCGTCGCTGGGCTGACCTACCCCTACTACCGGTTCATGAACACCACGCTGGCGGTGCTGCTGCTGACGGGGCTCGGCGCGTGGCTGGTCGTGCGGTTCGTGGTGCGGCGCAACGTGGCCGCGGGCGCGCTGGTCGCGCTGCTGATCCTCGGCGGCTTCGGGTCGATCCTCGCGTCGGGGCTGACCCGGTGGACGGCGAACACCCCGTCCTCGCGGTTCATGGAGCCGGGAACCCGCGTGGCGCTGGCGTCGGTGGACGCGTACACGCACGTCGACCGGACCAGCCCGATCGTGTTCGTCATCAACTACCGGCAGGACCGCAAGGCGTGGGGGTGGGCGAAGACCTACTCGAACACCGCCCGGGCCGGGCTCACGGGGAACTCCGCCCTGCGCTCGGCCATCTACTTCGGCACGGTCGAGGACTTCCTGGCCGGGCGGCCCAGCACTGGCACCGATCCCGTGTACCGACGGGTGTCGCGAGGGTTCTTCCACGAGGAGCAGAAGGTCCTGCGGGGATTCGACCAGCCACCGGTCGTGTTCCTGGTGGACCGGTTCAACGGGAGCACGTCGAACCTGGACGTGCTTCGGTCCTCGCCGACGAAGCTGGGCAGCGAGGTCGCGGTGCTGTCGGGGCCGGGGCTCGCCGCGCCGTCGCCGGCCGCGGTGGCGGCGGGGCAGGAGGCCGGGCGCCGGACAGCGTTCGCCCTGTCGCATCCGCCCGGGCTGCTGTCGAACTTCGGGCACACCGTGCGGGTGGTGCTGGCGCTGGTGCTGCTGCTCGTGGTGCCCGGGCTCATCGCGGCGCGGTGGTTCCAGCTGGACGACTCGTTCAGCCGCATCGCGCTCGTCCCCGGGATGTCGCTCGGCCTGACGCTCGCCGCGGGCGTGATCGTGGCCGGGGTGCACCGGGCGCCGTTCGGGACGGCCGACGGTCTGGCCACCTCGGCACTGGCCATCGCGGCGGCGCTGTTCCTGGCGTTCCTCGCGCGCCGCCGAGCCGCCGGCAAGGCCGTCGTCGTGCCGTTCGTGAAACGCTCGCTGTCGCTGTTCTCGAACAGGCCGTTCGGCTTCCTCATGGGGGCGGTCTTCCTGGCGGTGCTCGGTGACGGCATCGTGCAGGGGGCGCTGGCGAAGGCCATCGCGTTCGGCGGCAAGGCGGGGTTCTCCCTCGACGAGGCCCGCTCGGCGCGCCACATCCTCGTGCTGGTCCTGCTGACCTACCTCCCGTACACGTTCATCAGCCCGTTCATGGGCGTCGTGATCGACCGGTTCGACCGCCGGAAGCTGCTGATCATCGCGAACGCCTTCCGCGCGGTGGTGATCGCGCTGCTCGCGGTCGTGGGGATCGACCGGCTGGCGGACCCCGTGCTGATCGGGGCGCTGGTGCTCACCCTCGCGTCGACCCGCCTGGTCCTCGCCATCAAGTCGGCCGGCATCCCCATGGTGCTGGGGGAGCGCAACCTCATGCAGGGCAACGCGATCTCGCAGGCCGGCACGGCCGTGTTCCAGATCGTCGGCGCCGGCATCGCGCTCGTGGGCACGAAGGCCGTGTCGGCCGGGCTGGTCGTGATCGTCGGCGCGGTCGTGTACGGCATCGGGGCGCTGTTCGCCGCGCGGACCAGCAACCTGGCGGAGGGGACCAGGACCGCGCGGTTCCTCGCGGAGGCCCGCCGCATCCTGCGCGGGATCGGGGAGGGGCTCCGGGAGGTCCGGAAGCGACCGGCCGCGCAGCTCGGGCTGGCGTCGTTCCTGTCTATCCGGATGCTGGTGTCGTTCGTCGGGCTGATCTTCGCGCTCGAGGTCCGCCAGATCCTGGGCGGCGGCTCCAGCAAGACCGCCGTGCTGATCGCGGGCGGAGCAGCAGCGCTCGGCGCCGGGCTCGGCTTCGTGGCGGCGCAGGCGCTGAAGGACCGGGTGCCGCCGGCCCGGCTCATCGTGGGGGCGTTCGTGGTGGCCGGCTCGGGAACCATTGCCTTCGGGGGCATCACGAAGATCGTGGGCCTGTCGGTGGTCGCGTTCGTCGCGGCGCTCGGCTACTTCCTGGGGAAGATCTCCGCCGACACGATCATGCAGCAGGCCCTGGCCGACCAGTACCGGGGCCGCGGGTTCTCGTTCTTCGACATCGCGTACAACCTGGCGTGGATCCTGCCGGCGCTGGTGCTGTACGCGCTGTGGTCGCCCGGCCGGGTCCGGCTGCTCCAGATCGGGGCCGGGGCGCTGTTCCTGGCCAGCGCGGCGGTCGTGGCGGCCTGGTCGAAGCGGATCGCCTCGGACCTGGAAGCGCCGAATCGAGAGCGGGCCGCCTCCCCGGGAACCTGAGCGGGGCCGTGCCGGAGGTCGCCGCCGCCGACGCCGTGCTGCACGTGGAGGTGGACGGGGCCGGCGAGCCGGTCACCGTCGTGGCCCACGGACTCACGAACAGCTGTCGCGAGCTGGCTCCGATCACGCCGCTGGTGGTGGGGACGAAGGTGCGATTCTGCTTCCGGGGCCACGGGCACTCCGGCGCTGCTTCGGGCGGTGGCGGGTACGGGTTCGGGGACTTCGCGCGGGACCTCGACGCCGTGGCCGTGGAGTACGGCGCCACGCGCGCGGTGGGGACGTCGCTCGGCGCCGGCGCCATCTGCCGGCTGCTGGCGTCGCGGCCCGACCGGTTCGAGCGCCTCGTGTTCCTGCTGCCGGCGGGGCTGGACCGGCCCTTCCGGCACAAGGCCCGGTTCCTGCGGACCGCCGAGATCCTGGAGACCATGCCGCACGAGGAGGCGGTGGAGGCGATGCTCGCCGACCCTGAACGCATCGAGGTCTACGCCCGGGCCCCGTGGATCAGGGAGTACGACCGGGCCCGGTGGGCGGACCTGCGCGACCCGCCCGCCCTGGCTCTGGCCATCCGGCAGGTCATCGAGGACACGCCGGTGCGCGATCGCGCGGTCCTTCGGGCGGTGGCCGCGCCCGTCCTGATCCTGTGCCGGGAGGGCGACCCGGTGCACCCCGCCGAGCTGGGGCGGGCCATGGCCGGCATCCTGCCGAACGCCGAGCTGCTGACGTTCCCGGACGAGGTGGCCATGTTCCAGGCCATGCCGGAGTTGGTCCAGAAGGTCAACGCGTTCCTGGCGGCCTGATCGCGATGGCCACGGACCTCCCCGAGTCGGCTGTCGAGATGGCGTCCGGGGTGGCCGCGGGAACGGTCTCGCCGGTGGCCCTGGTCGAGCGGGCGCTCGAACGGGTGGAGCGCTGGCAGCCGGTCACGAACGCGTTCACGCAGCTGCTCTTCGGCGCGGCCATCGAGGAGGCCCGCCGGATCGAGCGGGCCGTGGCGGCCGGCGAACGGATGGGCCCGCTGGCGGGTGTGCCGGTGGCGGTGAAGGACCTGTTCGACGTGGCCGGGCACGAGACGACGGGATGCTGCCTGGCCTACCGCGGCACGGTGGCCCGGGCCGACGCCGAGGTCGTGCGGCGCCTCCGGGCCGCCGGGGCCGTCGTCGTCGGCAAGACGAACCAGCACGAGCTGGCCGCGGGGGCCACCAACCTGGTCTCGGCCTGCGGGCCCACGGCGAATCCGTGGGACCCGTCGCGAATCACCGGCGGCTCCAGCGGCGGCTCGGCGGCGGCGCTCGCCGCCGGGGTCGTCCCCGTCGCGCTGGGGTCGGACACGGGCGGCTCCATTCGGATCCCTGCGTCCTTCTGTGGGATCACCGGCCTGAAGCCGACGAACGGAGCGCTCCCGCTCGACGGGGTCATGCCCCTGGCCCCCTCGCTGGACTGCCCCGGTCCCATGGCGGCATCCGCGCGGGACCTCCGGGTGGCCTGGGACGCGATGGCGGGGCGGCCTTCCGGGGGGCAGGACGGGGGGCCGCGGCACGGGCGCCGGAGCGCGGGTGTGCTCGGCGGCTATTTCGCCGACCGCATCCACGCCGAGGTCGTGGGAGGGGTCCGGGCGGTGGCCGATGCCCTCGCCGACGCGGGCTGGGAGGTCCTCGACGTGGACGGCGACGGCATCGACGACGCACCAACGGTGTGGGCGGACATCGGGTGGACGCAGTTCGCCGCGGTCCACGGGCAGCTGCTGGAACGGCCGGACCTGCTCGACCCGCTGACCCTTTCGTACCTGGAGTACGGACGCGACGTCCCGCCGGTGCAGCGGATGGAGGCTCGCCGCCGGGCCGGCGAGATCGCGTCCTGGTTCGCCGAGCGGCTGCGTGACGTCCACGTGCTCATCGCGCCGGCCACCCCGTTCGCCGCTCCGCGCGCCGACGAGAAGGAGATCGAGGTGCGGGAGGGCGAGTTCCTGGGCATCCACGGCGGCGCGACATCGGTGCTGACCCGTCCAGTGAACCTGGCGGGGCTCCCGGCCGTAGCGCTCCCGACCGGCACGGCGAGCGAGGGGCTTCCGCTGGGCGTCCAGCTCATCGGCGGCCGCGACTCGGAGCCCCTGCTCCTGCACGCCGCCGAGCTGCTCGAGGGCCAGGGCGAACGATTTCGGCCCCACAGGGCCCCGTGGCCGCCGCCGGCCACAAGAACTCCGTATACGGAGGTAGCGAGCCCGGCGAGGGTTGCCTGACCGGCGCTCTCAGCCTGCGAGCTTCGCGGCGAGCTCCGGGTCCGAGGGCTCCACCAGGATGGAGCCGTCGGGGAACACGATGGTCGGGATCACCCGCAGGCCGTGGTTGATGCGGACGACCTCACCGGCCGCGTCGTGGTCCTCGTCGATGTCGATCCAGCGGTACCGGACGCCCGACCGGTCCAGGAGCCGCTGGGAGCGCTTGCAGTCCGCGCACCACGGCGCCCCGTACACCACGATCTCGTCTCGAGGAGCATCCATCGTCTCATCACATCTTCCCCGCCTCCGGCCGCCGTGACCACCTCCGTGGCCCGGCCCGGCCACTACCATGCTCGGATCGTGCGGACCGAACGGCGGAGCTCCGAAGCGGTGGGAGGGGCCCTCATCGCGCTGGCCGCACTCCAGTTCGGCATCGTGGTGGTCCTGGGCAAGCTGGTCGAGCGGACCGGGCTGCCCGTGGGCTCGATGCTGGCGGTGCGGTTCGGCATCGCGGCCCTGGGCCTGGCCGTGACGCTCGCGGCGCTCCGCCAGCCGCTGGCGCCCGTGCCCGGGGAGCGTCTCCCGCTGGCCGTCCTCGGCGTGTTCGGCTACGCGGTCGAGTCGTCGCTGTTCTTCCTGGCGCTGAACCACGGGCAGGCCGCCGCGGTCACGCTGCTGTTCTTCACCTACCCGGTGTTCGTCGCGCTGGCCTCCATCGCGCTGGGCCGGGGTGCTCCCGGCTGGCTGCTGGGGGGAAGCCTGCTGTGTGCGGTGAGCGGCGCCTCCATCGTGGTCGCATCGACGGGCGGCCTGGCCATCCGGCCGCTCGGCGTGGCGCTGGCGGTGGCCGCCGCGCTCGCCTTCACCGGGTACCTCCTCGGGGTGGACAACGTGATGAAGCGGACGAACGCCCTGACCGGCTCCATGTGGGTGAGCGCGTTCGCCGCGGCCGGACTGGCCGCGTACGCCCTCGTCACTGGGAACGCCGAGGTCCCGTCGGGCGGCGTCCAGTGGCTCCGCCTGGCCGGGATGGGGGCCGCCACGGCGGGCGCGTTCGTATGCCTGTTCGTGGGGCTCAGGCGCCTGGGACCGGTCCGGACCTCGATCGTCGCGGCCATGGAACCGCTCGCCGCCACGTTCCTGGCCGCCCTGTTCCTGTCCGAGCCCATCCGGGGCGGCGTCGCGGCCGGCGGTGTCCTGATCCTGCTCGGCGCGGTCGCGGCGAGCCTGGCCCGGTCCGCGCCTTCCAAGGAGCCGCCGGTCCCGTGAGCCCGGATGCTCGAAGGCGTAGGCTGTGTTCGTGGCTCGAGGGTTCATGCACTACGTGGAGGGCTTCTTCCTCAACTGGAAGGAGAGCGACAAGCCCCTTCCGGAGCGGGCGGCGCTCACGTTCCGGAACCGGGTGAAGGCGGCGGCTCGCGGGGGGTGTTGCGGACACCCCGGCGAGCCGGGGTGCTGAGAGCGCCCCAGGCGGGGGTCCGGTCGGACGCCCCACGATCACGGGCCCGAGGACGGTTGAGGCCGCGACGGCGCGCGCGGTGCGTTCGGCCCGGGAGGTGACGGTGCCACCCCATCGGCTGTCGGCGTTGGACGCGTCGTTCCTGTACCTGGAACGTCCCACCATGCACATGCACGTGGCTGGCGTGTCGGTGCTCGACCCCTCCACGCGGCCGGACGGGAAGCTCCGGGCCGAGGACCTGGCCGCGGTGATGACGTCCCGCCTCCACCTGGTTCCGCGGTTCCGGCAGAGGGTCGTCCCGGTGCCCGGCAACGTGGCCCGGCCGGTGTGGGTGGACGACGAGGACTTCGACGTCGAGTTCCACCTTCGGCGGGCGGCGCTCCCGGCGCCCGGCGGCCGCCGCGAGCTGGCCGACTTCGTACAGCGCGTCCACTCCCGGCCCCTGGACCGGTCGAAGCCCCTGTGGGAGAGCTACTTCATCGAGGGGCTCGAGGACGGGCTGGTCGCGGTCCTGACCAAGGTGCACCACGCCATGATCGACGGCATCTCCGGCGTGGACATCGCCACCGTCATATTCGACTTCTCTCCCGAGCCCCAGATCCTGGCGCCCGAGCCGTGGCACCCGGAGTCCCAGCCGTCCCGGGCCGACCTGTTGCGGGAGGCGCTGCGCGAGCAGGTCGTGCATCCCGTCTCGGCCGTGGCGGGATCCGCCCAGGCCGCGCTACGGACGCCGGGCCGGGTCGTCGAGGGCGTCGGCGCCGCCCTGGCGGGGGTTCGCGACCTCATGGGGGTGGGCGTCCCGCCGAAGGGACCGTTCGACCTGAAGGTCGGGACGAACCGCCGCTTCTCCATGGCGGACGCCCCGGTCCAGCGGTTCAAGGACATCAAGAACGCGGCCGGCGGGACCGTGAACGACGTGGTGCTCGCCGTCGTCGCCGGGGCGCTGCACCGCGTGCTGAAGGCCCGCCGGGAGCCCACCCGGGGGCGGACGCTCCGGGCCATGGTCCCCGTGTCGGTGCGTTCCGAGGCCGAGAAGATGGCCCTGGGCAACCGGGTGTCGATGATCTTCGTGGACCTGCCGGTCGGCCCCATCGACCCGGTCCGTCGCCTGCACCGGATCAGCGAGACGACCAGGGGCCTCAAGGAGTCGATGATGGCCGTCGGGGCCGACTCCATCATGAACCTGGGGACGTGGGCGCCGCCGACGCTGCACCACCTGGCGGCCCGGCTGGTGTCTCGGGGCCGGTGGTTCAACCTGGTGGTCTCCAACGTCCCCGGTCCCCAGGTCCCCATGTACATCGCGGGGGCCAGGATGCTCGTCAACTACCCCGTGATGCCGCTGGCCGAGAACGTCGGCCTGTCCATCGCCGTGACCAGCCTGGTCGGAAGCATGGGCTTCGGCTTCACCGGGGACTGGGACGGCATGCCGGACATCGACTTCATGGCCACGTCGCTCGACGACGCGGTGGACGAGCTGGCCAAGGCCGCCGGGGTCTAGGACGAGGCCCGGCCGGGGGTGGGCGGCGCCGGGTTCGCGCCGTCCAGCCACTCGGTGACCGCGTGCAGCCACCGGTCGGGCGCCTCCAGCATGGCGACGTGCCCGACGTCCTCGAGCACCTCGAGGCGCCAGTTCGGCCGGCCCTCCGCGACCTTGCGGGCCAGCCCCACCGGGACGAGCCGGTCGCGGGCCCCGTGGACGAGCAGCGTGGGGCATCGGACCCGGTCCACGAACGCGCGGACCAACCCCTCGTTGCGGCCCAGCCGCAGGAGCGAGCGGGCCGCTTCCAGGTACCCGGGAATGGCGTCGGGATCGCCCCGCCGCCTCGTCGCCAGCTCGACGTGGGCGCGGACCACGGCACGGTCGATCCGGCCGGGGTCGACGCAGCAGATCCGGAACGCCTCGGCGACCATTCGCTCGGGGCCGAGGCGGTTGATCCGCTGGCGCACGAACCACTCGCCGAGGGTCGGCATGCGGTACACGGTGAAGCCGAACAGGACGATCGGGGCCGGGCGGATGTCTCGGTTCCACGGGAGCGCCGGACTGGTCAGGACGAGGCGGGCGATGGACTCCGGCTCGTGCGCCGCCTGGAGGGCGGCCAGGGCTCCGCCCATCGAGTTCCCCACCAGGACCACCGGCGGCCCGGCGACCTCCCGGATGAACGCCGAGAGGAGGCGGCGGTTGGCGGAGAGCGACGAGCTTCGTCCCGCCCGCGGCGTGTGCCCGAACCCGGCCAGGTC
>Ga0137368_10004184_pt1 | contig 15412 bp, 13 predicted proteins | sample SagtaG_13_FD_104917 | JGI IMG/M metagenome (GOLD analysis project Ga0137368, IMG submission 104917) | Vadose zone soil microbial communities from Sagehorn Ranch, Mendocino, California, USA - Sage1_L_100_16 metaG | ecosystem: Environmental > Terrestrial > Soil > Vadose zone | place: USA...
TGCGCGAGTTGTCAGCCGACCTGAGGCTGGACTAGCGGCCGATTCGTACCTGCTCGAAGCACGAGCTACAGTAGACCGGACGATCTCCACGCGGCAGGAAAGGTACCTGTGTGTCCTGGCCGCACTGCGCGCAGACGGCTGGGTGCATCTCGCGCCGCGGGCGATCGTAGGCCGAGTAACCGGTGTCGTACCCACCCTCTCGCTGGGCGCGCCGCGCGGCGCGGCACTCCGGGCACCGCCCGGGCTCGTTCATCAGACCCTTGAGCGCGTAGAACTCCTGCTCGCCAGCGGTGAACGTGAAATCCACGCTGCAGTCGCGACAGCGGAGGACCTTGTCCGCAAAGCTCACCCAAGTACCCTCCTCAGGGTGCCCCAAGTAGTAGCGGCTTGTTTAGAGCTCCGGTGGCTTTGCAGACGTTCGCGAGCTTCAGAACAGCGCTCAAGCCTGGATCTAAACCGAGCCGGGGCCACTATACAGCAGGTTTCGCGGTTACGCAAGGGGGGCTTTTGGGCAGCCGAGCGGTCGCTTGGCCGCGACGCCAGTTCGCCGCGGGTATCGCAGGCTGGTCGGCGCTACCTTCTCGGCCACGACGAGCGCCCGGTAGGCCGGCACGCCCCGGAGCTCGACCGGCCAGGCCGGGCTGAGCCTAGCGCCCAGTTCTCCCGCCGCCGCACGGCCGGACTCTAGCTGCGCCTTCAGATCGCTGCCGCGCGGCAGGATGAGCCGACCACCCGGTCGAACGAAGGGCAGGCATAGCTCTAAGGCCACTGGCAGTGGCGCCAGGGCGCGCGCGAGTGCCAGGTCGTAACGATCGCGGTGCGCGTCTTGCCGAGCGAGGTGCTCGGCCCTGGCGTTCACGACGCTCACTCGCGCCAGGCTGAGTGTCGCCACGACGTGCGCCAGAAAAGTCGCTCTCTTGCGCGTCGCCTCGAGGAGGACCATCGCCAGCGACGGATAGGCGATGGCGAGCGGCAAGCCTGGGAAGCCAGCTCCGGAACCGACGTCGATGCATGTCCAGGTTGGCCCAGTCGCGAGCTCAGGCATGATCGGCAGCGCACAGCTCAATGAGTCCAGCAAATGCCTGACCTGAATCTGGTCCCAATCGACCACTCGCGTCAGGTTCACCCGGCGGTTCCAGGCCGTGAGCTCCGCGGCGAAGATGGTGAACTGCTCGAGCTGAGCCGCGCTCAACTCGATCCCGGCCTCATCCGCGCCGCGTCTCAAGATGTCGAGACCCAGAGTCCTCCCGGGCCCGGACGAGGCGTGCGCCGCCGCCTACAGCAGGATACCGGCTCCATGGCCGCAGGAGCCCCAGTCCACCCATCGGTATAATTCCAAGTCGCCGTGACATCGGCCGCCTGTGAGGGTACCCGCCAGGCGCCTGTTTCGAGCGTGCCGAGGAACCGATTCTCGATCCAAGGGAGCCGCAAGATGCCGAGCGATCTGACGGTCGGTGAAGCGACTCGAAATTACATCGCGGCCCTCAAGCCCGAAGAGCGCCCGATGGTCGCGCCCGAGCTCCAACGTTTCGTGCGCTGGTTCGGGCCAGATCGGCGGCTCCGCGAGCTCGATCCGATTCAACTCGAGCGGTATCAGGAGCAGTTGACGTCCGCGGGCGTCGATCCGGCCTCCAGGCTGGAGCCGCTGCGCCAATTCCTATCGGACGCGCGCAGCAAAAAGCTACTGGACATCGCCCTGGCCGTACACGTTCGAGTTCGACGCAAGACAGCGGCCGAGCGGGTTGATCTGGGTAGTCGAGTCGACGCGCCCACGATCGAGGTCACGCAGGCGGGCCACGACCAACTCCAGGCCGAGCTGCAACGCCTCGAGTCAGAAGAGCGTCCACGCATCACCGCCGACGTGGAACGGGCCTATGCTGACAAGGACTTTCGCGAGAACGCCCCCTACGACGCTGCCAAGCAGCATCTAGCGGAAATCCAGCGCCGAATCAACGAGATCAGGGAGACGCTCACGGCCGCGAAGATCGTCGGCGGAGCGAGCGGCGAGCGGGCTGGCCTTGGGACGAGGGTCGTCGTTCGTGATCTGGCCGAAGGCGAGGAGGTCAGCTACACGCTCGTCGGGCCGGGCGAGGTCGACCGGCGTAGTGGGCGGATCTCGATCCAGTCACCCGTCGGCCAGGCGCTGGCGGATCGGAAAGTTGGAGAGACGGTCGAGGTTCAAGTGCCGGCGGGCGTGATTCGCTATCGAATCGAAAGAATCGAATGAGTCGGTACCGCGAGCGTGAGGGAGCGGACGCCGGTGGCCGCATGCGCTCCCTCACGCTCGCGGTCCTGTCGTGAGGTCTGGATGGGAGCGCGTCTCAGCGCCGCCTTGCTCGCTGGCCGAGTCGCTGCGGACCTGAGCCGCCGCCTCGGCCGCGGCGGCGGCACCGTCATTGCCGGCCACGTCGTTCCACGCATCGATCCGACGGCCCTGACCACCGTCACCAGGCGTCTCTCCTTTGGAACTGTACTCGTCTCAGGCACGAATGGGAAGACGACAACCGCCCGCCTGATCTCCCATGTCATGCGTGGGGCAGGCCTGCGGCCGATGCACAACCGAGCCGGCGCCAACCTGGTCTCCGGACTCGTCACGGCCGTCGTCCAGCAGACCGATCTCCGTGGTTGGCCGCAGGCCGACGTGGGCCTGTTCGAGGTGGACGAGGCAACGCTGCCGGCCGCGCTTGCAGAAGTAAGGCCGCGCGCCATCCTGTTGACCAATATCTTTCGGGACCAGCTCGACCGGTATGGGGAGGTCCACTTCGTGGCCAGCGTGTGGGAGCGGGCGCTCGCGGACTTGCCCGCGGATGCCGCGCTGATCCTGAACTCCGACGACCCGCTCGTGGCCAGGCTGGGCAAAGGTCGCTCCCAGACAGTCTATTTCGGCGTTGGCGACGCCCGGGTCGGAACGGCCGAAGTGCCCCACGCTTCGGACGCGCGGCTGTGCGGGAGCTGCGGCGCGGCGTACGAATACGAGGTCGCCTTCTACGGCCACCTCGGTCACTACAGCTGCCCCAGCTGCGGCCTCAGTCGCCCGCGAGCGCAGGTCGAGGCCATAGACGTCAAGCTGCTCGGCGACCGCGGCACCGAGCTTCGAGCGCGCACGCCCAGCGGCGAGCTGGTCGTTCATCTCAGCTTGCCGGGCCTTTACAACACCTACAACGTCCTAGCCGCGACGGCGGCATGCCTGGCCCTGGGCATCGATCTGATGACCATCAAGGCTGGGATCGAGAGCTTTACGGCCGCGTTTGGGAGGCTCGAGCGAATAAAAGTCGGCGGACGTGAGCTGTTCCTCGCGCTGGTCAAGAACCCGGTTGGTTTCAACGAGGTCCTGCGGACACTCGTCGAGCCGGGCCGATCGCGAACGCTGCTCATCTTGATCAACGATCACTTCGCCGATGGGACAGACATCTCCTGGCTGTGGGATGTCGACTTCGAGCGCCTGGCAGCCACGGCCGAAACGGCCGTCTGCTCAGGCACACGCGCCGAGGACATGGCTGTGCGCCTCAAGTATGCGCTGGTGCCGACGGACAGGATCGTCGTCGAGCCAGATCCGGGGCGCGCCCTCGGTGCAGCGCTTGCCAGGGCTGGGCCCGAGGAGACCGTCTACGTCCTACCAACCTACACGGCAATGCTAGAAGTGCGCGAGCTCTTGCGGCGCAACGGCCACGTCGGAGGCTTCTGGCAAGACTAATGGCGAGCTTGCGGCCCTCAGCAGTCGGCGATCAGCCCACACTGATCGGGCTTGCCGCGCTCGTTCGCCCTCTGACGGCTGATAGCTGATGGCTGACAGCCCGCTCCAGCTCACGCTCGTCCACCTGTACCCCGATCTGATGAACGTGTACGGCGACCGAGGCAACATCATCGCCCTTCAGCGCCGCTGCGCGTGGCGCGGAATCGAGCTGTGCGTGCAACCGGTTAGCCTCGGCGACCGTCTGAACTCCGAGGAATGTGATCTCGTCTTCTTTGGGGGCGGACAGGACCGTGAACAAGCCGTGATCTCGCCCGACTTCGTGACCCACAAGGGCGCTGCAGTTCGGGATGCTGTCGAGGCGGGGGCTGTGGTGTTGGCCGTGTGCGGCGGATACCAACTGCTGGGCCACACCTACACGACCTTCGACGGCCAAGAGCTGGCGGGGGTGGGGGTTTTCGATGCCCGCTCGGTCCCGGGCAGCCGTCGCAGCATCGGCAACATCGTGGTCCAGAGCGACCTCGGCGGTCGGCCCTTGACCCTGGTCGGCTTCGAGAACCACAGCGGACGAACCTACCTGGGGCCCCGCTGTCGACCGCTGGGACGAGTCCTGAGCGGGGGCGGCAACAACGGCGAGGACGGGACCGAAGGTGCCGTCTACCGCGACGCGTACGGCTGCTACATGCACGGCTCGCTGCTGCCAAAGAATCCCTGGTTTGCCGACCACCTGATCGACCGAGCCTTTCGCCGCCGCTACGGTCCTGACCTGACGCTGCAGCCGCTCGACGACACGCTCGAGGAGCGCGCCCACGCGGCGGTGGTACAGCGAGCCCAGCGGCTCGGGTCGGTTCGCAGCGGCGCCTGGTAGCGCGCCGTGTACGTCCGCGCACGTAAGCTCGCGGCGGCGTCGCTGGTCGTCATGGCTGGCTTCGTCGCGAGCCGCGTCCTTGGGCTGGTCCGAAACATCATCGTCGCCCAGCAATTCGGGACCGGGCGTGAGTACGAGGCCTTCGTCGCCGCCATCACGGTGCCGGACCTCGTCTTCCAGGTGCTGGCGGGCGGCGCGGTGGGCTCGGCCTTCATTCCTGTCTTCAAGTCCTATTTTGCTCGCGACGAGGAGGACCAGGCCTGGCGCCTGACCAGCACGATGATGAGTCTGGCCGTCCTGGCGACCGGACCGGTGGCGCTGGTCCTGATGATCTTCGCGCGCCAGGTGGCCGAGCTGATCGTGCCAGGCTGGGACCCGGCTTCCAAGGACCTGACAGCCACGCTGATGCGCACGATGCTGATCTCGCCCGTCATCTTTTCGGTGAGTGGATTCGCCACCAGCGTCCTCAATTCCTTCCAGCGCTTTGCCCTGGCCGCCCTGGCGCCCATCTTCTACAACGCCTCGATAATCGCCAGCGCGCTCTTTTTCCGCCCCCTGGGGATCGAGGGCGTCGCCATTGGTGTCGCCGTCGGCGCCGTGCTCCACCTCCTGATCCAGGTCCCGGGCCTGGTTAGCCAGGGGATGCGCTTCAGCTTCAGCGTGGACCTGGGCCTGCCTGGCGCCCGCGAAGTCATCCGCCTGATGGGCCCGCGTATGGTCGGGCTCGGGGTAGTGCAGATCAACCAGCTGGTCAACGTCGTCCTGGCTTCATATCTGGTGCTCGGAAGTCTTGGGTATCTCAACGTCGCCTGGCTGATCACCATGACGCCCCTGGTCCTCGCGATGGCCGTCTCCACAGCCGTCTTCCCGACTCTCGCCGAGGAGAGTGCCCGCGAGCGCAGTGAGGCGGTCAGCGAGGTCTTTCTTCTATCGCTGAGGACGATCCTCTTCCTGACCGTGCCCATGGCGGTCGGCCTGATCACCCTGGGCGAGCCGCTCATCCGGCTGCTGTTCGAGCGCGGCGAATTCACTGACCTCAGCACCCGCATGACCGCGCACGCGCTCAACTTCTACGCCCTCGGCCTGGCCGGGCACGCGACGGTCGAGATCGTGGACCGCGTTTTCTACGCCCTCCACGACACCCGCACTCCCGTCCTAGTCGCGTCAGGCGCCTTTGTGCTGAACCTGGTGCTGAGCCTCGTCCTGATGCGAACGCCGCTCAATTACGGCGGCCTGGCGCTCGCCAACGCGCTCGCTGCGCTGGCCGAAGGGTTCGTGCTGATGACGGTGATCAGCCGCCGCGTGCGCGATCTGGACCTCGGGTCGGTTGCCAGGTCGCTCGCGCGCACGGTCATGGCAAGCATCCTCATGGGCATCACGATCGCGACTTTGCCGCAGGTGCTCGAGGACTGGCTTTCACTCTCGCGGACCATCGAGTTGTCGCTTGTGGTGATCATCGTTGCCGCAGCCGGCGCCGCCGTGTATCTGACGTTCGCTTTCCTGCTGCGGTCCGACGAGATCACCGCGCTGCTGCGCTTGGCGCGCTCACGTGGGTAGCAGGCCCCGTCCACTGTCCACGAGGCTCCGGCATGCGAATTGCTAAAGGGCTGGCCGAGGATCCGGCCGCGGTGGACAAGCCGCCCGGCGAGTAGGAGCCCAGATGGTCATCACGCCCCGGAAGGACCCGAAGGGCCCGGGCTTCGGGCCGTGCAGCGGCGCCCTCGGCAGTTGGTCCAGCCGGCTCCTAACGCTCCATCACAACCAGTCGACCGCGAGGCGGCTGAAAGGTCGCTACAGTCTGGACGGCGTCCTCGGCCACGGTACCCTCGGGACAACCTGCCGGGCCTTTGATCACAAGCTGCGGCGGCCCGTCGCGATCACGCTGTTCTCGGGCCGCCACATTCACGACGGCGTCTTCGCAGCGTCGTTCATGGCCGCGGCGTCCGTTTCCGCCCGCCTGAGGCACCCCCACATCGCGGCGGTGTTAGACGCCGGCCTGGTCGACGGACGGCCATTCATAGTGATGGAGCGGGCCGAGGGTGGCAACCTTCAGCACCTGCTCGCGAGCCGGGGTCAGCTGCCGATTGACCAGTGCCGGAGGATCGCCCTTCAAATCGCGGACGCCCTGTGCTATGCCCACCGCCAGGGCCTGGTGCACGGCAACTTGAAGCTGGAGAACGTGCTGCTAGACGGCCAGGGGCGGGCCAAAGTCACTGACTTCGGCCTCGCTCGGGCCATGGCCCGAGCCGACGGACCCGTCCCCGCGAGCATTCCTCAGGGGTACGCAGCCCTCAGCCTCAGTGAGCAGACGAGCCCCGAGCCAGACGAGCGGACGGACATCTGCGCCGTTGGCGCCCTGATATACGAGCTTCTGGTTGGCCGGCCTCCTTCGACCAGCTCGAAAGGGCCCTCTTCGCCGCTCAAGGCGGGCCGTAAACCCAGTCCGCCGCGTCTGTTCCGGCGCGACCTATCGCCGCAGTTCGAGCGAAGCGTCATGCGGGCCCTGTTGGCGGGTTCTGGTGACGGCTTTAGCTCGGCCCGCGAGCTGCAGCTCGCGCTCGCCGCGCCAGAGCTGACTCCGACGCTGGCCGCGCCGCCGGCCCAGGCAACCCGGCGACTGGACGTCCGACACCCGGCACATCGCGGCTCGCGCGGTTTCGGCCACTCCTTCGCGGCGCTGGTGCCGCTAGCGGCAACGCTGGCTATCGTCGCGGCCGCCGTTGTGGCGCTCACGGGCCTGTTCCCCCGCCTATTCAGCAGTTTCCAGATGACGGAGGCCCCCCGTTTAGTTGATTACGGGCTGACCGAGGCGGGATCGGTGGCCGATGCGTATGGCTTGAGCATCCGAGTGACTGGCAGCCAACCAACCGACGATCGTCCGAAGGGAACGGTCCTGGCGCAGCATCCCACGCCCGGCACCAGGCTGCGGCGAGGCAGCGAGATCAAGCTGACCGTGAGCGCTGGGATGCGCCCGCCGAACGTGGTCGGAAAGTCCGTGGACGAAGGCCGCGCCGCGCTGATTCGAGCCGGGTGGTCAGTCATCGGCGTCGAGCCGAGAGCGGACTCCAACGCTCCGGCGGGCATCGTCGTCGGCTCTCGACCGGGCCCGGAGGAGCTGGCCGAGGACGACAAGCGCGGACTCACCCTGCTCGTCTCGAGCGGTAACCTCGCCTATCGTGGTCCCTTGCGTCTGAGCAACGGCGGCCCGGGCGGAGCCGAAATGGTTGACGGCGATCCCACGACGCTCGGTTCTGTTGGTGGTCCGGCTCCGTGCTGGGTCGAGGTCGATCTCGCTCAACCCAGCACAGTCAGCGGAGTCGACCTGGTAACCGCCCAGGAGCGGCCAGGGGTCACGATCCACGAGGTCTGGGTCTGGACGACCAGCGGCGAGTTTCGGGGCATGCATACCTTCGTGGGCCCGACCGAGGACAACAGCAGCCTGGCGATTCACTTCGTTCCGGTGGCCAACGTTCGAGCGGTCAGGATAGCCACGACCCAGGGCGTGGGCGACGTAGCATGGCGAGAGATCCGGGTCTGGTAGTTGGTAGGCGGCAGGTGGTGGGTAGTAGACGGGTGATGGGTTCTGCCATCTACCACCTACCACCTACGACCTACGGAACGGCGGCCAGCCCCGTTGGCGGTGAATGTACAGCACCAGGCCCCAACCGAGCAGGCCGAGTGATAGGTTCGAAGGATCGGCATGGCCGGACGACAGGCCAGAGGCGAAGACCAGGCTGTTGGTGAGGCCGGCCAGGAGGGCAACTCCGTACAACACGGCGGTCAAGAATGTCCGCACCGAGCTTGGCGGCTTCCGTCCCATCGTGGGCGGCATCATCGCACGCCGCGGACTCGGCGGCTAGGCGCGGAGCGCTGTTCTTTCGCGGCGCCCGCCGCGACCTCGTGACAACCGGCGCTCCCGCCGCCCGCCGCAGAGCGAAACGTCACCCGACCGGCTTCGCCGACGGCGACGCGCCCGCTGCCCTCAGCTCGGCCTCGGCCCGCGGTAGCCAGTGGGTCATCTCCATCGCGCGGAGCATCTCGGCGGCCGTCGAAAACCACTGCGTGATGCCACCCACCGCACGAGGTCGTCCACCGCCACTTTGAGCGCCGCGGTCAGGGCGCCGCCCAAGTACGTGACGCCCACGCCCGCGAGGCCCTCGTCGGTCCCCAATTCGAGCGTGACGAACTCGTGCGTTTCGGTGGTCGGGGGCCGGTCGAACACCAGCCGGCTATCCGCCAGTGTGCTCAGCACCCGCGTGGTGACGCTGCTGATCTTCACTCTATGATCCCCTCCCGCGCTGGTCCGCCGTCACAACGACAGCGGAGTGGGCCTGGTTGTCAAGCGCGAAGAGGAGGCGCCGATGAAGCGGCTGAGTCGAGACCACCATATCTACTTCCTGGACCCCGCGGCCCCGCCCGCCATCACGATCGACTCCGGCGAACAGCTGCTGGTCGAGACGTGGGACGCCTTCGAGGGCGTCCGCGACGCGGCGAAGGTCGAGGCCAGAACCGCAAAGGGCCCGGCCACCGGGCCGATCCGCGTGAACGGCGCCGAATCGGGCGACGCGCTCAAGATAGAGCTCCTCAGCATCATCCCGAAGGCTGACGAAGGCGCAGCCCACATGGTCATGTCGGGCCGCGGCTTTCTCGATCGTGATTTCGCCGAGCCCCACTACCTGAGTATCACGCTCGAAGGCGGCGAGGCGGTCCTGCCGTGCGGCCTGCGGCTGCCCCAGCGGCCGTCGATGGGTTTCGTGGCGACCACGCCACAGTACCGCCAGAGTACGGCCAGCGACAGCGGGCCGTACGGCGGCGACATCGATATGCAGGAGCTAGTGGCCGGCAGCACCCTCTATCTCCCGGTGCTCGTCCCAGGCGGCATGCTCGCGCTCGGCGACTGCCACGCCGTGGTGGGCGACGGAGCCGTGGCCGGCACCGGCGCCGAATGCGCGTCCGATACCCGGATCCGCGTCACCGTCGAAAAGGGCACCCACCTGGCCGCGCCCCGCGCGCTCACCCCCGAGCACTTCGTCGCGCTGTCATACGGCCCGGAGCTCGGCCCGGCGATGCGAGCCGCCGTCCGCCAGATGGTCGACTTCCTGGTCCAGGAGAAAGGCATGGCCCCCTACGACGCCTACACCCTGCTAAGTCTGGCCGGCGACATCCGCGTCTCGCGCACCTTCCGCGACATCAGCTCGATCAAGATGCTGCTGCTGCGGACCGTGTTGGAGCAGCTCGGCTAGCGCTGCAACGATACCTCTTGTTTGATCAGGCTAAGCGATCTTATCCTGTTTGGGAGAAAGTCGAGTGATGGATAGTCGCTTCTTCGAACAACCTATCCTGAACTCTCCCTATGAGCATCTCTTGCGTCACTGGGAGCTCGACGAGGATGGGCAGCCGACGCAGCGGATCATCGAACGCCGCCGCTCGGCCAAATATATTTCGCCGATCCCCAAGCCTCGGAAGCGCAAAGGGGCGGCCCAGCAGCAGCAGATGGTGTTCGACGAAGGCATAGGCCTGTCGACGGAATACCAGCAGTACGACCCGACCCCGATCATCAACGAGCTGCGCCGTCGGGTAGACCGGTGGCGGAGCATCCCGAATCCGAGCGATTGGCGGGTGACACCCGAAACAGCCCGTCTGCTCCAGCACTGGCGTCACCACGCGTTCAACAGCGTCCGGCCGTTCTTCTGCCAGGTCGAAGCAGTGGAAACCGTCATCTGGTTGACGGAGGTGGCGCCGGATTTGGGCAGGGACGGCAGGACGTTCCTCGAGCACCTTGCGAACGCGAGCAACGACGCCAATCCGGAGCTGAAGCGACTCGCGCTGAAGCTGGCCACGGGCGCGGGCAAGACCACCGTCATGGCCATGCTGATCGCCTGGCAGACCGTCAACGCGGTGCGACGACCGCAGAGCCGGCGCTTCACGCGCGGGTCCCTGGTCGTTGCGCCCGGCCTCACGATCAAGGACCGCCTGCGGGTCCTCCAGCCGAATGACCCGGACAGCTATTACGCCAGCCGTGAGCTGGTTCCGAGCGACATGCTGGACGAGGTGAACCGGGCCAAGATCGTCATCACCAACTATCACGCCTTCAAGCTTCGTGAGCGAGTGGAGCTTTCGAAGGGCGGGCGCTCATTGCTCCAGGGGCGGGGCGAAGCGCTCAACACGCTGGAGACCGAAGGGCAAATGCTCCAGCGCGTAATGCCCGATCTGATGGGCATGAAGAACATCCTGGTGCTCAACGACGAGGCGCACCACTGCTACCGCGAGAAGCCCGACCGTGGCGACGAAGGCGAGCTGGCCGGTGACGACAGGAAGGAAGCTGAGAAGAACAACGAGGCCGCCCGGCTCTGGATCTCCGGACTCGAAGCGGTCAACCGAAAGCTCGGGACCAGCCGGGTCATCGACCTGTCCGCGACGCCGTTCTTCCTCCGTGGCTCGGGCTACGCCGAGGGCACGCTCTTCCCCTGGACGATGAACGATTTCTCGCTGATGGACGCCATCGAATGCGGGATCGTCAAGCTGCCGCGAGTCCCGGTAGCCGACAACATCCCCGGCGGCGAGATGCCCAGGTTTCGGAATCTCTGGGAGCACATCCGCACCCGCATGCCCAGGAAAGGCCGCGGCAAGGCCGGAACCCTCGATCCTCTCAGTCTGCCAGTCGAGCTCCAAACTGCCCTGGAAGCGCTCTACGGACACTACAAGAAGACCTTCGACCTCTGGCGAGCCCACGGCATTCGTGTTCCGCCCTGCTTCATCGTCGTCTGCAACAACACGTCCACCTCCAAGCTGGTGTACGACTACGTTTCGGGTTTCCAGCGCGAGAACGAGGACGGTTCGAGCACGCTCGAGAATGGACGCCTCCCCCTGTTTCGCAACTTCGACGAGCACGGCAACCCGCTCGCCCGGCCCAACACCTTGCTGATCGACAGCGAGCAGCTCGAATCCGGAGATGCGCTGGACAAGAACTTCCGCGATATGGCGGCTGACGAGATCGAGCGCTTCCGGCGCGAGATCGTCGAACGGACCGGCGATCGACAGCAGGCCGAGAACATCAGCGACCACGACCTGCTGCGGGAAGTCATGAACACCGTCGGCAAGCAGGATCGGCTGGGCGAGTCGACCCGCTGCGTGGTTTCGGTCTCCATGCTTACCGAGGGTTGGGACGCCAACACCGTCACCCACGTGCTGGGCGTGCGCGCCTTCGGCACCCAGCTTCTCTGCGAGCAGGTCATCGGCCGGGCGCTGCGCCGCCAGTCCTACGATCTCAATGAAGAGGGCGTGTTCAACGTCGAATACGCCGACGTGCTGGGGGTCCCGTTCGACTTCACCGCCAAACCGGTCGTGGCGCCGCCGCAGGCGCCCCGCGAGACGATCCAGGTCAGGGCCGTTCGTCCCGAGCGCGACCACCTGGAAATCCGCTTCCCGCGGGTTGAGGGCTACCGGGTAGAGCTGCCCGAGGAGCGACTCAGCGCTGAGTTCAACGCGGACTCGGTCCTGGAGCTGACCCCGGACCTCGTCGGTCCCTCGATCACCAGAAACTCCGGGATTATCGGGGAGGGCGTTGATCTTAACCTGTTCCACACCGGTGACTTGCGACCCTCCACGATCCTCTTCCACATCACTCAGCGTTTGCTCTACACCAAATGGCGCGATCCTGGTGACGAACCCAGGCTCTACCTCTTCGGCCAGCTCAAGCGGGTCAGCAAAGAGTGGCTCGATAGCTGCCTGGTCTGCAAAGGCGGCACCTATCCCGCCCAACTGATGTACCAGGAGCTGGCGGACATGGCCTGCGAGCGGATCACCGCCGGCATCACGCGCGCCCTGGTGGACGAACGGCCGATCAGGGCCGTGCTCGATCCGTACAACCCGACCGGCTCCACAATCCACGTCAATTTCACCACGTCGAAAACGCGTCGGTGGGAGACTGACGCGCGTCGCTGCCACATCAACTGGGTCGTCCTCGACAGCGACTGGGAGGCCGAGTTCTGCCGGGTGGCCGAGGCCCACCCGCGGGTTCGGGCCTACGTCAAGAACCACAACCTCGGCCTCGAAGTGCCCTATCGCTACGGCTCGGAGACGCGCAAGTACCGCCCCGACTTCATCGTGCTGGTGGACGATGGGCACGGCGACGACGATCTCCTCCACCTGGTCGTCGAGATCAAGGGCTACCGACGCGAGGATGCCAAGGAGAAGAAGGCCACCATGGACACCTACTGGGTGCCCGGGGTGAACAACCTCGGCCAGTACGGCCGCTGGGCCTTCGCCGAGCTGACCGAGATGTACGGAATCGAGTCCGACTTCGCGGCCAAGGTCGAAAGTGAGTTCAATCGGATGATCGGGGCCGTACTCGAAGACAGCAAGGACCTCGCTGCCTTCGCCGAGCGCGATCGCAAAGAATCGATGAGCTACGAAGCTCTAATGGGCAAGCTTAAAGCCGATGACACAGTGTGAGCTGAGGGCTGAGGAAGTCGGTGGCCACGACTTGCGCAGGCGTCCGAGAGGTGGATACGCACATTCAGGCATCGGAGCGGGTATAGAGCTCCAAGCGGGCAAGTACCCTCGAGCAGCGATGAGTTGCGGGCCTGGAAAGCGTCAGATTTGGTAACAGACTCGCTCATCAGGAGGCAGCACATGGCCGACGAAAGCCTCAGCGCCACTACGATCATCCATGCACCCGCGGAGGTCATCTTCGCCGTCCTTGCCGACCCAACCAAGCACGCGGCGATCGACGGAACCGACTGGGTCCGCGAACCCCTCGACAGCAAGCCGTTGACCGCGGCCGGGCAGGTCTTCCGGATGGCCATGTACCACCCAAACCATCCGGACGGGAACTACCAGGTGGCCAACCGGGTCCAGGTGTTCGACCCGCCGAACGTCATCTCGTGGGAGCCGGGCCAGGACACTGATGACGGCAGCCTGACCTTCGGCGGCTGGGTCTGGCGCTACGACCTGACGCCGGCTGGACCGTCTGAGACCAAGGTCACCCTCTCCTACGACTGGTCTGCGGTCCCGGATTTCCTGCGGCAGCACATCGGCTTCCCCCCGTTCCCTGCGGACCACCTGGGCAACTCGCTCGCCCATCTCGCCGCACTCGTCACCTTGTGACCAGTCCCAACGCCGGCCAGCCTCACCGCCGGCTCTCCGACCTGGCCCGGCCAGCTCGGCGGGCGTTGGTCATGGGCCGGGTACACCACCTTGGAGCAGCTCCCCCAGGTGACCGAGGCCGATCTCGCTCGAACGCACGCTATCGGAGCCAGGCTATCGATCATCAGCTCCGCAAGGCCTCTTGCCGCAGCGGCGGGCTTCGCATCCCGCCGCTCGAACTGTCGCCATCCTCGCTCCATGGCAGCATCAGCTTGACGAAACGCGCCTGCCATTACCACCCGGCCGATCACGCTCAGGTGAGCAGATACCAGGCATCAAATGATGTACGATCGAGGCATCTTCGCGTAGGTATGAGTACGTGCGCACAACCGTTAACCTGGACGAGGCGTTGCTCGCCGAGGCCGAGAAGATCACCGGACTGAAGGAACGTACGGCTCTGATCCGCGAGGGATTGAAAGCTCTTATCGAGCGTGAGAGCGCGCGCCGTCTGGCTCGCCTCGGGGGGAGCGAGCCGTGCCTCCAGCCGATCCCCCGGCGACGTACCGAGCCCGCATGATCGTGGTCGACACTTCGGTGCGGATCGACCACTTGCGCCAGGGTGATCAGGCCCTCATCGAGGCGCTAGAGGCGGGTCAGGTGCTCGTGCACCCCTTCGTCATCGGCGAGCTGGCGTGTGGCAACCTTGTGAACCGCGAGGAGGTGCTCAGCCGTCTTCGAGCCCTTCAACAGGCACCGGTTGCAAGTGACGAAGAGGCGCTCGAGTTCATTGAACGGCGGAAGCTCATGGGGCGCGGCATTGGCTATGTGGACGTCCACCTCCTGGCATCGGTGGCCCTTGACGGCGCCGAGCTGTGGACGCGGGACAGGCGCCTGGCCACAGTTGCCGCGGACCTGGCTCAGGCTGACGGAGCGACACGATGAGCATGCAGCACGTGACCCGGAGATCCACGAGCGCCGCCAAGACGGTCGAAACCCTTCGCCACGACGAGGCGTCACGGAAGAACATCCCGACCGCCGAATACCAGTCCGTCCTCCAGAAGGAGCAGGAGAGCCCGGTGCGCGTCGCCTACGAGCGCCGCAACCGCGACCTCGATCCCCAGCTCGTGTGGCGCGGCAAGGATGAGCAGGACTGGAGCGACCTCGTCGTCCAGGCCCCGCCGCTCTACATCCAGGAGAAGGTCCATCCCAAAGTCCTGATCGACGACCTGCTGCGCCAGACGAAGGAGCGCAAGAACGGCGCCGAGGAGCAGCTCGACCTCTTCGCGGACTTCAACGGCATCCTCGAGGGTGCGGACAGGACCGAGTTCTACCAGCACGACCAGAACTGGTCGAACCGCATGATCCTCGGCGACTCGCTGCAGGTGATGGCCAGCCTGGCCGAGCGCGAGGGCCTGCGCGGCCAGGTGCAGTGCATCTACCTCGACCCGCCCTACGGCATCAAGTTCAACAGCAACTTCCAGTGGAGTACCACCAGCCGCGACGTGAGGGACGGCAACGCCGCCCACATCACCCGCGAGCCGGAGCAGGTGAAAGCGTTCCGCGACACCTGGCGCGACGGCATCCACAGCTACCTCACTTACCTCCGCGATCGCCTCACTATCGCGCGCGATCTGCTAAACGATTTCGGTTCTATCTTCGTACAGATTGGCGATGAAAATGTGCATCGTGTCCGCGCAGTGCTCGATGAGGTTTTTGGTGACGCCAATTTCGTCACGGAAATCCTGGTTAAGAAAAAGGGTAGCCAA
>Ga0137368_10004206_pt1 | contig 15373 bp, 16 predicted proteins | sample SagtaG_13_FD_104917 | JGI IMG/M metagenome (GOLD analysis project Ga0137368, IMG submission 104917) | Vadose zone soil microbial communities from Sagehorn Ranch, Mendocino, California, USA - Sage1_L_100_16 metaG | ecosystem: Environmental > Terrestrial > Soil > Vadose zone | place: USA...
CATCAATGCGCACGCCCTATCTGAGCGTGAAGCCACCCATCTCTACGCCCTGCTCAGCGCGACGATGTTCGACGCGCAGATCGGTTGCTGGGACGCGAAGGAGACGTACTGGTTCATCCGGCCGTGGCAGGCGGACCCGCTGATCACGGTCGTCCCCACCGTCGGAAAACCCAACCACCCGGCCTATCCCTCCGGCCACAGCTGCCTCTCCGCATCGGGTGCGGAGGTGCTGAGCACGTTCTTCCCGGAGCAGCGCGATCACTTGGACGCCATGGTTACAGAGGCGGGGCTGTCGCGCATGTACGGCGGCATCCACTACCGGTTCGACATCGAGGCCGGTCAGACGCTGGGACGCAATGTCGCGCGGTTCACAATTGCTGCAGACGCATCCGGCAATTCGGTCCTGACACCGCAGTAGAGGAAGGAGCCACGGGGTGAATGTTACATCGCCCCGTGGCACTTCTTGAACTTCTTCCCGCTCCCGCAGGGGCACTAGGCACGTCTTCTTGCGATGGCCCGTGGCCGCATTGGTCAGGTTGGGTAGGTGTCGATCTGCGCGCGCTGCAGGTGTCCCGAGTAGTCGACGTAGATCGTCTTGGTCTCGGAATAGAAGTCGTAGACCTCCCACCCACCCTCGCGGTGCCCGTTGCCGGTCTGCTTGACGCCTCCGAAGGGGAGGTGCGCCTCGGCCCCGATCGTCGGCGCATTGACGTAGGTGATGCCCGTGTCCAGATCGGTCATCGCCTGGAACGCGCCGTTGATGTCGCGCGTGTACAGCGAGCTCGACAGCCCGTACTTCACGTCGTTGTTGACGCCGATCGCCTCGGTCAGGTCCTTCGCTTTGATGACCGCGAGCACGGGGCCGAAAACCTCCTCCTGCTCGACGCGCATCCCCGGCTTCACCCCGGTAAGCACCGTGGGCTCGTAGAACCAGCCACACTCGAGCCGCTTGTCGCCCTGCGGAATCCGTCCGCCGAGCGCGACGCTGGCGCCTTCTTTCTTCGCGATAGCGACGTACTCGGCCACCTTCTGCCGCGCCTCTTCGTGGATCAGCGGCCCGACGTCGGTTTGCGCCTCGAGACCGGAGCCGAGCCGCAGCTTGGCGGCGCGATCGGTCAGCATCTGCACGAACCGGTCGTGGATCTTTTCGTGCAAGATCAGCCGGCTCGTCGCGGTGCAGCGCTGCCCCGTCGTGCCGAACGCGCCCCAAAGCACACCCTCGAGGGCGAGATCCAGGTCGGCGTCGTCCATCACGATCATCGCGTTCTTCCCGCCCATCTCGAGCGACAGGCGCTTGTGCATCTTGCCGCAGGTCGCGCCGATGGCGGACCCGGTCTCCGTCGAGCCGGTGAAGGAAATCACGGGCACGTCGGGATGCTCGACGAGCGCGCGACCGACGACCGAGCCCTGCCCATGGACGAGTTGCACCACCTCCGGAGGCAGGCCCGCCTCGAGCAGCACCTCGACGAGCAGATGCGCCGTGTGCGGCACGTCCTCGGCGGGTTTGAAGATCACCGCGTTCCCACACAGCAGCGCGGGAAACATTTTCCAGGTCGGAATCGCGAGCGGAAAGTTGAATGGCGTGATGAGCCCGGCAATCCCGATCGGCCGGCGATAGCTCATCGCCCACTTGTTGCGCAGCTCCGAAGGGACCACGCGACCGAACAGCCGGCGGCCCTCGGTCGCCGCATAGAACGCCGTGTCGATGCCTTCCTGGACGTCCCCGCCCGTCTCGGCGACCACCTTCCCCATTTCCCGCGTCATCGCGCGCGCGATGGCATCCTTACGCTCGACGAGCAGCTGGCCGACGCGTTGCAGCACCTGCCCGCGAATCGGCGCCGGCGTTTTGGACCACTGTGCAAAGCCGCGCTTGGCCGATGCGATGGCGCGCTTCAAATCGTCCGGCCCGGAGCGCGGGAACCGGCCGATCACGTCGTTCCAGTCCGCCGGATTGCGATTCTCGAAGTACTCACCCGTCGAGGGACTGACCCAATCGCCGGCGATGAAATTCTTGAATTCGGGAGGAGGAGCCATGGCTTTCACGGTTCGGGACAGAAGAAGGGAACGGGGGTCTTGCCGTAGAGCCGCGGTAGCAGCTGGCGACCAGCTAACCCGAGGCCCCAAATAATCAGAATGATCGAGAGCGTATGGGCAATGCCGAGCCGACGCTTCCACGAGGTCAGCGCGCTCCACACACCGGCGACCGTCACGGCCGTCGCGCCGATAAGATAGAACACTAGCTTGAGGCCGCACGCGTGCGTGTACGGCCATACGAGCATCCCAACGCCCAACGCGAGACCGAGACCCACGCGCAGCCACGTCGTAAGCCACGCCCGCCCGCGCGCCGGGCCCGCCTGCTGCATCGCGCCGGCCGCACCGCCAACCATCGGTCGCGGCGAGACGGGCACCGTCGGGACGCCGCGGCCGAGCGTCGGCTCGTCCTCCGGCAGTTTCGCGAGCAGCTTGTCCACCTCGCGCATCTCACGATCCCAATCGCGCTCTTTGGGGTCTTTCTGATTCACTAGGCTACTCCCCCTCCTTCTCCACCGCGGGCCAATCCATACCGTTCGATCTTCTTGTAGAGATTGCTCCGCGGCATCTGCAATGTGCGCGCAGTCTCCGACACGTTCCAGTCGTGCTCCTGCAGCTTGCCGAGGAGAAACGCGCGCTCCGCCGCTTGCTTGAATTCCTCAAACGTCGCCGCGCGCAGCCACGCGGCGTCACCACCGCCCGCGCCGACGGTAGACCCCTTCCCCCGTCCCCCTTCCCCCTTCCCCACTATCCGCTCGACGTCGTGCTGCGTCACCGAGGGCCCTGACGCCAGAATAAGCAGTCGCTCCACTGCATTCTTGAGCTCGCGAATGTTGCCGGGCCAGTCGTGCGCCGTGAGCCGCTCGACCGCGGCCGCATCGAACTCCTTGGCGGGAAGTCCGCCGCGCTGCGTCAACTCGCTGGAGAAATGCGTGATCAGCTGCGCGATGTCGCCGCGGCGCTCGCGCAGCGCCGGCACATGGATCGGGACGACGTTGAGCCGGTAGAGCAAGTCCTCACGAAACCGGCCCTGCTCGATTTCCGCGCCGAGGTTCTTGTTCGTCGCGGCGATCACGCGCACGTCCACCGGCAGTGCTTTGCCCGATCCGACCCGGGAGATCACGCCTTCCTGCAGCGCGCGCAGCACTTTCGCCTGCGCGGAGAGGCTCATATCGCCGATTTCATCGAGAAACAGCGTGCCGCCGTCCGCGAGCTCGAACTTGCCGGCGCGATCGGCGAACGCGCCCGTAAAGCTGCCCTTCATGTGTCCAAAGAGCTCGCTTTCGATCAGCTCCGTCGGGATTGCGGCACAATTGACTTCGACGAATGGACCGGCGGCGCGCGGACTGAGCGCGTGAATCGCGCGGGCCACCAGCTCCTTGCCGGTGCCGTTGTCGCCCGTGATCAGGACGCGCGCCGGCGTAGGCGCGACCTTCTCAATCAGACCGATCACTTGACGAATCGCTTTGCTCGAACCGACGATCTCGTATTGTGCGCGGACTTCCTGCTTGAGCCGCACATTTTCGCTGACGAGCACCACGTGCTGCAGCGCGTTCCGCAGCGTCAGCAGAATGCGATCGGTATCGAGCGGCTTTTCGAGGAAATCGTAGGCGCCGAGTTGGGTCGCTTCGACGGCAGTCTGGATCGTGCCGTGGCCCGAGATCATCACGACCTGCGCCTGGGGATCGAGGTCGCGGATGCGCTTGAGCGTCTCCAGGCCGTCCATCCCTTCCATCTTCACGTCCAAGAACACGAGGTGCGGCTTGAAGTCCGAATAGTCGCGGACGGCCTCATGACCTGAGGCGCACGCCTGGACCTCGATCTCTTCGAATTCGAGGACCTGTTTCAATGCCTCACGAATGCCTTTCTCATCGTCGACGATCAGCACACGGCGCCGACTCATGGGGCAGACCTCGACCGCTTGTACAGCACGACGCCGGTCGTGTGCACCTTCACCGCCGTCACGGCGGGATCCACCTTGACGGGGACCGCTCCGTTGGGCGACGCCCCCGCCATCTGCTTCGTCAGCTGCTTCACCAACGGCCCCGGAATCTCGATTCCACGGAGGGTGATTTCGGTGACGTCGTAGAACGCGGTCCCGGGGCGCCCGATCGAGACCGTGCCGGCCATCCGCAGGGGCTCGTGGTCACCGAACATGCCCGCGAACGGTCCCAGCGTTCCCGGCGGCAAGGCGCGCGTGTCGAGACGCGCATGCAGGATCAGCGTTCCTTCCTGGAGCTCGACGCGCAATGAGTCGTACATCTTGCGCACGTTCCAATCGATCCCGGCGCCGATCAATGAAGCCATTTCGTTCGGGTTCAGCACCACGGAATCGGGGCCGGTGGTAGTCCGGAGAGTCCCGACTTTTGCATTGCCGGACGCGACGGCCTTGGGAGTCGGCGCGCCGACCGCCGTGTCGGCAACGGGCGGCAAGGCAGTCGAACGTCCGAACCAGCGCGCGAAGCTGCCCATGATCGGCTCGCGGAACCACCACGCGAGCGCGAGCGCGCCGATCACGGCGACGGCGCAGCCGAGTTTGAAGAGGCCTTTAAGACAGCCGTCCATGAGCCTTGACCTGATACACCGGGCCATTGGGTTGGAGCGTGCTCTGCATGAGGTCTACCTCAGCGACGGTGACGGTTGCATCGAAATCCGTTCCGGCAAGGATCTCTGCGAGGCCGGTGAAATCGCGGGGCCGCGCATCGCGTGCCGCGCGTCCCAGCGTGACGTGCGGCCGAAACGCCCGCGCCTCTGTCGGAAAGCCCAGCGGTGCGAACGCTTGCTCGACGCCATGCTGCAGGAGCTCGAGTCCAGGATCGGGCGTCACTCCAGCCCAAAGCACGTTCGGCCGGTGATAGTCGGGGAACACGCCGAATCCGGTGATCTGCAGCGTCAGCGGGTGTGGATCACTGCGCGTACCCGCGGCGCGCTTCAGAGCCGCCACGAGCTCCGGGGCTCGCGTTTCCTCGACGTCGCCCAGGAATTTGAGACTCAGGTGAATGTTCTCGGCGCGCACCCACTTGAACGGAAACTTGTCCCGTAGGTGCTGGAGCCCAGCCCAGAGACGCGAGCGGAGAGCCTCTGGAAAGTTCAGGGCGACGAACGCTCTAACAGGCTCCCCCGTCGGTAACCGCGCGGGTCGATCTCGACCTGCACGAATCCCAGTGTCGTGAGATGAGCCGCGATCGCCCCGCGTCGCGCTTCGACCCACGGAATCCACGACGGCTCGACTTCGAGGCGGGCAATTCCGCCGAGGTGGCGAAGGCGCAAATCACCGGTGACCCCCAGTGCTCGCAGATACGCTTCTCCCTGTTCCACCTGTTTCAAGCGCGATGGTGTAATCGATAGTCCGTATTGAACGCGACTCGAAAGGCAGGGCGCCGCGGGGGCATCCCAGGTCGGCAGCCCGAGTGCGCGCGAAGCGGTCCGGATTTCCGCCTTGGTCAGGCCCACCTCGGCGAGCGGCGACCGTACGCCCGCCGCCACGCCGGCCGCCTTTCCGGGCCGGTGTTCACGCAGATCGTCGGCGTTCGTGCCGTCACACACGACCTCAAGCCCGCGTTCGCGCGCGAGCGGCACGAGCTGGTGCCATAACTCGGTCTTGCAGTAGAAGCAACGATTGGTGGGATTGGCGAGATAGTTCGCGTCCTCGAGCTCATGCGTCTCGATCTCGACGAGCGGGATGTCGAATTGTGCCGCGACGTCGCGAGCCACCTGCCACTGCGCCTCCGGGTACGAGGCGCTCCGACCGATGGCGGCGAGCATCCGATCGCTGCCGAGCTCCTGGCGCAGCACGACGGCGAGGAGGGCCGAGTCCACTCCGCCCGAATACCCAAGCAGGACCGACGGATAGCTGCGAATCAGGGCGCGCAACGACTCCATGGCCCCAATACTACCCCCACGACTGTCCTAACCCAAGGACATTTCGACAGTCAAAACCGGATATTCCGTCGGGCAGGAACTGGTTAGAGTTATGATGCGTTCACCGATGAAGCATTCCAGCAACGGATAGTCGGATAATCGCGTGGAGAGCCTCCCAAATGCCCGCAAAGACTGAGCTCGACGCCACGGACCGACAGATTCTTCGCATTCTCGCGCAGGACGGCCGAGCGAGCTACCAGGCGGTCGCGGACGAAGTCGGCCTCTCACGGCCCGCGATCATGGAGCGCGTCAAGCGACTCGAAGAGTCTGGATACATCCGCGGCTATCGCGTGCAGCTCGACCGCGGCAAGGTCGGGTTGCCGGTGACGGCGTTCGTGGCGGTGCGCTATGGCTCGAGCGACTATGTCGGCGATGAGCCGCGCATGCGGGAGATGGAAAAGCATCCCGGCGTGCTCGAGTGCCATCACATCGCCGGCGACGACTGCTACATCCTCAAGGTCGTCGCGCCTGATCTCGAAGGCGTGCAGGCAATCCTGCGCGATTTGCGCGGACCGAACTCGCAGATGAACACGCGCACGACGATCGTGCTGTCCACGCTGTTCGAAAAACCGGGCTTCATCCCCACGGAGCCCGACTAATGGCCGCGCTCAAGGGCAAAGCGCTGATCGCCTATCTGGTCGTGTGCGTTTTCTGGGGCTCCACCTATCTCGCGATCAAGGTCGGCGTCACGGAGCTGCCGCCATTTCTGTTCGCCGGTCTTCGCTTCGCGGTCGCGGGTGTGCTACTGCTCATCATCGCGCGCGCGCTCGGCGATCCGCTCCCCAAGCGCAGTGACTGGCGGACGCTCGCCATCGTGGGCCTGTTGCTCCTCGCCGGCGGCAACGCGTTCGTGGTGTGGTCGGAGCAATACATCGGCTCCGGCATCGCCAGCATCTTCGTGGTTACGGTCGCGATGTGGACTGCGCTGTTCGACGCGATCATCCCGGGCGGCTCGAGCGAGCTGAACTGGCGTGTCATCGCGGGATTGCTGCTCGGCTTCCTGGGAACCCTGCTGTTGGTCGGCGCCACGCCCGCCGAAATTCTCGCGGCGGATAAGCGCGGACCGATCGCGCTTACAATTGCAAGCGCTTCCTGGTCGCTCGGCAGCGTGTACGCGAAACGGCATCCCACGCAGGCCAGCCCGTACATGGGCGCCGCATTTCAGATGATTGTGGGCGGCGCCGCCGTCGCGCTCGTCGGCACCGCGCTCGGTGAGTGGGCATCATGGCATCTGAGCTCGCGCGGGATCGGCGCCATCGCGTATCTCGTGATATTCGGATCGATCCTGGGCTACAGCGCCTATTCGTACGCGCTGCGCCACGCGTCGGCGACGATCGTCGGCACGTACGCCTACGTGAACCCGGTGATCGCCGTATTGCTCGGCTGGCTCCTGCTGCATGAGCCCGTCGGTGCGCGAACTTTCATCGCGATGACGTTGATATTGGTGGCTGTGGTTTGGATCCAATTCTCACTTAAGTTGAGTCGGTCTGACGGTCGGACGGCCGGACGGTCACAGACCGCCAGTGATCAGGCCGTCCGGCCGTCGGGCCGACCGACCGTCGATCCAGAGCCAGAGGCCACCACATGACTCCGCCCCTTCCCCGCGACGCGGTTCTCTTGGTAGTCGACGTCCAGAAGGGCATGGACGTGTACGCAGCCAAGTACAATCGCAACAACCCCGATCTCGAGAAGAACATCGCCAGGCTGCAGGCGGCGTGGCGCAAGACCGGCCGCCCGATCATCCACGTCCAACACCTGTCCACCGAGCCACAGTCGCCACTCCGGCCTGAACTGCCCGGCGTCGCGATCAAAGACGAGGTGCGTCCCCTGCCCGGCGAACCGGTCGTGCAGAAGTCGGTCAGCAGCGCCTTCATCGGCACGACGCTCGAGGCCGACTTGCGGCGCCGGGGACTGACGACTTTGGTGGTGGTAGGCATGCAGACGAACATGTGCGTCTCGACGACCGCACGGATGGCGGGAAATCTCGGCTTTACGACCTACGTGGTGTCTGACGCGACCGCGACATTCGACAACATCGGGCCGAATGGTAAACGCTACGCGTCTGAGCTCGTGCACGACGTGGCGCTCGCGGATCTGAACGGCGAATTCTCTACCGTCCTAGACACCAAAACCGTCCTGGAGCGCGCATCATGAGCCCCCCCGTTCGCAAGGTCAATCTCACCGAGATGTTCGGCCGGTTTCAGGATCAGTGGAGTCCCAAAATCGTCGGCGCGGTGAATGACAACCTCGTGAAGCTCACCAAGCTCCAGGGCGAGTTCGTTTGGCACCATCACGAAGATGAGGATGAGCTGTTTCTGGTCGTGAAAGGCCGGCTGCGCATGAGGCTGAGAGACCAGGACCTCGTGATCGAGCCAGGCGAGTTCGTCATCATTCCGCACGGCGTCGAGCATCTGCCGGTGGCCGAGGAAGAAACGCACGTCCTGCTGTTCGAGCCCAATTCGACGCTGAACACGGGAAACGTCCGCAATGAACGCACCGTCGCCAAGCTCGACCGGCTCTAGAGATTGATCGCCCGCATCTGGCATGGCGTTACGGAGGCTGCGCGGGCCGACGAATACGCCGACTATCTCGAGCGCACCGGTGCCCGAGACTGCCGCGCGACCCCCGGCAATCGCGGCGTCTACGTGCTGCGGCGCATCAAGCAGGATCGCGCCGAGTTCACCTTCATTTCGTTGTGGGATTCATTCGACGCGATCCGACGCTTCGCCGGAGAGGACTATGAGAAAGCCCACTACTACCCGGAAGACCGCGACTTCCTCGTCGAGCTCGAGCCCTTCGTCGACCACTACGACGTCCTCGCCGGAGATTAGCCTCGACCCCCAGGGCGCGCGGGGGTGGGAAGAGCTGCGCCAGCTCGGTCACCACATGGTGGACGAGATGCTCGACTACCTGCGTACGGTGCGAGAACGCCCGGTCTGGCGGCCTGTACCTGCCGACGTCCGCAAACGGCTGTCTAGCGCCACCGTCCCGCGCAAACCGACGGACGCGCGGGACGTCTACGAGGAATTCAAGCGCGACGTCCTGCCCTACCCGACCGGCAATATCCATCCGCGCTTCTGGGGCTGGGTCATCGGGACGGGGACGCCCTTCGCGATGCTGGCGGACATGCTCGCCTCGGGGATGAATCCGCAGGTCGCCGAGTTCGATGACGCGCCGGCGGTGGTCGAGAACCAAGTGATCGGGTGGCTCGTCGAGCTGCTGGGCCTTCCGGCCAGCACGCACGGCCTACTCGTGTCCGGCGGCTCGATGGCGAACTTCGTGGGGCTCGCCGTCGCGCGGAACGCGCGCGCGGGGTTCGACATTCGCGAGAGCGGCGTGCATGCCGGGCCGAAGCTCACGGTATACGCCTCGAGCGAAACCCACTCCTCCGTGCGGAAAGCAGTCGAGTTACTGGGACTCGGGCACGACGCCTTGCGTTCGATTCCCGTCACCGCCGATTACACGATTGACCTGCAGGCGCTGCGCGAAACGCTCGCCGCCGACAAGGCCGCGGGCCGCCGGCCAATTTGCATCGTGGGAAACGCCGGTACGGTGAACACGGGAGCGACCGACGATCTGCGCGCACTCGCTGCAGTGAGCAAGCAGGAAGGGACCTGGTTCCACGTCGATGGCGCCTTCGGTGCGCTCGCGGCGCTCGTGCCGGAGCTCCGTTCGTTGGTCGCGGGACTCGAGCAATGCGATTCGGTCGCGTTCGACCTGCACAAGTGGCTGTACATGCCGTACGAGGTGGGTTGCACGCTGGTGCGCGACCAGAAGGCGCATCGCGCAACGTTCAACGTGACGCCCGCCTACCTCGCGTCGTTCGATCGCGGCATCGCGGCGGGCGGCTTTCCCTTCGCCGAGCGGGGGGTCCAGCTCTCGCGCGGGTTCCGCGCCCTCAAGGTGTGGATGTCGTTCAAGACGCATGGAATGAATGCATTTGCGCAGTTGATCCATCAGAACGTGCGTCAGGCGCATTATCTCGCGGGGCTCGTCACGAAGCACCCGCGACTCGAATTGCTGGCCCCGGCGCCGCTCAATGTCGTCTGTTTCCGCTATGTCGTGCCCGGAGCGGATGACGCCAAGCTGAACGAGTTGAATAAGGAGATCCTGCTGCGGATTCAGGAAAGCGGGCTCGCGATTCCTTCGCAGACGATGCTCAACGGCAAGTTCGCGATTCGCGTCGCCATCACCAACCATCGCAGCCGTCGTGAGGACTTCGACCTGCTCGTTCGCGCGGTAGTCGAGACGGGAACCGCCCTGCGCTAAGGCTCGGGCGTACCGATGATCTTGCCTTCGATCGGATTGCTGAACGACCGAACGGTGTGATACGCCAGATCGATGTCTTTCGCCTTTCCGAATTGGGTGAGGATGTCATCCCAGATGGCCGAAACGGTGCCACGGCGGCGGCGCGGCTCGATCAGATAGCGAATCGTCAGCAGTATGCCGGAGGCCGAGGAGCTCGTGTAGACGATGGGGGTGAGCTTCTTGTAGTTGATCAAAAACTGCTGTGAAGCGGCCAGCAGGTCGCGTTCCGCCTCCGCCGTCAGATGCTCGGCGTGTTTGAATGCAATCGCGGTCAGAATCTCCTTCGCCTTCCTCCAGTCGCTCTCGTACGTCACCAGCACCGGCACTTCGTTCCAGATATACTTGAAGCCCTTGTCGTAGTTCGCGACGGGCTCGGTGAAGACCTGTTGGTTGGGGACGTGGACGATGCGCCCGGTGCTCTGATCGGCGTCTACCCAGACGCCGATTTCATTCAGCGTGAACTGGAACAGCCGGATGTCGATGACGTCGCCCTTGTGCTTGGCGATTTCGATGCGATCGCCGACGTCGAACGGTCGGCGCCAGACGATGAACGCCCACCCCGCGAGATTCGTCAGGGGATCTTTGAGCGCGATGGCGATGCCGGCCGAGACGAGACCCAGGAACGTGGCGAGCGACTTGAAGCCTTCAAGCCACTCGCGGCCGATCACGAGGACGGCGATCGCGAGGGTCAGGTAGGTGATCGTTTTGCGCCAGCGATAGCGCGACCAGGGATTGGTGACTCGCCGGTAGACCACCGCGAGGACGAGTCGCTCGATGATCCAGAGCCCCGCGATCACGATGATCGTGACGAGCAGGTGCGTCTGCGTCGCGGGACTCAGCCCGACTCTGGTTTGCAGCCAGTCGCGCACGGTGGCCAAAGCTACGGGGCGTCCTAGCTTTAGGCCACCGTGTCACAGCTCCATATCCTTCGCGACCTCGCGGTCATCTTTGCCGGCTCGCTGCTGGTCATTCTGGTTTTCTATCGGCTCAAGCTTCCCGCGCTCCCCGGTTTCATCGTCGCCGGAATTCTGCTCGGCCCCAATGCCCTCGGACTCGTGTCCGATCCGCAAGATGTGGAAGGACTCGCGGAAGTCGGTGTGATCCTCCTGTTGTTCACGATCGGCATCGAATTCTCATTGAGCCGGTTGAAGGAGATGGGACGGCAGATTCTCGTGGGCGGCTTTTCCCAGATGGGCTTCACCATCCTCGCGACGCTGGCAGCGGGACTCGCATTTCTAGGCAGCTGGCGCCTAGCCCTGTTCCTCGGGTTTCTGATCGCGCTGTCGAGCACGGCCATCGTGCTCAAGGTGATGACGGACAAAGGCGAGATCGACGCGCCACACGGCCGCCTGGCGACGGGGGTCCTGATCTTCCAGGACCTCTGCGTGGTGCCGATCATGCTCGTGCTCCCCTTCCTGGCGGGAAAGGCTGAGGGAGGCGTGGCCGGGCTCCTGATCGCGCTGGGCAAGGCCGCGCTCGTCATCGTCGGAGTGATTATCGCGGCCCGCACTGTCGTACCACGCGCGCTGGCGGAGATTCTCAAGACGCGCAGCCGTGAGCTCTTCCTGATCGCGGTGATTCTGATTGGCACCCTGACGGCGCTCGGGACAGCCGCGGCCGGCGCATCGCTCGCGCTGGGAGCTTTCCTCGCCGGACTGATCATCTCCGAATCGGACTACGGCCACCAGGCGCTCGCGGAGCTGATGCCGTTCCGCGACATCTTCATCTCGCTGTTCTTTGTCGCCGTCGGGATGCTCGTGCAGCTCGACATCATCCGAGCCCACATCGTCCTGACCCTCGTCGCCGTCGCGGTGATCATGGTCGGCAAGACGCTGTCCGCGGCGGTCGGACCCGCGTTGACGGGTTATTCGGGGCGCGTCGCCTTACTCGCCGGTGTCGCAGTGTCGCAGATCGGCGAATTCTCGTTTGTGCTCGCGAAGGAGGGCCGGGTCGCGGGCCTCCTGCCGAATCTCCTGTATCAGCAATTTCTCGGTGTGGCGGTGATGACGATGCTGGTGACGCCGTTCCTGCTGCAGGGCGGGCCCGCGATTCTCGACGCGCTCGAGAAGCTCGTGCCGCTCGACCGGCTGCTGCCTGGATTCCGGCCGCGGGGCCTCGCGCCCGTGCACGAACAAGTCAAGGATCATGTCGTGGTCGCCGGCTACGGGTTGAACGGGCGCAACCTGACCGCTGCCCTGCGCGCCATCCACGCGCCGTACCTCATCGTCGAGCTAAACGCGCAGACGGTGCGCAAGGCGCGCGCTGAGGGGGAGCCGGCGTTCTACGGCGACGCCACGCGCGAGGAAATTCTCCGCGCTCTTGGCATCGAGCGCGCGCGCCTCTTTGTCATCGCGATCTCCGATCCGTCCGCGACGCGGCGGATGGTGCGCGTGGCCCGGGAGCTCAATCCCAAGGTCCACATCATCGCGCGCACGCGCTACGTGATCGAGATTCCCGAGCTCACGCATCTCGGCGCCAACGTGGTAATCCCCGAGGAATTCGAGACATCCATCGAGATCTTTGCGCGCGTCCTGGCCCATTACAACGTCCCGCGCGACGAGATCGAACGGCTGGTGGGCGAAATTCGGGCGTCGCACTACCAGGCGTTGCGGCCGGGCGCCCGCCCGCGGCTCACGGTGAGCGGAACGCTCGGCGCGATGCCGCAGATGCACGTCGAGCGCATCGTCCTCGGCGAGTACGCCCCGGCGGCGGGCCAAACGATCGCCGACACCGGCCTCCGCTCGAAAACGGGAGCGCTGATTCTGGCGGTGCGGCGCGGCGAGAGCGACCTGGCGACTCCGGAGCCCGACTTCCGGCTCGCGGCGGGGGACGTGCTGGTCGTCGTCGGACAGCCGCAGCAGCTCAAAGGGGCGTACCGGCTGCTGACGGGAGCGGATGCCTTCGTGCCACAGCCGCCTCAGTAAGGATCATCCCACGCCACTGCAAAGACGCCAGCGCACCTCGAGCACCGAATCTCGGTCGGGTGCCCCTGCAGCGGTGTTCGATTGCAACAGACCGGGCAGACGGCGTAGCGGGAACCCCAGCTCAGCGGAACCATCACCGCATCCGACGGGCGGGCGACAACGGACCACCGTTCAGGCCGCAGCGGCACGATCTGCAGTGAGGACCTGGGCACACTGAAGGACCGATTGTCTACCTCGAGGATGGCTTCATCTGGGGTGAGGCGAAGGACTTCGTACCACGCGCCCCGCCGCACATGGCAGTTCAGGTCGCCGCGCACACGGGCCCATTGCGATACCTCGGGCATGCTTGCGCCTCCGAAGCCCCCCACGGATAGCTAGGTGGACGAGCGGGGCGACGTCAACCGCGACGACGTGCGCTCAAGGCGAGCACCGCCGCCAGCCACAAGCCGAGGGCGATTACCGCATCTTCCCACCACGCGAACGACCTGCGCCTCATTAGACCTCCTTCGCCTTTAGGTGAGGCAATTCGTGTGCCCGGAGCCTGCGGCGCGGCCGCGTTCGGGGCTGGTGTGCCGGCGACACAGCGTCGGCCGTGGACCGGGCTCGCTGTCGTTGCGGCACTGCAACGGGGCGATTGTGGGGCTACCCCACCTATCGCCTGCTCACCGGGGGCGAGCCCAGCGGAAGCGCAGAGTGAGCACCGTCACTGGTTAACGCTCCATCGCGCAATATCGTCTGCAGATCATGGGCGCATGCTCCCGACTCTTGCTCTTCGGTCTCGCGGTCGCCATCGCGGGTTGCGGCAACAAGGGGCCGGGGACCGGTCCCACCACCGCGGGACGCGTGCCGCTGCCCGAGCTCGGCATCGGGACCTACAGAGGGTTCGTGGGCGGGCTGTACCCCGCCGGAGGGAACGGCGAACCCACCGCACACGCCGCTGCCGGGCAGTCGCGCGCGCAGGCCGTCGTTCCACTCGACACGTCAGGGACACCGAGCGCAGGCGGGAAAGTCGTGTTGTTATCGCTCGGAATGTCGAACACGACGCAGGAATTCTGCTCCGGAAGCTCTACAGCGACGAACTGCAGCAGCTGGAGCTTCATGGGCCAAGCCGCAGCCGACCCTAGTGTCAATCACACGACGCTTGCGATCGTCAACGGCGCCCGTGGTGGCCAGGACGCGCAAGCGTGGGATGCCGCGACTGACGTCAATTACGATACCGTCCGGCTCAACCGCTTGGGTCCGCTGGGTCTCACGGAGCGGCAGGTCCAGATTGTCTGGGTCAAACAGGCCGACGCGGGACCGCGCGACTCATTGCCTTCCACTCAGTCGGATGCGTACCAACTCGAGGCGCGGCTCGGCAACATCGCGCGGGCGCTCAGAACTCATTATCCGAACTTGAAGCTGATTTTCTTCTCGAGTCGGATTTACGCCGGCTACGCGACAACCACGCTGAACCCTGAGCCGTTCGCCTTCGAGTCGGGCTTCGCCGTGAAATGGGTGATTCAGGCCCAAATCGAGCAGATGTCCAACGGTGGTACCGTGACGGATCCGCGTGCGGGCGATCTGAATTACAACACCGGCGCCGCGTGGCTCGCCTGGGGCCCGTACCTCTGGGCCGATGGCATGACCCCGCGCCAGGGCGACGGTCTTGTGTGGCAAAGCGCTGACTTCGTACAAGACGGGACTCACCCGTCGCAGAGCGGCCAGCAGAAGGTCGGGACGATGTTGCTGACCTTCTTCAAGAGCTCGCCATTCACCAAGTGCTGGTTCGTCAATGGAGGAACGTGCCCCTAAAGCCGTAAAGCGATAAGATCAGCCTAACCCGTTTCCGCGGAGATGGCATGCTCGCCGTTATTCCCGCTCTCCTGATCGCCACGGTCCAACAACCTTCCTCGCTCGCCATCGGCTCGGCGACTGCCCGGCCTGGCCAGTCCGCGTCCGGTTTCATCGAGGTGCCCGCCGGCGTGGACGCCGCGACCCGAATTCCCATTACGATCCTCCGCGGAGCGCAATCCGGTCCGACGCTGGCACTGATCGCGGGCACTCACGGCTCCGAGGTCGCGCCCATTGTCGCGCTGCAGCGCGTGCGTGCGACGCTCGATCCCACCCTCCTCCGCGGCACGGTGCTCATCGTCCACGTCGCGAACATGCCGTCGTTCCTCGGCCGCACGATCTACTACAGCCCGATC